>Ga0137422_1000346_pt1 | contig 10283 bp, 4 predicted proteins | sample EasRivERMZT551_2_FD_102330 | JGI IMG/M metagenome (GOLD analysis project Ga0137422, IMG submission 102330) | Soil microbial communities from meander-bound floodplain in the East River, Colorado, USA - East River MetaG ERMZT551_2 | ecosystem: Environmental > Terrestrial > Soil > Floodplain ... | reverse complement strand
TAGTTCTCGCCGCTCGAAATGTTGCGCCACAGAACATCGGAGGTGCCGTTGCCGTCGAAGTCGCCGAACCCGGCCACCACCCACGGACTGCCCACAGTACTCAGCGTCTGCACCCCGCTGTCATCGAAGAACCCGCTCCCGTTCATGTGCCAGATCGCGTTCGCGCCGCTCGTGTTCCTCCAGAAGATGTCCGAGCGCCCGTCGTTGTTGAAGTCCTGCCCGAGATACAGGAAGCGGTGCTTCGCCAGACCGCTCGAGGTCGCGATCGCCACCATGCGGCTTGTGCGTGCCAGGAAAGACCGCGGCTGGCCCGCGTCGGGACCGAGATCGACCTCGCGGCAATGTGTGTTGGGCTCCCAGGAATCGCCGAAGAGATCCTCGCACTTGAACACCGACGTGCGCGCGTCGACGAAGCCTCCGAGCGTCACCACGTACGCGCCGACCTTGGACGACCCGGGAGTGTTGACGAAGCTCGCCTGCGTCACCTTCTCGTTCGCGGCGAGCTGCTTCCAGGTATCGCCGCCGTTCGTCGACAGGTAGACCCCGCTCACGCTGTTCGCGACGCCGCGCGAGTCGGCGTTGAACACCGCGAGCAGCACGTTCTGCGGCGCGCCCGACATCACCTGCGGACGGCCCACGTTGAAGGCGATGCCGCCCGGGTTTTTCTGCACCCAGCTGCCGGGAGAGCCGCCGGTGGTGCTCTTGTAGAGGCCTCCCGACGTGGCGACATACACGATGTCCGCGTTCGTGGGATCGATGCCCGGCGCGCGGGCGAACTGGCCCGGGATCGAGACGTCAGTCCAGTTCGCGCCGCCGTCGGTCGTCTTGTAGAGCGATCCCACCTGGCCGAGCGGCAGGTACAGGACGTTCGGGTTCGAAATCGAGATGCGGAAATTCCCGCCGTGCGCGGCGTGCGACGCGGGCAGCCCGTTGTTGATGGGCGCCCAGGTGGCGCCAGTGTCGGTGCTCTTGAACATCCCCATGTTCACGGTCGAGGCGTAAACCACAGCCGGGTTGCCGGGATCGACCTGCACGACGCCGAATCTGCCGCCGAAATAGCTGACGTACATCACGCCGCCCAGCCCGGTATCCGAGGGCGCCCAGGTCGCGCCGCCGTCGGTCGACTTGTAGATCGTGTCGGCAGCGGCGAACATTACCTGCGGCGTGGATGGGTGGCTCGTCGCGTTGACGACGAAGCCCTGCGGCAGGCCGGTGCTCTGCCGCGTCCAGTTCAGGCCATCGTTGCTCTTGTAGACCCCGGAGAAGGTCGCCGCCCACCACGGCGCTCCGGCCGCGCCAGCGCGGAAGAAAAAGCGCGTGCTTTTTATCGGCAATCCGTTGAGCGAAGCATCCGGAGCCCAAGTGACGCCGCCGTCCATGCTCTTGTACAAGCCTGCGCCGTCGACCACCACCCACGCGTTGGTGTCGACGGTGAAGACCCCCTGCGTATTCGCGCCGGCGGGCAGCCCGGTGGACTGGAACCAGTTGACCCCCAAATCGCCCGAGTAGAAAGCGCCGTTGCCGTCGACCAGCGCGACCAGGTTGGCGCCGGCGAATACCGTCCCCCCCACAAACAGCGGAATGCCCGGCGGGCTCGAGAGCACGTTGGGCAAGGTGCCATTCCTCAGCTGCCAGGTGGCGCCCGAATCTAAGCTCACCAAAACGCCGCCCGTGCCCGTCGCGCGCAACGTGACGCCGTCCGGGGTGCCGCTGATCCCAACGAGGCTCACGTTGCCCGGCATGGTGGCGCCGCCGAGCCGCGTCCAGGATGCTCCCTGATCGGTCGACGTGTAGACGCCTCCGACGGTCCCGCCGCAGGTCGTCGAGACGTAGACGCGGCCTGCGTTCGGCGCGGCCGTCGCCACGAACATGCCGCTGAGCAGCACACAGTTCAGCCCGGCGTTGCTCGGCGCCCAGGTAGCGCCGCCGTCGGTCGACTTGTAGAAGCCGCCGCCCTGCAAGGTTGCCGCGTACATGATCGCGAGGTTCGCGGAATCCCTTTGGACGACGCGCACAACGCGATCGACGATCCCCTGGTGCGACGCGCTCCAGCTCGCGCCGCCGTCGGTGCTCTTGTAGATGCCGCCGCCTTCGACCGCCGCGAACATGTTCGCGCCGGAGAAGAGGATGTTGCGGATCACCCCGCCCTGGCCCGGTCCGCCGGCCGCCGGGTACTGAGCCCGATCCTGGCCGGCGCTGGAAACTCCCGAAAAGGCAACCAGCGAGGCTGCGACGCACGCAGCCCAAGCGACACGCTTCATGATGCGACCCTCCCCCCTAGGAGTTCTTGGTGGAATTCTAGCTCTGAAGGCCCCTGATTCTGACTACGGGCGCTCCGAAGTCAATCACCCAATCTAGCTAGGCACCGTCGCCGACTAACACGTCGCCGGCAATGTTTCTTCCATCCATCGAATGGATGAAGTTCTCGCCGGCGGCAGAAGGCAAAGCTAGTTCAGGCGGGGCGGGGGGTTGCTCGACTCTTCGGGCTTGGGATCGGTTCCCAGTCGGCCGCGCGCCGTAGGCTCGGTTCCGAGCTTGCCGCTCGGCGCCGCGCCCTTGGGCATGGAGCCCGATGCGGGCGCGGGCAAGCGCGACATGGGCGCCGTGTCGCTCTTCGGCTTGTCGCCGCTCTGCTTCGGCGCGGGGTGGTGGTGATGCGGGTCGCTCTTCTTTTCCTCGTCGGCAGCGAACGCCGGGGTTGCTCCGGCCAAAGCGAAAACCACTATGGCGACGGCGAGGCGGCTAGCCGTCACCGCTCAGAGTCCGAGCTTTCCGGTGGGGGCGGGGCCGGTCGGCATGGATCCCGGCCCGACGTTCGTCGAAGTGCCAGGCTGGGTCGGGCCCGTTGGCATGGTGCCGGACCTCGGCGCTTCGACGCCGAGCCTGCCGGTCGGGACCGCGGCCGCGCTAGCCGGTGCGGCTGACGCGCTCTGCGGGGTCGCCGCCGCTTGCCTCGCGGCTCCAGCAACACCCATTCGCGGGCTTGGCTGTGCTGGCGCCGCCGCCGGCGCCGACGGCGCGTCGCTCGAGCCCCCGGCAAGCGGTACCGTGCTCCGCTCGGACCGCGAGGGGGAGCGCCCGCGCTGGGGCGGCGCGTCCTCGTCCGCGCCGCCTGCGGATGCTGATACCCCGCTCTGCGCCGTCGGCTCGCGGATGAGGCTCGCGAACAGCATCGACATCTGCTGCCCGAGCGGCACGAACGAGACTTCGATGCGATCCTCGCTCAGCGCGTCGATCCGCCAGACTCCGTCCAGCACCTCGCCTTTCCCGATCGCGATGACGTCGTTTCCTCTTTGCAGGTAATGCACTCGCGTCCCGCCCACGGCGATCCAGCCGCCGTACTTATAGGGAAACGGCGGCGCGGTCGGTTTGATCTCGACCTCGGGGAGCGGCACCGTCTTCGCCGGAGCGGGCGGCGGCGGCGGGGCGGCGAAGAGATCGCCGCGCGCTTCGCGCGAGAGACCCGGCCTCGACGCCGCGATCATTTCCGCGAGGCTCGCGTCCTTCGGCTCGCCGCCGGGTCGAGCAGCTTGCGGCGCAGGTGCGCTCGCGCGATCGGCACTCCGGGTTTCGTCGCCCGTAAGCCCGCCGAAATGAACCGCCGTCGCGGTCGCCGCCACTGCGAGCGCAGCGATGCCGAGGCGGATTCGAGCGCCCTTTCCCATAGGCCGAGTATACCGTCCGGCCGCTGCTGTTTCGGTGCGCCGGAGACGTTTAAGTGAACTGCAACACGCTGCGAGGATTGCAGTTCTTACCTGCTTACGACGCTCCAGTCGCCAACCGGCACGCTGCGCAGAAATCCCTCCGTCGCCTTGATCGAGATCCCGTCCATCGGATAGAGGTAGTTCTCCCCGGTGGACGCGTTGCGCCACAGGATGTCGCTCTTGCCATCGCCGTGGTAGTCGCCCAGCGCCACGATCTGCCAGTTGAGATCCGCGACCGTTCGCAGGTAGCCCTCGCCGGCGATATTGGTTCCCTGCATGAGATAGGCGTAGTTCTCGCCGCTGGCCGCGTTGCGCCACACGATGTCGGCCCGGCCGTCACCGTCGAGGTCGCCGACGCCCTTGATCTCCCAAGCAAGAACAGGAACCGTGCGCACATAGCCTTCGTTCGTGATCGAAAGGCCGTTCATGAGATACATATAGTTCTCTCCCGTGCTCGCGTTGCGCCACAGGATGTCTGCCTTGCCGTCGCCATCGAAATCGCCCGCCCCGGCGACCTGCCAGGGAGTCGGCACCGTGCGCAGAGAGCCCTCGTTCGCGATCGAAAGGCCGTTCATGAAGTAGACGTAGTTCTCGCCCGTGCTGGCGTTGCGCCACAAGATGTCGATCTTGCCATCGCCGTCGAAGTCGCCGACACCCGCGACCTGCCAGGTTAGATCGGCCACGGTGCGCAGGTAGCCTTCATTCACGATCGCAAGGCCGTCCATGAAATACGCGTAGTTCTCGCCCGTGGCTGCGTTGCGCCACAGGATGTCGGCCTTGCCGTCGCCGTCGAAGTCGCCGACAACCGCGACCTGCCAGTTCTGGTCCGCGACGGTGCGCAGATAGCCTTCCGCGGGCAGGATCGTCGTGCCGTCCATGGGATAGAGATAGTTCTCGCCGCTCGCGCTGTTGCGCCACAGGATGTCCGAGCGGCCGTCGCCGGAGAAGTCGGCTTTGCGACTGACAATGGCCGGGACGGTGTGGGAGACGAGCTCCCAGGTCTTCTGGCCCGTAAAGGGGTCGGAACTCGTCTCCTTCACCGGGCCGATTCCCGGCACCAGCCACATGTCGACCGTCTGGGTGAACAGGAGCTCCGGGAATGTCACCGCCAGGCGGACGTGCAAAGCGTTAGTAAAAGTGCCCGCCGTCACGGCGACGGTTTCGATGCCGATCGGCGTCGAAGCCGAGGTGAAATTCACTTCCAGATCATCGCTGCCGACAACCTGTATCCGCACGGTGCCGGAGCCGTTCACCGGCATGCCGATGGAGACGTCGGGCGCGGCAACCACGATCGGCGGCGTATACGTATCGGTCTCGTGGGCGCCGCCCGGATCGACGAAAAAAGCGCCGTGATAGCGGATGCCCGACGCATCGTTCGTGTAGTAGGTTTCGCTCCCCGTCTGGCTGAGGAGCACCTTTACGGATGCGCCGTTGAAAGTCGCGGTGCCGACGACCGTGCGCACCTCGGTGCCGCCGCTGGAGACGGAGTACGTCCAGGTGGCGCCGTCGGGCAGCGGAAAATACGGCGCGGAGGGAAACGCCGCAGCAGCAGCGGCGAACAGCGAGAGCGAAGCAAGGAGCAGGACACGCGCGGGGGACGGGAGCCGCATCGATCAAATCCTCCTCGACCCACGCTACGCCTGGCCCTCGGCATTGGCAATCCGGTCCGTCGCAGGCAGCCGCTTATTGTTGAGGCGCCGTGAAATCGATCACGAGCCGATGATCATCCACTCTCCCGGCGGCACGCTCCTCAGGTAGCCCTCGCCCGGCTTGATCGCGGTGCCGTCCATCGGGAAGAGGTAGTTCTCCCCGGTAGACGCGTTTCTCCAGAAGATGTCCGACTTGCCGTCGCCGTCGTAGTCGCCGGTCGCGGCGATCTGCCACAGCAGGGCGACGGTGCGCAGGTAGCCTTCTCCCGCGATGCTGGTCCCGTGCATGAGAAAGAGGTAGTTTTCGCCGCTCTCGCTGTTGCGCCACAGGATGTCGGCCTTGCCGTCGCCGTCGAAGTCGCCCACCCCCGCGATCTGCCAGCCGGCAATGGCGACCGTGCGCACGTAGCCCTCGTTCGCGATCGAGAGGCCGTTCATGAAATACAGGTAGTTCTCTCCCGTGGCTGCGTTGCGCCACAGGATGTCGGCTCTTCCGTCGCCGTCGAAGTCGCCCGCGCCCGCGACTTCCCACGGTGCCGGCACCGTGCGCAGGTAGCCTTCATTCACGATCGCAAGGCCGTCCATGAAGTAGACGTAGTTCTCGCCCGTGCTCGCGTTGCGCCACAGGATGTCGCTCTTCCCGTCGCCATCGAAGTCCGCGGTGGCCACGATCTGCCAATCGGGAACGGGGACCGCGCGCAGGTAGCCCTCGTTCGCGATCGCAAGACCATTCGTGAAGAACAGATAGTTCTCGCCGCTTGCGCTGTTGCGCCAGAGGACGTCCGAGCGGCCGTCGCCGGCGAAGTCGGCTTTTCGGCCGACGATGGCGTTGCTGCCGAGCGGCACCGAGGAGTTCACGCGGATTTCGCCGAACAACGCGGGAGTGAATCCCTCGCAGTGCTGCTCGAAGTTCGCCGCGAAACGCACGACGTCGCCGTTCCCGGCGTAAATCGCCTCGAGCACGTCGAAGCGCCCGGTGACCGTGTTGCAGCCGGCGCCGTTGCCGCTGAACGAAAGCCCCGCTCCCGTTCCGTGGAACGGAAAGCGCACCGCGCCCTCGTAGCGTCCGGGAACGAGCGGGCCGCTTCCCGGCGCGTCGAGGTCGAGGTTATACGTGCCGCCGGGTACGGAGACGTAGGCCGTGACGCCGCCGGCGTGATTGCGCGATACCTGGAGCAGGGTCCCGGGAAGGCCGGCGCCGAGGTTCATCAGCCGGGTACGTCCGCCTCCGATGTAATCGTCGGGCTGGCTGGCAAAGAAAAGCACCGACGACGGTCCCTGGCCGGGAACCAGCGTGGTGACCGAGAAGTCTGCGCTCACGCCGCCGATCGTCAGCGTCGCCGCGGTCGTCGCGCCGTGGCTCGCCGACGACGCAACGCGAACCTCCACCGACGCAAAATTGCCGATCGTGCCGGGGGCACTAATGAAAAACTGCCCGGCGAGCGCGTACTCGCCGCCGGCGATCGAGATCGGGGCCGCCACATTGATGCCGGTCACGGTAATGCGCTCGGAATTCAAGGTAACGCCGCGCGGTGCGCCGCTGACCGGTGAAAAGCCGAATGGATCGGGCGCGGTGTCGCCGAGCGTCGTCACGGTGAAGAGCGCAGTCACACCGCCGATGTCGAGCGTGGCGCTCGCCGAGAAGCCCGGGAAGGGCGACTGCACGCGCACCGCGACCTGGTCGGTGTTGTTTACCGTCCCCGGGCCGGTCACGAACGCGCCGCCGTTGATCTGGTACTCGCCGCCGATGATGGTAATGGGCGCCGCGGCCGAAATTCCGCTGACCGTGATCGGGTCCGAAACCACGGCGAGGCCGTGTGCAGCCACCGTGCGAGGCGTAAAGGCGAAGGGATCGGGAATCGTATCCGGGACGTTGTAGGAAGCGAGCTCCGAGGTCTCGGTGTAGGTCTCCTCGTCGAAGACCTCGTAGAGCACGCGCTTGACGATGCCGATCCCGGGCACGAGCCAGACGTCGATCGACTGATACCACGTCACTCCAAAGGAAAGGTTGATCGTCGTCTGCACCCGCAAGGCGTTCGCGAAGGTGCCCGCCGGAACCGAGACGCTCTCGAATCCGACCGGGACGGAAGTGCTGGAATAGGAGACGCCGAATGAGTCAACCCCAAACTGCACAAGCACGCTGCCCGCTCCGTTGACCGCGAGGCCGATCGCCGCATCCGCCGCGGCGAGGGGAACCGGCGGGGTGTAGGTGTCGGTCTCGTTGCCTTCCACGGGGTCGGGAAAGAAGCCGCCGTGCAGCCGCACGCCCTGCGCATCGTTGGTGTAGTAGGTCTCGTTGCCGAGGCCGTCGCGCACGATCTTCACGGTGTTGCCGTTGAACGTCGTAGACCCGACCACGGTCTCGGTCCGCGTCCCGTATTGCGGGGACGAATACGTCCACGTAGCGCCGTCGGGGAGAGGAAAGTAGGGCGCGGAGGGAAACGCCGCCGCCGCCGTGGCGAACAGCGAGAGGCAGGCGAAGAGCAGGACGCGCATGGGGTGAGCCGCGAACCGGTAATGCTTCCCGTGCGTCATAACCGCCCCCCTGGCAGGACTACGACCTAGCCTACGGCAAGGTCACCGGAAGCGCCATCCCACAGACCTGTTAGCCAGCGTCAAGAGAAAAGAAGGGCCCCGGCCGGCAGGCCGTGGCCCGAATCGCGCGCGGGGTGCGCGCTAGGTTCCTCCACCTCGACTGAGGCTCAGAACATCCCTCCCTGCGCCCAATCTGCACCGAGCGCAGGACGGTGGCAATAGCACTTTTGTACTCAAGGACGGCGGTCGGGGCTACTTCCCGACGATCGTCCAGTCGCCGGGCGGCACGCTCCTCACGTAGCCCTCGGTCGGCTTGATCGCGGTGCCGTTCATCGGGAAGAGGTAGTTCTCTCCCGTAGTCTCATTGCGCCACAGGATGTCCGCCCTTCCGTCGCCATCGTAGTCCCCGACTGCGGCGATCTGCCAGGCCAGGTTCACCGTCCTGATAGGGCCCTCGTTCGCCTTGATCACCGTGCCGCTCATCGGATAGAGATAGTTCTGCCCGCTCGATCTGTTGCGCCACAGGATGTCGGGTCTCAGGTCGCCGTCGAAGTCGGCGATGCCTTTGATCTCCCACGCGGTGTCGGCCACGGTGCGCAGATAGCCCTCGTTCACGATCGAAACACCATTCATGAAGTACAAGTAGTTCTCGCCGTTCGCGGCGTTGCGCCACAGGATGTCGGCCTTGCCGCTGCCATCGAAGTCGGCGACACCCGCAACCTGCCAGCCCGGGTCGGCCACGGTCCTGAGATAGCTCTCGGTCGGCTTGATCAACAGACCATCCATGAAAAAGAGGTAGTTCTCGCCGGTGACGGTGTTCCTCCACAGGACGTCGGACTTGCCGTCGCCGTCGAAGTCGCCCACGCCCGCGACCTGCCAGTTGAGATCGGCGACCGTGCGCAGGTACCCCTCGTTCATGATCGAAAGCCCATTCATGAAGTAGACGTAGTTCTCCCCCGTGGCTGCGTTGCGCCACAGGATGTCGGACAGGCCGTCGCCGTCGAAGTCGCCCAGGCCGGCGACTCGCCAGTTGAGATCGGCCACGGTACGCAGATTGCCCTCGCCCGCGATCGAAGCACCGTTCATGGAGTACACGTAGTTCTCGCCGGTGCCAGCGTTGCGCCAGAGGATGTCGGAGCGGCTGTCGCCGTCGAAGTCGGCGTGCTTCGCGCGCGGGACGACGTTCCACTGGTGGAATGCCGGCGTCGGATCGGGGTCGCCGAGCTTCGAGATTGCGCGGACCTGAAACGTATGCGCGCCTATGGTCGGACGGTTGTACTGCTGCGGGCTGGTGCAGGCGAACGGGCCCTGACCCTCGACGTCGCATTCGAAGGTCGCGCCCTCGGCGTTGGCGGAGAACGTGAAGGTCACGACGCCGGAAGTCGTCCGCTCGGGAGGCGCCGAATCGAGGGCAGTGTCGATCACCACTGCGGCAAGCAGTGGCGCCAGGGCAGGCGAGCCGGGTGCATCGGAAACCACTCTCAGCGTCGCGCCCTTGCGCCCGAGGGTCGCGGGCGTGGTGAAGGTGACCGCAACGGTGCAACCCTCGCCTGAGGCGAGGACAGGGGCCAGGCTCGGGCACGGCTCGGGTCCGCCGGCCGCCAGCGTGAAATCGCCCGGGCCCCCCGCTCCCACGACGCGGTTGCCGATGTCGATCGAGCTCACCGTTATGCTGCTTGCGCCAGGGTTCGAAATGCGAAAAGTGGCCGAGGACGGCGCCGAGCCGAGGTCGATGGCGCCGAAATCGTGCGCTCCAGGGCTCAGCAGCACGATTCGCTCGTGCGCGCCTTGATCGATCAGCGCGCTGCCATTGCCGTCGGCGTCCACGATCCTCGCGTTGCCGTCGATATCGCGCGCCGCCGTCTGCGAAACCGTGGTGTCGCCTGCCTCGAGCGACGGCGACGCCTCCTGCAGTCGATAGTTGCCGCCCGCCTGGTCGACGAACAGCGGATCGGCGGAGATGTTGCCGTTCGCCGCCGCCTGGCCGGCGCAGGCGCCGCCGTAAGCCGTCCCGGACGGGGCAAAGGCGTTGTTGAATCGCAGCCGCGGAGGGCCCACGCCGTTGTTCGACACGCACTGAACCGCGGTCTGGCCTGCCTTGCCGATGACGATGTTGTTCGCGAACTCGGGCGCGGCCTCGACGAACGACTCGATCCGGATCCCGGAACCCGAGGCACTGTCGTTATCCGCGATCGTGTTGTTGACGACCAGCTGGCCGCTCCGGCCAGTGCGCCAGTAGATGCCCCCACCGCAACTAGCCTTGTTGCCGGTGATGACGTTCTGAACGACGATGACGCCGCCTCCAGTGCTGATTCCGCCTCCGCAGTTGCCTCCCGCGGAGTTCCCGCTGACGATGTTTCCGCGAATGGCGACCTCGTTCGATTGCGTCAGGATT
>Ga0137422_1000343_pt1 | contig 10364 bp, 12 predicted proteins | sample EasRivERMZT551_2_FD_102330 | JGI IMG/M metagenome (GOLD analysis project Ga0137422, IMG submission 102330) | Soil microbial communities from meander-bound floodplain in the East River, Colorado, USA - East River MetaG ERMZT551_2 | ecosystem: Environmental > Terrestrial > Soil > Floodplain ... | reverse complement strand
GTCCCCGCCCAATCCGGCCGACCTGAGCTACCACGCCAGCCTCGGGGCGCTCGAGATGGCGCTACGGAATCACGTCGATGTGGTGATCGTGGTCAGCGCGATGCTGTTTCATCCCGATGTCCTCATCATGATGAAACAGGCGGGACTGCGTGTCGTCGTGCTGTTCACGGAAAGTCCGTACGACCACGACTCAGAGATGAAGGTGGCGAAGATCGTGGACGGCGGATGGACGAATGAACGCAGCGCGGTGCCGTCATTCCGCACGGTCAACCCGCGCTTCGGGTACCTCGCGCACGGCTGGAACCCGATGGTGCATCGGACGGATCTGCCGATTGATGACAGCGTGCCGGCGCATGACGTCGTCTTCGTTGGGACTGGTTTCCGTGAGCGGTACCGCTTCTTCAATAGCATCGACTGGACTGGGATCAATCTCGGTCTCTACGGGACGTGGAATCAGAAGCTGCTGAATAAGCAGGTTCGTCAGCACCTTCATGCCGGTCCGATCGAGAACTCCCGCGCCACGCTCTTGTACCGCCGGGCCAAAATCGGGCTGAACCTCTATCGCGTCTCGCAGGGGTGGGGGCCTGACGCGCCACAGATTGCCCATGCGGAATCGATCAACCCGCGCGCCTATGAACTGGCCGCCTGCGGGACGTTTTGTCTCTCGGATTTCCGATCGGAGTCCGCGGAAATCTTCGGCGATCTCGTGCCGATGTTCCGTTCCCCGATCGAGGCCGCGGCCCTGATTCGTTGCTGGCTCGCTGATGAGGCGGGCAGGCAATCGATCGCCGCGGCACTCCCTGCGTGTGTCGCAGAGGCGTCGTGGATTGACCGCACCAAGACGGTGCTGGGCGATCTGCAACTGCTCCTTTCAGACGAACGGCCCACGATGGCCGTAGGAGCGTAAAACAATGGCTGCACATGCCGGAAAAACAGGCGCGGTGTATCTCGCAATCGAGTCGTCCACAGGTGTGGCGACGGTCTGCCTCTCACTGAATGCGTGGACGCTGGATCGCTCCAGCGACACATTCGAAGTCACGGCGTTTGCCGACACGAACAAGACGTACGTGCAGGGATTGCCGAACCTGTCCGGGACGCTGTCTGGTTCGTGGAACGACGCGGAGACGAAGCCGATGGCGGGCGCGATCTCGTCCACGGGCGTGAAGCTCTATCTCTACCCGGACATCACCGTGTCTCCGACGAAGTACGCGTATGGCACGGCGTGGTTGTCGGCGGCGATCGAAGCGCCGGTGAATGGCGCGGTGACACTCACGGCGAATTTCGTCGCCGCGAATAGCTGGTACGTCTCTCTGTAAATGAATAGCTTCACCGTCTCGGGGGCAACGGCGCTGCTGAAGTGGGGGTACCACGACGCGGCGCAGTTGTCCTCGTGGACGTTGGAGGCGGGCGGGACGGTGACGGCGACCGTCGTATCCATCGACCAGTTTCGGGCTTCGCAGGCGCCCCTAACGTTTGTGGTCCCACGTCCCACGAATCCGTGGGTGTGGAAAGTGAACAGCTTGCAGATCGCGGGCAAGACGCTGGTGGCGTCACTCGCGCAGGAGTAAATCCGATGCGATCGAGATTCGTCGTACCAGACGTGGTTCGGTTGCCGTTATCAGACGGAGACTGGATCGACGTGAAGAAGGAACTGAACGCAGGCGAGCAGCGGCGCGTGTTCACCAACCTCGTGAAGACCATGCAGGCCGGCGAGAAGCCGGAGCTGAACCCGGAGCAAGTCGGCAAGACCAAGATCATCGAGTACGTGGTGGCGTGGTCATTCGGGACTGGCGCGCAGGCGTTCAGCGCCTCGGCCTTGGATGCCATTGATCCGGACAGCTACGCCGAGATTATGGCGGCCGTGGATGCTCACGACGAAGCTGCGGACAAGGCGAGGACTGAAAGAAAAAACGGCCGCAGCACGGCGACTACATCACCAGCGACCTCAATATCTGCCGATACTTCCCTGGTTGGACAGTAGACGACGTGCGCGCGCTTTCACTCGATGACTACGACGCGGTGATCCAGATGATGAACAAGGCAGCGAAACAGTAGATGGCGTTGACCGCAAAGTTCACTGCCGACTTCACCTCCTTCTATTCAGCCGTGGAGAAGGCGGAAGACGTTCTCGTTGACCTCTCCAAAGGGGCCAACAAGGTAGACGCATCCCTGAAGCGCATGGTGGACGGCTTCTCTGGGCGTAAGTTGATCCAGGAGGCCACGCTCTTGGCGGAGTCTGTTCAAGCCGTTGGTGGGGCTACGAAGCTCACGGACGCAGAACTGCGTCGTGTTGCCGCGACTACCGCTGAAGCGGCCGATAAGATGCGGCGCATGGGCATGGAAGTGCCGAAGTCGTTTACCGACATCGCAACGGCAGCGAAGCGCTTGGATACATCAATCGAGCAAATTGATGAGGCGCTTGAGAAAGCACAGGCAGAGGCGAAGCGGACTGCGGACGCGCTCGCTAAGTTGGACGATCAATTTTCTGGGAAGAACATCATCCAAGAGGCGAACCTGATGGCAGCCGCCATTCAGAAAGCCGGCGGCACATCGAAGTTGACAGATGCCGAACTGAAGCGAGTGGCTGCGACGGTGTCCGAGGCAACCGCCAAGATGAAAGCGATGGGCGTTGATGTCCCACCTGGTATGCAGAAGTTAGCGGATGCGACTAAGGGCGTCGGAGAGTCGGCTAAGAAATCAACGTCGCTGCTCTCTGGCATGGCCGGGCAGCTCGCGGGCATGTTCACCATTGGCGCCGTCGTGGCGTTTGGTCGGGAGATTCTGCAGGCTGGGGACCAGATCCAGAAGATGGCGGATCAGACCGGCCTCACCGTCGAAGAAGTGCAGAAACTGCAACACATTGCTGGACAGTCCGGGACCTCCATCGAAAGCCTCGTGGGCGCTGTCCAGAACCTCCAGCAGCGATTAGGCGATGACAACTCCGGTGCGGCTGGGGCTATCAAAAAGCTTGGCATCAACCTGAACGAGCTCAAGAGCCAGACGCCGTATCAGCAGATGGTCACACTGGCGGAAGGGATTCGGAATATTAAGGATCCGACGGAGCAGGCGAGTGAAGCGGCAAAGATTTTCGGCAAGAGTTGGAAGGAAATCCTGCCGGCGATCAAGTCTGGGATGGAGGGGGTCGGCAACGAAGCCCCACTCATGGCGGACGAGGTGGTCAAGTCGCTGGACCGGATTGGCGATGCGCTCACAAGGGCGAAGGCGCTGGGGATTACCTGGGGCGCGACCCTCGTCACCGCGATCGAGAAGGCCGGGTTTGCCGTTGGGGATTTCCTGTCACGGTTCAATCCCCAGCATTTCGGCGTGGCGACGTCCCAGATCCTCAAGATGCAGGCGGCGCTGAACGATCGCACCGGGCTTGTGGGGGCGTTGACGCAGGCGCAACAGGCGTCCACGAAGCTCGTCAAGGTGATCGGGTCAGATGTAAAACCCGTTATCGCAGCGACGGCGGAAGAAGAGTATCGCTTTAATCAACGACTCATGGACTCTGTGAAAGCTAATGAAGCCGCGGCAAGGGCGGCGAATGAACGCGCTGAGGCCATCCAGAAGATGTCCAAGGAAGGGCTCGGGGCCGAGTTTGAATGGCAGAACCAGATCCTTCTGACGAAGTTTAAGCTCGAGCAGTTGACCGTAGTGGAGAAGCAACTGTACGAGCAGACGCGGACAATGACGGACTTCGTCGTCCAGCACAAGGGCGAGATGTTTCCCGAACCGCCCCAGAGCACGCTTGAGGCATGGAAGAAGGGCCAGAAGGCGATCGAGACAACGATGCCGCTGATGATGAAGTTGGAGAGCGTGGCGCGGTCATCCATTGGCGGCCTCAACGACATCTTTCAGCGCGCCTTTGAAGGTGGCGGCGGCGCGGCCGGCGCGATTAAGTCCTTTGCGACTAACGCCCTCGGGAGTCTGCTGAAGATGATCCCCGGAGTCGGAGCGGTCCTGAGTCAGTTTGCCGGCACGTTTGTGTCGTTGATCTCGAAGGTCTTCGGTAAGAGCGAAGAGACGTCTAAGGTTAGTCCGCTGCGTGATGAGTTCTTCAAGTTACAGGGTGGCATTGAGGCGCTAAACCCCAAAGTCATGCAGCTCACGGGCAATCTGAAGCTCGTGCAGGCGGTGTTCGATGCCCGCACGGTGGAGCAGTACAACAAAGCCATCGGTGAGTTGACGGACCTGTTTGAGCTTCAGACTAAAGCCCTTGGAGATGTGGACGCCACCGCTAAGAAGTACGGCCTCACGATCGAAGACCTCGGCCCAGCGTGGGCGAAGCAGGAACTGGACAAGAAAGCCCAGGAGTTGTGGAAGGACTATCAACTCTTGATCTCAGCCGGCGCGGATCACACGAAGGTGCTGGAGAAGATGTCGGGCGCTGTCAATGAGTACGTGAACAACGCCATGAAGATGGGCTCTGAAGTGCCAGAAGCCATGCGGCCGATGCTCGAGGCGATGATCCAGAACGGCACGCTGCTCGATGCGAACGGCAACAAGATCACGAACCTGGAAGAGTCTGGCATCTCCTTCGCCATGACCATGACCGAAGGGTTCAAGTCGCTGATTGAGGAAGTCCAGAAGCTGACGGACATCATCAGCCGGTCGCTCGGGACTGCCCTGAAGAAGATCCCGAAGCCAGACGCGCCGTGGGAGGACTGGCCGCCACCGCCTGAGATGCCCGACTACAGCGGGAACAACAACAGCTCGGCGCCAGCCTGGGGCGGGCCGCAGGCGATGGGCAGCGCAGGCCGCGTCACTAAGCCCACGTTGTTTCTGGCTGGCGAGGCGGGGGCAGAAGACTTCGCGTTCTCTGGCGCGAATAAGCGATTCAATGGCGGTACAGACGGCGGCATCACGATCAACGTCCAGGGCTCGGTGATCTCTGAGCGTCAACTGGCCCAGATCGTGAACGACGCCAATGAACGCCGCTATCAGAACAAGCGATATGTGAGGGCGGGGTAATGCCGCTCAGTGGATCGGATGTCGCGTATAAGCAGGCGCGGTCTGGGATTGCCCGGTCTGGTGCCACGCGCTCTGGCTTTTTCACGCCCAACGTGGTGGTCACGATCAACAGCGTGGACCGGACGTCCTCTGTGATTATGACGTCGCTGTCCGTGTCGCTGGTGTTGAACGATGAAGTGGACACGGCTCGATTCACGCTGGAACCAGGAGCGACGATTCCGACGGTGGGCCAGTCGGTCAGTGTGTGCCTCGGGTCCTCCAGCAATCCAATCTTTGCTGGCCAGATTGCGCGGGTGAGCCATCGCCGGCTACGGAAGGCGGGGGCCAGCAACTTCAACGTCTTCGTAGACGTCGAGTGCATTGACTGGATGAAGTTATTCGACCGCACGATCGTGAATGCCACGTACACCTCTGAATCGGCGACCTTCATTATCAATGCGCTCGTTAGTGGAGCGTCAGGCTTTACGAGCAACTTTGTGGAAGCCGACTTACCGACGATTGACTATATCGCGTTCACCAACGAACAACGCTCCAAAGCCGTGCGGCGGGTTATTGCCGCGATGGGCGGCGGGGGCTTTTATATTGCTCCAGACCGCGATGTCCACGCCTTCGGCCCTGATGGGGACACATCGATTGGGTCACCGCAATCGTTGACGAACACGTCGGTTAGTTTGCAGTCCTTCACGCATAGCTATGACTACAGTCAAGTCCGCAACCGGGTCGTCGTGGAAGGCCAGACGGTACCAGCCGCCGTGGATCATGTCACCGGGGCGAGCTCACTGATTGTGGAGAGCGGTGCCAATGATTTTGACCTGAGTGGGGGGCGTATTCGCGTTGGGACGAAGCGGTACGGTTACACCAATTTCAAGCCGTTTCTCCAAACCGATGCGGGTGTGATCTTGGGCGCAGAAGGCGTGACCTCTGGCACGGCTGCGCTGGGCGCGACAACCATCCCCGTGGCGGACACAACCGAGTTTGATCCAGGTGGCGCAGTCTTCTACCCGCTATGGCTGAAGATTGATGGGCAATACATCAGCTATTTCAGTGTCAGCACACCATCCGGAGCGGGGAATATCACAGGCATTCCAGCGAGCGGATTCGGATCGATCACGGTGCCGATCGCGTCAGGTACCGCCGTCTATTCGGCCAGCTACTTCTGGCAGTTGCTGGATTACGAGACCGTCACAGATACGGTCGTGCTGGATGACACGGTGAAGAAGGGCGACCAGATCGCTCTCATTGTGCAGGATGACGATACGACGTCCCAAACCGCGATTGCGGCGATTGAAGGTGGGGACGGCATCCACGAGCATGTCATCAGCGATGGCCGCTTGAGTGTGGACGGGGCGGCCTTACGTGCCCAAGCCGAGCTCGATGCTTTCAAAGATCCCCTGACGCACGTGTCCTATACCTCTGACGATATGGGTGTGATGCCCGGTGCGGCGCAAGTCATCAACCTCACCACCACGGATGCGTTCTCCGACACGCTCACCGTGACTCATGTGGACTTGACCTTTCCTGTGAATAACTACCGACCACAACGTCAGTGTCAGGCGAGCACGGTGCGCTTGGCGCGGTTTGCGGATATCGCAGAAACAGAGGAGACCTAACGTGGCCGCGGTTACTTTCTCCACCGACACGGACGACTCGGGCGCTGGTACTGACGGCACGATTCACAATAACGCCTGGAAGCAGGCGATGGCGACGGCCATCAACGCCGCGTTCACGGATTGGACGACGTATACCCCGACATGGGGCAACACGGGGACCGCGAACACGCTGGGCAACGGCACCATCGCAGGGCAGTACACCGTCATCAACGACACGGTGCATTTCCAGATCCAGCTTGTGTGGGGCAGCACGACGAACGACGGCAGCGGTGTCTGGACGTTCACGTTACCCGTGACGGCGGTGGCGGTGACCGCGCCTGGGCAGGCGCTGGGTAGTGCGGTGTTAACGGATGCCAGCGTCGGCGCGTATGGCGGCATTGTGCAGCAGTTCTCGACGACGACGTGCATCATCTACAACACCGACGTAGTGAGCACGGGCGTCGGCGCGGGCACTGTACCGTTTACCTGGGTCACAACGGACACGTGCTCCCTTCACGGCACGTATCGCGCGGCGTAGTCGGACACGAACAGGCGGAGGCGACGACGTGATGGCTGACCGTACGGACGAACTGATCGAGCGCATGGAGAAAGGCTTCGACCGCATCACGGCGCGGCTCGACCAGATCAACGGCCGGACGGGGAAAAACGAACAGGCCATCGCCGTGTTGCAGGACCGAAGCGACCGCGGCGGGTTACTGGGCGCGATTGCCGGCGGGTCGGTGGGTGGGGTGATCCTTGCGATCAAAGCCTGGTTCGACCGCTAACGTGACCGACGCCGAAGTCCGCGCGGCCCTGAGCGAGCGGGATGTGTTACTGCTCACGCTGCTCGGTGAGGCTCGAGGCGAGGAGCTTGAGGGCAGGCTCGCTGTCGGGTGCGTGGTTCGCAACCGTGTCGCGGACGATCGCTGGCCTGACTCCGTCAAAGACGTATGCCTGCAGCGGTGGCAGTTCTCGTGCTGGAACGGCGGCGATGCGAACTACCGAAGCCTGATGAGCCATGCGCGACAGATAGTGGGGGACCATGCCATCCGTTCAAGCTTTGTCCCGACCGCACTGGATCTCGAGACGCGCTGGCTGGCGGATGGTCTGCTCACGGGTGTGGTGCGGGATCGTGTGGCTGGCGCGAATCACTACCTTACCCGAGCCTTGTGGGAATCAGCCCCCCCCAGTTGGGCGCGTGGACGTAGTCCGACTTGCTTCATCGGCCGACATTGCTTTTTTTCTCTCGCTCCATGAGATGCCGCTGCTGTGTGCCAAGTGCGATACGGACGTGACCATCGCGTATTTCGCGTCCCCGCCGCATGTGCCGTTTAAGTGCCGCTGCGGGTCGTCTGAGTTTGTCGATCAGCCGACGTTACCCGAGTTTAAGTTGACCGAGAACGATCGGCGGTTCCTCCGTGGCATCAAAGTCAAGGGAGACGCATGAAAGGGCTGTTGATCTTCACGTTCGGCGGCTTCCTCGCAATGCAGATGCCCAGCCCCGCGCAGCCGTGGCCGAACCATGAGAAGCCGACTGAGGGCTGGACGTGTCACCCCGCGCTGAATCAGAAGGAAGTCGAGACCAACGCCCACGCGTGCGCGTGTCGCGGGATGACGATGGTAGACCCGCAACCGAAGCCGGAGCACTGCGCGAAAACGCCGACATTTGACGATGAGGGTACGCAGAACGGCGAGGTATTGATCGAGCGCAGTACCTGCAAGGTTTTTTGCTGGAAGTCGAGTTGCACGTGCGCGAAGCGGTGTGGCACGACGTGATGTTCGGACTCCATAGCCACTTCGACGGCTGCATCGGCCCGTTAGCTGCTGACGTGACGCGGCTCGGGTTCACGCGGCATCGCATGGAAGTCACCCATGTGGACGACGCCACGATGACCGCGATGGTGCAGGAGTCGGTGGACGCTGGCGCGCAGCCGCTCGTGGTGATCTGGGACACGAGCCGATTGCCGCATCTGACGGGGCGCGATGCGGAGTGGAAGAACGAGCTCGACGGCGACATGGCCCCCGAGGTGTACAGGCGCGAACTGGATGCGGCCGTCGAGATCGCGGTGGCTCACGGGGTGCGGTTGTGGGGCGGGGTGATCAGCAACCTCGATGGTGATTCCCTGGCCTGGTTGAATGCGGTCCGGGACGCTGGCGGCGGCTGGCCTGAGGGTCTGCACGGTATCACGGCGCATCGCTACGGCGACGGCACGTTCGAGAACCCTCATCGTGGGTTTAGCAGCCGTGACGCCGAAGTGAAGTGGCTGCGCGCGGCGGCGGCCGGGAAGCCGATCCAGATCACGGAGTTTGGATATCCGAGCTCGGACATGACCGAAGACGAGCAGGCCGAGCGCATCGCGCAGGAATGGGCGTTCTGGCAGGGCCACGGCATTCCGGCTTACCTCTATCAGATCAATGACGGGGCGAGCACCTGGCCGATCGATCACTTTGGGATCCGGCGGGTGGATGGCTCGTGGAAGGCCGCGGCCTATACCGTGCCGACGACGACACAGGAGAGCGACATGTTGAACAACTTTTCGATTTCACGCAAGCGCCTGATCCCGGTCTCTGGGCGGGCGGGATATTACGTCTACCAGTACCCAAGGGGCACAGACACCGTCCTGTCGGTGCAACCGGACGGGTCGTTCCAGTCCAGACCAGCCGGGACGGCGGGCGCGTGGGAATCGTTCTACCTCGATGAGGATCGGCGTCGAGCCATCTTCGATGAGACGGCGGAGTCGTTCGCGTATCCGCTGGTGGATTGATGAGCCTCGTCCTCCTCACTGACGGGCGACCGAAGAAGACTGGACAGGAATCCGGCTGGCTCCACGTGCAGGGCCGCGACTTCGCCACCGACCAGAATGAGCCGTGGCAGTTCCGCGGCTGGTCGGCACACTACCTGTTGAACTGCCTGATCGGTGGCTACCCGTGCGACCCGATCGACGCCGTGCTCGATCAGGTGGTGGACTACGGCTACAACACGCTGGTGACGGTCGGCATGCACGCGAGCCCGTGGAAGGTGGCGAACGGCTGGGCGCTGACACCGTTGACGCACCCGGATTACTTCGTGCGATTAGCGCAGCTCTTCGACAAGGCGGCCGATCGCAAACTCCGCGTGGCCCATGCGCCGCTCGCGGACATGCAGCATTACACGGGCGACAAGCAAGCCTTCTGGCGTGAGTCGTGCGCGGTCATGCGCGGACGCTGGAACTTACTCCCGCGCAAGGGTAACGAGGACTACTCGAACGGCTGGCACCCTAATGACTACCCGTTTCCGCACGACATGACCGGCTTGCTATCGCAGGGCTCACGCGGCGAGGGCACAAACCCACGCTACAACCCGTACTACCCGTACCTGGACTGGGTCGAATACGAAGTCGTCCGCAAGGCGCCGAAGATGTTCCTGGACCTGCCGTTGCGTCAGATGCAGGACGGGGACTTTGCCGGTCCTGCGACGAACCGGCCCACGGTCAACATCGAGCCGATGTTCTTTGCAGACACGAACCCGGACCACGTCGGGGATGCCCGCTCCACCGATCCGCGCGTGGCTCGAGAGATGGCGCTGATGATGGGCGCGTGTGCGGGCGGGGCGTTCGGGTGCTCGCTGGGGTTGGAGTGCCGCGTCCTCCCAGAGGGCTCCATCTCCGATCAATGCGCTCGTGCGTTTATTCAGGCGTTGAAGGCGGTATTCCTTCGCCCGCTGGCGGCGTTGGACTTTCAGGGCGATCACTAACCAGTTTCTCCCCCAGAGAAAACAGGAGACGAACCGATGGATCCTCGGTCGATTTGGCAGACGAAAACACT
>Ga0137422_1000338_pt1 | contig 10461 bp, 8 predicted proteins | sample EasRivERMZT551_2_FD_102330 | JGI IMG/M metagenome (GOLD analysis project Ga0137422, IMG submission 102330) | Soil microbial communities from meander-bound floodplain in the East River, Colorado, USA - East River MetaG ERMZT551_2 | ecosystem: Environmental > Terrestrial > Soil > Floodplain ... | reverse complement strand
GACGAGCACGCGCCAGTCCGAGAGCAGGCCGGTCTCCCGGTCGAGCAGGACGTCGAGCCGCTCGAGCGCGTCGCGCGCCAGCAGCCGCTCGTCGAGCACCAGCCCGCCCACCAGCAGCGGCAGCAGCTCGAGCGCCGGGCCGCCGCCCGCGGGCGACAGCGGCGCGCCGTGCTCGTCCACCGCGAAGTCGCGCACGAGCCGGCCGTCGGCCGCCCGCAGCCGCGCCGTCGTCACGTCGAGGCGGCCGGCCAGCAGGTCGGCGGCGCCGGTCTCGTCGAGCAGCTCGGGCAGGGGCGGGACGCGGCGCTTGACCGCCTCGGGCTCGCCGCGGGCGTTGCGCGCCGTGCTGAAGGAGGACTTCACGAAACGCGGCCAGCCCGGCCCGGCGCGCGCCCGGCGCCGCAGCCAGGAGAGCGTGCCGGGGTTGCCGGCATTGCCGGTGCCGAGCGGACCGTCGTCGGCCGAGGCGACCAGCCCCTGCCACTCGCGGCTGCGCGCGCTGCGGGCCACGATCGAGGCGGTGCGCGCGGCGAGATGGTGCACGTCGGCCTTGGGCTCGATGACCACGCGCACGCCGCGGCGGCGCCAGACGCCGGCGGCTGAGCCGAGCAGGGCGCCCGAGCCGTAGTCGTCGATGGCGAGCTCGAGCCCGGCGAGCGGCTCGCGCGCGAGGCCGGCCGCCGCGAGCAGGTCGCCGAAGATGCGCACGTAGGCCAGGTCGAGCAGGCCGTTCTTCGACCACGCGTCGAAGAGCCGGTTGGAGATCGGCAGCGTGACGGTCAGCAGCCCGGCGGGCTCGAGCCCGGCGAGCTGCTGGCCGAGCAGCTCCCAGCCCGAGGCGGCGCGCGAGGACTTGGTCTCGACATGGCCGGCGATCGCGTCCACGCGCGGCGCGAGGCCGGCCGGCAGCAGCGCGCCGCTCACGACCGCGCGGCCCAGCAGCTCGCCCGTGCCGGTCTCGTCGGCACCGGCCAGCCAGCGCAGGCCGCCGGGCGCGGCCGAGGGGCGGGCGGCGCCCGCGCGCGGAGCGGGCACGCCGGCCAGCGCGTCGATCTCCGCCCCGACCACGGCGCCCTCGGGGTCGCCCTCGCGCACCGTGCTCACCAGCTTGCCGCTCGTGTAGAGCGAGAAGATCGAGCGCCCTGGCGTGCGCGCCTCGAAGGCGAGGTAGCGGTTCTTGGGGTTGGTCGCGAGCGGCAGGCCGTGGGCCGTCAGCAGCGCACGGAGGCGCTCGATCTGGTCTCGCGACAGCTCGCGCGTGACGGGGCGCTGCACGCCGGCGTGGCTACCCGCCCGCTTCGGCGAACTGCTTGAGCGCCACGAGCTGGTCGATGGCGATGCGCCGGCTCTTGCCCGCATAGAGCGTGCCCGTCATCCTGCCGACCAGCGTGTGGAACAGCAGCCGGGCGGTGAAGTCCAGGCGCGAGCGATCGCCGAGCGACTCCATCCGGTAGTCGACGAGCGCGGTGAAGTGCCGGTTGCCGACGCGCACGACGAACCGGCGCGGCCGGTGGTGCACGAGGATCACTCCCTGGTACTCGGCCAGGCCGCCCTGCTGCTTGACGAGCTGCGTGAAGCGCGTGCCGGCCTGCGGGCCGGCCGGCCGCCCGTCGGGGAAGACCGTTCGATCGAGCCCCTCGAGCCACTGCGTCTGCTTCTCGGGCAGGTCCAGGCAATCGAAGATCGTCTCGACGAAAGCGCGGATCTCGAGCGTGTAGGTCATGACGGTCGCAGCCTGCGACTCGAGCCGCTTCAGCTCGACCTTGGCTGCGGCCGGCTCCATCAGCGCGCGCGGGCCTTCCACTGGGCGAGCACCTCGGCCTCGCGCTCGGGCGTCATTCCGGCGCGCAGCTTGGCGCGCCGCTCCTCGGGCTGACCCTGCCACCAGGCCAGCGTGTCGCGCGCGGTGTCGACCGCGGGCCGGAACTTCAGCCCCGCCGCGATGGCCTTGCTGCAGTCGATCGTCGCGAACCCGGCGCTGTCGCCTTGCGCCGGCACCCACACCGGCAGGTCCTGCCAGGGCGCCACGCCCTCCTGCTCGAGGAAGGCGGCGTCGACCCAGGTGAGCTGCGCGTCGGCCGGCTGGCCGTCCTTTCCGCAGCCCGCCACGCAGGCTTCGAGGAAGGCCTTCATGGTCTCGGTCTGGGCCGGGCCGGTCGCGTTGAACACGCCCATCGTCTTCGACTCGACCAGGTGGATCACCCACTCCGCGAGGTCGCGCACGTCGACGTACTGCACCGCGTCGCTGCCGTCGCCGGGCGCGAGCACCTCGCCGCCGCGCGCCACGCGCACCGGCCAGTAGGTGTAGCGGTCGCTGCGGTCGCCCGGGCCGACGATGAGCCCCGGCCGCACGTTGGCCACCCTGCCGGGCATGGCCGCCTCGGCCGCCTTCTCGCAGAGCGCCTTGAGCGCGCCGTAGTACTGGTTGACGTCCTCGCTCGTCTCGTCGGGCATCGTCGCCAGCGGGCCGCTCTCGTCCAGGCCGGGCTTGCTCGTGTCGCCGAAGACCGAGATGGTCGAGATGAACACGTACTGCCCCACCGAGGGCGCGAGCAGCTCGGCCGAGGCCTTGACCACGCGCGGCACGTAGCCGGAGGTGTCGATGACCGCGTCCCATTGGCGGCCCTCGAGCGCCTTGAGCCCAGGCTCCTTCTGCGGATCGCGGTCGCCGTGCAGCGTCTCGAGGTCGGGGAACAGGCCGGGGTTGGTCTTGCCGCGGTTGAAGAGCGTCAGCGTGTGGCCGCGGGCCTTGGCCGCCTCGACCAGCTCGGGCCCGAGGAAGGCCGTGCCGCCGAGGATCAGGAGCTTCAGCGGCTTGCCGTCGCCGCCCGCGCGCGCCGGCTGCGCGGCGGGCTTGCCGCCCGCGTCTTGCGCCGCGGCGCGCGGGCGCAGCGCGAGGCCGGCGGCCGCGAGCAGCCCCGCGCCGGTGGCGCGCTTCACGAGGTCACGGCGTGAGAGGGTCATGCGGGTCGCTCCTTCGCAGCAGGGTCGCGCAGGCCGGCGGCCGTTTCCAGAGGCAGTCGCAGCTCGCGCTCCTGCATCTGATGCCGCCGTGACAGCGTTCCGGCCAGCCAGAGGCCGCCCGCGGCCAGCGGCAGCGTCAGCAGGCAGGTCACCGGCGTCGCCAGCGTGGCGAAGCCGATCAGGGACATGACCTGCGCGGCCCCGGCGTCGCCGGCGCGGTAGACCACGGTGTCGGTGAAGTTCTTGGCCTTGTACTTGTCCTCGGTGCTCACGACCGTGTAGAGCAGGTTCAGGGCCGGGCGCTCGAGCGAGTAGTGGCTGGCGCGGCGCAGCGCCTGCACGGCCTTGAGCATCGAGATCGTGGGCCAGCGCGCGAGCAGCAGCAGGCTCACCGCCAGCAGGCCGGCCGCGATGCGCAGCGGCACGCCGGTCCCCCAGCGCAGCAGCAGCGGACCGGTGGCCAGGAACTGCACCGCCAGGCTGGCGACGTTGGTCCACACGTCGATGTTCGCGAAGATCGCGAGGCGCTGCTCGGTGCCGGAGGCCGCGCGCGCGACGATCGTGGCCTGGATGAGATACAGGACCGTGGCCGCCGAGGTCGTGAGCAGCATCTGCACGGCCATGAGCCGCAGGTAGGGCTTGCGCGCGACGGCCGTGAAGCCGGCCCAGATGCTGCCGCCCAGGCGCTCGTCGCCGGGTCCGGCGCCGGACCCGGTGGCGGGTACGGCGGCCGGCACGCCCTCCCGCCGGCCGCCGGCCAGCAGCACGTGCACGCAGATCGCGACGCCCTCGAGCAGCGCCACGCTGACGAGCAGCAGGTTCGCCAGGCCGATCCGCTCGCCGAGCTGGCCCGCGACCAGCGGCCCGACGATGAAGCCCGCGCTGCCGCCGCCGGCGATGTAGCCGAACAGCCGCCGCCCCTGCTCGCTGCGGAACACGTCGGCCATCAGGCTCCAGAAGGCGGCGACGATGATCAGGTTCAGCGTCGAGTACCACGAGAAGAAGGCCATGCCCGCCAGGCTGCGCCAGAGGCCGAAGCGCAGCGTGAGATGGAACAGCAGCAGGCTGGCCGCGATCGCGTGCATGACGAGCGGCACGATCCGGCGGCGCTCCGAGCGCGCCACGAGCCGCGAGTAGAGCGGCACGATCAGCAGCGTGAGCACGAAGGTCGCCACGAACATCGCCGGCAGGCGCTCGAGCCCGGCCTCGAGCCCCCAGGCCTCGCGCACCGGCCGCAGCAGCGCGATGGCGCTGGTCAGAAGGAAGAAGGCCAGGAACGAGAGGCGCAGCGAGCGCGCCTCGCCGGGGCGGACGATGGCCCCGCGCGTCATGCGGCGGCTCCGCCACGGCGTGCGCCGCGCGTCAACCGGCGGCCCCGTCGCGCCGCGCCGGCCGGTAGCCGGGCTGGGCCAAGTCCCAGCGGTCGCGCCGCACGAAGAGCTTGAACAGCCGCACGGTGTCGCTGATCGGGAGCATCGGGGCTGATCCTACGCCCAGCCGCTCGCGCGGAGCGGAGCGTATCGTCGCTAGTCCGTGTATCCCGGATCGCGCCGGCTCCAGCGGTCAGGGCGCACGAACAGCGAGAACAGCAGCGCGCCGGTCATGAAGCCCCCGACGTGCGCCCACCACGCGACGCCGCTCACGATCTGCTTGCGATCCGCCTGCCAGCCCGAGAGGAACTGGAGCGCGAACCAGATTCCGAGATAGATGAAGGCGGGATAGCTCCCCGCCGGCAGCGTCAGGAACCTCGCGCCGGGGAACATCAGGCAGTAGGCGCCCATGACGCCGGCGATCGCGCCGGAGGCGCCCATGATCGGCACGAACGAGTCCTCGTAGGTCTTGACGTGCATGCCGGCCGCCGACAGCCCGCAGAGCAGGTAGAAGGCCAGGAAGCGGAAGGGCCCCATGCGGTCCTCGACGTTGTCGCCGAGCAACCACAGGAACCACATGTTGCCGATCAGGTGCGCCAGGTCCAGGTGAAGGAACATGTGCGAGACGAAGGTCCGCGCATGCGGCGAGGCCGGTACGAGCGCGTAGCGCCCGAGGAAGGCTTCGACCTGGCCGCGACCCATCAGGATCTGGACCAGGAAGACCCAGACGTTGACCGCGATCAGCAGCCAGGTCATCCACGCCAGGTTCCGGCGCTGGACGGTGTCGCCGATGGGGATCATGATCCGCCGGTGATCCTACGATGATTCCCTTCCGCACCGGCAACCTGGGGGTGGAGCGTCTGCGCGCCGCGCGCTGCGGCGAGCCGCTGCCCGACCCAGAGCGCGAGCGCGCCGAGCTGGCGGCCTGGCGCGCGCAGGGCTTCGACGCCGTCGAGGACTACGTGTTCTGGGAGCTCGTCGAGCCCGAGCGCGACCGCTTCGACTGGTCCTTCCACCGCGGCAACGCGGTCGCGGCGCATCGCGCGGGCCTGCAGTACGTGGTGTATCCGTGGGCCCACGCGCTGCCGGAATGGTTCCGCGCGAGCCAGGACTTCGTGCCCGGACGCTGCCTCGAGCACGGCGAGCCCGGGCCGATGCCGTCGCCCTTCGCCGCGACGACCGCGCGCGCGGCCGAGCGGCTGCTGCGCGCGGTGCGCGCCGGTCTCGGCGACGTCGTCGACGGCATCGCCGCGGCCTTCCCTGCCGACTACGGCGAGGCCGGCTTCCTGAGCGGCGTCGCCGGCTGGCTGCTCGGCGAGGGCAGCCACCATCACACCGGCCTCTGGTGCGACGAGCGCGAGGCGCGGCGCGCCTTCGCCGCGCAGGCGCGCGACCGGCACGGCACGCCGGGGCGGATGGGCGCAGCCTGGGGCCTCGACCCCGAGCTGGCCTGGGAGCACTGCCCGTATCCGGCCGACCTGCTCATGCAGTGCGACGAGTTGCGGCCGGTCTGGCCGGCGAGCGCTCAGCCGACGCTCGCGCACCGGCTCGACTTCGCGCGCTTCTACCAGGGCGCGGTGACGGACCTGACGCACGGACTGCTCGAGCTGCTGGCCGAGCTGTTCCCGCGCACGCCGCGCGAGGTCAAGCTCGGCCACTGCAGCGAGACCCTCGAGCTGGGCACCGACTGGCACGCGCTCGTGGCGGCTGCCGCCGCGACCGGCACGACGGTGCGCTTCACCGGCTCCGGCATGGGCGAGCTGTTCACCAAGCGTCTGGCCTCGCTGTGCCGCAGCCACGGCGTGCCCTTCGCGACCGAGGGGCCGCGCGAGATTCCCGAGCGCTACGTGATCGAGCGCGTCTTCACTGACCTCGCCGCGGGCACGACGAGCCTGTTCGAGTATCCCGAGCAAATGACCGTGCTGCGCGCCCCGCTCGACGCCGTGCGCCCCGCGCTCGGGCGCCGGCCGGTGCGGTCGCCGGTCGCGCTCTTCTATCCGACGCTCGACCTCTCCCTGCAGCCGGGACACGGCGCGCCCTCCGTGGTCGCGCACTGCTTCGACGCCTTCCGTCGCGTCAGCGACGTCGACCTGGTCGACGAGCGGCAGATCGCGGCCGGCGCGCTGGAGGGGCTGCGAGGATTGATCTGGCTCGAGGGCGGCAGGGTGCCGGCCGCGACACTGCTCGCGCTGCAAAGCTGGATCGAGGGCGGCGGCGTGCTCGTCGCCGGCGCGGCCGAGACGCCGCAGCCCATCGACTCGACTGGCTACCTCGATGCGGCGGCCGCGTGCGCGCTCGGCGCGCCGGTCGTCGAGCACCTGCGCCCCGTCGCGCCGGCCGTGCTCGGCTACCGGCTCGAGCGCGCGCCCGAGTCCTGCGAGCTGCACCCGGGCGAATCCGAGGCGCGGCTGATGCTCGGGGCGGGCTGGCACGGGCGCGAGAACGGCACCTGGGCCTGGCCGCTCGACGGCGCGGCGCCGGCCGGACCGCTGTCCGCGTCGGCCAACGCGGAGCTGCACGCGGCCGGCGCGCTCGAGCTCAACCTGCCTTGCCGCTGGAGCGGCGCGCGGGCCGCCGCGTACCTGCTGCGGCCGGCCGCGGTCGCTGAGCTCGTGATCGACGCCTTCGTGCCGCCCCAGGCGCCGCCCGGACCGGCGCGCGTCTACGTCGATGGCGTGCTGCTGGCCGAGGTCGGCGGCGCCGGAACGCAGCGCTGGACGGTGTCCGTCGCGCCGCGCGACGAGTCCGACGTGCTGCGCGTCGAGCTCGCGGTCGACACGCACCGTCCCCATGCGCACGGCGGCGGCGGCGACGGGCGCGACCTCGGCCTGCTCGTGCGGCGCATCGCGCTCGTGAACGGCGCGGATCGCACGGACGGCGGCGACCGCATGCCCCCGCGGGGCGCTGACCAGGCGAGCTGGTCGAGCCGGCTCGCGGGACTGCGCTGCGACCCCCGCGCGGCTCGCGCCGTGGCGCGCGGCTGGGTGCTGCCGGGCGACGGCTCGCCGCTTTCCGCGCTGGCGTGGATCGCGACCTGGATCGACGGCTCGATCGCGGGGCTCGCGCCGCCGGACGTGGCGCGCGATCCGTCACGGCGCACGCTGGTCAGCGCGCTGGAGGGCGGGCGGCTCGAGCACGAGCCGGGTTCACAGGAAACTCGCTGGCTGGTCCCCTAGTCGCGCGCGCGGAGGGTCGGCACTCAGTCGGGTTCGAACACATCCGCGTCGAGCAGCGCGTTGATGCGCCTCTGCCACCGCCAATCGATGCGATCCCGCTCGGCCCGCAGCGACTGTACGTAGGGATCGTCGCTCAAGAACGCCGTCTCCTCTCCGTCGAGCGTGACGAGGACCATGCGGGCGGTGAACTCGATCCGCGGCTGCCAGGACCGCTCGCGATCCCAGTCGCGGAAGTGCCGGATGAGCTGGGCCACGAGGGCGTCCGGGATCCGGGCGCGCAGCTCGTCGACCGCCTCCGGACACTCGCCCGAGTGCCACTCCTGCAGGTCGGGATCCCAGATGCGGTCCCGGTTGTGCTCCTCCGCGGTGGCCACGAGCGCTTCCCGGACTCGCTGGCGCAGAGTGAAGTCGTCGAAACACAGCCAGCCGACCGGGCCGTCGAGCCATCGATCGAGCTCGAAGTCGAAGCGCTCGCGGCAGTGATCCTCGACGAGACGCGTCAGGCGTCGCTCGGCATCCCTCAGCCTCGACTGCGCGTCGAGGAGCTGCAGCTGGAGCTGCTGGACGTCGGCCGCCACCGCCCCGCTCGGGTTGGTCGGAGGCCCTGAGTTCACCGCGGCCGGACGTTCGATGAGCGGCGCCGGCGCCAGCGCAACACGCGGCGGCGAGTCGAGCAGTCGCACTGGGGGTAACGCCGCCTCGGTAGGATCGCGATCGAGCCGGCGCGCGACCGGCGCGAGCCTCGCGATTGTCTCCGGGTCGGTCGGGGCGCCGGGCGCGAGCAGCGCAACCGCGGAGGCGAGCGCGGCCCCACCCGAGACGAGACACAACGCGACGGCGCGCACGGCCGTGATCTCCAGCACCGGCGGCTGGCGCGCGGACTGCGCGCTCGCTCGCCGGAGGCGTCACGAGCGCCGAAACGCGGGCTCGCTCGTCAGCGGTCCTTGATGTCGTGCTTGCGCAGGTAGTAACCGAGATTGCGCGGGTCGATCCCGAGCATGCTCGCGGCGTCCTTCTTCTTGCCCTCGGAGCGGGCGAGAGCCGCGAGCACGATCTCCTTCTCGGTCGCGTCGAGGCGCGTGCGCAGGTGCAGGTCGCTCTTGCCGCCCGCGCCGCTGAAGCCGGCCCCGGCGCCCGGCCCGCTGTCGGGCATCGAGGACTCGAGCAGCGAGCGGTAGAGGCGCTCGTCGGGCGGCCGGCCGCCGCCCAGGATCAGCGCGCGCTCGAGCAGGTTGCGCAGCTCGCGCACGTTGCCCGGCCAGTCGTAGGACGCGAGCAGCTCGATCACGGGCGGCGACAGCGAGGCCGTCGCGGCCAGCGCCAGCGCCGCGGTGGCCGGCGCCGCGGCCGCCGCGGGCCGCCCACCCGCCGCCTCCGCCGCCTCCATCGCTCCCGCCGCGCGCGTGGCGACGAGGCGCTCCATGAGGTGGCGCGCGATCGCGGGCAGGTCCTCCTTGTGCTGGCGCAGCGCCGGCACCTCGATCGGCACGATGCTGAGCCGGTAGAAGAGGTCGGGCCGGAAGGTGCCGGCCTGCACGCGCGCCGTCAGCGGCTCGTTGCTCACTGCGATCACGCGCGCGTCGGAGCGGCGCGTGCGCGACTCGCCCACGACCTGGTACTCGCCGCCCTCCAGCACCTGCAGCAGCTTGGCCTGCATCTCGGGGCGCAGCGTGCCGATCTCGTCCAGCACGAGCGTGCCGCCCTCGGCCTCCGCGAAGCGGCCCGCGCGCTGGGTCGTGGCGCCGGGGAAGGCGCCCTTGCGGTGGCCGAAGAACTCGCTCTCGAACAAGGCCTCGGGCACGGCGGCGCAGTTGACGCGCACGAGGTTGCGCTCGGCGCGCGGCCCGCTGCGGTGGATCAGGTCGGCGACCAGCTCCTTGCCCGTGCCGCTCTCGCCCGTGATCAGCACCGTCGCGTCGCTGCGCGCCACCTGGCCGACCGTCTCGCGCAGGCGCTGCATGGCCGGGCTGTCGCCCACCAGCCGCTCGGGCGCGCCGCGGTCGTCGGCCGCGCGCCGCAGGAAGGAGAGGTCGGCCAGCAGGCGGCGGTGCTCGAGCGCCCGCTGGACTTGCAGCAGGAGCTGGGCGGGGTCGACCGGCTTCTGCAGGAAGTCGAAGGCGCCCTTCTTCATCGCCGCGACCGCGTTGGCGATCGTGCCCACGCCGGTGATCACGATCACGGGCAGGCCCGAGCCCTGCGCGGCCACCTCGTCGAGCAGCGCCATGCCGCCGCCCTGCGGCATCTGCAGGTCGGTGACGACCGCGTCCACGGGCTCCGACTGCAGCAGCTTGTGCGCCGCCTTCAGGTCGGCCGCCGCCACGACGCGCAGCCCCTCGCCCTCGAGCATGTCCTGCAGCGATTGGCGCACGAAGGGCTCGTCGTCGACGACGAGCACGGTGTGTCGGGCGGTCATGTCGGATTCTCCTCGGCCGGCAGGCGCAGCGTGAACAGGGCGCCGCGCGGGCTGCGGTTGGCGGCCGTCAGCGTGCCGCCGTGCGCCTTCACGATGCCATACGAGACCGACAGGCCGAGGCCCGTGCCGCCGCTCGCCGAGAAGAACGGGTCGAACAGCCGCCCGAGGTCGGCGGGCGCGATGCCGCTGCCCTCGTCGGCCACGGCCAGCTCGACCCAGGCCGCGCCCGACGCGTCCGTCGTACGCGAGCCCGTGATCGTGATGCGTCCGTGCCCGTCCATGGCGCGCGCAGCGTTGAGCAGCAGGTTGAGCAGCACCTGCTCGAGGCGGCCGGCGTCGCCGTTCACGAGCAGCGGCTGGTCGAGCCCGACGCGCTCGACGGTCACCTGCTTGAAGTGCTTGCCGTAGGCGGCCATGGCCACGCTGCGCTCGACCACGGCGGCCAGGTCGGTGCGCCCGCGCTCGGCGGTCGGCCGCGAGAAGCGCAGCAGGTCGGCCACGATCTCGCGGATGCGCGTGAAGCCATGGCGCACCTGGT
>Ga0137422_1000335_pt1 | contig 10496 bp, 5 predicted proteins | sample EasRivERMZT551_2_FD_102330 | JGI IMG/M metagenome (GOLD analysis project Ga0137422, IMG submission 102330) | Soil microbial communities from meander-bound floodplain in the East River, Colorado, USA - East River MetaG ERMZT551_2 | ecosystem: Environmental > Terrestrial > Soil > Floodplain ... | reverse complement strand
CCCTGACGTTCCCAGTCCTCGACGGACCAGCTCGTCGTGTCCTGGGCTGCCCCGATTCCGCGCAGCTCGGTCAACAGCTTCGGCAGGCGAGCCGCCGTGTCCGGGGTCTCCAGCAGGTACGCCACCCAGCTCCAGGCCAAGGCGTACTCGCGGAAACCGAAATCGGCGGCGGGCGTCTCGGTGAGCTCGCGGAACGACGGGGCGGTGCGGGTGCGGGCGGCGTGGCGCGCGGTGATGAAGCAACCCGCCACGTAGGCTCCCGAGCGTTCGTCGGCGTCACCGGCGAAGTAGCACGCCAGGCCCTCGTCCAGCCAGCGGGGCGCTTGCGCGTCGTGCAGGGACTGGCTCATGAGCAGGTGCGTGCCTTCGTGCTTGGCCGTCTCGAACACCTCCGGGTCGTGGGGCACGTCGTAGAAGGACAGCAGCGACAGCTTGCCGGCGGAGACGAAGAAGCCGCTGGTGTGCTCGCCGCTCTTCTCCCTGATCCGCTCGTAGAAGCCCAGGTAGTCGCTGCGCGTGGAGAACAGGAACACGTAGGCGGCGGCTTCCGTCCGAGCGACGCGGAAGAAGTTCTTCAGCCGCGTGTAGTAGGGATTCATGACCCGGATGTAGTGCTCGAGCCGGCCTCGATCGAGGTCTGTCCAGAAGTCGAAGTACAGGGAGCTCTTCGCCATCGCGAACACGCGGTCACGCGCGGCATCGAGCGCAGCGCGCCGCCGCGGCTCGAGCGACGACAGATCGACCGGAGCGGCTCGCAGCGTGGACGGATCGACGCTCGCGAGCAGCCACCGCCCGTCGACCTGCTCCTCGTGGAGCATCGCGTGAGCCTGCGCCGAGGCCGGGAAGCGACTCGCACAGAGCCGGAGTGCGTGGAGCGCCTCCCGTTCCCAGCCCAGCTCGCGGCTCCAGCCGGCCAGCTCCAGCAGCTGGGCCTCCGTGGCCTCGTTCGCGTTCCCGAGCCGCTGCGTGAACTCCGGCTCGAGCTGCGATTGAGCGGTGGCCGGCGCCGCCGTGACCAGGCAGGCCAGCAGCACCAGATCGAAGTGGAGGCCCATCCGTCGCTTCATCCCACCGGCTCCCGAACCCGGCGTCTTGCCCGCGATTCCTTGTACCAGCCGCGCCCGAGTGCGGCTAGGTCGCTCGCTCCGGCGCAGGACTCGTTGTCGTGGGGATCGCTACAGGAAGGCCAGCGCTCACATCTCCTTCAAGTACTCGTGCACGAACTGGATCGCCATCGAGCCCTCGCCGACCGCCGAGGCCACGCGCTTCACGGAGCCCGAGCGGACGTCGCCCGCGGCGAACACGCCGCGCCGGCTGGTCTCGAGCAGGAACGGATCGCGGGTCGTCGGTCCCTGCCACGCGGCCTTGACCGCCGCGCCGGTGAGCACGAAGCCGCGTGAGTCGGTCTCGATCTCCTGCGGCAGCCACTCCGTGCGCGGGACGGCGCCGATGAAGCTGAACAGCGCGCTGAGCTCGAGCCGCGCCACCTCGCCGGTCCGGCTGTTGCGGACGTCCACGGCCTGCAAGTGGCCGTCGCCGTGCATGCGCTGCACCTCCGTGTCGCGCAGCAGCTCGATGTTGTCGGTCTGCTCGACGCGGCGCACGAGGTAGCTCGACATGCTCTTGCCCAGGTCGCTGCCGCGGATGAGGTGGTAGACCTTGCGCGCCACGCCGGACAGGAACACGGCCGCCTGTCCCGCGGAGTTGCCACCGCCCACGACCGCCACGTCGACCGACTGGCACTGGCGCGCCTCGTTCGGCGTCGCGGCGTAGTAGACGCCGCGACCTTCGAAGGCCTCGCAGCCGTCGACCTCGAGGCGGCGGTACTGCGCGCCGGTCGCGATCAGCAGGCACTTGGCGACCACGGACTCGCCGCCTTCCAGCGTGAGGATCGGGTAGCGGCCGTCGAAGGCCAGGCGCATGGCGGACGAGGGCACCGACAGGCGGGCACCGAAGCGGTTCGCCTGCAGCACGGCGCGATCGGCCAGCTCGGTGCCCGTGATCCCGGTGGCGAACCCCAGGTAGTTCTCGATGCGCATGCTCGCGCCGGCCTGCCCGCCCGCCGCCGCGCGGTCGAGCAGCAGCGTCGCCAGCCCCTCCGACGCGCCGTAGACGGCCGCCGCGAGCCCGGCCGGCCCGGCCCCGACGATGGCCAGGTCGACCAGCTCCGTGCCGGGTTGCCTCCGCAGGCCGAGGCCCTCGGCGAGCTCCAGGTTCGTCGGGTTGCGCAACAGGAGTTGGTGCGCACACGCGACGACCGGAGTGTCGGCCGCGCCGACGCCAAACTCCTCGAGGAGCCGGCCGACGTCCGCGTCAGCCTCGAGGTCGAGCCACGTGTACAGGACCCGATTCCGGGCCAGGAAGTCGCGGATGCGGAACGTGTCCTGCGAGTAGCGCGAGCCGATCACGCGCAGGCCGACGAAGCTCCCCGACTCGCGGATGAGCTGGCGACGGGCGATGAAGGCCTGCAGGACGATGTCGGAGAACGTGGGGCACTGGTCCAGGGCCTCGCGGAGCGCCTTCCGCGAGAGCGCGTAGAGCTCGGTCGGCCCGCGCGTGACGGCCCGGATGATCGCCGGGTTGCCCGTCAGGTGCGACACGTCGCCGGTGAAGCCGCCGGGTCCGTGGACCGCGACGACCCTCGGCTCGTCGCCCGACACGTCGACGATCTCGATCGCTCCGGACTTGACGACGTGGAAGTCGAAGTCGCGGTCGCCGGCTTCGATCAGCGTCTGACCGTCCTCGTACCGCTGCAGCGGAGCCTCGGAGCACCGGGCCAGCTCGGCCACCTGGTCGGGCTCGAGGGTCGGGAAGGCCAGCTGGTTCAGATCGTGAGCGACCATGAGGCGATCTCCGGGAGGTGTGCGGCAGGGCCGTTCACAGCGTGAGCTGGTCGACGTAGCACCAGCCCCAGCTCTCGCCGGGCTCCAGCGAGCGCATGACGGGGTGTCCGGTCGCGCGGAAGTGCGCGCTGGCGTGCTGGCCCGGCGACGAGTCGCAGCAGCCGACGCGCCCGCACTCGAGGCACAGGCGCAGGTGCACCCAGCGCCCGCCGCTCGCGAGACAGTCGGCGCAACCCTGCGTCGAGGGGGCGACCCGATGGATGTGGTCCAGGTGGCCGCAGGCCGCGTCGGGGCTCGGCACGAACTCGATCGGCGTCGTCGTGTCGATCCATGGGGCGTTCATAGCTCGGACCTCCCCAGCACCCGACTCGACGCCGCCCCGATCGACACCGTCCGGCTGGATGGAGACGGCCGATTCCGAGGGGCTGAAGAGCTCCGCGCAGAGCGCGAGCGACTCGGTGGTGGCGGCGAGAGTGACGTCGGCGCCGATGCTGAGCAAGGTCTCGCCGGAGGGGTCGTCGGTACGGGCGTCGCCGGCCTCGATGCGCAGCACGCGGATGCCGCAGGCCTCCAGGCCGGCCGATGCGATGGTGCGGCCGGCGACGGGGGTACCGGCGCGGATCCGCAGGGTCCGCGTGGACAAGCAGTCGCCCGTGATCTCGCAGGGGAGCGAGATCGATCGCTTCGGCTCGAACAGCTCGAAGCCCTCGCGCCGGAGGGTCGCCTCGTGGTCCAGCAGCACCTCCGGCTCGACCCGGTAGCTGCGCAGCACGTCGTCGAACAGTCCGACGATGGTCTCGAGGTCGGCCGCGAACGCGCGGTCCGCGCCGGCGGCCTCGAGGCTCTCGGCTTCCTCGCGGGTCGCCGCGCGCGCGACGATGCGCGTCGTCGGCGCCAGCGAGCGCGCGACGGCGACCACGCGCCGCGCCACCTGGGCGTCGTCGTCGGGGATCACGAGCAGCTTGGCGCGCGCCAGGCCCAGCCGCTCGAGGATGTGGCGCTTGTGGTAGTCGCCGCGCAGGACCGGCAGCCCCCGGTCCTCGGCCTCTTTCGCGCCGTCGGGCGAGAGCGTCACGATGGCGAAAGGGATGCCCGAGCCGTGCAGCACCCGCGCCAGGGCCCGTCCGGCGCGGCCGTACCCGGCGACGACGACGTGATCGCGCAGGTCGGCGGGAAGGTGCTGCGAGGCGCTCGGCGGCAGGGCCTCGAGACGGACTTGCGCGGCGCCCTCGAGGCGCCGGCCCAGGCGTGCGGCCACGCTCAGCAGCAACGGCGTCAGCGCCATCAGCAGCACGGTGGCGGCGATGAAGGCCTGGCTTCCGGCCTCGCCCATCCCGAGCGGACTGAGCCCCACGCTCCGGCCGGACCGCTCGAGCACGAACGAGAACTCGCCCACCTGGGCCACCATCAAGGCCGCCCCGGCGGCGACCGGCAGCGCCTGTCCGGCCGCCCGCAGCGCGGCCGTGGTCGCCAGCACCTTGATCCCGACGACGCCCGCGGCGACCAGCAACACGAGCGGGAGATTCTGCAGCAGGAGCCGGACATCGAGGAGCAGCCCGATCGAGACGAAGAACGTGGCCGAGAACAGGATCTGCAGCGGAAGGATCTCGGCGAAGGCGTGCTCGGCGTGCCGCGACTCGCTCACCACGAGCCCGGCGAGGAAGGCCCCGAGCGCGATGCTCACGCCGGCCATGCCGGCCAGCCACGCCGTCCCGATGCAGGTCGCGATGACCGTCAGGAGGAACAGGTCGGGCGAGCAGGTGCGCGCCACGGTCTCGAGCACCCGGGGCAGGATGCGCCGCGCCAGGAGCAGCGCGAGCGCGATGACCAGGCCCGCCTTGCCGAGCGCCCAGCCGACCTCGAGCGCCGAACCCCCTCGCCCGGCGAGCACCGGCACGAGGAACACCATCACGATCACGGCGAGGTCCTGGAAGATGAGCACGCCCAGCGCGGCCTGTCCTTGGGGGCTCTGCGTCTGGCCGCGGTCTCCGAGGAGCTTGAGCACGATCGCCGTCGAGGAGAGCGCGGCCAGGAATCCAGAGAACAGCCCGACGCGCCAGTCCAGGCCCAGCGCGCCGAGCAGCGCGGTGACCGCGGCCGCCACGAGCAGGACCTGCAGGCCGCCCCCGACCCAGATCAGCCGCGAGATCCGGGCCAGCCGCTCCAGGCTGAACTCGATCCCGATCGTGAACAGCAGCAGCAGCACGCCCAGGTCGGCTGCGGCCTCGACGACAGCCTGGTTTCGGACCAGGCCGAGCGACTTCGGGCCGATCAGCACGCCCGCGAGCAGGAAGCCCACGAGGGGCGTGAGGCCGAGCCGGTGGCAGACGTACGCGACCGCCGCCGCGACGACCAGGAGCGCGCAGACGTCGGTCAGGTAGGGCGGGACGGCAGCCGCCGCGGCGACCAGGAGCATGGACGCGATCTCGGGCTCATGGGAAGGGGCCCGACATCATCCGTTTGGGGAGCGGAACGCCAAGCCCGATCGCTGCTCTCGACTGATGCCGGTCGCTGGCCCCGACGTCAACGTCCGATGAACTCGACGATCGCGGGCACGACGACTTGGGGCGCTTCGTCCATCAGCCAGTGCCCCGAGCCCTCCACGACCTGGCCCTGCACGTCGTCGGCGACGAGACGCACCTGGTCGATGAGAAAAGTGCCCCCCGACTTCTCGCCCGCCAGCACGAGGACGGGCATCGTCAGCGGCGTCCGTCCGAGCCGCGCGAAGTCCTCCGCATCGCGCTCGAAGTTGCGGAACCACTCGAAGCCGGCCTGGACGGCGCCGGCCTGCGCGTAGGCCGCGGCGTACAGCTGCCGGTCTGCCTCGGTGACCGAGTGCGTCCGGTCCGCGGCGAAGTCATTCCAGAAGTGCTCGAGGTAGGTGCGCTCGCGCCGCTGGACCAGTGCCAGCGGGGTCTCGCCGTAGAAGTGGAAGTGCCAGAGGTCGCGGAGCAACCACATGTCCTTCCAATTGCCGATGCCCGGCAGGAAGGCGTCCATGAGCACGACGCGCTCGGTGTCCTGCGGGAACTGCGCGGCGTAGGCGTAGGCGACCATGAGGCCGATGTCGTGGCCGACGACCGCGATGTCCGTCAGGCCGAGTTGCCGGATGAGCTCGTGGATGTCGACGGCCATCGTCACCTTGTCGTAGCCACCCGCGGGTTTGGCGGAGTCTCCGGCCCCGCGAAGATCGGGGATGACGACCGTGTGATGCTCGGCGAGGCGGACGGCCAGTGGTGCCCACATGTGGCCGGTCTGCGCGAAGCCGTGCAGGAGCACCACCGGGCTGCCGCGCCCGCCCAGGAGGTAGTGCAAGCGCGTGCCGTTCACGTCGCGGTCATGCGCCGTGAATCCCGGCGGTGGGGCGGACGGCTGCCGCCGATCCGCGGCTGCCGCCGACGACGCGCTCGCCGCTGAGCAGCCGGCGAGGGCCAACGTCAGCGCGAGAAAAGCGGTCGATTGCGACAGCGAGTTGGCCATCGACACCTCCCGATCCTGTGGGTTGGCCGTCCACACTGAGCGGAGGGGAGTGGACATCCTTTCCCCCGCTGCCGCCCCGCGGCGATCGGCGGCCACTCTACCCCTCGGCTCCATCAGCCGCAGAGTTTCCGCTTGACGGACTTACCTTTGCAAAGCAAAGTACTTGGCCGACACGCCATTCCGGAGGTCAACATGCTCGCCCCTCACGTCCACGCGCCCCGGCGTCGCTTCCTTCCCCTGTGGGAGATGCTCTTCGGACTGACGACGCTGCTCCTGCCGGGGGCCGTCTTCGTGTGGGGGCTCGTGCGCGTCTCCGGACGCCCCGGGTACGTCGACCTGTCGGACTGGCGCTCGGTCCCCTGGTCGCTCTGGATCATCGGCGTGTGCGGGACGATCGGCACCATCGCCGGGCTGCTGGACCTGCACTACCACGTCACCGGTAAGCGGCTGGTGAGCAAGCGCGAGCGCTACGGCGAGCTGATCTCGCTGGGGTTGGGTGGCACGCCGGTGTTCCTGCTGATGATGGCCGCCAGTTGGTCGACCGACCCCCGCGGCTTCCTGACGCCCATCGTGCTCCTGACCATGTTCACCGTGGTGATGGTCTGCCTCGACGAGTTCGTCTATCACCGCCGTGCCTGCACGCGCTACGAGGCCGCGCTGCACAAGGCGCTGGTCTTCGGCAACGGCGCCGCGTTCCTCGCCTGGTTCCAGTGGATCGCCAGCCGTGGCTAGCTCGGCGCTCGGCCCCTCGGCTCGATCACGGCCGCTGCTCGCGCGTGGGGCCGCGATCACGGCCGAGGGTTGGCTGCGCCGGGCGGCTGAGATGCTGACGGAGCATCCCGAGCTCGTGCGATCGGCGGAGGCCGTGCGTGGATTCGGCGGCGGCGGCGCGTGGATGGCCGCGGCGTTGTCTGTCATGCGGAAGCGCCGCGTCGCGCCGAAGGAGTCGCGGTTCCTCGCGCTCGGCCTGCGGAAGTACGGCCTGTGCCTGCTCGCGGCCGGCGGCGCCGCCGCGGTCGCGTCGACGGCGGGGCCCGCCTGCGCGGTCGCGTTGGGGCTGCTCGCGTTCTACGCGGTCGAGGCGCGGCACGTCTTCGATTTCCCGGCCGCCATCGACTTCGGGCGGCAGGCACGCACGGCGTCGCGGGCCCTGCATCGTCGCGCCGGAGGAACGATCACGATCCTCACGCGCCTCCTGCCGGTCGCGGCCTTCATGCTTCTCGGCTGGCTCGTCAACGGACGCCCCCGGTGGAACGGCGTCGTCGGGTGCATGGCGGTGATCCTGTGGTACGAGTCCTTGCGGCGAGGCGAGGATGCGACGCCGTGCGCGTTGGAGCTCGGCGCGTCGGCCCCGCTCTCGGTCCGCCGCGTGGGGGACGGCGATCCCGGCCCCGACCCCATCAAGGTGCTGTATGCCAGCGATCTGCACCTCGGGACCTGGGGCGCAGTGCGAGCGATGCGTGAGCTGCTGCGGGCCACGGTCCGCGAGCGGCCGGACGTCGTGCTGCTGGGCGGCGACCTGGTGAACGCCCGACGCGCCCTGCCGGAGCTGCGCGAGTGGACGCGCCGGCTGCGGCGCTGGGCCGCGGTCGCCGCGGTCCCGGGCAACCACGACGCCCGGTGGCCTGCGCAAGTCGCGGCCATGGTGACGGAGGGCGGCGGGCACTGGCTGCCCGATCGTCCGCTGCAGCTGCGCGGGCTCCGGATCGATGGGGCTCCGGTGCGAGCCGCTCGCGGCGGGGGACGCCGGCTGCTGTGCGCGCATCACCCGAGTGTCTTCGAGTCCGCGGCCGCGCTGGGCTACGACCTGGTGCTGGCCGGCCATCTCCACGGCGGACAGCTGATCCTCTGCGATGTGCGCGGCCGGCACTACCCGGGTGCGCTCTACTCCCGCTGGACGGGGCCCGAGTTCGCAGCCGCGCAGGCGACCATGTGGGTCAGCCGCGGCCTGGCCGACACGCTGCCGATCCGCTTCCGATGCCCGCGCGAGGTCCTCGTCGCAACGCTGCGCCGGCCGTCGCGCGTCGAGGACGCCGAGCGCGAGCAGCCCATGACCCGTCTTCGTCCCGTAGAGAGCCTCTGACTCCTCGCCGCTTTCGTCGGCCTGCGAAGGACGAACCCGGGCCCGCCAGTCTTGGACGAGACGATCGCGTGGACGCGACTGGAACTCGCTCACACCTTCATTTCGTCGTCCCCAGCAGCCCGTTGCTCGCCGCGAAGCCCTGCACGGCGGCTGCATCCTTCACCCAGGCCTGGAAGTACAGGCGCGTGCCCGCCGGCACACTGCCGGGCAGCGTGAACGAGAGGCCGAAGCCGCCGGCCGGAGAGGTCGCTGTCGGCAGCACCACGAAGGGCGACGGGACCAGCGTGCCGCCCTTGAGGGGCGCGTTGACCGCCTGGAGACCGAACACGAGCCACGCGGGCGCGGCCGGCAGCGCGCCGGTCAGCGTCAGCGTGTTCGCGCTGCCGCCCAGCAACGTCCCGGAGCCGGCGAGCGCTGGCGTCGCGCCGCCGGTCCCGGGCAGGCCCGCGGCGATGGACGTCCACGTGCCGGCCCCCGGATCGCCGAGCAGGATCTCGACGACGCCCTCGCTCATCGGGCTGACCCACAGGTCGCCGTCGGCGTCGAACTGCACGGCCTCGCACTGGAAGTGCGTCAGCGGCGAGTTGAACGGCGTGTACGTGGTCCACTGGTCGCCGTCGATGAGGTTGACCCCGCCGACCAGCGTCGAGCCGTTGAAGCCCGACACGGCCACGAGGCCGTCCTCGCGGATCGAGATGCCGCTCATGCCCGGCCCGAGGAGCGGGGAGCTCCCGTACGCATGGACGGTCCACCCGGCGCCGTCCCAGCGGGCGAGCGTGCCGGTGGCGATGACCCACACGTCGCCGTTCGGCGCGACCTCGATGCCGTTCACGGTGAAGGCATTGAAGGGCAGGTCGCCGCTCTCGTGCAGCGGGGTCCACGTCTCCCCGTCGAAGGTGTGCAGGCCGTACCCGGCGCCGACCCACATCAGGCCATCGTGATCGGTCGCGATCGCCATGACTTGCTCTTCGCTGAAGCTGTACGGGTCGCTGAAGTTCTTGTGCACCCAGTCGTCGGCGGCGGGGTCGAAGCGGAAGATGCCCGAGCCGTCGCTGCCGGCCCAGAGGTCGCCGTTGGCGTCGCGCCCGAAGGCGTTGATCTCGTCCGAGCCGAGCGCCGAGTTCTGCCAGTTCCAGAAGCCCGAGAAGCTGCCGGTCGCCGCGTTCCAGTGGCCGATGCCGTTGCCGCCCATCCAGATCGTGCCGTCGGCGTCCTCGAACATCGACGCCATCGGCTCGTTGCCGGCCCACGGGTAGGGCTCGGCGCCGTCGTTGTGGTTGCCCCAGTTGCGCCAGTGCGTGGGCGCGTCCTGGTGGCCGTCGCTGCCCAGCATGCGCGAGAGGCCGGCCTCGCCCGTCGCGAACCAGACGTTGCCCGTGGTGTCGGCGAAGATGTGGTCGACGAAGTAGTCGGGCAGCCCCGAGTTGAAGGTGTTGATGCGCTCGAGCAGGGCGCCGGCGGGGCTGTAGTGGCGCACCGTGCCGATCACGCCGTTGCCGCCGTAATTGCCGATGTAGACGTGGCCGTCGGGCCGGACCTCGATGTGATAGGGGAGCGCCGAGGCGTTGACGAAGAACTGCGGCGTCGTCCCGTTGATGATCTTGAACGTGGGCCCTTCCCAGGTCGAGACGTAGACCAGTCCGCTGTTCGGGTCCATGCCGAGGCCGGTGACCGTGGCCGTGCTGCCGACCGGGATGAACTGGAAGCTCGCGCCGTTCCACTTGAGCACGCCGCTGCCGGCCGTGAGCCAGACGGTGCCCGCCAGGTCCTCCATGATGCTGCCGCCCGACCCGCCGCCGTGCAGCGTCCAGCCCGTGCCGTCGTACTCGGCCAGGCCGCTGAACGCGCCGTGAGTGGCCCAGATGCTGCCGGAGGGCCCGGCGTGCACGGTGTTGATCAGGTTGAACGTGCCCCACGGCAGCTCTTCGCCCAGGTCGAACTGCTGCCAGACGCCGGTCGCCGGGTCGAAGGTGTACAACGGGAGTAGGGCCCAGCCGCGATCTGCGATGAGGTGAATCGCCTCGAGCAGGAACTCGAACACCGTGTCGGAGAGGAAGTAATTGAAGTTGACGCGAACCCACCCCGGATTG
>Ga0137422_1000333_pt1 | contig 10530 bp, 8 predicted proteins | sample EasRivERMZT551_2_FD_102330 | JGI IMG/M metagenome (GOLD analysis project Ga0137422, IMG submission 102330) | Soil microbial communities from meander-bound floodplain in the East River, Colorado, USA - East River MetaG ERMZT551_2 | ecosystem: Environmental > Terrestrial > Soil > Floodplain ... | reverse complement strand
GCACCCTCGGGGTCCAAAGCCTCATGATGGGGGCATGAGCCCGCCGTCCCTGTCGCCGGAGCAGCTGCAGGCCTTCTACGAGCGCGATCCGGAGGTCGTGCTGGCCGACGCCGGCTGGGAGGCGGCGCACGCCGCGCTGCTCGACCACCTCGAGTCGGGCGCTGTCCGCGCGGCCGAGCGCCGCGACGACGGGCGCTGGGCCGCGGTGCCCTGGCTCAAGCAGGCGCTGCTCGTCGGCTTCCGGCGCAGCGCGGTCGAGGAGCTGCCCGGCCCCAGCTTCGACAAGTCGGCCTTCCCGCCGCGCGCCTTCTCGCTCTCGGACGGCGTGCGCCTCGTGCCCGGCGGCACCGCGGTGCGCCGCGGCGCGCACCTGGGGCGCGGCGTGATCCTGATGCCGCCGGCCTACGTGAACATCGGCGCCTACGTGGGCGAGGGCACGCTCATCGACAGCCACGCGCTGGTGGGGAGCTGCGCCCAGATCGGGGCGCGCGTGCACCTCTCGGCCGGCGCGCAGGTGGGCGGCGTGCTCGAGCCGGTCGGCGCGCTGCCGGTGGTCGTCGAGGACGAGGCCTTCGTGGGCGGGCTCGTGGGCCTGTTCGAGGGCATCGTCGTGCGCAGCCGCGCCGTGCTCGGCGCGGGCGTGATCCTGACCGGCTCGACCACGATCTACGACCTCGTGCGCAGCGGCGAGCGGCGCGGCGAGGTGCCCGAGGACGCCGTCGTCGTGCCCGGCAGCCGGCCGGCGCGCGGCAGCCACGCCGAGCGGCTCGGCCTGCAGCTCGCGGCGCCCGTCATCGTGAAGTACCGCGACGCGCGCACCGACGCGGCCACCGCGCTCGAGGACGCGCTGCGGTGACGGGCGGGCCGTCCGCCGGCGCGGCACCGCACGCCGCCGCGGCCACCGCGGGCGTCGCCGCGTCGCTGTGGGCCTTCGAGGACGAGGCCTGCCAGCAGCTCGCGGCGCGACACGGCACGCCGTGCTTTGCGTACCGGGCCGCGACCGCCCGCGCCGGCTGGCAGCGGCTGCGTGCGGCGCTCGCGGCCACGCCGAGACTGGCCAGCCGCACGCGCATCGCCTACGCCGTCAAGGCCAACCCGCATCCCGAGCTGCTCGCGCTGCTGGCCGGACTGGGCGCCGACTTCGACTGCGCCAGCGGCGGCGAGCTGAGCGCGGCCCACGCCGCGCGGCAGGGTCAGCGCGCGTCCCCGGCGACGCGGCTGCTGTACGCCGGACCGGGCAAGCGCGACGAGGAGCTGGCGCTGGCCGTCGAGCTCGGCGCGCGCGTGCAGGCCGAGAGCTGGGAGGACCTGGCCCGCCTCGACGCGCTGGGCGCGGCCCGCAATGAGGTCCTGACCTGCAACCTGCGCGTGCACCCGGCCGCCGACATCGAGGAGGAGCGCGCGATCATCGGCGGCGGCGGGCCCTCGGCCTTCGGCGTGGACGAGGAGCAGGCGCCCGAGCTGCTCGCTCGCGCCGCGAAGCTGCGGCACGTGCGCCTGACCGGACTGCACGTGTTCGCCGCCAGCAACCAGCGCGACGCGGCCCAGCTGCTCGCGATCCACGCACTCGTGCTCGACCTCGCGCGCCGCCTGCACCAGGGCCGCGGCCTGGCGCTCGAGCAGATCGACCTCGGCGGCGGGCTCGGCGTGCCCTACGCCGCGGCCGAGTCGCCGCTCGACGTCGAGCGCTGGGCGTCCGGGCTGGCCGCGCTGCTCGACGCGCAGCCCTGGTTCGGCGGCGAGCTCGTGCTCGAGCCGGGACGCTGGCTGGCCGCGCCCTGCGGCGTGTACCTGACGCGCGTCGTGCGCACCAAGACCAGCCGCGGCACGCGCTTCGCCGTGCTCGAGGGCGGCCTCAACCATCTGCTGCGCCCGCTGCTCACCGGGCAGCCCTTCCCGGTGCGGCGAGTCGAGCCGCACGGCCCGGCGGCCGGCGCATCGACCGTCGCGCCGACCTGCGCACCGCTAGGGGCCACGACGCTGGCCGGCCCGCTGTGCACGAGCCTCGATCGTCTCGGCGAGGTGCCGCTGCCGGACGACCTCGCGCGCGGCGACCTGCTGGCCTTCGGGATGGCCGGCGCCTACGGCGCGACCGAGGCGATGGGTCGCTTCCTCAGCCACCCGCTGCCCGCCGAGGTCTGGATCGACTGAGGCCGTCGCGGGACCGCTGTTCCGCGCGCATGCGACCATGCGTCGATGACCTACGTCGGGCTCGCGGTGCTCGCCTCGCTCTCGCTGCTGGTGGGCCGTCTCGCCGCGCGGGTCGCGCGCGTCGGCTGGCTCGACCGGTTCCATCCCGACGTGCTGCCCCTGCAGGCGGCCCTGGGGACCGGCCTGCTCACGAGCCTGACGGCGACCGCGAGCCACGCCGGCTTGGGCCAGCGCCGCGCGCTCGCGATCGTGGGCCTGGCCGTCGTGGCGCTGCTGGTCTGGGCGGTGCGGACTCGAGGGAATCGCCCGCGCCGGCGGCGGCTGCGCTGGACGGCCTGGCTGCCGCTGGTGGTCGCGCTGATCGCGGCCGCGGGCATCGGGCTGCTGCCGATCGTCCGCTACGGCTCGTTCAGTCCCTTCAGCGACGCCTTCTACTACGACGCGCTCTCCGACTGGCTGGTCGAGCACGGCATCGACGAGATCGCGCCGGAGGCGGTGGATCGCCCCGCGCTGGCCGTCGCCGCGAACACGCAAAGGCTCGGGCTGCGCGTGGGGACGAGCTACCTGCAGGCCGGACTGACGGCGGGCCTCGGGGCCTCGCACGCGCTGCTGCTGTTCTACGCGGTGAGCTGCTGGGGCTTCGTGCTGCTGGCGGGCTGTCTGTACTCGCTGTCGCGACTCGCCTTCCGGCTCACACCCTGGATCGCCGCGGCCGCCGTCTGCACGACCGTGTGCGTGCCGGCCGGCACGACCCACGCCCTGCAGGCCGGCTTCCAGGCCCAGCTCTACGGCCTCGCCTCGCTCGTGGCGCTGCTCGTCGTCAGCGCGCGCCTGCTCAGGCCGGCGCACCGCACGACGGGCGCCTTCGTCCTGCTCGGCGCGCTGCTCGCCTGGCAGGCCAGCGCCTACAGCGAGCTGCTGCCCGTCTCCGGCGCGGCGCTCGCCGCCTGGCTGTGGGTGGCTGCGCGCCGCCGGCGAGCCCCCGCGCGGCTCTCGTTGGCGGGCGCCGCGGTCGCCTTCGTGCTGGCCTTCGCGCCCTTCGGCCAGCTCGAGATCGTGCGCGCGCTCGACGGGCTGCCCGTGCAGCTGCGCGCCGAGGTCGGCGTCCACATCGAACGGTCCACCGCCGACTGGCTGGGGCTGTTCTCGGGCGCGGCCATCTACCCGCCCATGGACGAGCACGCCGGGCTCAACCTCCTGGCGCTCGTCGGACCGGTCGTGCCCCTGGTCCTGTTCCTGATCGGCATCCTCCGGCCGCGCACGCGCTCGCTGGCGACCGCTGCCGTCGCGGCCTGCGCCGTGTTCGCCGCGCTCGCGGCCTACTTCACGCTGCTGGCGACCGATCCCTGGACGAAGGACCGGCCTCACACCTGGTCGCTGCACAAGCTCTCCGAGTGGGCGCACCCGTTCGTCATCGTCGGCGCCTGGGTCGGCCTCGCCGGCTGGCTGCGCAACCGCCGCTCGCGGGCGACGGCGGCCGTGGCCGCGGCCGCGCTCGTCGTCGCGGGGCTGCCGCTGCACGCGACCTACGCCCGCGTGCTGTCCTACTCGTCGATGCGCGAGTTCACGGGCAGCGAGCGGCCGCTCGACGAGCTCGAGCCGCTCTGCAGGAACATGGCGCTCGTCGCGCGGCGGCCGATGTACGTGGTCACGCGGCCGGAGCTCACCGATCCGGCCTACGTCGAGCTGCTCGGCTACCTGACCATCCACGGGCGGGCCTACGGACGGTGGGAGGGCTGCAAGTACATCTACATGCCCTGGGTGCCGTGGCTGGCGCCCGAGTTCACCGACCGCGTGCCCCGCGATCCGGACGTGGCGCTGCTCTGCCACGACCCGCACTTCGCGATCCCGGGCTCGGTGGCCCTCGGCGGTAGCGTCGTGGCCGCGCCACTCTCCGCGGCGCCGCTGCTGTGCCAGGTCGCCAACCCGAACGGCCTGCAGGTCTCGCGCAGAGGCGAGCCCGTGCTCTGGATCGGCGGGCCGCCGACCACGCTGGTCGTCTTCGCGCCGCGCGCCGGGCGGTTGCGCGTCGACTTCTTCACGCACTTCGGCCTCGCGGACTCGGTGACGGCGCGGCACCTCGAAGTCGGCAACCGCGGGCGAATCGAGACCGCGACGATCGACAGGCCGGTGCCGCGCACCCGGGTCGCGGCGGGCTTCTTCTGCGACGTCGAAGCCGGCGTGAATGAGATCCAGCTGCGCTGCACCGACCCGCCGGACGCAGCGGCGGAGGTGCGGGTCGACGGGGGGCTGCTGCAGCTCACGTTCTCGAGTCCGCGCCTCTCCTTCGAGGGGCCGTGAACCGGCCGAGCTTGCCGCACCGGACAGCCTGGTGTATGCAGGGGCGCTCGCGGCCGCAGCACGCACTCTCGAGGACCGGACCCATGCCGAACGATCGAGTCCTTCGCGTCCTCGTCCTGGCGCTCGCCCTGATCGTCACCGCCTGCGCCGGCGAGGACGAGTTCAAGCGCACCAGCTTCCTGCCGGACTACAGCCGGCTGCGCATGGAGCCCGCGCCGACGGGCGGCAAGCGCATGCTCTACGTCAGCCCCGACTTCAGGCCCGACTACTACCAGGCGCTGATCTACGAGCCCGCGGTCTTCTTTCCCGACCCCGAGCCCAGCATCCAGGTGCCGGCCGAGACGCTCACGCAGATCCGCGACTCGCTCGACGCCAGCCTGCGGCGGAGCCTCTCCCAGCGCGTCCGCCTCACGGACAAGCCGGGCCCGGGAGTGGCGCGCTGGCGGCTGGCGCTGACCACGTCCAACCGCGAGGACGACGAGGAGGCGGACGAGAACTTCATCCCCATCGCGCTGGTCATGACCAGCACCATGGCCGAGACCGAGGGCGGCGTCCCGAAGGAGCCGAGGATCGCGCTGGAGCTGCAGGTCACGGACAGCCTGACCCAGGTGCCGTTGCTGCTCATGGTGCGGGGCGGGTCGGACCGCGCCCTCCGGAAGGCCGACATCGACACCCGGCGTCCGCTCTCGGCCGAGTCGCTCCAGCCGCTGTTCGACCTCTGGGCCGAGTCGGCGGCGCAGCAGGCGGCCCTGTACATCCAGCCCTTGTGAGGGGGGCGGCGGGGGTGGCTTGACCTCCGCCGTGTTTAGGTCGATGTTAGGGGCATGCCGCACCCCCTGCCTCGGCCCCTTCCGGACGCCTTGCTGGGCCGGCTTTCCTCCGGCTGGCCGGCCCTGGATGAGCTGCTCGGCGGAGGCTGGCCGCCGGGCGAGCTGACCGAGATCGTCGGTCACGGGCGCGCGAGCCTGGGCCTGGCCGCCGTGCGACAGGCGCAGTCCGCCGGGCAGCCCGCGGCCTGGGTCGATGGCTCGGCCAGCTTCTGCCCGGCCACCGCCGGCGTCGACCTGCAGGCGCTCACGCTCGTGCGGCCGCCGCCCGCGCTCGGACGGCCGGAGCGTCCCCCGCGCAGCCGCCGCCGCGGGCCCGCAGCCCGCGCGCTGCTCGCCGCCGACCTGCTCCTGCGCAGCCGCGCCTTCGGCCTGCTCGTGCTCGACCTGCCGGGCGGCGAGAGCGGCGGCGCGCCGCCCGCGCTCGCGGCCTGGTTCCGCCTCGCGCGGCAGGCCCGCCGCGCGCAGTCGGTGCTGCTGCTGCTGGGCGACGCCGAGCGCGCCGTGGCCGGCTCGGCCGCGGGCCTGACGCTGCGCGCCGCCTGGCGGCATCCCTCGGCCGCCGCCTGGGAGCCCTTGCCTCCGCCCGCGCTCGAGGTCGCCGTGCTGCGCCGGCGCGGCGGCCCGATCGAGCGCGTGGTCGTGCTCCCGGCCGCGCCATGATCGCCTGCGTCGTGCTGCCTCGCGCCGACGCCGCGCTCGCGCGCCGGCTGTTCGCCGTCTCGCCGCTGCTGCAGCGCGAGGGCGCGCTGGTGTTCCTCGACGACCGCGGGCTCGAGCGCCTGCACGGCGGGCCCGCGGGACTGTTCGCCGCCATCCGCCGCGCGCTGGCTCCCGAGACAGTGCTCGGCCTGGCGCTGGCCTCCAACCGCTTCACGGCCGAGGTCGCCGCGCGCTTCCTGCGCCGGCCCGTCACGGTGCGCGAGGGCGAGGAGGGGCTGTTCCTGTCGCGCCTGCCGCTCGCCGCGCTGCCCCTGCCTGCCGACCTGGCTCGCCGCCTGCAGCCGCTGGGCCTCGAGACCCTGGGCGACTTCGCCTCGCTGCCCAGCGCCGGCATCGAGCGCCGCTACGGGCAGGCCGGCGTCGCGCTGCACCGCCTGGCGCGCGGCCTCGACGCGCGCGGCCTGCTGCCCGAGCGCGAGCCGCAGGAGCTGTGCGTCGAGCGGCAGCTCGACTCGCCGGTCGACCGCCTGCCGCTGCTGCTGCCCGCGCTCGAGGAGGCGTTCTCGCGGCTCTGTCCGGTGCTGACGGCGCAGGGGCAGGGGGCGACGCGGCTGGCGCTGGACCTCGCGCTCGACGACGTCCTGCCCGACGACGAGGCGCCGCCGTCGCCGGCCGCGCCAGATGCATCGGCCGCGCGGAACGGCGGCGCCGCCCCGCGCTCGCGCCGCTTCGAGCTCTCGCTGCCCGACCCGGAGGACCGCGCGCCGCTCCTGCTCGACCTGCTGCGCCTCGAGCTCGAGCGCGATCCGCCCGGCGCGGCGGTGGTCGCGCTGCGGCTGCAGGCGCCCGCCGTCGCGCCGCTGGCCCGGCACCAGAACGCGCTCTTCGGCGAGGTGGCGCGCGACGCCAGCCGCCGCACCGAGGCCGTCGCGCGTCTCGCCACGCTGTTCGGCCCGCAGGCCGTGGCGACGCCGCGCCTGCGGCGCGCGCACCGTCTCGAGGAGCGCTGGGAGCTGCCGGACGGCGCGGCTTCGCGCGCGAGCGCCGGCCCCGGGCCGTCCTCGCCGGCTCCGCCCTCCACGCCCTTGCGCGTGCTGCCCGTGCCCGAGGAGCTCGTGCCGCTCACGGTGGGTGGGCAGCTCACCGGCTTCCGCCGGGGCCGCCGCGAGCTGCGCATCGTCCGCGCCCACGGCCCGCGGCGCCTCACGGGCGGCTGGTGGCGTCAGCCCTGGGCCCGCGACGAGTACGAGCTGCTCACGCCCGACGGCGCGCTCTATCGGGTGGGGCGTGATCTGCACGCGCAGCGTTGGCTGCTGTTCGCGGAGGCGGATTGAGCTCTCAGCGCCCGGGAGGAGTGCAGGTAGCCGCGGGCTCCCTCACGGATCGAGCGCGACGGTGGCGCCGCTGCTGGCAACGGTCAGATGGCTGGACGAGGTGGCTGCGATGGCCGTGACGGTCAGGGATTCACCCGCGAGCGAGGGGAACATCCCGGCGCCGACGTGGAAGGTGAAGGCCGCCTCGCCACCGGCGTCGAGCACGCCCACGAAGCCCGGAAGCACGGGTGTGTTGAGCAGTGACAGGCCGATGTACGTCAGCACATCGACGTTGAGCGGCAGGTAGACACCTGGCGCGACGACCAAGCCTGGCCACTCACCGCTCAGGCTCAACGCAGCGAGGTAGATCTCTCCGGCGTGAGCCGGCCCAAGATCGAGGCTGTAGTGCACGTCGCCGCCCGCGCCGAGCGACAGCGCGGTCACGTCCGAAGTGAGCGTCTGCACGTCGTAGAGGGCGAACGAGCCGACGGAGCTGCCCTGCGGCGTTGCGACGAACAGCTCCTCGTGTGCGTCGCCATCCACGTCGCCCACCGCCAAGGCAGCGCCGAATCCCTGAGCGATGAACGTGCCGAAATCACCGAGCGTCTGGACGGTCTGCCAGTTCGGGCCAAAGAAGATCTGCACACGGTTCTCGCTACCGACACTCGAGGGCTGCGTGATCGCAATGTCGAGCGCCCCGTCGCTATCGAGGTCTAGAACAGCCGTCTCCTTGCCAAAGCTGTCGCCGCCATCGCAGTCTGCAGCGATCGGAAAGAACACATGGGATGCCGTGGTGAACAAAGGCCCTTCCATGAGGAACACGGCTCCCCTGCACCCGAGTCTGTCAATATCGTGAGTGGCTGGCGCTTCAACGAGCAAGTCATCGATTCCGTCGCCCGTGAGGTCCCCCGCAAACCCGACGTCGCCAAACTGCACAGCGATGACGAGAGTCGGCTCGACGGTATCGATGTGCTGCAGTGTGGGGCCATCGAAGCGGAACAGAACACCTCCCAGATGACGGTCCGACCCGATGAGGATCTCCGGTGCTGGGCCGTCGTCGAGGATGGCGACGTCCAATGAGGTGCCGAACCAGCCAAAGTTCATGGGTTGCGGGCTGGTCAGGCGAGTCCAGGTGACGAGGTCCGTTGCGTCCCAGTGATAGACCTCGCCGCTGTCAGGAGGCAGTCCCGCGGGTGTCGCATGAGGAGCACCGACGAAGACGTCGGCACGCCCATCGCCGCTCACGTCGGCGAGCATCACGCTCTCTCCGAACCTCGAGTTCTGCTGCGGCGTCGGGTCGAGGAAGGCTGTACTGGTCTGATAGTCCGGTCCGAAGAAGAGATGAGCGCGTCCGATCGGATCGGGGAGGCCTCCGTGGTAGTCCGGAGCACCGACGAGGATGTCGAGTTCGCCGTCTCCATTGACGTCGCCGAGCGAGCATCCGCCGCGGCCCATCTGCTCGACGAGGTCCGGCTGCGCGGCCTGCATCGAGAGCGCGTTCGACGGCTCGAAGGCCGGGCCGAACACGACCCAACACCGACCGGCGTTCGTCATCGGAAAGATGTCGGCGCCAGCTTCAGTGGCGACGAGATCGATGAACCCATCGCCATCGATGTCCCTTGCAGACATTCTCGACGCGAACGATCCGGTGCTCTGAGGGAGTGGTGAGAAGTGCCAACTCAATTCCAGGGGCACTTGGGCGGTCGCCAGAGAACCGAGCGTGACTGCAGACACCGCAATCACGCGGAACGCGTGGCGGATCATGGTGTCACCGCGCAGTCGGGCGGTGAGCCCGTGGGGGCCGTGGACTCGTCGCCGAAGTCGATCGCGCCGCCGGGCGCGATGGAGAAGTTCCGGAGCCAGCGGAGGCCCGTGGCCTCGAACTCGCCCCAGAGGGGTCCCGGAGGCGCGGGAGGATCGAGCGTTGCGTCGCTGATCGGGTCGATCTCATACCGATTGACCCCGAGCGAGCCGGGCAACGCCTGGATCAACCCGATCGTCATCACGCCGGTGCCGCTGGCCCCCTGGTTGTTGCGGTACCACCAATTCCCGACGGCGGAGACGGTCTGCGTCGTTCGGTTGTACAGGCTCACGCGGTAGGGGTCGTCGGACGGGTACGCAGGTGGCGAAGGCGTGGGAATGATGATGAAGTCGCTGAAGTCGAGGCAGAAGTTGTTGCGACCCGGTGACTGAACGGTGCCCAAGTTCAGGGTACCGGCTGGGGCATCCCACAGCACTCCGTAGCCGCTATCCCGAAAGTCGCACTGCCGGAGCGTCGCGTTGACAACGCTTGTTCCGCTCGTGCGGACGAGGATGGCTCCCGTCGACTCGTCTGTGCCACCTTCATCGACACCAAAGTTGTGGTTGCGAAGGAAGACGCTGCTGGTCACCGTCAGCGTGGTAGTCCCGCCGGCACCGACGACCTCGAGGCCATTCTCGTTGTCTTCGAATCGGCAGCCGGTAGCAGTGAACGTCTTTGACGACGTCCCTTGCCCTTGGATCTCGACTGCATCGTGGCTGTTCCGGAAAGTTGTGTTCTGGGCCGTGATGACCGAGGCTCCGGCACCCACTTGCCAGAGACTCGCGTGACCGGTGGACGGGTCGCTCGTCGCGAGGGGTTCGGCATCCGCCAACGCGCATCCGTTCAGTGTCAGCCTGAGAGTCTTGTTGGCGCCGACATCGGTATACACGTTGTCGAAGAAGTCGATGATGTCGCAGTCCGAGAGAAAAAGAACAGACGAATCGCGGATCAACAGGCCGGGCCAGTTGTTAATCGGCGGCTGAGTTGAGTCAAGGCGGCTGTCAAGCTTGAAGGCTGACATGCTTACAACGCCTTCGATGTTATCGGCCAGCACGAGGCAGTGCGGAACGCCCGAAGGCCAGTTCGTGTAGAAGGATGTAGTCTGGCTCTCGTCGATCGTGATCACCGGCTTGGTGCTCACCCGCTCGCCCAGGATGGATTCGAACACGGTGGCGTAGACCTTCTCGATCTTGGTCATGGAATACGCCGACATCAGCTGGTGGACACGGCCCTGGTTGCCCAGAGACCAGCGGCCTCCCTTGCGGCAGGCCACGACGCCCGCGCCGGCGGCGTCGGCCTTCGCTTCCTTTGCCATGGCGCGGAACTGGACGTCTGGTCCGTCGATCGGCGGCAGAACGAGCACCGGCAGCACGGGCCGGCCGGAGGGATCGCTGTAGGTCAGCGGATCATCCTCGCGGGGGGCCGGAGCGTCGAACGTCGCCGGCTCGATCACGAGTCCGTGCTCCTGACGGAG
>Ga0137422_1000331_pt1 | contig 10559 bp, 3 predicted proteins | sample EasRivERMZT551_2_FD_102330 | JGI IMG/M metagenome (GOLD analysis project Ga0137422, IMG submission 102330) | Soil microbial communities from meander-bound floodplain in the East River, Colorado, USA - East River MetaG ERMZT551_2 | ecosystem: Environmental > Terrestrial > Soil > Floodplain ... | reverse complement strand
TAGGCCCGCGCGCGGTCGATCGTGCTGCGCGGCACGCGGATGCCGACGTTGCGCGCCCCGCGCAGCGCGTTGAGCTGGCAGACCGCGATGGACATGTCCGACTCGACCGCGTAGGGCTCGTAGCGCCAGGCGCCCTCGCGGTTCTGCGTGGCCACGATCAGGTCGACCGCGAGCTGCAGCCGCTCGCGCACGTCGGCGCGCTCGGTCATCCCGTAGACCTCGGCCAGGAACAGCGTCGCGAAGGCGTGGCTGTACATGCGCGTCGAGTGCGCGGTGATGTAGCCGTTCTCCTGCACGCAGGAGAGCACGAAGTCGGTGGCCTTCGCGATCGTGTCGTCGTAGCCGCCGCGGCCGGGCACGTGGCCGGCCGCCAGGAAGGCCAGCCCGGCCAGGGCCGTGACGCCCACGTGCTCCTCGTTGCGGTCGGTGATCTCGTAGCTCTGGTTGAGCTTGAAGCCGACGTCGCCGCTCCAGCTCCCGTCGGCGTTCTGGCGCGCGGCCAGCCAGGCCAGCGCGCGCTCGACGGCCTCGACCGACTGCGGCGTGATGTCGCCGCCCTCGGCCAGCAGCAGCGCGCCCTCGACCGCCAGCAGGTCCGGGCGCCCCGTGCGGCTGGTGGCCTCGAGCACCACGCTGTAGCGCTCGCGGCCGCTGGCGGCGTCGACCACGCGCAGCGTCGTCGCCGCGCCGGCGGCCGCCGGCAGGTCGGCCAGCACGAAGCCGTCGCGACCGTGCGTCACGGACAGGTCGTCGAGCTGCGGCCGGCGCGCGCCCTCGGGCAGCCGCAGCTCGAAGCGCAGCTCGCCGCTCGCACCGTCGGCCACGATCAGCCGCGAGCCGTCGACGGTGTCGAGCAGCACCAGCCGCGGCGCAGGTCCGTGCTCCTGGCCCGCCAGCAGCTCCAGCCCCGCGCCCGCGTCGACCTGCGCCAGCACGCCGCGCCGCGCGTCGATCGACAGCAGTTGCACCGGCTCGGGGTCGGCCAGGCTCGCGTTGCGGCTGATCAGCAGCGCGCGCCCGGGGCCCGCGACGAGCAGCGTGCGCTGGTCGACGGCCTCGGTGGGCACGTCCACGCTCCAGGCCAGCGCGCGGGCGTCCGGGTCCCAGCCGCCGAGCCAGGTGCCGGTGACCGGCGCGAAGCGCCGCTGCGCCAGCAGCACGCAGGGCGGGTCGTCGAGCGCGGCCACCACCCCCGGCGACTCGACCGGCAGCGCCGGGTTGGGCCGCAGCTCGCCGGCGGCGAGGTCCAGTGTCCACAGTCGCACGTCCTGCGGCGTGCTGTCGGTGAGGATGTTGCCGACCGTGTACACGACCACGTGGCCGCCGGCGCGGTACAGCCGGGCGCTCTGGCAGGCCGGGACGTCGAGGCTGAGCACGTGCACGCCGGTCACCTGGCCGAAGCCGTCGAGCCGGAACTGCCGCACGCCGCCCTGCGTCAGGAGCGTGAGGCGCAGCACCAGCCCGTCCGCCAGCAGCGTGGAGCGCTTGCGGCCGGACAGCGTGCGCGACCACAGCGTCGAGCCGTCGGCCAGCGACACGGCCTCGAGCACGTCGCCCGCCGGGCGGTCGGAGCGCGTGCGCACCGAGGAGATCTCGGCGAACACGCGCTGGCCCGCGCGCAGGAAGTCGGCGTCCTTCGCGGTCGGGTAGGCGAGCTGGCCCGGCATCGGGCGGCGCCAGCGCAGGCTGCCCGTGGCGGCGTCGAGCAGGAACAGCTCGCCGCTGCCCGCGACCGTGCCGAGGGCGGTGGCCTGGTAGGGCGCGTCGGCCAGGCCCACGAGGTCGGGGAAGTGCACGGTACCGCCGGACGAGATCTCGACCGTGGCGACCTGCGCGTCGGAGCCGGGCAGCGCCGGCAGCGCGACGGAGGCGAGCGCGGCGGGCCGGCCCTCGAGCGCGTCCGCGAGCGCGGTCTCGCCCAGCTCGCGCGCGGCGCGCGCCCGCAGCGCGCCGAGCGAGCGGCCCGCCGGCGAGCCAGACACGACCGCCAGCTCCTCGAGCAGCGTCCGCGCCTGGCCGCTCGCGAGCAGCGTGTCGTAGCGCTCCAGCCGGGCCTGCTCGACCGCCTCGGCGTGCGGGTAGCGCCAGGCCACGGCCTCGACGGCGTCGGGATCGCCGGCGGCCGCGTCCAGCTCGCGCCCGGCCTGCCGATCGAACTCGGCGTACAGGCGCCGGCCGTGCGTCTCGAGCAGCTCGCCGATGCGCCGCGCCGCGACCTCGCGCACCGGGCGGCCGTCCCAGTCCTCGCCGGGCCAGCGCAGCAGCAGCTCCTGCAGGCGCGCGACCGCCTGGCCCGGCTGGTCGCCAGGCAGCCGGCGCAGCGCGAGCACCAGGCCGACCGGCTGGCTGCCGTGCGGCGTCAGCCGGCCGAGGTCGACCCGCCGCTCCGCGTCGATCGCGGCCAGCGTCTCGAGCCAGCCGTCCACCTCATCGGTCGCTCCCAGGCCGTCCAGCGCGACGAGCGCCTCCGGCGCCGCCGACCACGCGTCGCCCAGCCGCAGCGCGACCTGGAGCAGCGCGGTCCAGTGCTCGACGTCCTCGCGCTCGCGCGCCGCGAGCAGCGCGGCCTTGATGCGCCCCGCCACCGCGCGCTCGCGCCAGGCGCCGGTCTCGCTCGCGATCAGCGCCTCGAAGGCGGCCTCGGCCTCGGTCGCGCGCCCGGCCGAGAGCGAGAGGTCGGCGAAGCGCAGCAGCGCGTCGGGCGAGCTGCCGGAGCGCGCCGCGAGCTCGGCCAGGGCGCGGTCGAGATCGACGGCGGCGAAGACCGTGTCGTTGTCGGTCGCGACCAGCACCGCGTCGGCGATCTGGGCCGTGCGCACGGGGTGCGACCGCCGCGGCCAGCGCTGCCGCGCGAGGATGCCGGGACGCGAGGCGTCGCACACGAGCAGCTCCGCCTCCAGCGGGACGAGCACGCGCTCGCCGCAGACCGTGGCCAGTCCAGCGAGTGCCTCGGTGGCGTCCTCGCCCAGCAGCGGCTGGGTCCAGGCGATGGCGCCGGCCTCGACGTCGAGCCGCTCGAGCTGCTCGTCGCCCACGAGCAGCACGCTGCCGCCGGCCGTGGCCAGCACCTGGTGGCGGCCCTGCCGGTCGACGGGGTCGTGGCTCGGCAGCGACCACACGCTCTTGCCCGTGCCGGCCTCGAAGGCGAACAGCTTGCCGCTGTCGAGCGGCGTGACCAGCAGCCTGTCGCCGGCCAGCAGCGGCGGGCGGTTGAGCCACTGCACGTCGCGGCGCTGGTCGTGCTCGGGCGAGCGGCTGGGTCGCCGCGCGGTGGAGTCGTACCCGCACAGCCAGCGGATGCGGCCCGACCAGGCGTCCACGCAGGCGACCACGCCCAGGTTCGTGCACACGTAGATCGAGCCGGCGGCCACGAGCGGCGGCGAGGCCGTGTGCTCCTGGAAGGGCCGGTTGAACATCGTCAGGTCCTGCTGGCCGGCGCACAGCAGCGTGCGCCAGAGCAGCTCGCCCGTCGCCAGGTCGAACGCGGCGAGGTAGCTGTTGATCGCGCCCTGGCTGATCGAGCCCGCCGCGTAGACCACGCCGTCGGCCACCGCCGGCGGGCCGGCCACGTCGAACGTGTTGCGGAAGTCGGCCGCGCCGGCCTCCGGCCGCTCCTGCGACCAGCGCAGCGCACCCGTCGCGCGGTCGAGCGCCACGAGGCGGCGCCAGGGCAGCGGCCAGCCGATCGGGATCGTGTCGAAGCGCGGCAGCTCGTGGCGCGGCTCGAGCACCTGCACCGTCGTGACCACGAGGTCGCCGGCGATCGTCGGGCTGACGAGCTGGTAGGGGCTGATCGCGCGCTCGCGCTGGTTGTCGACGTAGGTGTCGAGCCCGAACCAGCGGCTCGTGTCCCCCCCCTGCTCGAGCGGCCCGGCGTGGTGCCAGAGGCGGTGGCCCGAGTAGAGGTCGAGCGCGGAGACCGAGAGCGAGTCCGACAGGTAGATCACGCCGTCCTGCACGACCGGCGCGATCGGCGCGATGGGCGCCTCGCCCATGTCGGTCCAGGCCTCCACGAAGGGATTGTTGGAGGCCAGGCGCGCGATGGTCAGCGGGCTGGTCCAGACGGGATCGAGCCGCGCGGGCAGCTCGGCATTGCCGGTCGCGGCGGGCGCCGGCGGCTCGACGAGGCGCGCGCGCAGCGCAGCCAGCTCGGGATCGGGCGCCAGGAGCAGCGCGCGCTCGGCCGCCGCTCGCGCCGCGGGGCTCGCGCCGCTCTCGGCCAGCAGGCGCGCGGCGATGGCCGTCGCGCGCCGCCCCTCGCCGGTGCCCTCGAGCGTCCACGAGAGGCGCCGCAGCGCCGGCAGGTCGCGCCAGGCGATGGCCTCGGCCACCGCGCGCCGCTGGTCGGGCGTCTCGAGCGCCTGGCGCTCCGGCTCGGGCACGCGGGTCAGCAGCTCGTACAGCGCCCACTCGCCGGCGCCGACCCAGCGCGGCGGCGTGCCGGCCACGGGCAGCACCTCGTCACCGTGCTCTCCCACCATCGCGGCGTACAGCCGCGCGGCCTGCCGCGCGTCGCCGGCCGCCAGCGCGGCCTGGGCCTGCTCGAGGGCCGCGCGGGCCGCGGGCGTGGCGTGCACCGAGTAGCCGAGCACCGGACGGTCGTCCGGGTCGAAGCTCCAGCTCTCGTCCTGCAGCCGCGACCAGTCCGTGAAGCGCCCGCTCGAGGGCAGCGACTCCTGCGCCGCCGCGGCCGTCGCCGTCGCCAGGCCGAGCAGCAGGGCGGCCTTCAGGCGGATGGACGGCTTCACGGGGTGGACCTCAGACCAGGTTGCCGCGCTTGCGCACGATCCACTCGGCGGCCAGCAGGCCGACGAGCAGCAGGAGTTGAGGATATCCGGCCCAGAGCTCGGCGCGTTCGGGCTCGTCGAGGGCGCGCTCGCGCACGGGGTCGGCCAGCGTCGCGATCAGGCCGGGCGCGCGGGCCAGACGCTCGTAGCGTCCGCCGGCCGCCGCCGCCAGGCTGGTCAGCAGCGCTTCATCGAGCAGGGGATCGTCGGTCTCGGCGGAGGGCACGCTGGCCGTGATGATGCGCGGGCTGCGCGGACCCGTGTCCGGCGCGTCCGGATCCTCGAGCCACAGGCGGAAGCTGCCCGGCTCGGTCGCGACGAAGCTGGCCGCGAACACGCCGTCCTCCTGCTTCTCGGCCGTCAGCGTCAGCCGGCGGCCGTCGGGCCCGGAGAGGTGCACGGGGAAGGCCGGCGCGTCGAGGGGCTTGAAGTCCACGCCGCGCACGCGCGCCGTGACCGCGACGCGGGCGCCGATGTCGTAGCGTCCCAGGTCGGTCGAGAGGTCGAAGCGGTAGTCGCTGCGTCGCAGCTTGTTCAGCGCGAGGTAGCGGATCAGGTTCTTCCAGAAGGGCTCGCGGTAGGTCTCGAGGAACTGGAAGCGCCAGCGCCAGGTCTCGTCCGTCGAGAGGAAGGCGGTGCGGCCCTGCGGCGCGTACATCGTCGCCAGGATCACGTGCGGCCCGTTCGCGTTGCGCGAGCGCGGATGGCTGAGCAGCACCTCGGCCGTCGCGCGCGGCTGCGCCACCGGGTAGTACCAGGTCAGCGGGGCGAGCCCGTCGTCGCCCTCCCACAGGCGGCGGTTGGTGTCGAGGTCGGGGTGCAGCGTGACGACCTCGTTGGGGTCGCGCGGCCGCTCGAGCACCGGGTGGAAGGGCCCGTCGTCGACCGCGGCCCACTCGGTCTCGGCGTCGCCCAGCAGCACGGGCAGGATGTCGGCGATCGGCGTGCCGGCGTACTCGCGCGGCGCGTCGCGCTGGCCGGCCTGCAGCAGGAAGCCGCCGCCCGCCTCCACGAACTCCTTGACCTGCCCCAGGATCTTGTCGGGGTCGGGGCCCAGGTCGCCCGGGTGCACGTCGCCGAAGATCACCACGTGGTAGTCGAGCAGCTGGTTCTTGTCGGGCTGGTTGGCGTCGTAGGGGAAGCGCGTCAGCGCGGGCACGCCCTCGGTCGACTCCTGGATGAACTCCGGGCTCGCGTCGAGCAGCAGGCACTGCGCCTCGACGTTGCTGAAGCGCAGCAGCGAGTTCTTCAGGAAGCGGTACTCGTAGCGCGGGTAGCCGTCGACGTAGAGCACCTTGATCCGTCCGGGCTCGACGCGCAGCAGGCGCCGCTCGGTGTTGTTGGCCTGGTCGCGCTCCTCCTTGCGCGGCGGTACGCCGATGTCGAGCTCGAGGTCGCCCTCGCGCTCGGGCAGGAAGCCGATGCGCACGACCTGCTCGCTGCTGCCGCCGGTCTCGGCCAGCGTGAAGTCCTGGCGCGCCAGCTCCTCGCCCGTGGCGGCATCGACGAGCGTCAGCGAGGCCGGCTGCCCGGGGAAGCCGCGCGCGGCCACGGCGACCTCGAGCGTGACCGTATCGCCGGCCAGCGCGACCTCGGGCACGGTGACGCCGGCGATGCGCAGGTCGGGCGGCACGTCGGGGTCGCCCACGCCGATGGTGTGCACCGGCACCGAGCGCCCCAGCAGCGCCGAGAGCGCGGCCTGCGGGTCGCGGCCGGCGTTGCTCTTGCCGTCGCTGACCACGATCACCTGGCTCAGCTCGCGCCCGCGCGTCTCGGCCACGAGCGCGGCCAGCGCGTCGCCCAGCCGCGTGCTGCCGTCGGAGGCCGCCAGGTCGTCGAGGCTGCCCACGGCGCGCAGCGTGTCGCCGAAGGCGAAGGTCAGCACCTCGTAGCGCTCCTGCAGCGCGGCCAGCGGCCCGGCGAGCTGCTTGCGCAGCACCTCGCTGCGCGAGGCGCCCTCCGGCAGGTCGAGCTTGCGCGCCAGGTCCGGCAGGTCGCGCTCGCGCAGGCTGGCCGAGTCGTCGAGCAGCACCGCCGCCACCGGGCGCTCGATGGCGACCTTCTGCGTCAGTCGCACCGGGTGCATCAGGAACACGCCCAGCAGCACCAGGGTCAGGCCGCGCAGCGCCGCAGGCAGCCAGCGGTTGCCCTCGACGCGTTCGCGGCGGTAGAGCCAGCGCACGTACAGCAGCAGCAGGGGCAGCAGCACGAGCACGAGCACCCACACGGGCGGCATCGCCAGGAAGCTGACGTGGCTGGTCTCGACGATGCGCTGCGACTGGGCCGCGATCACGAGCGCGCTCCCATCCAGCGCGCCAGAGCCGACTCGAGCAGCGCCGCGGCCAGCAGCGCCCACAGCAGCGCCTGCGCCAGGCTGCCGTCGCCGGGCTGCGGGCCGCGCTCCTCGTCGAAGTCCTCGGCGCCGAGCTGCCACTCGACGCCCGCGAGCGCCTGCCCCAGCGCCGACTGGTCGATCACGCGCAGGTCGCCCTCGCGCGCGTCGGGCACCGCGGCCAGCGCGATCCGCTGGCTGCCCTGCGCCGTGCCGACCTCGAGCAGGTACGCGCCGGCCTCCTCGAGCGGCAGGCTGGCGAGCTCGAGGCGCGACTTGCCCGTGCCCGCGGGCCGGATGTCGGGGTGCTCGACCGTCGTGACCGCCTTGCTCGGCCAGGTGAGCTGCGCCGAGAGCGGCAGGCCCGCGACGACCAGCGCGGGCGCCTGGCCCACGGGCAGGTTGGTCTCGGCCGCGTCGCCCGCCAGCAGCGACGAGAGCAGCTCGTGGACCATCGGCACCCACAGCGCGGGGTTGCGCGGCAGCAGCGACCACGAGGCGTCGCCGGCGGTGCCGACCAGCAGCACGCGGCCGCGGCCGATGCGTCCCTCGACGATGGCCGGCACGGTCCTGCCCGCCGCGTCGGCGAAGCTCGCCAGCACGCGGCCGCCCTCGCGCGGCTCGAGCGGCCGCCAGGCGAAGACCGGCACCTGGAGCAGCACCGCCAGGCGCGGGTCGGAGAACAGCGCCAGCGGGCCGACGGTGCCCTCGGGCAGCGCGAGCGTGACGTAGTCCTCGCCGCCGTGGCCCGAGGGGTCGCCCGCCATCGCGCCGATCTGCGCCGGCAGCGTCAGCCCGAGCTGCGGCAGGCGCTCGTTGTAGAAGGCGGGCTCGGTCAGGTCGCCGACGAACACGAGCAGGGGCGTGCCGCCCGACACCGCGCCGGCCAGCGCCTCGGCCGCCGCCGCGGACAGGCCGCCGACGTTGGCCAGCACGATCGCGTCGAAGCCGCCGATCTGCGCGGCGCCCTCGTCCAGGCGCCCGCCGTCCCACACGGTGGGCTCGAAGCGCCGCGTCTCGCCCTCGGGGTCGAGCGCCAGGGCCAGGAAGCCGGTGGCGCCCGAGAGCGACTCGGCGCCGCCGGGCGCGCCGTCGACCAGCAGCACGGCGATGTGCTCGCGCACCTCGAAGGCCAGCGTGCGCGTGTCATCGAAGGGCAGCTCGTCGCGCTCGATCGCCACGCCGAGGTGGTGCGCGCCGGGCGTGTCGACGCGCAGCCGCACCTCGGCCGTGGCCGTGCCCTGCGGCGCCAGGTCCACGTGCTGCACCGCGCGCTGCACGTCGTCCAGGTAGAAGCGGCACTCGACGCCGGCGCGCGAGGCGTCGGACCAGTTGCGCACGACCGCCGTGAAGGCCAGCGGCTCCTGCGCCGGCAGCAGCGCCTGCCCGCTGGCCAGGTCGAGCACGCCCGTGTTGGCGGGCGCGGCCAGGCCGGCCGCCGCGTCCACGACGCGCAGCGTGCCGCCGCCCTGCTCGAAGGCTGCCGCCAGCAGCGGTCCCACGGCGCCGCCGGCGTCGGTCCACGAGAGCCGCTGCAGGTCGCTGAAGAGCAGCACGTCCAGGCGCCCGGGACGCAACGGCCGCACGCGGTCCTTGACCAGGCGCGCCGCGGCCACGAGGTCGGCCACGCCGCGCGGCGGCGGGAGCTGGCGCTCGAGCGCGGCCAGGGCCATCGAGGGCGTGGCGCCGATCGCGGCCGGCAGCTCCGGCCCGCCGCCCACGAAGATCAGAGTCACCGCGTCGCCGCGCTCGTCGCTGAGCTGCCCGATGCGGCGCCGCAGCGTCGCGAGCGTGCGCTCGTCGAGCGTCAGGCCCGGCGCGGCCAGCCGGCCCATGCTCGCGCTGCGGTCCACGATCGCCACGAGCTCGCGGCGCCCGCCGGCCAGCCCGGCCAGCGGGCTGTCCTCGGGCACGAAGGGCAGGGCCATGGCCAGCGCCGCGAGCAGGACCACCGCGCAGCGCAGCAGGAGCAGCAGCAGGTTCTCCATGCGCAGCCGGCGGCGGCGCTGCGCGAAGGCGTCCTGCAGGAAGCGCATCGCGGCGAAGGGCACGATCACGAAGCGCCGCCGGTTGAGCAGGTGGATCAGGATCGGCACGCCGACCAGGGCCAGGCCGCCGAGCAGCGCCGGCAGACCGAAGCCCAGGTTCACGCGCGGACCCCCAGCCGGGCCATGCGCAGCCCGAGGTAGACCGACAGGGCCACGTCGAGCGGCGTGGCCGTGTCGAGCAGGTGGTAGTCGGCGGCGCTCGTGCTGCAGGCGCGGCGCACGTCCGCGCGCCAGGCCGTGAGCGAGGCCAGGTAGCCCTCGCGCAGCGAGTGCGGGTCGACGAGCAGGCGCGAGTCGTCCTCGAGGCCCTCGAAGCGCGTGAGCCGGTCGAAGGGGAAGCGCAGCTCGTCCTCGTGCAGCACGTGCAGCACGATCACGTCGTGGCGGCGCGCGCGCAGCCGGCCCAGGCCGGCCGTCAGGCTCTCGACCGGCCCGAAGAGGTCGCTGACCACGACGATCACGCCCGGCCGCGGGATGCGCTGCACGAGCCGGCCGAGCACGGCGCCGAGGTCGGTCGTGCCGGCCGGGGCCCGCTCGGCCAGCGCCCGCAGGATCGGCTCGAGGTGGCCGGGCGCGGTCGAGGCCGGCAGCACGCGGTCGAGCACCTGGTCGAACAGCGCCAGGGCCGCGCCGTCGCGCTCGCGCAGCACGAGCTGGCTGATCGCGGCGGCCACGCCGGCGGCGTAGTCGTATTTGGTCGGCCGGCCGTCCTGCGGGAAGGCCATCGAGGCGCTGGCGTCCACGACCAGCGTGCACTCGAGGTTGGTCTCCTCCTCGTAGCGCTTGAGCGAGAGCCGGTCGTTGCGCGCGAAGGCCTTCCAGTCGAGGTGGCGCAGGTCGTCGCCCTGCACGTAGGGGCGCCGCTCGACGAACTCCACGCTCACGCCGCGGTGCGGGCTGCGGTGGCGCCCGGTGAGGAAGCCCTCGACCGCACGGGTTGCCGTGAGCGTCAGGTGCGCGAGGCGCTCGGCGACCTTGGGGTCCGGCGCGAGCGCGCGGGCCCCCGGGACGCGGCGCTCAGCGGGCGGGCGTGCCGACGACCCTGGGGAGTCCGCCATCGTTGAGCGCCGTGGTGGGATGGGCGGGGACGGCCTCCAGGAGCCGGTCGATGATGTCGTCCGGACGGATGCCCTCGGCCTGCGCCGAGTAGTTGGTGAGGATGCGGTGCCGCAGCACGGGCCGCGCCGCGCGCTGGATGTCCTCGATCGAGACGTGGAAGCGGCCCTTGATCACGGCGCGGGCCTTGGCGCCCAGCACGAGGTACTGGCCGGCGCGGGGTCCGGCGCCCCAGCGCAGGCTCGTGCGCACGAAGTCGGGGGCGCCCTCCTGCTCGGGCCGCGTCGCGCGCACGAGCCGGCTGGCGTAGGCCAGCATGTCGTCCGCGATCGGCAC
>Ga0137422_1000330_pt1 | contig 10632 bp, 10 predicted proteins | sample EasRivERMZT551_2_FD_102330 | JGI IMG/M metagenome (GOLD analysis project Ga0137422, IMG submission 102330) | Soil microbial communities from meander-bound floodplain in the East River, Colorado, USA - East River MetaG ERMZT551_2 | ecosystem: Environmental > Terrestrial > Soil > Floodplain ... | reverse complement strand
GGGCGACGCTAGGACCAGTCCGGCCGGAAGTGACGGGGAGAGACGCCGGTCGCGTCCCGAATTGTGAGCTTTAATCCAAAAAGCTTGTTCCGGGAAGGTGGGGCCGACCCGGAAGCGGGTCCATGGCGGCTCGGAACGGGATTGCTGGCCGTCGCAGTGGCCCTTTCCGGGCTCACGGCGGTGCGACCGGTCTGGACCATCGACCCCGATGCCTCGCTGTACCTGGGACTGGGCCGCTCTCTGGCTGCGGGTCACGGGTACGTCCTGGACGGATTGCCGCATACCAAGTACCCGCCGGCCTTTCCGGCGCTTCTCGCGGTGCTCGTCCGGCTCTCCGGACCCGAGTCGTATGCGGTGTTCCACGGCGCCCTCGTGCTGGGAATGGCCGCGGCCGTCCTGCTCACCTGGGCCGTGGTCCGCCGGCTCGCCTACCCCCCGGCGGTCGCCTTCGCGGTGGCGGCGGCCGTGGCTGCCTCCACCACTCTCTTCGACCTGTCGGTGCTCTACCTGCGGAGCGAGGTGCCATTTCTCGTCCTGACCCTGCTCGCGCAGGTCGCCTTCTGGTCCCCTCAGCTCGGCTCCGCCCCCCGCCGGGTGGGACCCGGGGCCACGATCGGCGCCGCGCTGGCGACGGTCGGCGCGACCGCGACCCGGCTGGCGGGCGTCGCGCTCCTGGCGATCCCGGCTGTCCGCTGGCTGCGGCCCACGGCTCCGGCCGGCGGGCGCCGGCAGGCGGTCATCGCGCTGGTGGCCGCGGGCCTGGCGCTCATCGCCTGGTCCGCCTGGACCCACCACGCCGCCGCGCTGCACCCCGGCGGCGCCGACTACGGCAGCGAGTTCGCGGCCGCCGAGCCGCGCGACTTGACCAAGATCGTCCGCGCCGACATGCCCCCGCTCGACGGTCCGGCCTTCGCCCGGCGCGTGGCGGACAACGCGGAGATCATGGCGCGTGCCACCGCCGTGCTGCTGACCAACGTCGACCGGGCCGCGGCGCGCCTGCCGGTCGGCGTGCTGCTGCTGGCGCTGGTGCTCGTCGGGCTGGCCGTCCTGTGGCGGGCGGGAGGGGCGCGCGCCGAGTCCGTGGGCTACGTCGTCGCGACGCTCGCGCTCTACCTGGCCTGGCCCTTCAACCAGCAGGAGCGCTTCTACGTGCCGCTGCTCCCGCTGCTGCTGCTCGCCGCGGGCGAGGGCGTGCTCGCGCTGTGGAAGCTGACGCGGCGCCTGCAGCGCGCGCGGCCCGGGCGCGCCGCGATCCTGACGTCGGGCGGCGCCCTGTTCGTCGTGCTCGCGGCGCAACGCAGCGACTTCCCCGTCCTGCTCGGCCGCTGGTCGTACGCCTACGCGGCGCTGCTGGCCGTCGTGCTCGCCGGCTGGATCGCGCTCTGGCGCCTGCTGCGCCGGCCCGAGCTGCCCGCCGCGCGCGCGTCGTGGGCCCTGGCGCTGCCGCTGCTCGTGGCCGCGCCCATGCTGCACAAGCGCTGCGTCGAGTGGCCCGGCCGCGTGGACGCCTTCGAGGCGCGCCGCGCCGCCGACCCCCAGCGGGGCGCCCTGGCGCGCATCGACGCCGATCCGCGCTTGGAGGCGGTGGCCGTCTTCCTGCGCGATCGCACCGAGCCGCAGGCGTTGGTGATGACCGACGTTCCCGCGATGCTGCAGGTCCTGTCCGAGCGGCGTTGCATCCCGTTCGTGTACCAGGTGCAGCCGCCGGACGTGCTCACCGACGGCGCCGACTACCTCTTCTACAGCCGCGAGTGGCCCGATGCCGCGGCGGTCACCGACGCGGTCGCGACGCGCTGGAGCAAGGCCCTCGAGCTCGAGCCGGTGTTCGACGGCGAGCGCCACGTGGTCCCCACCATCTACCGGCTGCGCTGAGTGGACGGCTTGATCGACACGCTCAGGGAGGTGCTGCTCGCGGGCCTGCTCGGCACGGGGCGCCAGGTCGCCCTGATCCTCGGCCCGCTGGCGCTGGCGGCGGGCGCGCTGCACCTGGTCGAGAACCAGCTCACCGGGCGGCTCGTCTCGCGTCTCGGATGGCGCAGCATCTGGCTCACCGGCTGGCTCGGCGTGCCCCTGCACGAGCTGAGCCACGCGGCCACCTGCCTGCTCTTCGGGCACAAGGTCAAGCGCATGCGCCTGTTCGCACCCGACCGCGCCACCGGACGGCTCGGCGACGTGCAGCACGCCTATGATCCGAAGAGTCCCTGGCAGCAGCTCGGCCGCTTCTTCATCGGCATCGCGCCGCTGCTGGGCGGCTCGCTCGCGCTGTGGGCGCTGTCGGCCACGCTCGGGCCGGCCGGCGTCGGCTTCGAGCCGCTCGCGGCCGGCTCCGGTCCGGCCGAGGCGGCCTCCGCCGCGGTCGCACAGGGCGCCGCGCTCTTCCGCGGACTGGCCGACCCCGACGTGCTCGGCCGCTGGACGACCTGGGTCTTCCTCTACCTGTGCCTGTGCGTCGGCGCGCACATGGCGCCCAGCGGGACCGACATCAAGGGCGGCGCCTTCGGACTGGCGCTCGCCCTGGCGGCGCTGCTCGCCGTCAACGTCGTGGTGGCCTTCTGCGGCGGCCAGGTCGCCACTCTCGAGCGGTTCGCGCTGGCCGCGGTCGCGCCGCTGCTCGTGTTGCTGCTGCTCGCGCTGATCCTGGGCGTCGCCTTCCTGCTCGTCGTGCTGCTCGTCACCGCGCCGCTGCCCGACCGCGCCGGAGCTCAGTCGTCCTGAGGCCGCTGCCGGCGCTGCTTGGTCGCGGAGCGGCGCTGCTTGTGCTCGAGCCGCCGGAGCTTGCTGGCACGCGTCGGCCGGCTGGCCTTGCGCTCGCGCGGTCGAGCCAGGGCCTGGCGCAGCAGCTCGGCCAGCCGCTCGCGCGCCGCGCGCCGGTTCTCGACCTGGCTGCGGCTGGCCGCCGCGTGGATCACGATCTCGCCGGCCCGCGTCAGCCGGTGCGCCAGCCGCTGCTGCACCCGCTCGCGCGAGTCCTCGTCGAGCGCGCGGCTCGTCGCCGCCGACCAGCGCAGCGTGATCCGCGTCGCGACCTTGTTCACGTTCTGGCCTCCCGGCCCGCCCGCGCGCGTGGCGTCCTCGCGCAGCTCGTCCTCCGGCAGCACGAGGCCGGGCCGCACGAACAGTCCCTCACGCGGCGACACGCACGCTCCGATCCTCCGCACGGGCCGGCGCGGCCGAGACCTGAGCGGCCAACAGGGTCAGCGCGGGCAGCCAGTGCCAGACCAGCCGGTGCGCGCTGGTGTGGATGTGACGGCTGGGGATCATGCCGGTGGTCAGGTAGGCGACGGCCATGAAGGCCAGCGCGCCGGCCAGCATCCACAGCGCGAGGGCGCGCGCCTCGCGCTGAGCCGGCGCGGCCGGCGCCGGGGTCCGCCGCAGCAGGACGGCGATCAGCAGCAGCGGCAGCAGCGCGAAGCTGCTCGCGTCGAGCGCGGCGCCGGCCAGGCCGGCCGCCACCGGCAGGGCGCGCGCCACGAGCGCCGGGCCGTCCCGCAGCAGGGCCGGATCGAAGCCCGACTCGCCCCCCACCACGCCGGCCTGGATCACGAAGGTCGGGGCGGCCAGCAGCAGCGCGAGCGCCGCGGCGGCCAGCACGCGGACGCGGGGCCCGCCGGCGAGCAAGGCGGCGGTCAAGACGACGAGCAGCTCGACGGCGCCCTCGAGCTTGGTCGAGATCAGGGCCGCGCCGGCCAGCGCGAGGAACGCCACCGTGCGCCCGGGCTGCCCGGCCGAACGCAACCGGAGCAGGCCGGCCACGACGAGCAGCAGGAAGAGCGCGTCGGTCGAGTCGGCATAGCCGCCCGACACGGCCGACTCGCGCACCTCGAGGCCCGCCAGGAGCGGCGCCGCCGCCAGCGCCGCGAGCAGGGCCAGTCCCAGCGGCCCCCGGCGCCGCAGCAACCCGCTCGCCACGCCGAGCAGCGCCAGGTTCAGCGCGGCGAGCACGAGCTTGGGGCCGGCCGCCGCCTCCGGCCCGGACCACGCGAAGACTGGCGCGAGCAGCGCGGGCACCAGCAACGGGTAGCGGCGGTGCACGCCGAAGCGGTCGGGATCGTGCAGCGAGGGCGCCTCGCTGGCGCCGCTGGCGGCGAGGTCGCGGGCCTTGGCGGCCCAGATGCGCACTCCGTCCGCGCTGAACGGCGTTCCGACGGCGGCGCCGACACTGACCAGCGCGACGAGCACCAGCAGCAGCATGAGCAGACGGGGAAGTGGTGTCGCCGGCAGCTCGTCCGCCGCCGGCCACTCCGGCGCGGGTGCGAGGCGGCACAGCAGCAGCGAGAGCGCGGCGAGTCCCGCCGGAACCCAGGCCGTCGCCGGCCGGCCGCAGGCCGAGACCAGCACCTGCGCCAGGCCGGTCGCGGCCGCGCCCAGGGCCAGCGCCAGCGCGGCGCGCTCGACCAGGCCCGGCCCGGCGATGCCGGCGCCGAGCCGACGCATCGGCCACCAGCCGGCGGCCACGAGCAGCAGCACGACGGCCGCGCCGACGAGCAGGCTCACGGGTCGACCCGGATCAGCGGCGGGTGGGAAGCCGGACCGTCCGGCTGCAGCACGCCCAGGTCGACGACCCAGCGCACGGCGTGGTCGCGTCCGACCGGCAGCGCGCGCGCGCCGCGCTGCACCTGCTCCACACTCGTCGAGGGACGGATGTCGAGCAGCATCGGATAGAGCGCCCGCGGATGGAGCGCCCACACGACGAGGTCGTAGAGCCAGGGGTCGGAGCCGACCAGGATCACCGCGTCGCCGGGCGCGATCGTCTCGCGCCACTGGCGCATCGTCGCCGCCTGGTCGGGCGCGATGCGCTCGAGCGTCTCGTCGGCGACGGACCAGGAGCCGTCGCGCATTCCCGCGGCCTGGCCGGCCGCCGAGCGGCCGAGCTGGAGCAGGCCCAGACCGAGCGAGCCGCACAGCAGCACGGCCGACGGCGCGCCGCCGGTCCAGCTCGCGACGCGCGGCGCCGCGGCCACGACCAGGCAGCCCGCGCCGAGCGCGGCGAGCAGCAGCATCGCGTCACGTCGCCGCTCGCCGTCGACCTGCGCGGCCAGCGCGGCCTCCGAGGCGGGGTCGACCACGCGCGGGTCGGGATGACGCGCGGCCCAGGCGGCGGCGCCGGGCACGGCCAGCCCCGGCTCGCGGCCCACCGCAGCGGCCGCGGCCCCGAGCGCGCCGGCCAGCACGAGCAGCAGCGCGCGGCGGGCCATGTCGCGCTAGCGGCCCTGCTCGTCCAGCGTGAGCTGCACCCAGAGCTCCCCGTCGCGTTCGCTGACCTGGACCTCGCTCGGCGCGAGCCGCGCACGCAGCGCCGGTCCGTCGGACGCCGTCCCGGCCGGCATGGCCGGCACGGGCTGCTCGCGGAACGCCTGCAGGAGCGCGGGGTCGGGATCGTTCCCCTCGCCGGCCAGCAGCCAGAACACGCCCGCGTCGAGCCGCGCGCGGGCCTGGACCGAGCCGTCGAGCGGATCCGTCAGGACGAGCGTGCCGTCGGGCAGCCGCTCGGGGCGCGCCTCCTCCGGCCAGCCCTCGAGGCGCGCCGTCGCGAGCAGCGGCTCGAGCCAGCCCAGCCAGCGCTCGAGCGTGACGTCCGACTCGCGCGCGCCCACGAGCAGCAGCGGCAGCTCGCCGGGGCCGTGCACCAGAGCCAGCCGCCCGTCCCAGCTCGAGAGCAGGGCGGCGAGCTCGTCCACGTAGCGGTCGCACGGCGGCCCCTCGCCCTTGACGACCTCGGCGATGGGCCGCGTCCACTCGGCGAAGGCGCGCGCGAAGGCCGCCGGATCGGCGCCCGCCGCGAGCCGGGCGTCGTCGAGCACGGGCGCCGGCCGCAGGCTGTCGACGACCGCGCTCAGCTTGCTGTCCTGCGCGAAGCGCACGCGCAACGAGACGCGCGTCAGCCGCTCGAGCGCGGCCTCGGCCGTGGCGAGGTCCGGTGCGGCTGCCGGCGGGCCCGAGAGCGGATCGAGCGCCAGCCCGAGCTGCGCGGCCGCGAACTGCCGAGCCTCGAACATGTCGAGCAGGGCCGAGATCAGCTCCCAGTTGATCGGCAGGTCGAGGCCGCCCTCCTCCTGCATGCCCATGAACAGCGGACTGCCCATGCGCGCGCCGCTGATCAGCGCCTTGAGCTGGTCGTGCGCCGCGCGGATCTCCTCGGCGTAGACGGTCTGCACGCGCGCGAGGTCGACGCTCAGCACGACGGCCGCGGGCGGCCGGCCGGACAAACGCTCGCTGACCGCGCGGCACAGCGAGAGCGCCTCGAAAGACGGCACGGCGAAGGCCACGTCGTCGCGCCGCTCGATCTGCAGGGGGAAGCTCGTGTCGGCCCCGCGCTGCAGCGCGCCGAGCATGTCGGTCGGCGAGGTCGCCTGCGAGGCCGCCGCGAGCACCATGAGCATGCCCAGGTTGCTCTCGGGCGGAAGGCGCACGCGGTAGCGGTCCTCGCCCGTGACCTCGACGTGCGGGCTCGCGCGCAGGCTCGCGTCGAAGGCCTGGCCGTCGGAGAGCGGCGCGACGATCGCCACCGGCCCGCCGAAGGTGGCGCTGTCCAGCCGCAGGGCCACGAGCGGGCGGCCGTCCGCGAGGCCGGCCGGCGCCCAGCCGAGCAGCGCCTCCAGCAGGGCCGTGCGCTCGGAAGCCGGCAGGTCGACGGCCGCGTAGCCGAGCACGCCCGTCTCGGGCACGGTGAGCGGCCAGGACTCCTGCGGGCCACCGGGCGTCCGCTCTCCGCAGCCCGCGACGAGGGCCGCGACCAGGGCCGCCCACGCCAGGACCGGCCGCTCGAGCGCGCGCGTGCTCACTCGCGCATGGTACACAGGCGCGCGGTCCCGCAGCGGTGTCAGAACATGGACGTGAGCCTCGAGCTTCGCGAGCGCGTGCGCGAGGCCTTCCTCCGGCAGGGGTTCGCGCGCGTGGGCTTCACCACGGCCGAGCCGGTGGCCGACGGCGTCTCGGGCTGGGTCGCGCAGGGCCGGCACGCCGGCATGGGCTGGATGGCGGAGGGCGCCGCGCGCCGCGCCGACCCGCGCGCGCTGCTGCCCGCGGCGGCCGCGGTGATCTGCGCCGCGGCGGCCTACCCGGCCACCGACGCCCGCGGGCCGATCGCCGGCTACGCGCGCGGCGAGGACTACCACCGCACGCTCAGGGCCGCGCTGTGGCGCGGCGTCGAGGCGGCGCGCGTCCAGCTGCCGTCGATGCAGGCGCGACTGTGCGTCGACACCGCGCCACTGCTCGAGCGCGCGCTCGCGGCCCGCGCCGGGCTGGGCTGGATCGGCCGCAACACGATGTTGCTCGACGCGGCGCACGGGCCCTGGCTGCTGCTGGGCGAGGTCGTCACCGACGCCGCCTTCCCGCCCGACGCGCCGCAGCCCGACCGCTGCGGCACCTGTACCGCCTGCGTCGAGGCCTGCCCGACGCAGGCCCTCGACCTGGCGCGCGGGCTCGATGCGCGCCGCTGCCTCTCGTACTGGACCATCGAGCACCGCGGCGAGACGCCGGCCGAGTGGGCGCGGGCCGCCGGCGGCCGCGTGTTCGGGTGCGACGACTGCCTGACGGCCTGCCCCTTTCCCGCGCAGCCCGCCGCCCTCGCGGCGGCCGGCCCCGAGGCGCCCTTCCAGCCCCGCGCGGACCTCGTCGATCCGACGCTCGACGAGCTCGCGGCGCGCGCGGAGGGCTCCTTCCGGCGGCACTTCCGGAGCACCCCGATCGAGCGGGCGCGCAAGGCCGGCCTGCTGCGCAACCTCCGCCACGCGCGGGCCAACGGCGGGCGCGCGGAGCCCTCGGCTAGAATGCCGCGATGAAGATCTTCGAGCCGCACATCCACATGTACTCGCGCAACACCCGCGACTACGCCGAGATGGCCACGGCGGGCATCTCCTCGCTCCTCGAGCCCGGCGGGTTCTGGCTCGGGCACGAGCGCAAGCACCCCCAGACCTGCCTGGAGTACTTCGACCACCTGCTCGGCTTCGAGCACACGCGCGCGGCGAAGGCCGGCATCCAGTACCACTGCACCTTCGCGCTCAACCCCAAGGAGGCGCACACGCCCGCCATTCGCGAGGCGGTGCTGGCCGAGCTGCCCAAGTACCTCGCGCACCCCTTGTGCCCGGCGCTGGGCGAGGTCGGCTACGACAAGATCGACGAGATCGAGGAGCAGGTCGTGCTCCAGCAGCTCGAGCTGGCCAAGCGCTTGAAGCTGCCGGTGCTGGTCCACACGCCGCACGTGCAGAAGCTCAAGGGCACCGAGCGGCTGATCGCCAACTGCCGCGACGTCGGCGTCGATCCCGACTTGATCGAGATCGACCATTGCACCGAAGAGACCATCGCTGCGGTCGTCGAGGCCGGCTACTGGGCGGGCTTCACGATCTACCCGGTCACGAAGCTCTCGCCCGAGCGCGCCGTGTCGATCCTCAAGCAGTACGGCACCGACCGCATGCTGGTGAACTCGTCGGCCGACTGGGGTCCCTCGGACCCGCTCTCGGTGCCCAAGCTCGCGGTGCTCATGAAGCAGTCGGGCTTCGCCGAGGACGTCGTACAGCGCCTGGTCTGGGACAACCCGGTGCGCTTCTTCGGGCAGTCGGGCAAGCTCAGCGAGCAGCCGCTGCTGGACGCGGCGGTCGCCTGATGCGCGTCGGCATCCCGGGCTGGCCGCTCGCGCTGGCGGCGCTGCTGCTGGGCGCGTGCGCCGCCGGCGACTCGCAGGCCGCGGCGCCCGGCGCGTCGCGGGCCACCGCGCCCGCCTCTCAGGCCCCGCCGGTTCCGCCGGCCGCGCCCGCCGCACCCGCGACCTCCAAGCCGGCGCCGTCGCCGGCCGACTTCCAGTGGCCCGATCCGCTGCCCGCTCCGGCCGACGCCGTGCCCACGCTCTTCAAGGGGCTGATCATCGGGAGCTGGGAGCCCGACGCCGAGAAGGGCTTCGACCAGGAATGGATCGACGAGCGCGGCCTGCGCGAGGCCTGGACGAAGTCGAGCGCCAGCCGCCGCACCTGGAAGGGCTTCGCAGCCTCGGCGCCGGCCGTTCCGGTCGACTCGCTGCTCGACGACCGTGAGGGGCCGGCGGTCGGTTACGTGTTCAGCCTCGTCGCGCGCTCCGACGGCGATCCGGCGGTCGAGGACGCCGCCGCCGTCCTGCACGTGCGGCACCGCGGGCGCGTCAAGGTCTTCGTCGACGGCCTGCCCGCGATCGACGCCCCGGCGCCGGCGTTCGGCTGGTGGGGCGAGGCGCGCGCGCCGATCGTGCTCACGGGCCCCTACACCGTCGTGCTGCTCAAGCTGGGACGCGGCAGCGCCGCGCTGGGCGAGTCGATGGACGTCGAGGTCCGCGTCTCGGCGCCCGACGGCAGCCCGCTGCCGCGCCAGAGCTGGAACACGATGCGCCCGGCGCGCGACGTCCCCGGGGGCTGAGCGGCGCCCTCAGGCCACCTTTACGCGGGAGAGCTCTCCGGCCTGGCTGGCGAATTGGCAATCGCGTCCGTCGGCCTTGGCCTTGTAGAGCGCGGCGTCGGCCCGCGCGAGCAGCGTCTCGGGCGTGTCGCCCTTCTCGAATTCCGCCGCGCCGCCCGAGATCGTCACTTTGCCCAACGTCCCCGCGGACGGGATCTCGACCGTCTGCTCGTGCAGGAGTGCGCGGAAGCGCTCGATGATCTGCGTCGCATCGCTCAGGTCGGTGCCTGGGAAGATGAACAGGAACTCCTCGCCGCCCCAGCGGGCCACGACGTCGGAGGCGCGCGACACGGCGCGCAGCTCGTGCGCGACGTGGCGCAGGACATCATCTCCACCTGGGTGGCCGTACCTGTCGTTGACGTGCTTGAAGTGATCGATGTCGAGCAGCACCACCGAGAGCAGGAGGCGGTGGCGCTGACACTTGCTGATCTCCTCCTCCAGGCGCTTGAGGCCGTAGCGGCGGTTCCTGAGCCCGGTCAGCGGGTCGGTCATCGAGTCGGAGGCGAGGTTTTCCTCGCGCTCCTTCTGCAGGCCGTGGTAGCGCACGGTCAGGGCCAGCAGGTCGGGATCCCAGGGCTTGCCGAAGAAGGCCGCCGCCTCGCGCTTGAGGAGGTCCAGCTGCGTGTCGCGCTCGTGGAAGGCGCTCACCACGATCACCGGCAGGCTGGCGAGATCGGGGTTCTTCTTGAGCGAGTCGATCAGCTTCTCGCCGTTGACCAGGCCTGGCATCTTCAGGTCGGTGATGACCACGTCGAAGCTGTGCCCGGGCGCCAGCTTGTCGAGCGCCTCGTCACCGTTGCGGGCGGTGTCGGTCTCGATGCCGCGTTCCCTGAGCTGCTGGCAGAGGGCCTGCCGGATCGTGTTGCTGTCGTCGACGACGAGGACGCGAATGCTCACGTGCGGGACTCCACAGGCGATGAGAGTGCGGTGTTCAACGCGGCGGCGACGTTCTCGCCGATCGCGTCGTCCTTGACGAGGTAGGCGCAGGCGCCCGACTCCCGGGCCCGCGCGGAGCCGTCCGCCTCGGGGCGGGCGGTCATGAGGACGAAGGGCACGCGCCCGCCGCAACGCTCCAGGAGCTGCCAGCCGTCCATGCGCGGCATCTGCACGTCGCTCACGATGGCGTGGCAGGGGGTGCGGCACAGCACGGCCAGCGCGTCGAGGCCGTCGCCGGCCTGGCCGACCTCGAAACCTTCGCGGCTCAGCGCCTGG
>Ga0137422_1000326_pt1 | contig 10694 bp, 17 predicted proteins | sample EasRivERMZT551_2_FD_102330 | JGI IMG/M metagenome (GOLD analysis project Ga0137422, IMG submission 102330) | Soil microbial communities from meander-bound floodplain in the East River, Colorado, USA - East River MetaG ERMZT551_2 | ecosystem: Environmental > Terrestrial > Soil > Floodplain ... | reverse complement strand
GGCTTGGGGATTCTGTCCATGGCTGGATTATACAGCCTCCTGCCACCGGGGGCGGATTAGCTGGGTCTGCTTCACGTCCTGATAGACGTTGTGCTGTTTGACCTGTCCGGTCAGGATGCCGGCCTCGCCGACTTCGGCGCGGAAGGCGGGGGTTTTCGTCACGAGGATGTTGCCGTTGGCGTCCACGAAGGTGCAGACGTTGACCGTCTCACGGCCGCCGCGATAGCCGAAGCTGTCGCGTTCGAACGTGGCGACCTTGGTGCAGGTGACGGCCACGGCCAGCTTCTGGCTGATGGTGCCGACGAACTGCGACGTCGCGGCCTGCGCCTGACGGGTGGCCTCACGCTCGGCCAGTGCCTGCAGGCGGGCCTGCCCGGTGACCACGAGGTTCGCGGCGAAGGCGGCCTGCTTCTCGCTGATGGAGCCGAAGTGGCGGCCCTTGCGGACGATGTCGCGCAGGATGACGATGCAGTCGGGAGCCTGCGGGCGGGTGTCGTTCAGGTAGCCGAGGCCAGCGCCGGCCGGCTCCAGCGTGGACGACTGGTAGCTATGGAACTGCGACCAGAAGGCGCTCGTGCCGTCGAGCCACTCGGCCGGGATGCTGGCGACCAGCGCGGGGTTGGCGGCGTCGAAGGCGGCAGCGGTGACCAGCGCGGCGGCGTCGGCCTTCGCCTGCTTGCGGGCAGCGGCCTTGGCCTTGGTGGCGTCGAGCTTGGCGTTCTGTTCGCGGGTGTAGAGCTTGACCTTGTGGATGTCGAGGTGGTCAACGATGCCCTTGCCGGCGCAACGGTAACAGGTGCCGTGGAACTGCGTGTAGATGCCCGAGCCACCGCACCGCTGGCACTTGTCGCGGCGGATGTAGTAGGGCTGCTTGCCGTCAAGCTGGATGGTGGCGTCGGCCGGGGCCGGGTCGCCGTGGCGGTCGAAGAGGTCGGATACGGTCTGATTCGTCATGGCAAAAACTCCTATCCAGTAATCTACAGGTTGGCTAATCCAGAGTCAAGAAAAAGTTCAGGCCCGGCGCTGGGAGGCTCCGGGCCTGAACGGTCGAGCGGGTTACTTGCGGCGGGTCTTGCGGCGGTGTGCGGCGAGCGCCTCGGGGTTACCGACCTGCTCGCCCCTCGCGAGCTTGTCAGCGGCGACCCGCTTGCCGACGCGGCGGCGGGCCTTGGTGACCAGCGCCGACTGGTGCCGGCCGATGGCGCTCGTGACGGCCGGCGGGATGACGAACCGCTGGCCGCCGTCGTTGCCCATGCGCTGGACGAAGGCGGTGACGTCGCCTTCCAGCCGGAACAAGTCCAGCACCCACGTGGTGACGTTGCCGTAGTAGTCGGCGACGTCGATGCGGGACTGGGCCTTGACGGCCTCGGGGTGGTTGTCGAGGTCACGGCGGGTGGCCGTGAACTCGTCGCGGGGGAGCGCCATCGTCGGTTCCTGTTCGCGGGCCATTAGAACACCCGCTTTCCGTCGAGCCACTTGGCGTCGATGGTCAGGGTCTGGTAGCCGTGGCCGCGCACGTAGCCGAGGACTTCGACGCGGACATCAGCCGGCTTGCGGACGACGGCGCTCTTGCCCGTCTCATCGAAGCCTTGCAGCAGGCTCGGCTCGTGCAGGGTGGTGGCGTAGGCGACGTAGCCCAGCGCCTGCGTCAGCGTCGGCAGGTTGTGCCAGACGGCTCCATTGCGCGAGACGCCGAAAACGAAGTGGTCGTAGTTCATTGCAAACTCTCCAATCAGGTCAGCGAAATTGCCGACTCCTTAAACTTACTCGACGCTGGATTATCCAGTCAACTTAAATCGTGCCCCGGCGGTGGCCGAGGTGCCATGCCTCGCAATACGGGCAGCGGAACCGGCGCATCCGGGTCTGCTGGCGGTGCAGGCGAGCCAGTGCGCGGTCGGCCTCGGCCTTGGACAGGTAGGCCACCTTGCCGGTCGGGCACTCCCGCACCGGCTCGATGGCCTCGGCCTGCGCCTCGCCGAGGATCTGGCGCAGGGTGAACGTCACGGCCACACCGCCGGCCAGCCGGCGGCCTCGCGCTGGGACATCTGCGCCCAGCGCCATGCCCACAGGGCGTTGCTGACAGCCCCCTCCTGAGCGCGGCGGAAGGCGTCGTCGTCGCGAGCCGGGTCGGCGCACTTGAGAATCCACTCCTGCGTCCGGCGGGTGGACTGCCGGCTCCAGCGGCGGTATCGCTTCTGGGTCGAGGACATGCGAGCCATCAGCGGCCACCCTCTTCGACGTCATCGGCCTCGGCGGTGGCCGGCGCGGGGCAGATGTAGCGGTAGGCTTTCTGCGCCGCTGCCGCTGCCGAGATGATCAGGCTGCTGTCGCCCTTGAGGACTTTGATCCACGAGGCGCAGTAGCTGGCGCTGGCCGGGATGTTGTCGATGCCGGCTTCGGCGCAGAGGAAGGCGGCCCCGAGTTCCGCGACGAGTTCTTCCTTGCCATACGTCTCGGAGGCGAACTCGGCGTGGGGTTTCTCCAGCGAGACGCCTTCGCGGTTCAGGCGACCCTCTGCGCCGGTCGAGTGGATGGCCTCGTGGAACAGGGTCGAGTAGTAGCTGTCCGCAGTGTCGAACGCCGTGATGTCGGGAATGCCGATGTAGTCGAGCGCCGGGGCGTAGACGGCCTTGTCGGCGCGGGAGACGCGAGGCGCGTCGGCGTAGCCGGCCCAGATGGCCTCGGCGCGTTCGATGGGCGCGTTGGCATTCGGCTCGCCGATGACCTCGACCGGGACGTGGTCGCCGAGGCCGTCGCACTGCTCGACGTTGAAGACCGTGTAGTAGCGGAGAAAGCTGTAGCCGGCGTCCTTGCCGTCCTTGGTTTTCTTGCCGGTCTTGTCGAGGGCGCGGCCGACGTAGATGACCGGGGTGCCCTTCTCGCCACGCTTGACGCTGCCACCGAGGGCAGCGGCTTGCTTGAAGGTGAGCCAGTAGGGGCTGACGTAGCCGCTGCACTGGAGCAGCAACTGGTTGACGCCGTTGTAGGGCTTGCCCGAGATGAGGTTGGTGGCGAAGCGGAACTGGCGGCCCAGTGCCCGCCACGGCTTGCGCCACGGGGCGACTCCGGTCTGCAGCGCGGCGATGATGCGGTCGGTGACGATGTCGGCGACGGACGATTTAGTGGTAGCCATGCAAACTCTCCAATCAGGCTGGCGTGATTGCCAGCCCCTCTAATTTAGGTGCTGGAGTAGCACCGTGTCAAGCGGAGATTTTACAGGGCTGGCGCACGGGAGTAGACTGGCGGCCATGGCGGGCTACCAGAACCCGGAGGTGGTGCAGCAGCGCGAGGCGCGGTTCGTGGCGAGTTACGTGACGCACCTGAACGGCTCGCAGGCGGTCGCGGACGCCGGCTACACCTGCAAGAACCCGCGCCGGCAGGCGCAGTGCCTGCTCGCCCGGCCCCGGGTCAGGGAGGCCATCCGCGCCAAGCAACTGGCGCAGGTGCAGGCGTATGACATGAATGCCAACGCCGTGAAGCGGGAACTGGTCGCCATCGCGATGGTTGACCCGGCCCGGTGCTTCGATGCGCAGGGGCGGCCGCTGCCCATTCACGAGATACCGGCCGACGTCCGAGCGGCGGTCAAGAGTGTGCGGGTCGAGGTGCTGCCGAGTGGCGCGATGCGCTCGGCGATTGACTTCTGGAACAAGGTGGACGCGCTGAAACTCTGCGCCCAGCATCTGGCGCTGCTCGCCCCCAAAGAGGTCACGGTCACGGTGCGCTTCCCCCATGCCCACCTGACCGATGCCGAACTGAAGCAGAAACTGCTGGAGAGCGCGAACACCATCGAGGTCGAGCCATGCCCGTCGCCGGCACCGTAGCCACCGTCCAGCCCTTCGGCCTCAAGACCGCGCACCCCGGCCTCGCCGGCCTGATTGCCGTGGACGACGGCACGTTCCTCATCTACTCCGGCAAGGAACTGACGCTCGTGCCGGGCGGCCCGCGCCTGAGGGTCGGCACCGCCTGCACGGCCGACCCGGACGGCCCCTACGCCCGGAACATGCACCTGACCCAGCCTGTCCCGTTTCCGTAGAACGTGCTATAAAGGCACCTTATGACGCTGGCGGAGTTCTGTGACATGGCTGACGCGGTGCTGGCGCTGGCCGACAATTCCGAGAACGGCACCGGCATCTGCGAGGCCCACGCGGTCGAGCTATTGACGGTGCTGCTCAAGCGCAACCATATCCATATGCCGAGCGAGATACAGGCCCACCGGGAGCAGGCCCGGATGCAGGCCGACATCACCGACGCCGTGAAGATGGCCGCCGCCACCGGCAAGCTGGGCACCATGGTCGAGCGGATGACGCAGTGAGGCGGCTCCTGACCCGGCTGGCCCACGGCTGCTGGCGCTCCCATGGCGACACGGCATGGGAGGGGGGCCGCCTCCGCTGCTGCCGGTGCTGGCTCATCGTCTGGGACGTGGACGTGGTCAGGGCGAAGCTGCCATGATGTATGCGCTGCTGATCGGACTTGCCCTCCTGACGGTGGCTTGCGCCGCCAAGGCGGTGTGGCTCGACCGGGCGGCCCTCATCGAAGACTACCCGCAGGCCCACGTGCGCGTCTATCGCGCCGGCCCGCACTGCCGTATCGAGGTGATTCTCCCCGCGTCCAGCCTCGTCACCCTGCCCACACAGTGCCTCTCCATCCCGCACCTGACACCCTGATTTACGGAAATGGTAAAAACCCCGCCATTCAACGAACGCACCCCCGGACGACTCCAGACCCGGATTAGCCACTCGCGCCTCACCACGGGGCTGTAATGCGGAAATAGAGGCATACGATTTTTCTGTTTTTGTTACAAATAATTACGAAAACCCTATTGACATTGGCTAATCCGCCACTCGGCATATGACACGAGCGACACGTCCCACGGCACCACGGAGGACAGGCAAAAACAGGCCTGAATCTGCGAATACTCGGGAGTGGTTCGAAATGGCACATTTAGCGCGAGGTCATGCACGATGAGAGGCTTTGGAGCCGGCTGGGCGAGTGAACGTGACCGGCCGCTCGTGCTGCATCGACTCGCCGAGGTCGCTGCCGGCGGCCAGCGCACCGCCTGCGGCTGCCCGCTCACGGCTCGCCTGATGGCCGTCGAGGCCGACGAGAGCGTGACCTGCCTGCGCTGCCTCGCCGTCGCTCGCAAGCTCGCCAGAGCCACGCGCTGGCAGGACTTCAAAGAGCGCCAGCGGGCGCTCAGGCCGACGCGATGACGCCCGTGCGATTCGGTCGAGGAGGCCCGCTGCAGCCCCGCACGGGGGAACCGCGTAAACCCCGCGCCAGAGTGATACGTCTCCCAGAAAGCTGGGACGCGGTCGCGTTCGACGGCGTGGTCTATCGCATCCGCCGCCGGCACGGCTGCCGCTTCGCTGTCCGGGTGCGTCATGCCTGAAGCCATCACGCTCGCCGGCCTGCTGCTGCTCCTCATCGCCCTCAGACGTGCACTCGGCCCACCATCCCGATAAACAGGCCCATATACCCGTGGTGCTGATAAGACACCTTATGTTAACTTGCAACTCGTTGCGTCTACAGGACTTGAGTGGGGTGTGTGCGTTATTGGGATGCGTGGGGCGTGTGCCCTAATAGCACCCTGAACGCTCGTTCAAAAAAGCCCCAAAAATCGCGTGACCACCGTTCGTGAGTGTTTCGGTATGAGGCGAAGGCCGGGTAGGGGTGTCACCGCTGGGAAAGGCGCTTTTTCTGGCGGCCGACGCCCAAAAGCCCCAAGCTCATCAGTAAGGGGGTGGTATCAACGGCCTTCCGCCTCCGGCCCGGAGGACGCCAATTTTGTCCTCCTTTTGTCAAGTGAAAGTCAACTGGATAGCAGGTATACACCATGGATAGTGTGGAGCAGGACGACAGGGACGACATCGTGTGGTCGGACGCGCAGGCGATGATTCGGGGTCTGGAGGAGCAGATGGCGCTGCTGGCGCGGGAGAACGAGGTGTTGCGGGCCGAGGTGAGCCGGCGGGGAAGCTGGCACTGCCCGGTCTGCTCGGGTGCGCTTCGCTGTCCGGTGTGTGCACCATGAGCGCCCGAGAGGAGCGGTTGGCGCTGATTGCCGAGAACGAGCGGCGACGGGCCGAGTTGTTCCGGTCGTATTTCCCGGACAGAGGGCCGCTTCGGCGGGAGTTGTATCCTAAGCACGTCGAGTTTTTCGCGGCCGGCGCGGTCTACAAGGAGCGGCTCTTTATGGCCGCCAATCGCATTGGGAAGAGCGGGGCCGGCGCGTTCGAAACCTGCTGCCATGTCACCGGCCTCTACCCGGACTGGTGGGTCGGGAAGCGGTTTAACCACCCGGTGGACGTCTGGGCGTCTGGTACGACCGGGGAAACCACCCGGGACATCGTCCAGACGTGGCTCCTCGGCGACCCTCGCGAAATCGGCGAGTGGCACGGCAGCATGATACCGGCGCATTTGATACTGGACTTCAGCCGGCGGTCGCACGGCCTCGCCAACGCGCTCGAAAGTGTCTCGATTCGGCACGTGACAGGTGGGGTTTCGACCATCGGGTTCAAGACCTATGAGCAGGGCCGGAAATCCTTCGAAGGGACGAGTAAGCACGTCATCTGGGACGACGAGGAGCCGCCCGAGGACGTCTATACGGAACAGCTACTGCGTATCACGACGACCGGCGGCATGGTCATGGTGACCTTCACGCCGCTGCAGGGGATGAGCGACGTGGTCACCGCCTTTCTGGAGCCAACCGAGGCCGCCAAGGAGTTCAAGACCTATATCCAAGCCGGCTGGAAGCACGTCCCGCACCTCGATGATGAGGCCACCCGGGCACTCTTGGCGACCATGCCGCCGCATCAGGTGAAGGCCCGCTCCGAAGGCGAACCAACGCTCGGGAGCGGCGCGATCTATCCCATCAACGAGGACGACATCCTGACCGACACCCGGGACATCCCGGCGTCGTGGCCCAGAGGCTACGGCATGGACATCGGCTGGCAGCGCACCGCCGTCATCTGGGCCGCTCGCGACCCCGGCTCGATGGTCTGGGAGTTATATGACGAACACTACCGGAGCCAAGGCGAGCCGCCCTCCCACGCCATCGGCATCCAAGGCCGTGGCGCATGGATGAACGGAGCCATCGACCCGGCCTCGATGGGTTCCAGTCAACTCGACGGCCGCATCGCCTTCGATGAATACGTCAAGCTGGGCCTGAACCTCGTGCCGGCGGTGAACGCGGTCGAGGCCGGCATTACCACCGTCTGGACGCTGCTCATCACCGGCCGGCTGAAGGTGCAACGTCACCTCATCCACTGGCTGACCGAGTTCCGGCGCTACCACAGAAACGACAAGGGCGTCATCGTCAAGAAACACGACCACCTGATGGACGCCACCCGCTACCTCGTCATGACCCACGCCGAAGTGCTGCAGGTGCCGCCCGGGCCGGTGCAGCTACGCAGTCAGTCGAGCGGCACGAGCCACCCGCAGGCATGGCTCGGGAGCTAGGGCTGATGCTTCTCGGGATGCGAACACGTTAACGGGCTGCCGCACGTCGGGCAGTTCCACGTTCGCTCGGCGCGGACGGCGGCGGCGTAGGCGTCGAGCTTGGGCAACCAGCGTTCCCACGCCGCCGCGCCCGTCTCGTCTATCAGGGCTTGCTTCGCTTGTTCGACCGTGAGCATGGTGTCGTCAGCCATCGTGAAAAGTCTACCGCAAGGGGTCTGATAGTTTCGCTTTCGTTAACTCAGGTCAGACTGGCGCTTGGCCTTCAGAATCCGCTTGAGGTTATCCAGTTCCGACCCGACCCGTGGCGGGTTCTCGGCGCGGACGGCGGCGATCAGGGCGTCTACACGCGCCTCAAACCCGGCATCCTCGCCGTGCTGATAGCCATCATGGCGGTGGTGAATCACGTCGGCTTTCGCTTCGTCTACGGTCGTGGGGTTGTCCGCCATCAGCCGGGGAGTCTGCCCTAAATGATCGGCGGGATCTATTTCGCGGGCGCCCCGTTTGCGGGCGCGCTCAAGACTCGTCAGCGTACCGGGGCGGATGATCTTTCCGCCGCTGTGGGTGTAGGGCGGTCGCGTCTTGGTGTCGTCAGCCATTGTGGGAGTCTCCTTAGGTTTTTCGGTTGTGCCGTGGTTAGGTTTTGGTGTCTCCTTCATTGGAACCACGCGAACGATTGCCCTTCGGGATCAAGCGCCAACGCCTCCGCGAACAGCCGTGCGGCTTTCAGTTTCAGTTTTCCCGCGTTCTCTGGATCGTTCATCCGTGCGGCCATCTCGTATCCGCCCACGGCGCGAGACGCATCATGCAGCAATTGATCGACCTGCCTCGCCTGTTCCACGGTCAGGGTGTCGTCAGCCATTGCGGTCTGCTCGGCGCGGACGGCGGCGATCAGGGCGTCGAGCTTGGCATTGGCATCGAGCCGTGCGGCCTCATTCGTGCCGCAGTAGTTGAACCACACCGAACGAGCAGCCAAATACGCCGCCTTCGCCTGTTCGACGGTCGGAGTGTCGTCAGCCATCGCGGGTTGCGTGTCTGCGGATCGCGGCGGATCGATGATGGCTCGACCAACGACCCCGCATTGCGGACAGACAAGGGCCGTGACAGGTGTCCGCGACGGCCACACGCCTTGCCAGAGATGCCCACAGGCCGCGCACCCCAGAAGGGCCGTGTTATGGGGCTGGTCAGCCAGTGGCACGAAGGGCAGCGTCGTCTTGGTGTCGTCAGCCATCGCGGGAGTCTATCACGGGATTATCCGTCAGGCGGCAGGCGGGAGCGACCGTCGAGATTCTTGACACGTCAGCGGCCGAGACGCGGTTTTACTGGGCTTTTGTGCGGCACAGATGCTGCTACAGTCGGGCCGGAGACTCCACCTCATGAAACGACTCGTTCTCACGCTCGCCCTACTGGCGCTGCCGGGCACGGCCCTCGCCAGCCCCATCGCGCTCTACGTCGCCCCGGATAACACCTACCAGAACACCACCAACAACCCGTGCGTGTTCTACGGCCCCGGCGGCTCCGGCTGCAACCAGAACCCCGCAGGCTGGTCAACCGTGGGCGATACCGGCGGCGGTACCCCGTTCGTCCCGAATCCGCTCGTCAACACCTACGGCGATGCGCCGGGGGAACTGGCGCTCTTCGCCCAGTATGTCGGCCGCGACTTCTATCTCGGCCTCGACATCAACGACACCTCGACCCCGCAGACCCTCGACGACCTGACCGTCAATTTCTTCAACCTCGGCGGCACCAACATCGGCAGCTTCACGTTCGCCCCCGCGACCTCGGTGCCGAGCATCAGCAATGGCGTCGGCTACGCCGACTACATCCTCGCGGCCGGCTGTTCGACGGCCGTGGTGAACGACCTGTGCCTCCTGAACGGCTACCTCCCGTTCAGCGCCCCGGCCGGGACACGCTCGATCACCTTCACCTTCGGCTTGGACGGCTTCAACGACGGAGCCGACAAGCTGTTCCTCATCAGCGCCGGGCCAACCCCGGTGCCGTTCGACGACGACCCGCCGACCTCCGTGCCGGACGGCGGCCTGACCCTCGCCCTGCTCGGCCTGAGCCTGACCGGCCTCGGCGTCGTCCGTCAGCGCCTGCAGTAATCTCCACGGCGGCTCCAGTCTCGCGCACAGTGGCGTAGACTGGGGCCGCTATGGCGAAGACCGACACCAATACCCCCAGCGACCGGCCACAGGACGTCGAAGACGCCATCGCCGAGCTAAAACTCGTGATGGAGGCCGAGGCCGACCAGCGCGAACTGGAAGAGGACGACCTGACCTTCGACGCCGGCCAGCAGTGGCCCGACGAAATCAAGCTCAGTCGCGGCCGGCAGGTCATCGACAACGTCGAAATCCCGCCACGGCCGATGCTCACCATTCCCAAGCTCGATCAGCCCGTGCAACTGGTCATCAACGCCATGCGCCGCGCTCACCTCTCGACCTCTGTCCACGCCTCGACCGAGGACAGCGACCGCGAGACAGCCGAGGTCTTGGAAGACCTGATGCGGCATATCCAGAGCCGCAGTAACGCGGAACTGGCCCGCAACTGGGCCTTCGAACGGGCCACCAAGTGCGGACGCGGCTACTACCGGGTGCTGGCGAAATACTGCGACGACTACGGCACCACCGGCCACTGGTCAGACCAAGAACTCGTCCTGAAACGCATCCTGAACCAAGGCTCGGTCTACCTCGACCCGTATGCCACCGAGCCGGACTGGTCGGACGGCATGTGGGGCCAGATCGGCGGCTTCCTGCCGGAGGACGTCTACCGGCGCAACTGGCCCAACTCCGAGATGGCCGACCGGATTAGCTCCGGCGACGATTTTGACCTCGATGACAGCCTCGCGCCGCCCGACTGGATGTCGCCGGACATGAGCGGCAAGCAGGACGGCAAGCGCGGCATCCGCGTCATGGAACGCTTCGTGGTGAAGGTGAAAACCCGCACCCGCATCGCCTACGCGGCCGAGAACGGCTCCACGCTGACCGAGGAGTATCTGGAGGGCGACCAGAAAGCGCAGGCGCTCTACCTGCAGAACCTCGGCGACCGCGTCCGGGCCAAGCGTGAGACGGCCGAGCGCACCGTGAAGTGGATGAAGCTGAACTGCCTCGAAATACTGGAGCAGGAAGACTGGCCCGGCAAGTGGATACCGATTTTCCCGGTGGTCGCCAAGGAACAGTTCTTCGGGAACATCCGGCGCTGGGTCGGGATGATCCGGCCGGCCAAGGACGGCGCTCGGCTCT
>Ga0137422_1000319_pt1 | contig 10779 bp, 10 predicted proteins | sample EasRivERMZT551_2_FD_102330 | JGI IMG/M metagenome (GOLD analysis project Ga0137422, IMG submission 102330) | Soil microbial communities from meander-bound floodplain in the East River, Colorado, USA - East River MetaG ERMZT551_2 | ecosystem: Environmental > Terrestrial > Soil > Floodplain ... | reverse complement strand
TTTGCGGACGGTGGTTCGTTTGTACGACCAGGTTGAGCGTGGCGAGTTTCATCGCGCGGCCGAGTTGCGGTTGTCGATGGATACGTATGGGATCACGCCGAAGGGTCAGCAGGATCGCAGGTGGCGTCCTCCGCAGGTGAAGCCGGAACCGGTCGTGCCGGTTGCGGCGACTGGAACCTATGGCGGGTTGAGGAGTGTTCCGGATGCCGTGGCGAGGAAACGGAAGCCCCGATGATTTCCCGTCGCTCGGCTGGGGACTCCTCGAATGGACTCACGCGTTTCTGCCGTCGCCGCGTGATGCGAGCTCGCCGTTGTTGTTCACGAATGAGCAGGCGTTGGGGATCGCTGAGTGGTATCGGCTGGATCCGGTGTCGGGGCGTCGGGTGTATCGGCGTGGGTACTCGCGTCGGGCGAAGGGGTACGGCAAGTCTCCGGTAGAGGCGGCGAAGGTCATTGGCGAGTTCGCCGGTCCGGTCCGGTTCGCCGGGTGGGATGCTGACGGTCAGCCGGTCGGCCGCCCGTGGGGGTTGAACGAGGATCCGTTGCCGTGGGTGCAGGTCGGCGCCGTGTCGGAGGATCAGACGGATAACACCTGGTCGGTTGTTCACTACTTCCTGACCGAGAACGACGGCCGCGCCGCTGACGAACTCCGGATTGATGCGGGGTTGACCCGATGCTTTCTGCGTGATCGGCCGGGGGCGAAGTGTGAACCTGTCACCGCCGCGGCTGGGTCGCGTGAGGGTCAGCCGATCACCTATGCGGTGCTCGACGAAACGCATTTGTGGACGCCCCGTAACGGTGGGGTGAAGCTCGCTCGGACGTTGCGGCGGAACGTCGCGAAGATGGACGGCACGTCGTATGAGACGACGAACGCGTTTCAGCCGGGTGAGGGCACTGTGGCGGAGGCGTCGTATGTGGCGGTGCGTGCCGGTGTCGCCGGTGTGTTCGCCGATGAGGTCGAAGCACCCCGCGACGTTGGCGGTGTGGCGGTGTCAGCTGATTCGCCGCCTGAGGTGTGGCGTCAGGCGTTGTTGGTCGCTTACGGCGATTCGTGGTGGTCGCCGATCGACCGGTTCGTCGCCGAGATCCCTGACATGCCGTGGGAAGACGTTTGCCGGTTCAACTTCAACTGGAACATGAAGGGCGGCGGTTCCGCGGTCGACATGCACCGCTGGGGCCAACTCGCATCTACGGAGACGGTTGATCCGGGGACCCGGATCGGGCTCGGGTTCGACGGATCCATCAGCAACGACTCGACGTTCCTGATCGGATGCACCGCGACCGGGCATCTGTTCGTCATCGCCGGTTGGGAACGTCCCCGCCACGACGACGGACGCCCTGTGAAAGAGTGGCGGGTCCCCCGCCTCGAGGTCGGCAACGCAGTCCGTGCGGCGTTCGACACGTACGACGTCGGCCGCATGTACGGCGATCCGCCGAAGTGGTCGACGGAGCTCGAAACGTGGGCCGAAGAGTTCCGTGGTCCAGGCAAGACGGATGAGTCACGTGAGCGGGTGTTGACGTTTGACACGGCGGCCACGTCGAAGATGTGTAAGGCGGTCGACCGGTTCCTGACAGCGGTGCGTGGATCGACGCTGACTCATTCGGGCGATGCCCGCCTGTCAGCGCATGTTGCGGCGGCGCATTTGCAGAAGGTTCGCGAGAAGGCCGACGACGACGATCAGCGCACGATGTACGTGATCGTCAAGGGCGACGATGGCCGCAAGATCGACGCCGCAGTCGCTGCCGTGTTGGCGTACGAGGCGGCGATGACGATGCCGCTGGCGGCACCCAAACCGATGATCCTCGTTTCTAGCTACGGCAGGTGATGCTTGTGGGTTTCTGGCGATCATTTGTCGGCAAGGGAGCGACCCGGATGGATCAGGCTCCGGTTGCGCGTTTCGGGGTCGACATCCCCCCAGAGCTGATGGAGGCGATCACCGCGGGCGGGGTGATCGCGCCGCGGATCAGCCGTGCCGAGGCGTTGCAGGTGCCGGCGGTGTTGCGGGCACGGAACCTGATCGCGGGGACGCTCGGCTCGTTGCCGCTGACGACGATCGGCCCCGGCAAACACGAGATCGAAGGCACCTATCTGCTGGGCGGCAACATCGATCCGGACGTCCCGAACAGTGTGACGATGGCGTACACCGTCGAAGATTTGTTGTTCGAGGGGATCGCGTGGTGGCGGATCACGAAATGGGGATGGCATCAGTTCCCGACGGAGGCCCGTTGGGTGCCGTCGACGTCGGTGTCGGTGCAGCCGGCGACAGCGCTTCTGCCGTCACAGGCACGGGTGTCGCCGGATCAGCCGTGGAACCTGTCCGGCACCGTCTACATCGACGGGCTACCGGTCCCCGATCGTGAGGTGATCCGGTTCGATTCGCCGAACCCGCCGCTGTTGCGTCACGCGGCACGGGCGATCCGCACAGCGCTCAAGTTGGACACGGCCGCCGCGTCGTACTCTGATGATCCGTTGCCGTTGGCGGTGTTCACCCCCAAAGAGGGCGTCGACCCGGGCACCGCGGAAGACATCACAGCGATGCTTGATGAGTGGGACGCCGCCCGCCACCGGCGCGCCACCGGCTACGTCGGCGCCGCGCTTGACTACAACCCGGTCGGCTGGTCCCCCGAGCAGTTGCAGTTGGCAGACGCCCGCCAACATGCCGTGTTGGAGATCGCCCGGTCGGCCGGGATCGACCCGGAAGACCTCGGCGTGTCCACCACTAGCCGGACGTATCAGAACTCGGAGCAACGCCGCCAGGATCTGCTCGACTTCACGCTCGGGGTGTATGTGTCGGCGTTGCAGGATCGTCTGTCGATGCGTGACGTGTTGCCGCGCGGCTATAAGGCGAAAGTGAAGTTCGACGGGTTCTTGCGGTCCGACACGAAGACCCGGATGGAAACCTACGCGATCGGTAAGACGGTCGGTGCGTACACCGACGACGAGATCCGCGACCTCGAAGACCGGCCACGGTTGACCGCGGCCGAGAAGGCGTCGATTGCGCCCAAGCCTGTCCTGTCATCGAACGGTGACCGGCCAGTGAGTGAGGAGCCGATGATGAAAACTCAACCCGCCGCGGTGTTCGCTGCAGATGTGGTGGAACACATCACGTTCGACGCCGCAGAAGTCTCCGCGACCTTCAGAGTCAACATCGACAAGCGGACCATCTCTGGGCTTGTGGTCCCGTGGGGCAAGATCGCCAACAACGGTCAGGGCCGCTGGAAGTTCGCCGAAAACTCTTTGTACTGGGTTGATGTATCCAGAACGAAACTGAACCTTTACCACGATCACACACAGGCGGTCGCCAAAGCTGTGCGGCTCCAGTCGACACAGGCTGGGCTTGACGCATCGTTCCAGGTTGCCCGTGGTGCGGAAGGAGACAGGGCACTCTCGCTCGCTGAGGACGGCGTGCTCGACGGTTTCTCCGTGGAGATCGATTTCGAGGAGGGCGACGGCTGGAAGCCGGACCCCGACGACAAGTCGGTGCGGCTCGTGAACCGGGCCAAGTTGCGAGGTGTCGCCCTGACGGCGATGCCCGCATTCGACGACGCCCGCGTCTCAGCGGTCGCCGCATCACTCGACCAACGAAAGGACACAACTATGGCGACCGAACCGGTCGACCCGCCGGCGGCACCCCCGCCCGCTCAATTCGACTTCGACGGTTTCACGAAACAGCTCGCCGACGAGCTCGTCGATTCCCACAAGAAGCTGACCGAGGATCTCACACAGTCGCTCGGCGATTCGTTCTCGGCTGGCATCAAGTCGGCGCTCGAGAACATGTACGACCCGCAACGCGACGGCCCCGAACCCGTCCGGGCCGCCCGCTACCAGGTGACCCGTGAGGCGCCGATCTACTCGTTTGACGGTGGCGGACCGTCGCTGGTGCGGGACGCCTGGTACGCGACGCGTGAACACGACGACGATGCCAAGGAGCGGCTGCGCCGCTTCCACGCCCAGACGAACGAGGTGCAGAAACTCGTGTCGTCACACGTCGCATTCCAGGCGGCGAACGCCGACGGACAGTTCACGACGGTCACGACGACCGTCGGTGCAGCGGTGATCCCGCCCGGATATCGGCCCGACCTGTTCGTGCCGATGCTCGCCCAGGACCGGCCGCTCGTCAACGCGTGTAGCCGTGGCACGATCGCCAACGCGACCCCGTTCGTGGTTCCCACGTTCGGCACGATGACGAACCTCACCGATCCCCACACGGAGGGCAACGCCCCATCGGAGGGTGGGATCACGTTCGGCACGAAGACTGTCACCCCTGGCGCCATTTCGGGGAAGCTGCCGCTCACACGTGAGATCGTCGACTCGGCGAACCCTGCGATCGACATGATCGCGTTGGCTGCGATGCGTGAAGACTACGCACGGCAGACCGAAGCGAACGTGTACACGTTGCTGAACGGCTCCAACGGTGTCGGTGGGACAATCACCACCGACAACGTCCCATCCGGGGCGCAGGCGTCGACCATTGTCGCCGCCGCCACCGACGACGGCGCGCAGGCGTTGGTGAAGCACATCCGGGAACGGCTCGCGAAGTATCCGTTTCAGCGGTTCAACGCGCCGACGATGGGGTTCATGGGGCAGAACGCGACGACGCGTCTCGCCACCGCGAACGACGACGTCGGCCGCCCGTTGTTGCCGTCGATCGCACCGCAGAACACGGTCGGTGTCGGCAACGCCATCACGCAAGGATGGTCGGTTGACAGCCTGTCGCTGGTGCCGGCGTGGGCGATGACCGGTGTCGCAGCAGGCGACGCTCAGATCATCATCCTCAATCGGGCAGATGTGTGGGCGTGGGAATCGCCGACTCTGGCGTTCCGGTTCGAGGAGAAATCTGGGCCGCAGATCATCGAGCTCGCCCTGTTCGGCTACTTCGCCACCCATGCGTTGCGGCCGGTCGGCCTATCCGGCATCCGGATCACGCTCACCTGATCATGGGCGAGCATCGCGCAGGCGGTCACGTCCTTCGCGACGACGGAAAGGGGTGGGTGCTCGACGACGCGCCCACCCCTCCGCCGACGGAGGAACGGCCAAGAAAACCGCTCGGCGGCACCGGGCCGACAACGGCAGGCGGCTGGAAGCTCATCCCCGAATCCGAACCCGCCGCTGCTGAGCCACCCAAGGCCGCAGCGGCGGCGAAACCACGGAAGAAGGCATAGATGGCAGCAATCACAATCCAAGACGGGTCGGTCGGCTGGGGAGGGAACGCCGCGGCGTTCGCCGCCGCTACCGGCGGCGGCGACACCATCACCACCGGACGACAGACGGTCGCGGGCGGCTGGCAACAGCCGGTCGTTCTGCTTGTCCGCAACGCCGATGCAACCGCCACCGACGTCACGGTCGGCGGCGTCGTCCATTCGGCGCCGGCAACCACTGGGTTTTCGGTTATCCCGGTGCTCGTCGGCCAAGGCGGCGTGGTCGCCGTCACCTACTCGAAGGTGACGTCGCTGACGGTAGCCGCCGCCCGGCTCACCAGCCCGCTCGCCTGACCGGAAGGCTGACCGATGGCGTACGTCACGCTCCAAGAGTTCACCGCGTACGCCGGCTCCGCAATCGCCGCGAACCAGGTTCAATTGTCGATCGCTCTCACCGCAGCCGAACACGCGATCAACACACACTGTCAACGCACCTTCGACGTGGCGTCCGCAACATCGATCGTCCGGCTGTACGTGCCGACGACATCGACGGAGGTCCGCATCCACGACATCGTCGACGCGACAAACCTCGTCGTCACCGACGACGGTACAGCCGTCGCGCTCGCCGACTTGCAGCTCGTGCCGGTCAACAACCTGCTTGCCGACGGGACCGTCAGCCCGTACCACACAATTCGGCGGATCGCCGGTTCGTGGACGTGCGGTGGGCGTCAAGCGACGGTGTCGGTGACGTCGACCCGTTGGGGCTGGGCTGAGGTGCCGGCGAAGGTGAAGATGGCGACGTTGGTGTTGGCCAAAGATTTCGCGTCTCTGCGTGATACCAGGTTCGGGATCGCTGGTTTCGGCGACTTCGATGTTGTCCGGATGCGTATCGAGAACCCGCAGGTCCTCCAGCTGTTGCGCGGCCTCAACCATCCCCGCGCAGTGCTGGTCTCCTGATGGGGTTGAACCTGACGGCGATACGTGAAGCGCTCGCCGCCCAGATCACCGCCGGGTTGTCGCGTTACATCAACGGCTACCCGTATCCGAAGGGCAACTGAGTGCATCCCGCCGCGTACAGCTATGTTGCGGAGCGGGTCGCCGCTCTCAACCTTGACCGGGGCGACATTCTCGATTTGGGTGGCCGCGAGGTGAACGGCTCGATACGTGGCCTGTTTCCCCGTGCTGAACTGTTCGTGTCGGTCGACATCGAACCTCACCCGTCGGTTGACATTGTTGCGGACGCCGCCGACCTGGATTTGTCGGACCGGTTCGATGTGGTTGTGTCGACCGAATGCCTCGAGCACACCGAACGTGCCGCTGACATTGTGGCGGCGGCTCATCGTCATCTTGTGGCGGGCGGGTCATTCGTTGCGACGATGGCCGGGGTCGGTCGTGAACCTCACTCTGCGACGGGTGGCCCCGTCGGGTCCGAGTTTTATCGCAACGTCGCTGTGGTCGAGTTGGAGGAGTGGTTGCGGTCCGCCGGGTTCGCTGTGTGGTCGGTCGATGTGGACGGCACCGATCTGCGTTGTGTCGCGGTCAGGGGTGAGTGATGGATCTGGCAGCGGTCAGGGTGGCGCTCGCCGAACAGGTCGCGCAGTACACGGGCCGCGCCGTTCACGCCTACCCGTATCCGACCGGCGGCGCCTACGAGCTTCCGGCTGTTGTGGTGTGGCGTCGTGGTGGTGAAGGGGTCGACTATCACGTCGATCAAGGCACCGAATGCGACGCCCATTTCACGGTTCATGTGGTGGCGGCGTCTCGGGTTGTGTGGGAGGACGGGTTGCGGGTGTTGGACGAACTGCTGTCATCCGACGCCGGATTGCCACGGTCGGTTGTGGATGCGATCGAAACCGACCCGACTTTGGGTGGTGTTGTCGAGCAGGTCGTCATCGGCACCGCCGGTGACGAACTCCCCTTCAACGACGCCGACGGCAACATGATCGGGGTCGTGTCGTCGCTCCCTGTCGCTGTGTGGGCGGTGCGGACATGAAGGTGTTGGTTGTCCACCCCGGTATCTCGTTCAGCGTGGGCGATGTGTGCGCCGGACTGGTGAAAGGGCTACGTGCGAACGGCTGCGAAGTGGGCCTGTTGAACTTGCAGGACCGCATCGAGTTCTACACCCGTGCCCATGTCCTTGACGATGATGGCGGCTATACGAAAGCGTTCGACGAAGACGCCGCCCTCGGGATGGCAGCGAAAGGGATCGAAGTCGCCTGCTACGAATGGTGGCCCGACCTCATCATCATCGTGTCCGGATTCTTCATCCCTCCGACCACATGGGCTGTTCTCACGCAACGACCCCACCATGTTGTGTACTGGGCGACCGAATCCCCGTATGAGGATGACCGGCAGGCCCGTCCGGCCGAACTGGCTGACACCGTCGTCTTGAACGACCCCACCAACGTCGACCGGTTCCGCACCGTCCACAACCCGAACACCCACTACCTGCCCCACAGCTACGACCCCGACATTCATCATCCCGGCAAACGGCGTCCGTCGCTCACCTGCGATTTCGGGTTCTGCGGGACCGGGTTCCCGTCCCGTGTCGAGTTCTTCGAAGCGGTCGACTGGGCTGGTGTCGACGTCAAGTTGGGCGGCAACTGGATGAACCTCGAGGCCGGGTCGCCTCTGTTGCCGTTCCTGACCGATCCGGCCGGGGACTGCATGGACAACGTCCGCACCGCCGACCTGTACCGCTCCGCCCGGATCTCCGCCAACCTGTACCGCAAAGAACACTCTGAGGGCGGGCATTCGGATGGGTGGGCGATGGGTCCGCGTGAGGTCGAGCTCGCGGCGTGTGGGACGTTCTATTTGCGGGAGCCTCGCCCCGAGGGTGACCGGCTGTTCCCGATGTTGCCGACGTTCACCGAATCCGATGAGTTCTCTGATCTGCTCCGCTGGTGGCTGAACCATCCGGGGCGGGCTGTAGAGGCCGCTACGCAAGCGCGGGCGGCTGTTGTAGACCGGACGTTCACAACCACCGCGGCTTCGTTGTTGCGGCTCGTCGAGTTGTCCGGACGTAAACGCGCCGCCTAACACCGAAAGGGTGTGTATCCAATGGCACAACGAATCCATGGCCGCAACGGCCGCATCTACGCGGCGTCGACGTCGTCGGGGGCTGCGACCCCACAAATGTTCATCTCGACATGGGCGGTGAACTTCGCGACCGACAAAGCGAAAGTGACCGCCCAAGGCGACACCAGCCACGTGTACGTCTCCGGGCTCCCGGATGCGTCCGGCACCTACTCCGGGTTCTTCGACGCTGACGGCGGCCAGTTCTACACCGCCGCCGTTGACGGCATCGCCCGCCCCATGTACCTGTACCCGGTGGCGTCCGTCACAACGAAATACTGGTTCGGTACCGCACTGTTCGACTTCAACGTCGATCTGAGTGTTGAGGGTGCGGCGGCGACGACGGGTTCGTGGGCGGCTGCGACCCCGATCGCCGCGGTCGGTTTCACCTGACCGATGCCGACTGACACGTTCGCGTCGTTCGCGCATCGTCTCGACACGTTCGTCAACGGCATCTCCGACCCGCAGCTGAAAGCCATCATGACGAAGGTGGGGGTGGCGGCGAAAGCGGATGCGACCGCGGCGGCGTCCGCCGATTTGGGTGGTGACCCGAAGTTCTCCGGGTGGGCGCCCACGTTGGAGACACGGTTCGATCATGTCGGTGAGGGGCGGATCTCGTTCCATCCGACGCGGCGTTCGGCGGGGCCGTGGACGGTTGCCGAGTTCGGCCGGAACCAGACGGAGGGGCCGCGGATGACTGGTCCCCGTCCGACACGGACGGGGCGGGTGTCGACCGCCCGACAGAAACGGTGGAACGGCCGGACGCAGGGTAAGGGGACGGCGTCGGATGCGTTGGCGGTGATCGACAGGGAGACACCTGACCGCATCGAAGCGGAAATCAAGAAGGCGTTGAACAAGTCGTTCGGCTGAGTCGATCGGGACGGTGACTGATGGCGAACAAGATCAGCGTCGTTATCGACGTCATCCACGACAAGGCCGTCTCCGGGCTGAAGGGGTTCAAGGCGTCGGTCAACGACGCTGACGGGGCGGTCGGCAAGTTCAAGGCCGGAGCATCCAGCGCGTTCGACACGATCAAGGCGCACGCCGGCCAGATGGCGATCGCCGCCGGGGCTGCGTTCGTCACGCTCGGGGCGAAAGCGGTCACCGCGTTCAAGGATGCGGCGATCGAAGCTGGCAGGTTCGGGGAAGTCACCGGCCTCGCTGTTGACGATGCGTCGCGATGGATCGCCGTCGGTGACGACATCGGTGTGACCACGGCGACGATGGAGAAGGCGTTCGGGAAACTGAACGTCGAGATCGGCAAGGGCGGCAAGGCGCTCGCAGAGTTCGGTATAGATGTCGTCAAGGCGAAGGACGGCACGGTCGACGCCAACGCCACGTTCCTCAACGCGATCGATGTCATCCGCGGGATTCAGGATCCGATGAAGAAAGCGGCGGCGGCGCAGGCGGCGTTCGGCAAGGGCTGGCGGGAGATGGCCGAGCTCATCAACATGGGTTCGGCTGACATCGCGGCGTCGATGGCGAAGGTGTCCGACGCGCAGGTGATCGACGAGGCGGAGTTGGCGAAGGCCCGCCAGTTGCGCGAGTCGTTGGACAACCTGTCTGATTCGGTGCGTGACGTAGCACTCAACGTCGGCGAGGAACTGACACCGGCGGTCAGTGTTGCGGCTGACACGTTGGCGGGTGTCGCTCCTGTCGCGGGGAAGATGGCGAAGTTCGTCGGCGACGCATTCGTCAAGATCGCCGACCAGGCCTACAAGTTTGGTCAGACGATGGCCGACTTGGCTGACGCGTTGCCGTTCGTCGAGGTCGCCGGTCTGGCCGAAGGGATCGAACACACCAGCTACGAGTTCGAGCAGCTGCAACGCCACGTCGACGAAAACATTGCGTCGTGGCAAGAGGGCGTCCCGTCGATGGCGGCGTTCACCGAGAAGCTCCGCGCAATGGGTCTGTCGCAAGATGAGATCAACCTGGCGATGTCGGCGTCGAAGTTTTCGCTCAACGCGAACCAGGAGGCGACGGAGGACGCTGCTGAGGCGACGGATGAGTTGACGGCGGCGGTCGACCGCACCGCCGCCGGTCAGGCCGAAGCCGACGCGATGATCGACAAGGTCAACGCCACCTACAACGCACAGGTCGACGCCGCCGAGGATGCGGCGGACGCCCTCGCCGACCTGACCGCCGAAATGATCGACCAGGTCGGCTCAGCATTCAACTTGGAGCAGGCCACCCTCGACCTGAACTCGTCGTATGCCACCTACCAGGAATCGGTGATGGCTACCACGGCGCTGTTGCAGGATTCGGAGGCGACAGACCGCGTCAAGGAACAGGCGTTGCGTGACCTTCGCGCCCAGGAGATCGGTGTTGCGGGGGATGCGTTGGCGACGGCCGAGGCGTACGCCCAGGAGATGGGCGCCGCCGACGAATCGGCCGAATCGGCACAGTTGCAGAAAGAGAAGCTGTACGAGTTGCAGGCGGCGTTCCCGGAGCTGCGCGACGAGATCCAGTTGTATATCGACAAGTTGAACGCGGTGCCGGGGGTGATCAGTACCCGGTTTGAGATCACGGCGACGGGTGCGACGGTCACACCGCACGGCGACTTAA
>Ga0137422_1000316_pt1 | contig 10861 bp, 7 predicted proteins | sample EasRivERMZT551_2_FD_102330 | JGI IMG/M metagenome (GOLD analysis project Ga0137422, IMG submission 102330) | Soil microbial communities from meander-bound floodplain in the East River, Colorado, USA - East River MetaG ERMZT551_2 | ecosystem: Environmental > Terrestrial > Soil > Floodplain ... | reverse complement strand
TGAGTAAGGAGGGGTGCCGAGGATTTTTCGGATGCTCAATCCTGCGGAGCGCCAGGGATCGGGCCCAGGTACCGCACGAAAGGATTGATGGGAGGAGGATAGGGTCGGCTCCGCGCCGCGGAGCCGGCCCTATCGCTTTTTTCGAGCCGCCGTTGCCGACAATCGCGCCTCGATGTTGATCCTGCGGCTGTGCCAGGTCGTGGTCCTCTGGGGCCTCGTCAGCGCCCTCTCCTTCTACGCCTGGATGACGACGGTGGCCGCGGCCGCCTACGACAGCCGGGTCATGTGGGGCCTGGGCTGGGCCGTGGCGGCGTGGGCCTCGGGGCTGTTCGTGCTCGGCGTCCTGAGGCGCCGGCACCCGGAGCGCTGGCCGCGTCTCGGCTCGACGCGCCACGGCCTGGCCCTGCTCGTGACCGCGCTGTGCGCGCACGCGCTGAGCCACGTCGCGCCCGACCTCTCGGTGCGCGTGCTGCGCGAGGAGGCCCCGCCGCAGTTCTTCGTGCTGTATCCGCTCGTCGCCGGCCTCACCCCCATGCTGCTCTCGTCGGGGGCGCGCACGCGCGACGCCGCGCAGCAGGCCCTGCTCGTCGTGGTCGCGCTGCTCTCGCTGTCGGGCGCGATCGTCTTCATGGACCCGCCCATCGCCGCCTGGCTCGGGCTGGTCGCGCTCGTGCTCCAGCTCCGGCCCGGCTCGCACCGGCTGCCGGCCGGCGCGCTCGTGCTGCTGGCCGCGGCCTTCGTGGCCCTGTGCGCGGCGGCCGCCTTGCTCGGTCACAACCCCTTCGCGTCCCGTCCGTCGCTCCAGTGGCTGATCGGCCTGGCGGCCCTGGGCGCCGCCGTGGCCCTGCAGCCGCGCGACGACCGGAGCTGGCAGGACCTGCTCGCGGCCTCGGTCGTCCCCGCCGTCGCCGTCGCGCTCTGCGGGGCGCTCGTCGCGCTCACCCTGGCGCGCGTCATCGCGCCGGCGCCGGCGCTGAACACCCGGATGTTCCTGTTCCGCCAGCATCCCAACTTCCTGGCTCCGTACTTCGGCTTCCATGCCGTGCTCGCGGTGGGCCTGGCCCTGCGGACCGGCGGCCTCCGCCGGCTGGCGTGGTACGCGGCGGCGCTGCTGCTCATCGGCAGCACCGTGCTGACCGACTCGCGCACGGCCATCGCCGCGATGGTGTTGTCGCTGGGACTGCTCCCGGGATTCAACCTGCTGCTCTGGCTGCACCGCCGCCTGGGCTTCGTGCGCCTCGGGACGCTGGCGATCGTGCTGATCGGCCTCGCGTCGGCCGGCCTGGCGCTGGGCGGGGCCGACCGGCTGGCGCAGCGCATCGACCGGTTCGAGGCCTCGATCGACTTCCGCATCGATGCGTGGCGCAACGCCGCCCTGGTGATCCAGCAGCACCCCTGGATCGGCGTCGGGCCCAACACCTTCCTGACCGTGGCCGAGTTCGCGCCCGGCAGCCGCTTCTACACGGCGCGCGACGTGCCGCACCCGCACAACGTGCTGCTCTACGTCGGCCAGTCGGCGGGCCTGCCGGCGCTGCTCGTGTTCGTGGCCTGGCTGCTCGCGCTGGTCGCGGTGCTCTGGCGGCGGAGCCTGCGCGGCGACGACCCGGTGGCCCGGCCGCTGCTCCTGGCCACGCTGGCCGCGCTGGGCGGGCTGATCGCGGCCAACCTGCTCGACCTCGGGCTGGCCCTACTCTCGGTCGCGCCCGCGCCGCTGTTCCTGCTCACCGGGCTGGCGGCCGCGCCGGTCGCGCCGCACGCGCAGGAGACGCGCCCCTGGCACCTGCTCGGCTGGACCGCCGGGCTCGTCGCGCTGGCGATCCCCTTCGCGGTCCGTCCGCTGCTCGCCCTGGGTCTGGCCAACCAGGGCCTGCTGCTCACCTACGAGGCCGACCAGCGCCTCGACACCGGCCTCAAGCGCCGCGCGCTCCAGAAGATCGAGCAGGCGCTCGAGCTCGAGCCGCTCACGGCCGAGCTGCACGGCATGCTCGCGCAGTGGCGCGCGCAGCAGCCGCAGGGCTTCACGTCGGCGCGCGAGCTGCTCGAGACGCGCGTGGCGCTCGCGCCGCACGACGGCCAGGGACACAGCCTGCTCGCGCAGCTCTACGTGCGCCACGCGCTCTACGAGGAGGCCGAGCAGGAGCTGCTCATGGCGCTGGCTGACCCCCAGGGCGGGCCCTGGCACAACCGGGACCGCGCCGCGCTGATCCACTGCGTCGCCGAGCAAGGCCGCCGCGACGAGGCCCTGCAGCTGCTGGCCGCCGCGATCCGGCGCGACCTGGGCGTGCTCGCGCTGCTGCCCTGGATCGACGACCCGCAGCCGCCCCACCGGCTCGAGGTCGCACGCGGGACCGGCCACCCCATCGAGCTGACCGAGGTCGCCGACCTGCTGTTCCAGGAGGACAGCGCCCGGGAGCTCGCAGGCGAGAGCCTGGGCCGCGCCGCGTGGATGGACATCTATCGCGCCTACCGCATCGCCGGCCGCGACGACCGCGCGGCCGGCGTGCTCGATTGGCTCGAGAGCAACGGGGTCAGCGAAGTCGAGGACTGGACCATCGCCGCGGCGCGCGGCGAGCTGGCGCTCTCGGCCGGCGACCCGGCGCTCGCGAAGCAGTACTTCCAGCGCGCGGTGGACATCCACAACCTGCCCTTCCACCGCCAGCGCCTGAGCCAGGCGGCGCGCGCGCTGGGCGAGGCGGAGGAGGCCATCCGCACGGTGGCGGCCTCGCTGCTGCTCACGGGCGAGATCCTCGACCGCCCCACCGACTTCCGCGACAACCTCGAGGCCAAGGCCGACAGCCAGATCGAGCACGGCGACCCCGGCGGCGCGGCGGAGTCGCTCGAGCGCTCGCTGATCTTCCAGGACGAGCTGCTCGACCGCGCCCTGCTGTGGGAGCGCATCGGCGACCTCTATCACGAGGCCGGCCGCGACGGTGAGGCCGAGGCCGCGCTCGCGCAGGCGCTGCGACTCCTGGCGGCCAAGCCCTTCCCCTGGAGCGACCTGCAGCTCGGCCTGACCGACGCGGTGCCGATGCGCATCGCGCGCACGCTGACCGACATCTGGCGCGCGGGCGACGCGCCGCCGCGGATGCGGCTGCGCCGCGCCTGGGGCCTGGCCGGCTTCTACGACTCGCGCCAGGCGCCGTCGCTGTTCCGGCTGGGCTTCTACGCCGAGAACGGCCTGACCGACCACCTGCTGCGCGAGTCGGAGCTGCAGCTGCTCATCGACCGGGACAACGTGCTCGCGCACTGGATGAAGCTGGCCGCGCTCGAGGCCGCCTACGACCGTCTCGACGAGCTGCCCATGGCGATGCGCAGCTTCGTCGAGGCCTACGACCGCAAGGCCTCCGCCGAGCGGCAGTTCGAGCAGCTCGCCGGCCAGCTCCAGGCCGCGCCCGGCCTGCAGGAGGACCCGCAGAACTGGATGATCATCGGGCTGCTCAGCCTGCTGCGCGGGCGCTACTCGGAGGCCGTGGGCTTCTTCGAGAGCGGCCGCGCGCTGCTGACCGAGGACCCGGCCCTGCAGGCGCGCTTCTGCGGCTGGGCGGCGCTGGCGGCGCACCTGGCGGGCCGGCCCAGCCAGGCGCGGCAGCTGCTCGAGACCGGCACGGCGCTCGATCCGCGCAACGAGCTGCTGCGCCAGCAGCTCGTCGTGGCGCAGGGGCTGGTGGCGCCGTGAGGCCCCGCGACACGCTCGCCGGCCTGGCGGTGTTCGTGGTCGCGCTCGCCGTGCGCGTGGCCTACGTCCACGAGAGCGAGCAGGTCCTCGCGCTCGACGTGAGCCGGCTGGTGCAGACCGACAACCACGTCTTCCAGCAGTGGGCGCGGGTCATCGCCGACGGCGACCTGCTGTGCCTGCGGCAGCCGCACGCCCAGCACCTGTGGACCGACCAGGTTGCGCCCGAGAGCCGCTGGCTCGAGTGGTACGGCGGCCAGCAGACCTACCACCAGGCGCCGCTCTACCCCTACCTGCTCGCCGCGATCTTTCGGCTCTTCGGCCGCACGCAGGAGCTCGTGGGCTTCGCGCAGGCGGTGCTCGGCGCGGCGACCTGCTGGCTGACGTGGCTGCTCACGCGGCGGCTGGTCTCGCCGCTGGCCGGGCTGGTGGCGGGGCTGAGCCTGGCGCTCATGGGCGTGTTCTACTTCTACGACGCCTTCCTGCTGCGCGACGGCCTGATGGCGCTGCTCACGGTGCTGCTGGCCCTCGCCGGCGACGCGGCGCTCAAGCGCGGACGGGCGCGCGACTGGCTGGCCACGGGCGCGGCACTGGGGCTGTTCACGCTGGGCAAGGAGACCGGCACGGCGCTGCTGGCGGCCGCGGTGCTGCTCGTGCTCTGGGCCTGGAGGCAGCAGCCGCGTCGCGCGGCCCGCCTCGTCGCCCTCGTGCTCGTCGGCTGGACGGCCGTGTGCGCGCCGGCCTTCGTGCGCAACCGGCTGGTCCAGGCCGACACCTTCAAGCTGAGCACGCGCGGCCCCGAGGTGTTCGTGACCGGCAACGCCTACGGGCAGGACGGCGTGGGCTGGGAGCCGCCCACCGGCACCCTGCGGCGCATCCTGATGGACAGCAACTTCCGGCTGCTGCCCACGGTCGCCGCCACGCTGGCCACGCACCGCGCCGAGCCCTGGGGCTACCTCGAGCTGCTGTGGAGCAAGACGCGCGCCTTCTTCAACGCCTACGAGGAGCCCAACAACGTCAACTTCGAGCTGCACCGCGCGCACCTGCCGACGCTGCGCCTGGGCTTCGTCTCGATGTGGTTCCTGGCGCCCGCCGCCCTGCTCGGCCTGGTGCTCGGCCTGCCGCGCCGCCGCGAGCTGGCCGTGCCCTACCTGCTGTTCCTCGCGCTGACCGCCTCGGTCGTGGCGCTCTACATCCTGGGCCGCTTCCGGCTGCAGGTGCTGCCGCTCATGGCCCTGTTCGCGGCCCTCGCCGTGGACTGGGGCTGGCGCAAGCTGCGCGAGCGGCGCGTCGCGGCGCTCGTCTCCGCCGGGGCGTTGTTCCTCGTGCTGCTGGCCTGGACGCGGCGCCCGCCCGAGCCCAAGCCCTTCAACGAGCAGAGCCGCGACGGCGCGATGATCTTCCAGCTCGTCAAGGCCGGGAACTACCCGCGGGCGCTGATGTTCCTGGACCGGCTGCGGCGGATGCGGAGCACGCCCGAGGGCGTGATCGCGGACCGCAACCTGGCCGAGAAGCTCGACACGATGGCCAAGGCCTTCCCGCTCTTCGAGCAGGCCGTGGCCTGGCCCGACGACAGCGCGGAACGGCACCTGCTCACCGGGCAGGGCCTGGTCGTGCTGCTGCCGATCACGGAGCGCGGCGAGCGCACGGAGTTCACCGGCCTGGCGCGGGCCGAGTTCCAGGCCGTGCTCGAGAGCAGCCCCTCGATGGCCGGCGCGCACCTCGGGCTGGGCCACGTCGCCGTGCTGGTCGGCGATCCCGGCCTGGCCTACGCCGAGTTCTCCCAGGAGCTCGCGCTGAACCCCGCGAGCGCCGAGGCCCACCTGGGACTCGGCCTGCTCCAGCAGAGCTTCGGGCAGGACGTCGAGGCCCTGCAGCACTTCCGCTCCGCGTTCGCCGCCGGAGTCGAGGACGCCCGCATGTTCGCGCGGGCCGCCTACATCGAGATCAACCCCACGCTCCGCGGCGAGCCGCCGATCCGCGTCGGCGGCCAGACGGAGCCCGTGTACGACCCGCCGCGCGCGCTCGAGCACGCGCGCCGGGCGCTCGCGCTGGCGCCCGACGATCCCGAGGTGCGCGAGAAGTGCGCCTACGTGCTCTACGTGAACGGGTCCGTCGTCGAGGCCATCGAGCTGCTGCGCGGACTGCAGCGTGAGCAGCCCGAGCGCTACGACGATCTCGAGGGCCGCATCCAGGGCATCCTGAGCCTGCAGCCCGCGCCCGGCGGCGAGGCCTCGCCGGACGGCGCCGCGCCCGCCGGCACGCCGGTGCCCCCGGACGGCGAGACGTCGCGATGAGCGTCGGCGGTCGCCTGGTCCTGCTCGCGCTGCTCGCGTCGGCGGCCTGCGGCCAGCGCGATGCGCAGCCGGTCCAGCGCGAGCGGCCCGATCTCGTGCTCGTGGTGGTGGACGCGCTGCGCGCCGACCACCTCAACTCCTACGGCTACCGGCGCGCGACCTCGCCCGCGCTGGCCTCGCTCGCGGCGAGCGGCGTGGTCTTCGAGGACAACACCGCGCAGTCGTCGGCCACGCTGCCGTCGATGGTCTCGCTGCTGCTCGGGCGCGCGATCCTGGCCGACGCGCAGCGCGTGCCGGCCGGCGTCGCCACGCTGGCCGAGCGCCTCGCGGCGGCCGGCTACCAGACCGTGGCCTTCGCCGGCAACCCGCTCATCAGCCGCGCCGCCGGCTTCGACCGCGGCTTCGAGGTCTTCCTCACGCGCGAGGACACCGGTCACCAGACCTGGGACATGCGCGACCTGTACACGATCGTGACCGGCTGGCTCGAGGCCAACCCGCGCGACGGGCGGCCGCGCTTCCTGTACGTCCACTTCATGGACCCGCACTTCCCCTACTGGCCCGACGACCGCCCCGCGCTGCCGGGCGAGGACCCCGCGACCAGCCTGGAGCAACGGGTGCGGCTGGGCGACGACGTGACGGCCGCGTGGGCCGCCGACGTTGGCGTCGCGGGCGCGGGAACGCCGCTCTTCGAACGCTTCAACGCCGAGCGCTGGACCGTCCTGGAGCAGATCGACGCCTACGACCGCGAGATCGCCAACGTCGACGCGGCGGCCGGCACTCTGCTGGCCTCGCTGGGCGCGGCCAGCCGCCTGGTCGTCGTGGCCGCCGACCACGGCGAGGCCTTCTGGGAGCGGCGCCTGCCGCCGAAGGCGCTCGAGTCGCTGCCGCCGGACGAACGCACGCTGAGCCGGATGTTCGAGCACGGCCATGGCGGCTCGCTGTGCCAGGCGCTGCTGCGCACGCCGCTGATCGTCTCGGGCTACGGCTTTCCCGTCGGGGTGCGTGTCACCGCCGCCGCCTCCAACCTCGACATCGCCCCCACGCTGCTGCGCGCGGCGGGCCTGCCCGCCGACCCCGCGCTCGAGGGCCGCCCGCTGCAGGACCTGCTGCCCGGCGCGCCGGGGGGTGCCGCCGCGCGGGCGCCGATCCCCAGCGTTTCCCGCACGGCCGTCGCCCTGCGCGACCCGAGCGGCTATCGGCTGGTCGTGCCGACGGCCGAGGGCGAGGCGCTCGGCCTGGCGGTGCAGCTCTACAAGCTCTCCGACGACCCGCACGAGCGGCGCAACCTCGCCGCGCTGCCGCTGGCGGAGACGACCGAGGCCGACGCGAAGATGTTGCAGCAGCTCAAGGCCGCCCACGACGCCGCGCTGTCCGGGTTCACGCTCTTCGAGGGACAGAGCCTGGTGTGCGACGACCCCGCACAGGCCCGGGTCATCGCCGAGCTCGAAGGGAGCCGGCCGTGAGCCGCCGGGCGCTCGTCGCGACGCTCGTCTCGACGCTCGTCGCGCTGTCGCTCGCGGCCTGCGCCACGCCCTACCAACCCAAGGACGGCGGCCGCTTCGGCTACTCGGAGACGCTGCTCGCGCCGGACCTGGTGGAGGTCTACTTCGACGGCAACTCCGACACGCCGGGAGAGCACGCCTCGGACTACGCGCTGCTGCGCTGCGCCGAGTACACGCTCGCCAACGGCTACTCGCACTTCGTGCTGCTCGAGCGCATCGCCGACGTCGAGGCGAGCCTCGTGAGCACGCCGGTGCCCGTCTCCACCGTCGGGGCCGCCTATGGCACCGGCTACCCCCACCACACGGTGGCGACGGTCGGCACCTACCGCACGGACTACTCGCCGCACGCCTATGCACGCATCCGGATGCTGGAGGGCGCGGGCCAACTCGCGGAGACGCTGGACGCCGCGTTCGTGGCCCAGAGCATCCGGATGAAGTACGGCCTGCCCTGAACCGGGCGGAAGCAGCGGCCGCTCCTGGTATCGTGCCGGGCACCGCGCGGAGACCTTGCATGCGTCGCCCGTCCCTGGTGCTGGCCCTCGCCGCAGTCGCTGCCTCCGGTTGCGCGGCCTCCACCGATCGCCCCCCGGACCTGCACCTGACCGCAGCGGCCGCGCCCGGCACGCCGATCGATGCGCCCGCCGCTTCGACCTGGAGCGAATGGAGCCCGTCGCCGCCGGCCGCCGCGCCGATGGCGCCCGCGTCGCCCGCGCCCCTGCGAGTCGGCGGCCCCTGGATCTCCCACATCACGCTGCTGGGCGGCGGCCGCTGGCTCGACAAGGACGAGTGGGAGCCGCTCGAGGAGCAGCTCACCTTCGGCCTGGAGCTCGACGAGTCCAGGGCCGACGACGGCAACGGCTACGAGGCCGGAGTGCTGTACGCCGAGGACGAGGACAACCTCAAGTCCACGACCTACGAGGGCTACGCCGGCTACCGCTACACCTTCGGCGAGGCCACCGAGGCGTGGCACCCCTTCCTGAGCGTCGGCCTCTCCGCGGTGTATGGCGAACTCGAGCTGCCCAGCCCGGGATCGAACCCCGCGGACGACGACATCATCTTCGGCGCCTACGCGCGAGCGGGCCTGCTCTGGGACGTCAGCGAGCGCCTGCGCCTGGGCCTCGACTACCGGCACCTCTTCGCCCAGGACTACGAGTTCGAGGTCGCCGGGCAGGACATCGAGAGGACCGGCGAGAATGACCAGGTGCTGCTCAGCCTGGGGTTCGAGTTCTAACCCTCGGGACGGGCGTGCCCCTCGTACGTGTAGGTCATCGGTCGCGGCCCGGGCAGGTACGTGGTCTGCAGCTCCGCGATCCGGAATCCCGCGGCCCGGATCAGCTCGTCGATCCGGCGGTCCAGGTTGCAGCCCCCGCCGATCCGCCTCCAGATCGGGTTGAGCCGCCGCTGCCACGCGTGCACCGTCGGGTCCGGCGAGACGCCGTGCTCGATGAAGAGCAGCCGGCCGTCCGGCTTCAGGACGCGCCGCAGCTCGCGCAGCGCCTGGAGCGGATCGGGAACGCTGCAGAGCGTCCAGGTCGTCACGACCGTGTCGATGCTGCGCGCGTCGAGGCGCAAGCGCTCCGCCGACTGGCAGACCAGCTCGACGGGGAAGGACACCCGGTCGAGCTTCCTGCGCGCCATCGCGAGCAGCGGCGCCGAGGGATCGACGCCCTGCAGTCGCGTCACGGCCGGAGAGTAGAAGGACAGGTTGTGTCCCGAGCCGATGCCGATCTCCAGCACCGAGCCCGCCGCCTGCGGGACGAGCGCCGACCGCCGCGCCGTCGCGGCCTCGTCCTTCATCGCCAGATCGATCAGCCTCGGAAGGACGAAGCGGCTGTAGAGGCCCACGGTCGATCAGTGTGCCGCATCCGGCATCAGCGCGTCGACGAGGCCGAGGAACGCGAGGAATGGCGGAAGGCCCCGCGACCGAGCCGCAAGGGCCGAGGCGTGCCGCGCCCGAGGTGCTCGACGAAGCAGGCGAAGTACGGCGACAGGCTCCCGCCGAACCGCGGGTTGATCTCGAACAGCAGCGGACGCCCGTCGCGGACCTTGTAGTTGAGGCAGCAGAGCCCCTCGAACCCGATCGAGCTCAGGATCGCGGTGAACTCGTCGAGGAACCGGCAGCGGGTGATCGTGCGGTACGTGAACTGGTCCTTGCCCTTGACCGGCGTCGGCGTGTCGAACACGTACTTGAGCGTCAGCGAGCACGTGATCGCTCCGCCCTGGAAGAGGATGTGCGTCGCGTACTCGTCCCGGCCGGCGACCAGCTCCTGCGAGAAGTACTCGGGGCTGGCGAGGAGCTCCTCGAACCGCTGCTCGTCCTGCGGATCCGCGACGACGTGGGTGTTGACGCTGCTCTCGTCGATCCGCTTCTTGACCAGGTACGGGAACGGCAGTGCGCCGCCCATCGCCGGGATCAGGTCACCGAAGCCCCGCTCCGCGAGCGCCCCGTTCAGACGGGCCTTGTCATCGCAGAGCCGGACGCACTCGAGGGTCGGGAGTGGCAGCGGCTTCCGCGCAAGCAGGGGCTGCCTCCCGATCAGCCACGTCGTGTCGGCGATCGTCAGCGGCACGACGAGGTCGTGCTGGTCGAGATCGGACTCGGTGAGCGGCGCGAACCGGACCTCGTGCCCGGTGTAGCGGAAGCCGGTCTCGATCATCTCCCTCCAGCCCGGCATGCTGTCGCTGAACAGGATCCGCAGCCTCCGCCGCAGCAGCAGGCGCGGCCGAGTGATCAGCAGGAGGCGGAACACCGATCTCACCAGCTTCGCGTGGGCGCGGTGGAGTTCGGGGAACATGAGAGCAGTGAGCCGCGGGTCGTGGAGGCCGCGCCTCGGCCCGTCGGCTGCAGGGGCAGACTATCCCGCGGCGGGAGGTGCTGCTGGACGGGGAGCGTAGGCCGGATTCGCGGCCGTTCAGCCCAGGACGGCGCGGTCGTCGTCGAGCGGATCCCCGCCGAACAGCCCGCCGAAGAAATCGATCATCTGATGGACGCGCAGCTCGCAGTCCACGCCCGCGAAGAGCACGGCGGTGAGGCGCACGGTGGCCCAGTCGTACGGTGTTCCTGGGTCCTGCTCGTACTGCGCCGGCTGGCCGCGGAGCGCGCTGAACATGTACGAGCCGCTGACCATGTCCCCGGGCGCGCCCTCTACCCGCTCGGCGTGGAGGTTCATCAACCCGGTGTTCTTCGACACCACGCCGAGATCGGCCACGTGCTCCCGCCAGGCTCCCCAGCGGCCGTTCGCCAGCCCGACCGCGTAGCCGCTGTAGGCGCCGCCGCCGACGCCCACGAAGCGCGTCACCTCGACCTTGGCGTTCGCGCCCACGCTGCCGACGAGGTGGATCTGGACCACCTCGGCGAGATCGGCGCCGCGCTCCTGCAGGTACTGGCC
>Ga0137422_1000311_pt1 | contig 10968 bp, 8 predicted proteins | sample EasRivERMZT551_2_FD_102330 | JGI IMG/M metagenome (GOLD analysis project Ga0137422, IMG submission 102330) | Soil microbial communities from meander-bound floodplain in the East River, Colorado, USA - East River MetaG ERMZT551_2 | ecosystem: Environmental > Terrestrial > Soil > Floodplain ... | reverse complement strand
TGTTCGACGCCGGCAGGGCCGCGAGCTCTGCCTGCAGACGCTTGATCCGCCCCCCCGGCGCTGGGCACTGCTCTCCTCGAACTCCGGTTCCGCGGCTGCGGCTTCCTGGCCAGGCCGCTGTAGCGCCGCGCGCAGGTCGTCTTCGATCTGCTGTGCGGCGACGGCCAGTGATGCAGCGTCGTTGTCGATCGCAACCAGGCGCTGCTTGGCGGATTCGATCCGCGCCGCCTTCGCAACCAGCTGCAGCGCTGCGGCCTGCCGCTGCTGAGCCGTTTGCAGTGTGGTCTGGCCTCCCGCAGCCCCGCGTCCGCATCTCCGAGTACTGTGAGTTGAGTCTCCAGCACCTTTATCTGCCCTTGCAGGGCCGTGCGCTCTTCGCCCAGCCGGGCAACGTCGGCTTCCGCCGAGGGGATCAGCGGCCCGCGCTGCGCAGGCCTCGGCCAGCAGCTTGCACGCTCCCTGCAGGTCCGTTCCGTGGCACGGCACTTCCTCGGTGAGCTGGTGCCGCTCGCGCAACTCACGCGTGCGCAGTACCGCCGCACGGCCTGCTGTTCGACGCCGCGGATCCGTTCGCGCGCGACGGCCGCCTCGCCGCGAACTGCCACGCCCGCCCCTCCTGCACCAACAGCGCCTCGCCGGCACGGCGCACCGCATCTTCCAGTGCAAGCTGCTCGCCAAGGGCCCCCGCAACTCGCGCTTCATCGGCGACAACGGCCGCGGCGGCCTGCCGCTCCTCCTCCAGCCGCTGGTGGCGCTTTTCAAGGTCGTCGCGTGCACGCTGCGCGACCTGGTCGATCTCGGCTCGGCGCTGCGCCTCTCTCAACACTTCGGCGGGTCCGAATCGGGCGGAACTTTGCCAAGCTGCATAACGGCTGCTACCAGGCGAACTCACATGACCGCTCTCGGCGAGCGCTAACGACGGCTATGGGTCGGTCTCGGCCGATCCGAACGTCCGCTTCCGGCTCGCGAGGTCAATCTGGCCGGCACGCGCAACCAGAGCGCGGAGCCACCGCGGCAATTCCGATTTCTTCCGCTATTTCTTCTTGTGATCCGCGGCGATCAACTGCTGAATTCGCGTCGCGAGCGCCTGGTGCTCGGCGGCGGAGTTCTTGCGCAGGATGTTTGTCACCAGCGCGCTCATGTAGTAGAGCTCGCGGCCGACGGCCGGTGATTCGACGACCGCTACCGAGTTCATGTAGTTCTTGGCGTTGCCTGCGTACGGCCGGCAGACGAAGCCCGGCTCCGGAATGCATTGGAACAGCGATCCCGACTTGAAGTACACCGCTGCATCCGCCAGCGCCGGCGATGACGCGTAGCGGATGCGCCGCTCGGTGACGTAAATCAGCCGCTTGATTTCCAGGCTGGAGAACGTGTCCACCAGCCGACCCTGCTCCATGCGCAACAGGTAGCGCACAAGTTCGCGCGCAGTGCCATAGCTGTTGCCGGCATCCGGCACGACCCTCTTGCCACCCGCCGTGAAGACGCTGCCCTGGCGCAGCAGATTCAGATCGAGCCCGTTGCGCGTCACCGGCTCGAAAAACGAGCGCTGCAGAAGAGCCGTGAGTTCCGGCTTGGGTGTGGTCGCGAAGAAAGTCCGGATCTGCTCCTCCGACGGCGGATACGCCTTGCCGAAGTGCTGTAGCAGCATCACTTCGCGCATCACCATGCCTCCCGCCGAGTTCGAGCTCGGCGACAGCATCCAGTCGACCCATTCATAGAGCGTCGCGCGGTCGCCGATCTGCACCGGGCGCCGTGTCAGCTTATGAGCGACCGGATCGTAGATGCGCACGGTGTGCGAGTCGGACTGCGAGAAGGCGTCTGCCGTGACCACGGTCTCCTTCAGCACGCGCTTGCGGGCCGCGATGTCGGGATGAACGTCGGCCAGCGCCTGGAACAGCGCGAGTACGACCACCAGCTTGCCGACGCTGCCGATGTTCTGACGGTGATCGCCACGTTGCTCGGCATAGCGTGGCTTCGCCGGGTCGCTGAGGTCGAGCACGGCGACTCCGTAGCTTTCCATCGATCCGGTCAATATCGACTGCACCTCGCGCGTGAAGGCTGGGTCGGGCGGCGGTAGATCGAAGGTCTGGCCCACGAGCCGCAGCTGCACGTCGGCCAGATGCAGCAGCGCGCCGGGCGGTTGCCGCACGTCGTTGAGCTTGCCTTCCTGCGCGAGCCGGTTGGCCTCGAGCCGCCGAATGCCGGTTTCGCCATAGCCGTCGAGCGGATACGGCGCAACCGCCGTCGCGTTTAGCAGCAGCGCTGCGACTGCAGCGGCGTACAGCCGTTGGTTCATCTTCATCTCGGTACCTCACGCAGGTCGACGACGCGTTTGCGGTTGGCATCGAGCGCGCGATCCATCTGCCTCAGGTACGCGAGGCTGCGCGCCTCGTTGCTTTCGTTGAAAGGCCTGATCTGCAGCAGCCAAAGTTGGCCGGCGACGAACGCGAACTCGACATCGGCGGCCACCGGCTTGCCGTCTTCGCCCAACTGCGGAAACAGTCGCGGTATCTCGTCCGCCAGCGCGATCAGCTGCCGTACCTCGTCCGGCCGCAGCAGCGTCTCCGCACCCGAGGTCGGCCGTCGCGCGACGCCGCCGGTTGCGAGCGGGACCAAACGACGAGGCGCGGTGGCGCTCGCCATCAGCCGCACATTGCCGGTCGCACGATCGATGCGCACCGATTCGGCGGCCTGCCCATCGACCGCGCCGCCGACTCCCTCGTTGACCGCGACCGACAGCACGCCGGTATCGCCGCTCGTCACGTCCTGCGTGATCATCACGCCGGAAACATCGGCGGGCACGGTCTGCAGCAGCAACACCGCTGGGTAGACGTGCTCCGGACCCTTCATGTGCGCCTGCCGCCATGCCCACGCGCGCTGCGTATACGGCGACGCCCATACCTGCGAGATGCCCTTGACGATGTTGTCCAGGCCGACGACATTGAACAACGTCAGGTTCAGCCCCGCGCCGGTGAACCCCGGCAGATCCTCGACGTTGGTATCGGAGCGCACAAAAACGCCGCCGCGAAAGTCAGCGCCGAACTCCTTGGCCATCGCCGCCTTCAGCCGCTCGCGAAAGCGCGGCCCGGGATCGGTGTTGGCGACGATCGCGTAGATCTCCGCGCGGAGCTTTTCACTCGCCTGCGCGGCCTCGCGCGATCCCTGCGGCAGCGCCTCCAGCGCGCGGAAGCTTTGCACCATCCACTGATAAACAGTCTTGCCGGTCGCGCGGTACGGTCGATCGAGCACCGCCTCGCGATACAAACCGAACGGAATCGCCACGCCGGGCGCGAAGCGCTCGCGGAAGCGGGCCTTCAATTCGCCGAGCTTTGCGGCCTTGGGCCCCACGATGCGGCCGGAGTCGTGCGCGCGCAGCGCATTGAGGCTGATGAAGTCGCGCTTGGTCAGGTCGAGCTTCGCGATGTCGGGTTCGAAGATGACACTGGCATCGCGCTTCGCAGTGCCGAACACCGCGTCCCACTTCGGCTCGTAGGAGGCGATCTCGACCAGGCCGCCCGCGCTCACCGCCAGCACGATGTTCTGGCCGTCGCTGGCGCGCAGCGTCGGCAATAGCGATTCGTCGATCGCGACGTTCGGAATCCCGAGGTTGCGCGCCAGCAGCTGCACATGCGACAGCGGATTGCCCGCGCCCGTCGTCAGAATGCCAGCCACCGGCGGCAGCTCCGCCACCGTTTCCGACAGCACATAGATGCCGTCGGCGCTGAAGTCGGCGGCACGCTTCATGTCCGGTACCCGCAGCGTTCCACGTGCGAGGCCGGGGTTCAGCGCATTGAGCCCGGTGCCGATGTCGCGTCCCAGCACCTTGTGCTGCACGCCGGCGACCCGATTGGCGTCGCGTGCCAGAGCGTCCAGCACGTTGGAGTAGAACAGCAGCGCGCTGCCGCGCAGCTGATCCTGGATGAAGAGATCGGCGAGCGGCTCGATCTCGCTGAGCTTCGCCATCGACTCTCCGAATGGGAGCCGCAGCTGCTGCGTCGCCCAGCCGGGCACGAGGCCCACGTAACGCAGCTCCTGGACATAGTTGTCGAGCTCGATCCTATCGATCGACAAGCGACGGAACGCAGCGCGTAGCTCGGCCCGTTCGCGGCCGTTGATGAGCCCGGTCCCGTAGATCGCATCGGCGGCGGCGGCGAGCAGCCCGAGTTGATCGGCGCGCGCGATCTTGGCCGGCACCGTACGCAGCTCCACGGCGGCCCTGAAGTGTTCCACTTCCAGTGCTGCCGACAAGTCGAGCGCGCGCAGTCGCAGTGCGCCGCCGTTTAGCGACGGCAGGGCTTCGCGCATGTCGGCCAACAGGCCGGACGTTGCAAGGTAGCGCGCACCCGGCCCGCTGTCCTTCCGCAACACATCGCGCGACGAGCGCAGCGCAGCCTGCAGCGCCGGCGCGGTGTCGAACGCGCGCGCGCTGGATTCGAGCAATTCGGCGAGCGGCCGCGGCGCAAAGAGGCGCTCGATGTCCGCGGCGAGCGCCGTTGCCTGCGCGCGCAGCGCGCCGTCGCTCTGACGCGCCGCGTACGCGCGCACCGCAACGGCGTCCGATGCGTCGGGCGAGCCGTGAATCTTCACGCGCAGCGGCGCGAAAGCCGGATCCTTGTCGGCGAGTGCCGCCGCCTGATTGCGCACCCGCAGCGCACTCGGCGAATCGGTGCCGTGCGGCAGCAGCTTCACGCCGGTATAGAGCGCGAGGAAGCGGCGCCCGGCCCATTCGGGTTGGGCCGCCATCGCCGTCAACAGCCGTCGCGCGCCGTCGCGCTCGTCCTCCTCCTGAATCGCACCGCGATAGAAGCGCGCCTGGCGCAGGATCCAGCCGTCATCCGCGGCCACTAAAAAGCGTTCGACCAACAGCTGCGCATAGAGATCGTCGAAATCGCTGCCGGCGATCAGTTTGTCAGCGTCCACTCCCGCCAACGGCGTCGCGATGCGATATCCGGCCGCGCGGATTTGCCGCGTCCGATCGCTCCAGTCGCCGTGCTGCCAACCCTGTCCCTTCTGCGCGCACGCATAGTCCTGTGGCTGCAACACGCGGCCGTCCTTGCAGAACCAGCGGATCGAAGCGAAGGGACCGCGCGGGCTCGCCTTCATCTCGACAACCCACGCGCGGAATTTCGCGGCCTCGACGTGCGCAGCCGCAGGCTCGGCAGCGGACGCCGCTGCGCTGCAGCCGAGCAGCAGCAATAGCAGCGTGAGTAACAAACGCATCATGCCGACCCTGCCGCCTGCGCTGACACTCGGCGCCGGAACTCGAGCCCCGTGATGACCGACAGTGCGAGCCAGACGAGAACCAGCACGACGTTGATCCAGGCGAACTGAGCCACGGTCAGCGACAGCAGCGCCGTGCCGACGTACACGGTGATGGCCGACAAGACGTCGCCGACGCGCACGATGAAGCTGTCGATCACCTGCTTGGCTTTGAACTTCTCTTCGCGGCTCGTCGGCAGGAAGAGCATCTGACGCACGGTGTTCATCAGTGAATAGTCGACGGAATTCTCCGCGGTCTTGATCCATCGCACCATCGCCAGCGTCGGCAGCAGCGCGGCGCAGGTATAGCTGACCAGCGCGACGACCGGCAGGATGCACATGGCCACCGGAACACCGACCCAACTCACCACGCGCGCCACGACGAAAAGCTGCAGCAGCATGCCGATGATGTTCACGAGCTGGAAGTAGTCCGAGAAGAACGTCCCGATGTAGCGCCCCTCATCGCCACGCGACATCGTGCCGGCCTGCACGGCGGCGTCGGCCGAGTGTTTGACGATCGCCGACAGGATGTATTCGCCGGCCGAATTGACCCAGTTGAGCAACAGAATCACGAGCGCCATGACGACGAGGTAACGGCTCTTGAGCAGCAGCGCGAAGGCATCGCCCCCGCCAATGCTGATGTCGGTGGTTGCCTGCCGCGCGACACTCCGATCGACGCCCGCGCCGCGGTCGATCGCGTTGAACAGCAGCAGGCTTAGCGCCAGGATGGTGGCCGCTGCGAGCAGCAGCGCATTGACACCCAGCAATCCAATCAGCTCGCCCGACAGCCACGCGCCGAACACCGCACCGCTCGACGCGCCGAAGGCGATGAACGCGAACAGGCGCTTGCCTTCGTCCGGCGTGTAGACGTCGTTAGCGTAGGCCCAAAACTGTGCAACAACCATCAGACTGAAGATGCCGATCCACAGGAAGAACACGAGCGCGATCGGCGCTTTCGCCTCAGCCAGCAGGTAGAAGATCGGCAGGCAGGCGATGAAGAACGCAGTGACGACGTTGATCAGCTGGCGTCGTGGCAGCATCGTCGCCAGGCTGCTGTACAGCGGAATTACCACCATCAGCAGCACCGCCTGCATGCCGTACGCGTAGCTTTTCAGCTCCGCGCCGCCGGGCTGATCGAGTATCAACACCTCGCGCACGGGCTTCATCACGTAGTACGCGGTCAGTATCAGGAACGCATTGGTTGCCAGCGCGATCAGGCGGGCCCCTTCGCCCGCGTGTACGTCGGTAAACAGTCGCAGCAGCGCGTCGATGCTGCGAGGTTTAACTACGATGCCGGGGCGGCCAATCATCGATTACAGGCAGAACTCGCGGGCCGAGAGCAAGGAACCAAAAACGCAAAGCCCGGTTCGAGCGCGGGCACAGGTCGGTAGACGGGCGTCGGCATGAGCGCGATAGCATTGCACGGAGCGCCTGCCGGCGGCCACCAACGGGCTCGCACCGATTCAACTGGGCGGCAACGCCCCGTTACTGCTACACCAGGTTTTGCTGGCGAGTACATCGGCGAACTTGGACAGCGCGCTTGCTATGGCAGCGGCCACCCCTGAAGACGTGGTTGCCTCAAGTGGCACCTGCAACTGTGTGCCGCCTGCGTGGATTGGAGAAGAACGCGATCTGCAGACAAAGCTCCATCGTGCGTCGAGGTGCAATGCGCCGTCGGATGGATCGAGCTTTAGGAACTCGATTACAAGCTCCGCATCGGCGATGCGATGCTCGCCGCGTAGCAGAACGCGTGAGGCGCCGAGTCGTTGTGAAAGCGCTTGGCGCAGATTGCGCGTGACAGCGTCGCGCAGACGTTCTGCCCATTCGGCATCCTCGGATACGACCAGTGTGTTTGCTCTGCGATCGACCACAACGGCAAAACTGTCGAGGTATCCGGGAAGTGTCACCTGTCGCAGAAGCAAGGTTGCGCCTGGGCTTTGGGCCGGTGGTTGCGCAACGCTCGCCGGCGGACCCGGCAGCGCCACCAGGATCGGCGGATTTGACGCACAGGCAGCGACCAACAGCCCAAGCAGAGCAGCAGCGAATCGGTACGTTGTCTTCATCGTTTGCGCCCTCGGATCAGGACGCCCGGATCACGGTCTACCCGCTCCGACAGATCGCGCAAACGTGCCGCGGTTGCCGCGAGGTCCTCCACTGCGTCTTGCACCTGTGTCATGGTTTGGCCGCGCGGATCAACCAGCACGTTGATGCCATCGACGGCAGTGTCCGCATTCTGCAGGGTGCCCCGAACGACAGCGAGCGTGCTCGCCGCCTCGCGATCGAGATCTTCTGCGAGCTTTTGAACCGAAGCGAGCGTGTTCTGCGCCGATGCGGCGGTCTCGGAGATTGAGCGCTGCCCTGTGGTCGAAAAGCTTTGCACTTCGCGCTCGACCGTTTTCACGGTCTGGCGCAGATCAGCGAGCAGAGCGGGAAGGCCGTCGATCGTCTGTTTCAGCGCGGGGCTGCTGAGCAGCGCGTCCAGTGAAGCGAGCGTGCGTTGAAGCGCGGCCACCGCGGTGGCGATATCGAGCGTCTGCAACTGCTCCGTAAGCGCCTGGAACGGGCTCGCCACCGTCGGGATTTCAGGTACGTCGGGCGTCCCTCCGAGCTTTAACGCCTTGACATCAGGGCGAAAGTCGAGCTCCACCCCAAGGAGGCCCGTTACGAAGCTTTGCATAACAAGCTGCGCCGTCAGGCCGCGTTCGACTAGTGCAGGAAGCGCCTCCTCCGTACCGACAGTGCTTCCGGGAGGCTTAACGGCTTCGGGCATGATCTCCATGTTGACTTGCACGATCGATTGAGTCGGATTCGGATCGATCCGGATGCCGATGGATTTCACCTGACCCACGCGTACACCACGGTAGGTGACGGGAGCGCCCGTCTGCAGTCCCGCCACCGATCCGGGGAAATAGCTGACCGCAGTGAAGCGCTGCGTAAACAACGCGCCGCCTCCGAAGAACAGAATCGCCGCCACAATCAGCCCGAGCGCGCCGAGCACGAAAATGCCGATCAAGGTCGCACTGGGCCGTTTCATCCGATAGCCCCAGTGTGCTCAACCGCCACCCCGCCCCGCCGTGCAAGGAAGTCCCTGACCTTGCGACTGTCCGCCGATCGCGCGAGCTCTGCTGGAGAACCGATTGCCACCGGACGGTGCGCCTCACCGTCGAGGAAAATCATCCGATCGGCGATGCTGTAGAGGCTCTCGAGCTCGTGTGTGACCAGAACCACGGTGATGCCCAGGCCGTCTCGCAAGCTGAGCACGAGTTCGTCGAGGCGGCGCGACGTCAGCGGGTCCAGTCCGGCAGAAGGCTCGTCCAGAAAGAGAATGGCCGGATCGAGCGCAAGTGCCCGCGCCAGTGCTGCGCGCTTGCGCATTCCGCCGCTCAAGCTTGCCGGGTAGCGGTGTTCGTCGCCGGCGAGGCCGACCAGCGCGAGCTTGAATCGCGCGAGCTCGGCCCGCGCGGAGGCGATCGAATAACTTTGCAGATCCATCGGCAGCGTCACGTTCTCGAGCACGGTCATCGATGACCACAGCGCACCGCTCTGGAAGAGAATTCCGAACGGCGGTGCTCCCTTTTGCATGCACGCTTCGAGAGTGTGACCATCGAACAGTATTTGTCCGCTCTGTGCCGGGATAAGCCCGGCCATCGTCTTCATCAGCGTGCTCTTGCCCGAACCGCTGTCGCCGACGATCGCGAAGACCTCGCCCTTTTCGATGCGCGCGCTGATGCCGCTCTGCACCGGCCGCGTCCCATAGCCGACGGTGACGTTGTCGATCGCAATACGGGAACCGGCGTGCGCGTCCATGACATCAGACGTCAAGCGCGTTCGCGCACACGGCGAAAACAGCATCTAGAGCAATGATGGCGACGATCGAAGCCACGACTGCGTTCGTTGTGGCGTAGCCGACGCCCGCTGCGCTGCGGTCGGCCTGAAGTCCGTAGTGACATCCCAGCAGCGCGACAAGCGCACCGAACACAACCGCCTTGAGTCCGCCGATCGCGAAGTTCGCACCGCCGACGGCCTCCCGTAGCTCGACGAGGTACGCGGCCGACGAAAGGTCGAGTATCGGCGCTGAGACCCACATTCCTCCCAGAATCGCGAAGGCGCAGCCGTAGACGTACAGCAGCGGCATCAGCAAAGTGAGGGCGATCACGCGCGGCAGCACGAGAAACTCGATCGGTGAGACGCCGAGTGTCGTCAGCGCGTCGATTTCTTCGTTGCCTTGCATGGTCGCAATCCGCGCAGCGAAGCTCGCGCCGGTACGTCCGGCGAGCACGATCGCTGTGGCGATCGGTGTCAGCTCCCGCACCGATGCGATGCCGACGAGGTCGGCGACGTAGATACCGGCGCCGAAGCGCCTCAACTGTACCGCGCCGACAAAGGCAAGGATGGCCCCGATCAGAAGGTTGACCACGGCGACGATCGCGAGCGCACGGCTGCTCGACTCCGCGAGCGTTTCGAGCACCTCTGCCCCACGAACCTTCGCCCGTGCCATCGCAAACCGCGGCAGAAGGCGGACGACCTCACCGAGCATCGCGATAAATGTGCACAGCGCGCGCAGGTCTTGTCGGACGCGCAAGCCGACACCGGTAATCCAACTCGACGCAGGTTTTGCACCGCTGTTCAGCGTTGGCGGGATCGTGGCGAGCGCCAGCAACTTCTTAAGCTCCGCCGGCACGCCGACGAGCGCCGGCTCGCCAATCTCTCTACCGAGCTCGTGTACGACGCGCGCCAGGAATGCCGCTTCAACGCTGCCCCAGCGCCAATCCTCGGCAGCTTCGACGCGCAGCACGCTCGCGCCGTCCGGTGCAAATCCCGACTCGGCGAGCGGCCGCGCCAGCCATGATGGGTGGATGCCTTGCGCGGGCATCTGCACGACGAGCGTGCCGGCCTCGGTTCGAAAGGTCGGGTTCACGGCCAGTAACGCCGATCGTTTGAAGCCGAAGTCATGCGGGGACGTTAGCGCCCGGCTGCTGTCAAGTCGTCAGCGGACCGTCGCCATTCGGTCAGTTTTCCGTGCGTCGGGGCAGGTCAGCCCAGCGCCATCACCACTTCAAAACCAGCAGCGCTCTCGAAATCGCGCGGTACGACGTAGCTCGTCTGGCTCTCGGCGATCGGGTAGCCGACAAAAAGGAACGCCTGCGCGAGCAGGCTCGAGCAAATGAAGCGCTTCTTGTCCTGCACCATCGCGCGTGGTGTGGGCAGCTTGAGGAACCGGCGGGTAAGCGCCCAGGCAAGAGCGAGATCGTACGGAGCGCCGATGTGGCTGACCAGCCAGTCGGCCAGGCGCTGGCGGTCGGTTTCATTCAAGCCGAGCGGACGCACGATGCGCGCTCGCTGCCCGTTGAATTCCGACAGCGGCACCGCGCGGACGCCTGCGCTGATGTCCGCTTCGACGATGCAGCGCGAATCGTCGCCCGGTTCCAGCGGGCCCACGTAGATCGAGACATGAGCCCATGCGGATCGGGTCAAACGGCGCGCCAGCGCCGCTGCGCGGGTGTTGCCTTCGGTGAGGAGCACGTCACCGGGCCGCAGCCGCGGCGACAGCGCAAGCGGGTCAGCAGTGGCCGCAGGACGGCTGACCGGCTCGGCGAGGTAGCGCGCCAAGGCGCCGATGAGGCGTGCACCAAGGCGGGCTAGCAGCGATCCGGTTGACATAGCAGCGCTTCATCGGAGGAACTAAAGCGCGCATAGATGCTATGCGCG
>Ga0137422_1000309_pt1 | contig 10994 bp, 10 predicted proteins | sample EasRivERMZT551_2_FD_102330 | JGI IMG/M metagenome (GOLD analysis project Ga0137422, IMG submission 102330) | Soil microbial communities from meander-bound floodplain in the East River, Colorado, USA - East River MetaG ERMZT551_2 | ecosystem: Environmental > Terrestrial > Soil > Floodplain ... | reverse complement strand
GGCGGCACCAGTCCCGCCGGCGGCGGCACCCGGAAGGCGGAGTCGTCGATCGAGCGATTGACCGCCAGCAGCGGCACGATCACCGCGGCGAGCAGCAGGCCGGCCAGCAGCCGGCCGGTCGCCCGCGCCCGGGTGGCCGTCCACGAGGACACCTCGGCGAACCCGACTCCCGCCAGCAGCGCGAGGGCGAACACGACCAGGAGCATCATGCGCCCGGGCGAGTGCATCGAGCCGAAGACCGGCAAGCGGTGCAGCGCGTCCCACAGCGACGGCCGGATGCCCGAGCCCAGCGCCAGCCAGGCGAAGACCAGCGCGATCAGCAAAAGTCCCGCCGTCCGCCGCGGCGCGCGGAGGACCGCGAGCAGCGCCAGCAGGCCCGCGGCCCAGCCGATGAAGGCGCCGCAGTTGAACCAGTAGATCGCGCTCCCGCCGAACACGAACAGACCGTCGGAGCGGCCGATCAGATCGACCGGTGGGGCCTCGAAGAGCAGGCGCGGCAGCAGCGCCAGCGGAATGAACTCGCCCCGCCCCGGCACCTGGCGCGAAAACTCGCGAAACACGTCGAGCATCGGGACCACGCGCACCGCCGCGAGCGCGACGCCGGCCAGCATCCAGGCCCCGGTCGTGAGCAGCGGACGGAGGCTGCGGCGCTGCAGCGCGAGCACGAGGGCGTCCAGCGCGAACAGCAGCGGGAAGAAGACGAAGTGGTGGATGCCCCCGCACCAGAGCAGGCCGGCGTAGGCCGCTGCGGCCGCCGCCACGAAGCGGGGTTCCTCCGCGCTCCGGCGATGGGCGAGGGCCAGCCACGGCAGCAGCGCCATCCCGAACAGCCACTGGGGGATGCCGCCCGTGAGGTAGAGCGGGAACATGCTCGCCCCGAAGAAGACCGCGCCGGGGACGAGGCGCGCCGCGCCGCGCAGCCCCAGCCGGCCGGCGAGCGCGTGCATGCCCAGGGCGCCGATCACGAACAGCGGCAGGAACCAGAGCTTGAAGGCCGGGACGACCCCGGTGACGAGCGCGACGGGCGTGACCGGCGAGAGGAACAGGGACTGGGGCTGAGCGAAGGCCACCTGCCCGCCGTTGCGCCAGGGGTTCCAGGCCGGGAACTGGCCGTAGTCGAGCACGCTCGTGAGCTCGGCCTGGGCCTGCCCGAAGACGGGACTCCAGTCGCGGCCGCCGAGCTGGTCGAAGTCGCGCCAGCAGTCGGCCAGCAGGACGACTCCCATCAGCAGGTAGAGCAGCGCGGCGAACAGGCGCTCGCGGCCGCAGCCGCGGCCGGCCGCGCCGGCGGCTTCCGCTGCGCTCAACGCGCGACGGGCGCCGGCAGGGGTCCGCGGAAGACGTCCTCGACGCGCACCTCGCCCCGCGCGAGCGTGATCGTGTCGTAGTCCCCGATCGCGCCCATCGCGATGCCGCACACCGTCAGGCGGCCGCCGGCCACGTCGATCGTCCGGCCGGCGAGCGTGAACGAGGGCCGGGCAAGGGTCATGCTCGCCTCGACGCGCGCGCCGTCCATGTTCACGATGGCGAAGGAGCTCGGGTGCTGGTCGGCCACCTCCTGCAGGAGTTGCGGCGCGATCGCGGGCTCGATCCGCACCTTCAGCTTGAGCGGCGGCTCCGTCTGCACCTTGACGTCGACGACGCTGAAGCCGCCGTTCGCCTCGCCCGTCGCCGCGCCGTTCCCGGTGAGCGTGTTGCCTTCCATGTGGAGCGTGAGGCCGCCCATCTTCACTTCGACCGGGTCATGCGTCGCGGGCTGCGAGCCCGGCGTCGCGGCTGCCGGAGCCGCGAGCCCGGAGCCCGGCGCAGTCGAGGCGAGAGCCGGCTGCGCGTCAGCCCCGCCGGCCTGCGGTCCGGCGGACGCCGCGGGCACTTCGGCGCCCGAGCACGCGGCGAACGAAGCCAAGCCGAGCACGACGAACGTTCGAACCAGCCATGAGGTGCGCATCGAGGGCTCCTGGTCAGCGGTCAGCCTGCGGGCCGGCGGTTGCCGACTTGTCCGCTGCGCGGAAGGCCTGGAGCGATTCGATCAGGAAGGTCCGATCGCCCTCGGTCATCCGCGGCACGGCCTGCACGAGCATCGACTCGAAGTGGGCGATCTCCTCGTCCTGGTAGGGGAAACCCACGTTGCCCTTGGAGCCCTGGCTGGTGGCCAGCGCGTCGCCCTGGTCGTCGAGGATCGCGAACCACGGGATGCCCCCCTCGGCTCCGAACTTCTGCGACAGCTCCTTGCCTCCGACGGCCCGCTCGACATCCACCTTCACGCACACGAGCGCGGCGTCGATCCGCCGGGCAACCTCGGGTTGCGCCTGCCACGCGTCCATCTTGTGGCACCAGCCGCACCAGGGCGCTCCGAAGCGCAGCAGCACCGGCTTGTGCTCCTGCTGGCCCCGGGCCAGGGCGGCGCTCAGCTGCTCGCCGGCCTGGACCGGTGTCGCGCGGTATTTCTGGAGGAAGGCCAGAACCTTGGCCGGATCGTGCTGGCTCCCGGCCTCGAGCGACGAGGTCTCCTGGTTCGTGACGAGCTTCCCGTCGCCGTCGAGCACCGTCAGGTAGGGAATGCCCGCCTTGATGTCCGCCTGATACTTCGCCGCCAGGTCGAAGTTCTTGTCGAAGCGGCCGACGTCGACGAGCACGACCTCGTACTCGTACAGCAGCTCCTTGCGGAGGTCGTTGTCGGCCGCGCAGGTCTCGTGCAGCCGATGGCACCAGGGACACCAGTTGGCGCCCCACTGGATCAGCACGCGCCGGTTCTCGGCCTTGGCGCGCGCGATCGCCGCCTCGACGGCGTGAGCGGCATCGGCCGTCTCGTCGTAGATCGGCTTCCTGGCTTGCGGCACGGCCGGTTGCGCGGCCGGCGTCGCGGGATCCGGTGGGTTCTGCGCCGGCGTGCGCGCAGCCAGGGCACCGACCGAGGACACGATCGCGAGGGACAGGAGCGCGTTTCGCATGAGGACCTCCAGGGCGGGGATTCTAGCGCCCGCCGCGAGCCCGCGCCGTCAGATCGCGTCGCGCTGGCTGCGGTACCAGGCCTCCATCATCCCCAATCGCACGAGGATCCACACCAGCCCGAGCAGCTCCGCGAGCAGCGCGATGAACAGTACGACCGGCGTGCCCGACTCGATCGCGGCCTGCACGCGCGGCCACTCGTCCGCCACCCAGCCGAAGGTGTCGAACGTCAGCGCGAAGAGCTGGCCGCCGATCATGAGGCTGTAGAGCAGCACGGCCCAGGCGGCCTTGCTGGCGATCGCGGCGTAGAGCCCGAGCCGGCACTTGCCCAGGAAGATCGGCAGCAGCCCCGAGGCGCACATCGCCATGCAGGCGATGGCCCCCAGCTCGCGCGCCGCCTCGAGACCCGGCGCCTGCACGATCAGCCGGAAGGCGCGCTGGGGGTCGTCGAAGTGCAGGTCGAGGATCGGGAAGGGGCTGGGCGAGAAGCCGAAGAACAGCGCCAGCGCGAACCCGAACACGGCGCGCATCCCGGCCTCGAACAGCTCGTGGATGCGCAGGGCCCGCGGTCCCGAGTGCGCGATCAGCCACTCGGTCGGCGTGCGACGCGGGGTGAAGGGCGCGGCCGGGGCGGAGGGCGGCGACGAGGTGGGCGGCGGCCACACCGTGCTCGCGCCGCCGGGCGCCGTGTCCTTCGACCCGGTCGCGACCGACATCAAGGGCTGGTCGGGCTGGCCCGGCAGCCCCGCCATCGCGGGCTGCGGCCAGATCGCATGGACGCCGCGGCGCAGTCCCTGGCCCACGTCCACCCGGAACACGACGCGCCCGAGCTTCGGGTGCCAGAGCGGGAGCCGGTAGACCTGCGGCAGCCGGCTCACCGCGACGAAGCCCGCGAAGAGCAGGCCGATCGCGACGATGACGCCGAGCAGCCAGGCGCCCAGGCCGGCGGCGAAGAGCAGCGGGATCAGCAGCGCCGTCGCCGCGACCGAGTAGATCGCGAAGGGCAGCGTGTACTCGGGGCGGATCAGCGCGACCGCGGGCACGTAGCCGGCGGCGAGCTTCTGCGGCGCACCGAGGCAGGCCAGCGTCTCGCGGATGATCGCCTCGTCCACGTCCACGCCGCGCTCGGCGGCGATCCCCTCGGCCTGGTCGAGGACGTGCGAGCGGATCTCGCGCACGATCTCCTTGGCGTTCCAGGGCGGCAGGTACACCTCGACCTGCTTCAGGTACTCGTCCAGGGCGCTGGTCTGCATGGTCATTTCCTTCCGTTCTGCGCGAGCAGCTTCTCGACCGAGCCGGCGATGTCGACCCACTCCGACTCCAGGTCCTTGAGCAGCTGCGCGCCACGCTTGGTGGTCTGGTAGTACTTCCGCGGGCGCGGGCCGTCGGTCTTCCACGAGGACTGGATCAGACCCTGCTCCTCGAAGCGGCGCAGGATCGGATACAGCGTCCCCTCCTCCGTCGGGAAGCCCTTGTCGCCGAGCAGGCGGCAGAGCGCGTAGCCGTAGCTCTTCTCTCCGAGCAGGGAGAGGATCGCCATCTGCAGGACGCCGCGCCGCATCTCGGGGATCAGGCGGTCGAGCAGGCCTTCCATCATGGGCGGGACTCTATACTGTACGACGCTAGGCGTCAAGCCTCAGTCCGACCCGGGCGCGCTCCACCCGGCCGGGAGGGAGCGCACGTGGATGTCGCGCTGGGGGAAGGCGATCTCGATGTCGGCCTCGCGGAAGGCCCGGTCGATGGCGAGGTTCAGCTCGTGCCGCACCTGGGGCAGCACGGTCGGCGCGTCGACGAACACGCGCAGCTCGAAGTTCAGCGTGCTGTCGCCGAAGGAATCGAAGCAGACCTGCGGCTCCGGCTGCTGGAGCACGAGCGGGTTCTCGCTCCCGATCCGCAGCAGGATCGCGCAGACCTTGCCGGTGTCGCTGCCGTAGGCCACCCCCACCTTGACCACCGCGCGCAGCACCGTGTCGGAGAGCGTCCAGTTGACGACCTGCCCGGTGATGAACTCCTTGTTGGGCACGAGCAGCTCGCGGCGGTCCCAGTCGGTGATCGTGGTCGCGCGCATGCGGATGCGCGAGACCGTCCCCGACACGCCGCTCACCGTGACCGTGTCGCCCACGCGGATCGGGCGCTCGAGCAGCAGGATCACGCCGGCCACCAGGTTGGCCACGATCTCCTGCAGGCCGAAGCCCAGCCCGACGGTGGCCGCGGCGGCCAGCCACTGCACGTCGCTCCAGGCCACGCCCAGCGCGAAGAAGACGCCCACGATGCCGCCGAGCATCATCAGGTAGCTGGCCAGCGCGCTGGCCGCGTAGCGCGCCGGGGCCGACAGCGGCAGCCACCGCAGCACCGACAGCTCGAGCAGCCCGCGGACGTTGCGGGCCGAGACCAGCACGACCACGCCCACGAACAGCGCGGTCAGCAGATCCATCAGCGAGACCGGTCGCTCGACCGACACGCTCCCGACCACCGACTGGCCCGACGCGTCGAGCTGCGGACGGCCGTCGTCGCCGAGCATCGGCCGGGTCTCGTTGACCTGGTGGTGCCAGAGCGTGACCTCGTCCAGCAGCGACAGCGCCGGGAAAACGTCCGCCCAGATCATCCAGCCGCCGACCAGCAGCGCGAGGACGACGGCGGTGCGCAGCAGCGTGCGCGTCTGCCCGTTGACCTCCTTGACGTCCACGGCCGCCGCCTCGGCGAGGGCCGCGGCCTGCTGCTCCTCACCGGCCGCGAGCGCGGCCTGCCGGCGCAGGCTGCGCTTGTGGGACAGCAGCCGGCGCCGCACCAGGCGCAGCCAGCGCAGCAGGAGGGCGTGCAGGACCCCGAGCACGGCCGCCAGCGCGAGCGTGGCCAGCATCCGGCGCAGCACCGTCATCGCCGTGTAGTAGAAGCCGGTCAGGCTCAGCACGGCCAAGGCCACCGGCAGCGCGATGATCATCCAGCGCAGCGCGTGGCGGAAGGTCCACAGCCAGCCGGTCCGGCCGCGCGCCTCGAGCGCGCTCCACGCGGCGCCCCCGATGCGGAGCAGCCTCGCGAGCACCGCCGCGAGCACGCAGCACGAGACCGTGAACAGCACGCGGCCGAGCGACTCCGACCAGGCGTGCTGGCCCGAGAGGGCCAGCGTGGCGACGACGAAGACGCAGGGCAGCCACAGGGCCAGCAGCCGGCGGGCGGCGCGGCGCAGATCCTGCCGCAGGGCCGGCGACCAGCCGAAGTGCGCGTCGCCCAGCCCGGCCGGCCGGCAGGCCTCGCGGATGAACATCAGGAGCAGCGAGTGGCGAGCGACGAAGTCCAGGCCCATCGACACGGCCCGCTCGAACTCACCGACCCGCGGCTCGTCGGTCAGCCGCCACGAGATGAACCACGCCAGCAGCGGCCAGGGCGCGCAGAGCAGCAGGGTGTACAGCGTGGCCTCGAGCGAGCGCCCGATGGTGTCGGTCTCCGGACGGCAGACCTCGTCCGCCAGGCGCTCCAGACGCCGGACCATCCGCCGGCGTGCGGCGAGCAGCAGCCCGATCGCCAGCAGGCAGGACGCGGCGAGCACCCAGTGGCGGCGGGCGTCCTCCCCCAGCGTGGCCAGCAGCGAGCTCCAACGAACCGGGTTCAGGATCCAGACCAGCGCCTGGCCGGCGCTGGCGACGAACTCGCCCGCGCGGTAGTCGAGGAGCGGCGTCGCGCTCCGCAGCCACACCGCGTGCTCTTCCAGATAGTCGCGGAAGGCCTCGCTCGCGTTCACGAGGTCGAGCTGGCGGCGCTCGAGCTCCAGCAGCGCGTCGGAGGTCACGCCCGCCGAGGCCACCAGCGAGTCCAGCAGCTGCCGCCTCTCGACGAGCCGCTCGCGCACCGCGGTGCTCGCGGCCGCGACGTCCTCGCTCGAGGTGCTCGACGACCAGCCGGACGCCACGCGCTGGACCTGCCCCTCCAGGTCGTCGAGCTCCTGGCGGGAATCGGAGAACTCGACGAGCTGGAGCTGGAGCTCGCTGGCGCGCCGTTGCAGCGCGTCGAGCTCGTGCTGCTCCTGGTCGAAGTCGGTCTTGACGCGCGCCTGCGCGCGCCACAGCACCACGCCGACCGACTGCGTCTTGCCCGCCGCACGGACGCGCGCCGCGATCCGCTCGCGATCGGACTGCAGGGCGGCCAGGCGCTGCTCGACCTGCGCGAGCCGCTCCTCGAGCCGCCCGACTTCGCCGTCCAGGCCCTCCGGGCCCGTCAGCAGCTCCGACAGGCGCGCGTTCTCGGCCTCGACGGGTGCGAGCAGCGCCGTGACGGTCGCGTTCTGCGGCGCGGCCGGCTGCGGCGGCGCGCTCTCCGCCGCGGCGGATTGCGCCGGCGCCTGCTGGACCGGGGCCGCCGGCTCGGGCGCGGCGTCCTGGGCGGCCAGTGACGACGCGAGGAGGCCGCCAGCCAGCACGAGGCCGGCGCAAAAGCCGCCCGCTCGCCAGTCCTGGGGCATGGCGCGCATCGCGTCGATCCTACGGACGGGATGGCCCTCCCGTCGAACGGGCCGGTTCGGCGCCTAGAGCGTCTCGTTGGACGCGGAGCCGCGAGCCGTCACGCGTGTCGGGGCAGACGGGCCGGTCGCAGCCGCGTCGCGAGCGCCTCGGGCTCGTAGAAGCTGAGGCTCAGCGGCACCAGGATCAGGAACCACCAGAAGGAGAGCAGCAGCGCGATCTGGAACAGGAACAGGAACATGCCGAGGATCCACCAGCCTCGCCAGCGCGGCGACCACAGGCCGATCGGCAGGCAGACCTCGAAGCACTTCACCACCACGATCAGGCCGTCGTAGAACCAAGCCGGGAGCGGAAGGCCGGCGACCCAGTAGCCGAGCGGCGTCGCCCACCGGCCCATCAGGGCCACGTGCAGGATGGTCCCGTCCTTCCAGTCGGGCAGCCAGGCCTTCTGCCAGCCGACCCCCAGGAACGTCGCGCAGATCTGCACCGCGATCAGCCGCTGCGCCAGCACGCTCACCGGCTCCGAGGCCCGCCACGAGCCGTGCCTGCGCTGCATGCGCAGGGAGAAGGCGCGATCGGAACCGCCGAAGGCGAGGATCGCGATGAGCACGGGCATGAGGTGCTCGATCGTGAACCACGTGAGATGCAGCGACACGCCCCAGAAGTAGGCGTGGAACACGATCAGCAGCGCCCCGGCCCAGCGCGTCAGGACGCCGAGCGTGAACGCGACGATGCCGAGCAGGAACAGGGAGAAGAGCGCGACCGCGACCGCCCCGGAGGGTGGCGCGAGCAGCGGCGTCAGCGCGGCCGGGACGTACGGATCGATCACGTGCTGCACGAGCCCCTGCCGCGAGAGCAGCAAGGGCACGTCGGGCAGCATCAGTCCCCAATACAGCAGCAGGAACAGTCCGAAGACGATGCGGAACAGTCCCAGCAGGTCGGCGGGCACCGGTCGCAGCCACCAGTCCTCCCAGCGCCGCCAGCCCTGGCCCAGCTGGTCAGGGGACATGCGCGACTTCGGTCGAGATCAGGTCGGGCTCCTGGCGCCGCGCCTCGAAGCCGGCAGCCGAGGCGGGCCACGCGTCGGCGATCAAGCGGATGCTTTCGTACTCATGACCGCGCGTGCGCTCCGACTCCAGGAGCAGCGCGGCGAGCTGCCGGTACTGGCCGGCCTTGTCCTCCTCCGCGACGGCGAGCAGCGACAGGCGCACGGCCCGGCGCCCCCGGCTGGACGGGAGGTACACGCCGAGATCGATCGGCTCCCACGCGCCCGCGGCCGAGAGGCCCTCGGCGCGCAGGTCGGTGTTGAAGGGGTTGATGCCCTGGAAGGGCGCCATGCTCGCGTGGCTGTAGCGCGTGAGCACCCACGGAACCGGCGTCTGCACGCGGAACACCGTGTAGACGATCCCGCTCACCGTGATGAGCAGGAACGCCAGGATGATCGTGTGCTGGAGGATCCTGCGGGGCATGCACCGTCCCCGGGCGCAGCCTCGAGGAGAGGGAGCATATCCCCCGCTCGGGGCGCGTGACGGCGAGGTCGCGCGGAGCCTACGGGCCCATCACCGACTGCAGCTGGGCCGTGTCGACGAACTGCTGGAAGCGCGCGACCTTGCCGCTGCGGAGCGTCCAGACGTGGCAGAGCTGCGCGTCGAGGTTCCGAGCCGTGGACTTGAACCGGCCGGTGTAGCGCCCCTCGACGACGACGACGTCGCCCGCATCGTGAAAGCGTTCGGGGTGCACGGTGAAGCCCTCCCATTCCGCACCGATGCGCAGAAACAGCTTTTCGAGCACCGCGCCGGGGCCGACCCAGGCCCGGCCGCTCGGCTCGTAGGGGTTGCCCTCGGCCTCATGCCACTCGATCTGCGGGTCGAAGGCCGCGAGCACCGCCTCGATTCTGCCGCGGCCGAAGGCGGCGTACACGCGCCGCACGAGCTCGACGTTGCTCATGTCCGACCGCCCGCTGACTTGGATCGGATCGCCATCTGCAGGACGCCGCGCCGCATCTCGGCGATCAGGCGGTCGAGCAGGCCTTCCATGGTGGGCGGGACTCCATACTGTCGACGCTAGGCGTCAAGGATTCTCAGCGGGTTGCGTTGAGCAGCAGCGTGAGGCTCACGTCGCCCGGGCAGGTGAGGGCGAGGTCCGGGTCCGTATCCCCGTCGAGGTCGGCGGCGACGAGGTCCCAGGGCACGTCGCCCACGTGGACGGCGACAGGCGGGTGGAAGCTGCCGTTCCCCCGGCCGCGCAGCAGCTGCACGGCCGGAAGCGTCGAGCCGATGACGGCCAGGTCGAGGGAGCCGTCGAGATCGATGTCGGTCGCGACGAGTCCGAGCGGCGAGTCGCCGGCCGCGTAATGGCGCGGGAGGCCCGGCGCGCCGTGCGCGTTCGTGCGGAACACCTCGATCGCGTCGAGCGACGGGACGGTCGCGGCGATGTCGGGCCGACCATCGGCATCGAAGTCGGCGATGACCGCATCGGCGCACGGGGTCGGATCGAGAAGCTTCGGCGAGGTCCAGCCCGGCCCCCCGGGCCCTGGCACCGCCCACGCGCCCCGGAAGAAGCGCAGACCGCTCACGAGGGACGTGAACGTCCCGTCGGTCAGGCCGTCGCCGGTCACGTCGCCGAGCGCGATCCGCCGCCGCACTTCCACGTCGGCGCTCAACATCACGAAGTCGTTCCCAAAGAAGAACGTCCCGTCGCAGTTGCCGTCGAGCGTGCCGAAATAAGTGTCGAAGAAGATGTCGGGCTCGTAGTAGACGACGTCCAGGCAGCCGTCCTCGTCCACGTCGCCGAGCGTGTGCTCGAACTGGAACGGGAAGGTCGGCAGACCGGTGAGCTGCGGGAAATTGCCGGCGCCATCGTTGAAGCGCTGCCGCGGACTACCGAACGGGACGCAGTACACGACGTCGGCGTCCCCGTCGTCGTCGGTGTCGCCGAGGTCGACGTCCCAGATCTCCGACCCGGAACTGGACACCGACTCGACGTGGGACCAGCCCAGGACGAACGTCCCCTGGTCGTTGAGCAGCACCTCGAGCCGCGCCGTGTCGCCCGCGCCGTTCTCGACCACGAACAGGTCCGTGTCGGCGTCGTCATCCAGGTCCGCGGCGGCCAGGCGCCGCGGCGTCTCGCTGAGCGGCACGGACGCGATCTGGAACTCGATGTCGCCGGCGGGAGCGGCGAGCAGCCAGGGTGTCACGGTCAGCCAGAGGTTCATGGGCGCCTCCTTGTGGGAATCTTCTCGTCGCTCGGCGAGCGCCCGCCCTACCGCGCCGCCTGCGCGTTCATCTCCGCGTTGCGGGCGTGGTCGGTGTAGCTGGCCGGGTTGCTCATGCCCGTCGTGTGGCACCAGCCGGGCACGTGGCCCATCGAGTGCGCGCCCGGGAGCTGGCCCTTGACCATCTCGATCGTGCCGTCGTTCGGGCTCGACAGGATGAGGTTGGTGAAGAAGTTGCAGGCCGAGCCGCTGTTCTGCGTGGTCCAGTAGTAGACCTGCTTGCGCGCCCAGGTCGGGATGCCCGACAGCCACGCCGGCGCGCCGCTGGTCGTCATGTCGTCGTTCACGCCGCAGGCGAAGGAGCCCAACGACGCGAG
>Ga0137422_1000308_pt1 | contig 10997 bp, 17 predicted proteins | sample EasRivERMZT551_2_FD_102330 | JGI IMG/M metagenome (GOLD analysis project Ga0137422, IMG submission 102330) | Soil microbial communities from meander-bound floodplain in the East River, Colorado, USA - East River MetaG ERMZT551_2 | ecosystem: Environmental > Terrestrial > Soil > Floodplain ... | reverse complement strand
CCTGCCGGTCAGCATGCGTTGGCACGCGTCTTGTCCCCCCCGGTATCTGTAAAAACATTAGTATATTCGTGAATTAGCAAATACGTTAAGTATTTGTAGTGGTGTTTTGTTAGCATATTTGCGTATTGAGACATTGCCTAGCATTTTCGCAAATAGTGAAATATGCCAGCATTTCAGCACTTTCTGACGCAGAGTCCTTTGTGACGCAGAGTCTCGACGATCACCCGCCGCGCCCCGTCTTGACGTGGTGACAGGCGGCGCAAAGTCCTTGGCAATTATTCCGGTCCCAGAAGCGACCCGGGTCGCCGTCGTGTTTCACGATGTGGTCGATCTCCGCGGTGAGCACGTTGCGGCCTTGCGCCCGACAGGTGCGGCAGAAGGGTTCCTCGCGCAGCAGCTCCGCACGCAGCCGGCGCCAGCGGGCGCACGAATACCACCGGTGTCCGGCGGGGCGGGTGGCCAGCGGGCGTGAGCGCGCGTGCGTGGCGCAGCGTCCGCTCGGGACCAAGGCGCCGCACCCAGGCTGCAGGCAGAACGACTGCATGGGCGTCAGTGCTGCGGCGAGGGCGCCGCGGTCTCTGCCTGGATGACCCTCATCGGAGAACACATTGTGTATAGTCCGGTTTTATGAGCGGAACGACCCTCCGGGCGCAACGGCGCGCGTTGCAGCTCACCCAACGCGCCCTCGCGGCCGCGCTCGACGTCACGCCGAACACCATCGCCCGATGGGAACGTGGCGAGGTTCCGATGCCGTCGTGGGTGCTGACCTTGCTGCAGGCGCGGCAGGACGTCGCCGCCCTGAAAGCCACGGTCCGGCGGCTGGAACTGCATAACCTCGCCCTCGAAGTGAAGCTCCGGAAGCGGCGTGAACGAACGACGGTGAGCGGCCCAGCGACGTCCCGCGTTGAGGCGTCGTCCGTGTACAAGGAACTGGTCCGCAAGTACCACCCCGATCGCAACGCCGCACACGCCGCCGTCATGGCCGACATTAACGCGCTCTGGCAGGCCGTCACCAGGAATCCGCCCGCGCGCCGAAGTTCGCGTCAGTAGCGCCCTGAATTGCATCAGGTGTCCAGCGACGGATCCACGAGGCGCAGCGTGAGAGGGCCGTAGAGCCCCAACGTTCGCCGCGCTGCCACGCCTCAAGTTCTGCGGCCGCGTCCTCTGGATGGAGCAAGGCCCACTCGAGACAGCCTGAGCAGCGGTACATGTCGAGCGCGGGCGCATGCCAGACCGCGGAGTAGGGACCGACCGCACCGTAGCAAGGGTCGCAGATGGGCAGGGTGTAGTCCTGGTCTTCGGTGGCCGCATAGGCGTGGCCGTGGCCCTCGACATGGATCCAGTGTTCACCCGACGCTGCAATGAGCCGTTCTATCTCCGCGCGCCGGGCAGGCAAGCAGGCACAGGTCGGATCAGGGAGCGTCATCGCTGTTCTCCTCAATCGGTGCGGTGAACGGGAGTGGAAGACTCACGGACGGATGAACGCTATCGGACGGCGAAAAGCTTACTCCTCGCCTTCCGTTACCGTTCGATGAGGGCCGCGCCTCGCTGCCGGTGGGAACGGTATCGGACGGCCCTACGCTTACGTAACGCCGTCCCTTAGCGTTCCGCCACGCAGCCAGGCGACAGCGATCGCTGCAGAACCGCTTCGTGCGCCGGGCAAGCGTGAGCGGCGCCTGGCACGTCGCACAGCAGCGGCCCGTTCGCGTGGCACCCCGTTGACGGGTGCGGCCCACATTGGTCGTGCGCGCGCGCCTTGCTTGTGTCGCCGCCTTGCACGCCGCGCAGCGCAGGGCCCACACCCGACCCGCGTGCTCATACCTGCGTGCGGCCACATACCAGTACTCGCACCCGCGACAGCGCCGGATCCTGGCGAAGCCATCTGCCTGGTGCCGGCGGTAGCCCTCGGGAGATTCCCACGACCAGTCGCGCGCGAGCTGCACGACCTGTTGGTGCGTGAGGCGCTCCCCAAGGTGCACGGTGTCGGGCTGCGCGAGGGCCTGCTGCCACGCCTGTTCCCTCGCCAGGCTGCGCGCGCGGGCCTCGTCGGCACTGATAAAAGGCACGGCGTCGTCCTCTTCGTGGAATCTGAGGTTTTCTGAGGTTCTGAGCCGCTCGAGTTGTGCTTTTTTGTGGGTCGGGCGCACGTTTCTGCAAACTCGGATGAAACTTGGCCGAAGTTTCGCGGATAGTTCGCGCATCTTTTTGTGATTCTTGGCAACTTTTTGCGCGCTGTGTCCGGCATCCTTCACCACGTTTCACCACTTAAAACCGGCAGACTCGCGCCTATAGGCGTCAGCGATGAGGCGGCACGCATCAGTCGCGCTCCTTCCTGAAGGCCGCGGTCGGGTCAAAGGTGAACTCCTGTGGGGGATACATTGCCGAATTGCCCGGACCACCCGGACCACCCAGCCCGCCCGGCTCGGCTGTTGGTCCTGCTGGTCCGGGTGGTCCGGGCAAAAGTGCACTGTATTGGTCCCGGAGACCGATGCCTTCGTAGTGATAGACGCGGTCGCCATCTTCGCGAGGGCGGGCGAGCTTCAGCCGCGGTTGTGCCGCCCGGAGGTCGCGCCCGAAGAGCGCCTTTGTGCTGACCCGCGTATTGGTCTCGGCACACCACGCCTTCCAGGCGGTCCAGAGCACCTCCACCGCCACCGTGGCGGCCCCGTCCACGACACAGCGGTCGCGGATGAACGCCCCAATGGGTGACGACAGGTCTTCCATCTGCCGGACGGCCTCGGCGCTCGACGTCGGATTCTCGAAGTAGCCGCGGGCGACTAGGCGTTCCGCGCCTTCGAGCGCCCAATTGAAGATGCTGGGCGCTTCGGTCAGGAGTTCGGCGGTCAGTTGAGGATTCTCCTGGCCGATGAACGAGGTCTTCAGCATGAAGAGAATGAACCGACTCGCTAGCGCGCCGGAGGCGTCGGAGAGCCGCGGGAGCTCGTTGGTCAGAATCAGAAAGCGGGTCGGCAGGCGGCCCGTCCACGGCTCTTTGTATTTGCGGTCGATGGTCAGCGCGTCTTCGCCGCTGATGGAGAGCAGCCGTTCAACGACGACCTTGGAATCCGCGCGCGTGGAGAGGCGCGCATCGGCCACGATGGCGAGCGGCTTCCCGATGAACGGCTGTAGGCCGAAGTTCGTCGCCAGGCTCGCGAGCGTCGGCCCGGCCACATGGTGCGGTCCCAGCAGGCCCGTCACCACGCGGGCAATGGTGCCTTTCCCGGAGCGCGGCGGTCCCACGAGTCCGAAAATCTTCTGCTGCCGCGTATCGCCGGCGAGCAGATACCCGATGACGTCCTGCAGCCCGGCCATCGCGGCCGTATCGTCCGGCCAGAGTTCTTCGAGAAACGCCAGCCAGCGCGCCGGCGCCGGGGCCTTCGGGTCGTAGGCGAACGGCAGCGCATGGTGATTGAAAAACTGCGTCGTGTGGGGGTGCAGACTCCGCGTCGGCACATGGAGCAGACCGTTCTGCATCGCGACCACGTCCGGCGCGAACGGCCGCTCCCGGCCATCGATCCAGAGCGGCGCATCCGGCCGGCTCTCGACGAAGACGACCGCATGTAAGGCATCGACGATGTCGGCGACTTTGCGTTGCGTCGGCGCGAACGGCAGCCACGCGTCCTCGTCCGGGTGCAAGTAGACGGCGTCTTCGAGGAACTCGTAGGCGCTCCGCCGGACATCGCGCCGTTCGAGCTCGACATAGCGGGTGCCATCCCACCAATAAAAATCGCCACGATGACTGCGGAGCACCATGCCGCCGGGCTCCGTGTAGAGCACCTTCACGAGCGCGCGCGCAACGCGCATCGGTTGCCCCGGCGGCGGGACCGCGGTCAGGCCATCGGGCACAGCCGGCGCCTTGCTCCGGCCACCTTTGTCCGGCACGCTGCGGGCGCCGAAGATGTCCGCGGTCAAGGTGCTCATGCCGCGTCCGTGCTGCGCACCAGGCGGCTGGTGAGGCGCCGAAATTCATCCCGCAGCTCGCGCAGCTGCTCCTGCTGCCGCGCCACTTGAACGCGGTAGCTCGCCGCCAGGGTGAGCGCCTCGCACGTGAGTTCGCGATACACCCTGCTCTCGGCCAGGGCCACACAGAGGGCGGTCTCGATGGCGAGCTGCTGCTCGGCCAAATCTTCGAGCGCGAGGTCGCGCGCGTCTCGACGCATCGCGTGTCTCTATCCGCGGCGCCGCAGCGGGACGATGGACACACACGCCTGGTCCGCGACCCATTGCGCGAGCCAGTCCGTGCAGGTCAGGACTTCCGCCCGGCCGCCGACGCGCGCAGCACGCAAGCGCCCGGCTTTGACTTCGTTCAGGAGAAAGCGGCGGCCCCGGCCTACCGCTCTGGCGGCTTGGGCCAAATTGAGCCAGGGCGGGAGCGGCGCCCGCGGCGCCCGCTTCTTCTTCGTGCGGTGTGTGGCGGTGGCCATGTCACTTGCCCCGCGCTTTGCGGTGCGCCGCGCGTTTCACTTCGAGCTGCTGCACGTCGCCTTCGTCGAAGAGGCGCACCCCGGACACGGTGCGCTCGCAGCGCAGCCGCCCGGTGGCCACCATGAGATGCACGGTTTTCGGGGTGACGCGGAGGATGTGCGCCGCGTCGGCCGTGAGGAGTTTCTTCGTCATGCACGCATGGTGCATGAGGGCTGGGGGAGAGTGGGAGTTCTTTAAAACGTCCCGATCCGCGGGTTATGTACCTTTTGCGTGTACACGTTCGCGGGCGCGCCGGTTGTCGTCCCGCAGGCGGCGTCGGGTCGCGGCGGTGCGTGCCCGCGCGCGCAACCGCTTGCAGAGCACGAAGGCACACACGAAGCGGCGTTTGTCTCGCGAGAGAAACCACAGCCCGCAGCGCGGACACCGACGCAGGTAGCAGGCGCCCCCCTTGACGAGCGAGGCGAGGTTCACCATCGCGAGCGCGGCCCACGGCGCCCAATTGACAAACCCGCCGGCTTCGCCGCGACTGATCGCCGTGAAGGCGGCGTCGAGCATCCGCGCGGTGCCCGGTGACTTCGGGGTCATGGGTTGCTGCTGGTTGACGACGCCCATCAGGTGGTCAATGGTGAGCCACACTTCCGCGCGGGCGTCGGGGCTGGGCCCCTGCGCGAGCGTCGTCACGCGCACGCGCTTCGGTCGAGGCATGGACTGCTCCGCGCAGCTCCGCAGGGAAGGAAACGATCGGCGGCGGGTCGGAGCGGAGAGACCGACCAGGTTGCAAGCCCTTGCCGCCGAATACGTCAAGAATACGTCAACGAACGTGCTGTTTTTGGTCGGGGCGACTGGATTCGAACCAGCGACCCCCTGCGCCCAAGGCGAATCCCTACCCCTACCCGTTCGCGTCCGATCGCGTTTTATTGAGGCTTTTCGATCCGCGCGGGGTCGGATGAAAGCCGTTCACTGCCGTTCGATCCCTCAAATACGTCAATTTCCGTCAATGGACCGTGGGCGCGGTGGGCGAGCCGGCGCCTTCCTGCTGGAACGTAACGGCGACCTCGCCATCACGTTCCACGTGCGCCTCTGACCTGCCAGGCGGCACGCGCCCGATGCGTTCTTCGAAGTACCGCATATCGCGGTCGTCGGAGCCCAGGGAGGCTCCCAGATACGTGGAGGTCTGGGCGACATTCGCGTGCCCGAGCCACCGTTGAATCGAGCCGAGCGGAAGGCCGGCATCCATCCAGCGCGAGCCCGCCTCACGCCGCAGGTCATGGAAGTGCAGGTCGAGTACCCGCGCGCGGCGACACAACGCCATCCATACCGTCTTGATCGACAGCCGTTGCCGTCCGAGTTCATCGCCGAAGACGTAGGCGTCTGGCGGCAGCAGCGCGCCCGCGGGGTCACGTTGCCGGCGCGTGAGCACGGTCTGCAGCACGCTGGACACCGGCACGCGCCGATCCTTCTTCGTCTTCGTCTTCACGGCGGGCAGGAACAGTTCACACCGCGGCGTAAACCGCACCTGGTGCCACTGCAGCGAGAGCAGCTCCCCGCGGCGACAGCCCGTCTCGACCGCCGCGAGAATCACGTCCTGCAGCCAGCAGGTGGCCGGGCGTTGCGGGCCGTGGAGCAGCCACTCGTATTCCCCAGGCTGTAAGCGCCGCGTTCGCGCTTCCTCGCGCAGCATCCGAATGACGGGCACATCGCCCACGCGAAACGGCGAGCGGGGGAGCAGGCCGTGCAGCACGCCCCAGTTGAACGCCGCGCGGAGCAGGTTCAAATCGCGGTTGCCGGCTACGAGCGTGCGACTCCGCCGAAACTGCGTCAACGTGTCCGGCGTCACTTCGCTGAGACGCCACGTCCCGAAGGGCCGCAGGCCCGTCGGCGACCGCAGGTCGGTCCGCCCGATGCGGCCGATTTGCCAGCGGTCCTTCCGCGGCTTCTCTTTGTCGTAGGCGGCGAGGATCGCCGCGACCGTCGGTTCATCCGACGGGAGCAGCCCCTTCGGGTCGCGGCCTTCGAGCTTGGCGACAATCGCCCGGCGGGCTTCATCCTTCGCCGCGGTGAAGTCGGGCGCGTGGCGGCCAATGAGGGCGTCAAGGTTGTCGCGGTAGCGAACGTTGTCGCGTTGAAAGTCGAGATACCAGGCGCAGCCGCAGGTCTTCCACTGCGTGCAGCCGCAAATCTTGCGGACGTTGTCGGTCTGACTTTTTCGGGGCATGTGGGGGAGCCCTTTCGCGGGGACGCCGGCTCCTCCTACACTGGGGGCAGGTCGCTCCGCTCGCTGAACCCGAGTTGAACGATTAGGCGCGGGCCGGGACTCAACCTCCCGCTCGCGCCGCTCTTTTCTTGCAATCTATTCTACCGGTCCGCAACCCACTCGGTCAGCAGCGTCAGAATCAACGCCCGCATCGACAGCCCCTGGCGTTTCGCTTTGGCCTGCACGGCCGTCCAGAGCCCCGCGGGAATCTGGTCGAGGAGATAGCGCTTGCCGGTCCGGCCGTGCGGCCGAAACGCCGTCGAGTAGCCGCGCTTCGCCATCAGGACCGCCGCTCCTTCCGTGGCCCGGTTCCCCCCGTGGCGATGGCGATCGTGTCAATGCGGTTCGCCTGCACCCATTGCCGCCGCTCCTCGCGCAGCTCCTCGTGCAGCCGCTGCACGTCGGCGAGAAAGCGATCGCGATAGATCACCGTGCAGGCCGACCACCGTGTGCGAATGATCTCCACGAGTTCCTCGATCGCCTTTATCTGTGCCCGGGCCGCGGCGGGGGCCGTCTGTGTCGTCGTCTTCGTCTTCGGGATCGCCGCGCTCGGCTTCACGCCCTTCTTGACTTGGCGCACGACTTCGCGTTGCGCCTCAGGCGGGAGAGCCACGGCCTCACTCGCCGCGCCCACCGTGAGGTCGCCATCGCGGACGGCCTGCACGAGTTCTTTGGTCCCGCGCTCATGCACCTGCGCCGCGCGTTGCACGGACTTCCGCGACACGTTCAGCCGCGCCGCGGCCTCGGGTTGTGAGATGGCGTCATTTGACGCAAGGTCTGTGCGGGCACCCTGTCGAAGGTCCGCTAATTGGGCTGCAGCCATGGCCCGTTGGCTTGTGTTCAGATGCCGACGACGCAAATTCGCGCTAATGACATACTGAATTGCCTTCCCAGGCCCGCGAAATGTGCGAAATGTCGGCTCCACACCAGCCTTGAGACAGGCCCCGAGGCGATTGCGGCCGTCGAGCACCTTGCCGTCCGCGGTGAGCACGATGGGCTCGCGCAGCCCATGGGTCCGGATGTCCTCGACGAGTTCGTCAAACGCGGGGCCGTCGAGGGGCGGGAAGCATTCCGCCGCTTCGTGAATGGGTAAGGCGGCGGCTTCCTTCAGCGTGAGCGACATCGAGGGTGTCCATGTGGTGGTGGGTGGTGGCATACTAGGGCTCCTGTTGGTTTGTTCGGGTTCGTTCCGTCGTTCCGGGGCCGCGTGATCAGACGCGGCCTCTCCATCTCCATCAGCCTATCACATAATCATATGAATGTCAAACCATATGGTTTGACGATGTGCGCCGTGGAGTCATGTTGCGCAACATACGCAACATGAGCACACATAGGCGTGCTAGCACTCATGTGCGTGCTGGTTCGCGGTGAGGGCCGACAGGAGGCGCCTGGCGGCCTGTGGGTGGTGGTGAGGGTGAAATCGACCTCCTAGGATGCCCTAGGAACGACGATCGTCACCTCGGTCAACCTGTAGCATCCCCCCGCACGGCGCGATTCGCGGGTCTCCGCGCTCACCGCATCCCTGATGCGAGCAGCCGATCGCGCAACGATTCGAGCCGTGCGCGTTCGATCACGAGCACTTCTTCGACGGTGACACGTCGCCACGGCGCATCCGGGTTCGGCACCAGGTCAAGCGCGTCCTCGTCTTCCGGCCCCGTCGCCGCCAGGTCGGTGCGGAGTCGCCGCTCGAGGGACGCCAGGCGAATGGCGATGCAGTCGTCGAGCACGTCGAGTGGATCGATGCTGATCACCGCGTCGGCTCCAGCGCGTCGTATTCCAACTCCCGCGTGCGGCCCTCAACCTGGGCGAGCTGGTTCCGGAGCGCGGCGTTGGTGCGCGCCAGCTCGGCGATCGTGCGTTCGAGCGTGGTGACGCGGTGCGCCAGCGGGTCGAGCAGCCCGCGCAGCGTTGCCGCAACGTGTTCGGCTACCTTTTCAGGACGCATGGTCGCGGCTACGTCAACGTCGCGGTGAACTGCACGCTGCCGGCCGCGGCTTTCCAGTTGACGGTGCGCTCCACGCGGATGCCGGTCAGATTGTCCTGCCACAGCGAGACGTAGACCGTCGTGGCGCTCGCGGCCGCGGGCGCATCGTCCATCTGCACGATCGCCTGGTCGCTGGTATCGAGTTCCAGGCCGCCATCGGCCACGGCCAGCACCGGCGGGTCCAGCAGGATCAGGTTCGCGCCAGCACTCGGCGAGAGCACCAGCGGGTAGCCCTTGAAGCGCGTCGGGACGTTCTGCGGGTCGAGCGCGGCCAGCGTGCCCACATTCGCGGGTGACGTGATCCACGTGGGCGCGAGCGCGTTGGGGCGCGCCGTGAAGAACGCGGAGATCGTCGCCGCGATGCTCGCGGACACCGTCACGCCCGCGAGAATGCCCGCGGGACTGTTCGCGGTCGCCGCGGCCGCCGACAGCAGCGTGCCGTCGATGAAGGCGGTGAGCTCGTTCGAGAGGATCTGCTGCAACGCCTGCTCGGACCCCGGCACCGAGAACGTCATCAGCTCGCGCGAGACCACGACGATGCCGCCGGCTTTCGTCGGGGCGAGCGTGAGACTGCCGAAGCCGAGTTTGGTGGTCGGCTTCGGGCTGTTCTCGCCGACCCACTTCATCGAGGCGCCGGACACCTGCACCGGCAGCGACGTTTGAAACGGCACGGCCGCCACCGGCAACTGCGCGAGCACGGACGCCTGGCGCACGAGGCCGAGGAAGCCGCCGGAGAGCTTCGTCGTGACGAGCGGCTTGGCCCACGCGGTATCCGTCGTGTTGCCGGGCGCCACGGCCGCTTTCGTCTCCCACTCGAAGGCCTGGGTGACAACCGAGGCCAGCGCACTCTTGCCCCAGCGGGCGCGGTAATGCTCGAGCGGCGAGCCGCCGCGGGCGCACGCCTTCGCGGACAACACCCGCATCAATTCGGTCGTTTCGAGCTTGCGATACTGGTCGCTGGTCAGCGTGGAGAGGGGTTCCATGCCGGCCATCATCGACTGACGCAGCACGGCCAGCAAGGCTCACGGTGCAAACCCGATGGACCAAATACACCCGCGGTTGTTTCGTTCGTCGCAGCGGTGCAGCATGACGCCGGCAGCCGGCTGCCGCGCCAGCAACCGCAGATAGTGTCCGAGCTGTTTCGCGGTCCGCGTGCCGATGGCGTGGCCGAGTGCGCGATCGAGTCGGGCGTGCGCGATCAATTCGGCCGCAGAGAACACGACGCCGGCCGGCACCACACGCGCCACCGTGAGCAGGAACGCTGCGTCATCTCGTTCGCGTCGACGCTGATGGAGCTGGGTGAGGTGCCGCTCGGTGCGCTGGATCTCCGCGTCAAGATCGTCCGCGCGAACATCGTCAACGAATTGACGATGTTCGGTTACGCTCGCGTCACGTACGAGTCTCGATTCTTTGACGCTCGTACAGCGGCAGCCACTCACGGCTCACCGCGCACCTTGCGGACGAGCAGATCGCGGTCTTCAAACCACAGGTATCGGCGGCGGGGATGCGCCTGCTTCAGCGCGGCGCCATGCACCGCCCAGAGCCGCCGCAGCTCGTCATGGTCCGGCATCTGGTGCCGTGCGCTGTCGAGCGCCGACGGGCCGTCCACCAGCAGCGTGGCCAGCTCCGGCGAGAGCGCGTCCGTCCGCGGCTCCGACCCGCGCCGCTTCATCGATGCACCTTCAGCGCGTTCGTGAACGTCGCGAACTGGCGGCACCACCCCTGCTCGACGCGATCGAGCTTCAACCGGAGCGCCACATCGGCGCCCGCGCGCGCCCGGCGCAGTTGCGCGAGCCGATCGCAGACCTGCGCCGTCTCGAGCACGAGTTCCCCTTCCATCGGCGTGAACACGTACTCCGCCAGGACGCGGGCGACGAACGCGCGCCCGGCCGCGTGCAGGCCGGCCAACTGCGGCTCGGTGGGCACCCATTCCGCCGACTTCGCCGGGGACGGCAGGGTATGCCGCGTGGGTCGGAACGTCCCGCGGAGCACATGCACCTCGGGCGCGATCCGGTTGTGGCCGCCACTCCGTCCTGGTCTACCGGGCATGTCGGGACTGCCTTTCACGCGATTGACTGGCGTTTTTGCGAATACATGAAAACGCCAATAAAACACCCACCAAAATCCTTAGCAGATTCGCGTCTTTACGCCGCAAAGACACCCGAAACACTGGCCTTTTACCGCTGTAAAACGTTAGCAAATTCGAGAATTCGCAAAACTGCCTGCATATTGGCTGATTCCTGAGAATTCACGAAAAGGCCAGCAAAAACGCGCAGAAATCAGGCAAAAACAGGCCGAAAAAGGGTTGATCTCCAGCGTATGGCCGTGCACCGG
>Ga0137422_1000307_pt1 | contig 11028 bp, 7 predicted proteins | sample EasRivERMZT551_2_FD_102330 | JGI IMG/M metagenome (GOLD analysis project Ga0137422, IMG submission 102330) | Soil microbial communities from meander-bound floodplain in the East River, Colorado, USA - East River MetaG ERMZT551_2 | ecosystem: Environmental > Terrestrial > Soil > Floodplain ... | reverse complement strand
GCGAATGTTTTCTCCGCCGCGCTCGCGCAGCAGATCGATCATGTACTTGAAGAACTCGACGTGCCCGCCCTGATATGAGCTGATCGCGATGCCCTGCACATCTTCCTGCAAAGCGGCGGTGACGATCTGCTCGACCGAGCGGTCGTGGCCTAGGTGAATTACCTCAGCGCCCATGCCCTGCAGAATGCGCCGCATGATGTTGATCGACGCATCGTGCCCGTCGAACAACGCCGCCGCAGTGACAAAGCGCACCTTGTGCGCAGGTCGGTAGTTGGCGAGCTTCTTGATCTCCGACAGGTCGGTCATGTTTTCGCCCAGGGCAGCCTAGGCGAAAATCATAGACTCACTTGAGCCGGTGCGGCGCTGCGGTCGGGGCGTTCGCTAGCCATCCAAGCATCAAGCCCTCCGCGCAGCGGACGAGCGCGCAAGTAACCATGCTTATGCAGCAGCTGCACTGCTTTCGCGGCCGACGCTTCATTTGGGCAGGAGCAGTACACGATGATCTGCCGATCGCGTGCCGCGACGAAGCGGCCGGCTTCGATCTCATCGAGATGCATCACCAACGCGCCAGGAATTTGACGCTGGTCGAGGTGATTCGCATTACGTCCGCGAACGTCGATCAACTCGATCGGTTCGCCCGCGTCAATCAACGCGCGCAGCTCTTGCACGTCGATGCGCGGTACGCCGATCGCCAATGCGATGCGCCTGCGCCACCACCGCCATCCGATGTAAAGCGCGAGGAGGACCGTAAGAATGCCGACCGCTTCCCGCCCGAAAATGAGTAGTTGTTGAAGCACGAAATCGATTTGTTCATACAGCAACATGCCCGCGCCAACTACGACTAAACCGAAGAGCGCAGACCCTGCAACTGTCAGCGCGAGAAACGTGCTCCACTTCATTCCAAGCGCGCCCGCGAGTGGCGGAGCGACCAACGTAACACCGGGTAAAAAGCGTCCGATCACGAGCGCAGACCAACCCCAGCGTCCGAACGTCCCCTCGGTGCGAGCGACGCAAGTGTCGGGCGAGATCGAAACGCGACACAACAGCTTCAACACGGCGGAACCGTAACGGCGACCCGCAGCAAACCAGGCCGCATTTCCGATCACCATCCCGGCGATGATCATCACAATCAGCAACAGCGGACTCACGGTGCCGGTAACGGCGCGCGCGCCGGCGACGAGCGCAGTCGGCGTCATCGGTACAGGCACGCCTAACTCGTGCAGCAGCGTGTTGAGCCAAAGCACCCAGTAAACGCTTTGATCGTCCAGAAAGGATTCGGTCATTGCAAACGCTCTGTGGCGGCGATTCGCCGCGGCGGGTTCGCGCGCAAGCCGGCGATATACGTGTCGATCAATTGCGGCGCGGCCGCCTTCAAGTCAAAAGTGTCAGGCGCTTCAATCCAGTCACGCATTAGCCCGCTGACGAATGCGAACGCACCGTGCGCGGCCAGGTGGGTATCGGTATCTGCCGGCAACTGGCCCTTCGCAACTGCTTGATCAAGCACCGCCTTGCACTTGGCAAGACACTCGAAGCGATCCTGCACTTGCTGCATGGCGACGGGTGCCAGTTCGTCCGTGTATTCACAACGCAGATACAGAATCTCGAAGATGTTCTGAATCTGACGGGAGCTGGTCAGGTGGTCGAGCGCCTGCAACCACTGTTCACGAAACAGCCCGAGCGGATCGGCGATGTCTTGATTCTCGAAATCCTCGAACGCCGTATCGATCGGCATTTCGGCGCGCGCCATCAATGCCTGGAATAACTCCACCTTGCTCTCAAAATGGTGGTAAACCGCGCCGCGCGTCACCCCCGCCGCATCGGCGACCTCGGCCAACGACGCATGACCGACCCCGCGCTCGCGAAAGACCTGCTCTGCTGCGTCCAGCAATTGCTCGCGCGTAGCGAGCGCCTCTTCTCTAGTGCGTCTAGCCATGAGATGTCATTCGAAACAAAGTTGAAATGTCAGTGACATACAAACATTCACGTATGTATGTATTATGCCGCGTTTCACAAGCGCCCGTGAACAGGGACAAGTCGAGGAGACCCATGGACCGAAGCGCCGCAACGCGGCTTGAGATTTCCGAGCGCAGATTTGGCTGGGTGCGTGTGTTTACTCTCGCGGTAAGCCTCATCGCGACGGCCGTCATCCTAGTCGCTTGCGGTGCGAGAGGCGATGAAAAGGGTGGCAAGGGTGGCTTTCCGCCGGCGCCAGTCAGCGTGCAAGAGGTCAAGACGACGACGGTTCCGATCCGGTTCGAGTACGTCGGTCAGACAGCAGGGTCGAAAGAGGCGGAAGTCCGCGCTCGTGTGCAGGGCATCCTTGAAAAGCGCACGTATCAGGAAGGCAGCAAGATCAACGCGGGCCAGACGCTTTTTATCCTCGATTCGCGGCCGTATGCGGCGCAGGCGCAGGCGGCCGAAGCGGAACTGGCGCGCGCCCAGGCTCAATACGCACAGGCGAAGCGCAACTTTGATCGCGTCAAGCCACTCGCCGGCAGCAATGCGCTGAGTCAGCGCGAATTCGACGAAGCTACCTCGGGCGAGGAAAGCGGCGCGGCCGCGGTGAAGCAGGCGCAAGCGCGGTTGACGGAAGCGCGATTAAACCTCGGCTACACCAGAGTGACGGCGCCGGTGACAGGTTGGGCCGGCCGTGCACAGAAATCAGAAGGTTCGCTGGTATCGCCGGGCACCGACAGTCTGCTGGCGACGATTTCGCAACTCGACCCACTGTATGTGAATTTCAGCGTGTCGGAAGCCGAGCGGTTGCGGATCAATCGATTGATAAGCAGCGGTGAACTGAAGTTACCGGGTGTGGATAGCACGGCGGCAAAAGCAGGCGACAAAGTGCTGGCCGGATATTCGGTTGCATTGAAGTTGTCGGACGGAAGCATCTACGACCGCAAGGGCCGTCTCTCCTTCGTCGACCCGGCAATCAATACGAACACCGGCGCGTTCGATGCACGCGCGGAGTTGCCGAACGCGGACGCGGCGCTGAGGCCGGGCCAGTTCGTGCGCGTAGTCCTAGAAGGTGCGACACGCCCGAACACGATCGTCGTACCGCAGCGCGCGGTGATGGATGGCCCGCAAGGCAAATTCGTATTCGTAACAGGTAAAGGTCAGGACGGCAAAACTGACGTTGCGTTGCCGCGCCCGGTCACGGTCGGCGATTGGGTCGAGCTCGACGGCCAGCAGCAATGGATCGTCGAGTCGGGCTTGAAGCCGGGCGACGTAATCGTCGTCGACGGCACTGCGAAGCTGTTCCCGATACCAGGTGGTGCCCCGATCATGCTCGGACCTCCGCCGGGTGCCGGTGGCGATCCATCGAAAGGTGATCCATCGAAGGGCGAGGTAAAGAAAGGCGCACCTCCCAAGAAGTAGTTTCGACTGCGCCCATCAACGCGAATCACTGATCACCGATCTCTGATCACAAGGCCGCCATGTTTTCTCGCTTCTTTATCGATCGCCCAATCTTCGCCGCAGTGCTGTCGATCTTCATCGTCATCGCGGGTTTGGCCGCGATGCGTGCGCTACCTATCGCGCAGTATCCGGAGATCGCGCCGCCGGTGGTCAGCGTACGCGCAGTCTATCCAGGCGCATCCGCCAGCGTGCTCGAGCAAACCGTAGCGGCGCCGCTCGAAAACGCGATCAACGGCGTCGAGGACATGCTGTACATGAGCTCGAACTCGTCGAGCAATGGCGCGGTCGAGATTCAGGTCACGTTCAACATCGGCGCTGATGTCGACAAGGCAGCGCTGAATGTCAATAACCGCGTCAAGCAGGCTGAGGCGCGGCTGCCGCAGGAAGTGCGGCGCCAGGGTGTGCAGGTCGAGAAAGGTTCGTCGGCGTTCCTGCAGGTGCTGGCGTTTTATTCGCCCGATGGCAAATACGACGATCTGTTCACATCGAACTATGTGACCCTCAACGTGCTCGATCAGCTAAAGCGGCTGCCGGGCACGACCAACGTGCAAATCTTCGGCGCCAAGGATTACGCGATGCGTATCTGGCTGCGACCGGATCGGCTGGCTCAGCTGAAGCTGACGACTGGCGACGTGGTGCGCGCAATCAACGAACAGAATGCGCAGTTTGCTGCGGGCAAAGTAGGCCAGGCACCGTACACGTCGGACAAGAGCGGCACGCAGGAGCTTGCCTACACCATCACGACGCAAGGGCGGCTGGCAGACCCGAAGGAGTTCGAGAACGTCATCGTACGCAGCAGCCCCGACGGCTCGACAATTCGTGTGCGCGATGTAGCGCGTGTCGAACTGGGCTCGCGCGACTATGACTTTATCGGGCGCTACAACGGCCAGGACGCAACGCTGGTCGGTATCTTCCTGCAGCCGGGCGCTAACGCACTCGAAGTCGCTCAGAGCGTCAAGAACACCGTCGACAAGCTCAAGCCAAACTTTCCCGCCGGCCTGGAGTATGCGATTCCGTACGACACGACGCGCTTCGTCCAAGTGTCGATCCACGAAGTCGTTCTCACGCTTTCCATTGCGGTCGTCCTCGTTTTCCTGGTCGTCTACCTCTTCCTGCAAAGTTGGCGGGCGACGTTGATTCCGATCATCGCGGTGCCGGTGTCGTTGATAGGCACCTTCGCAGGCTTGTTGATGCTCGACTACTCGATCAACACGCTGACGCTGTTCGGCATGGTGCTTGCGATCGGCATCGTGGTCGATGATGCGATCGTCGTGCTTGAAAACGTCGAACGCATCATGCGCGAGGAAAATCTGCACGCGCGTGAAGCGGCGATCATCGCGATGGAGGAAGTGACAAGTCCGATTATCGCGATTGTTCTGGTGCTGGTGTCGGTGTTCGTGCCGATCGCGTTTCTCGGCGGCCTTACCGGCGAGTTGTATCGGCAATTCGCGATCACGATTTCGATCGCAGTATCGATCTCCGGCGTCGTCGCACTGACGTTGACACCGGCTCTGTGCTCGTTGCTGCTGAAGCCGCACACTGAACCGAATCGCTTCTTCCGCGCGTTCAACGACTGGTTCGGCCGCGTCACCAATCGCTACACCGCCGGCGTGGTCTGGATGATCCGCCGCAGCGCAGTGGGGCTCGCGTTGTTCGCCGTGATGGTGATCGTGGCCGGGGCGCTCTGGCGTATCACGCCGGGCTCGCTGGTGCCGGACGAAGACCAGGGCTTTTACATTTCTGCCGTGATCCTGCCCGATGGCGCGAGCTTGCAGCGTACCGACAAAGTCGTGTCCGAGGTTGTGAAGCGTATTCAGAGCAACCCGAACAATCTGGACGTGGTCGCGTTCACCGGCTTGGACTTTCTCGGCGGTGGCTTCCGCAATAACGCCGCGACGATCTTCGTGACGCAGATACCGTGGGACAAGCGTAAAGGAGTCACGACGCCACAGGTGGTCGGCGACTTCTTCATGAAGACCGGGGACATCAAGGAAGGCCTCGCACTCGCCTTCGGACCGCCGGCCATTTTCGGGCTCGGCACCGCGGGCGGCGCGGAGTTTTACGTTCGCAATCGCGGTGAAGGTGGACCGCAGGCACTCGCGCAGGCAATGGGCGCGCTGCTCGGTCGCCTGCAGCAGGAAGAGATGTTCGTGCAGGTCAACACGCTGTGGAAGTCGAATGTGCCGCAGCTATACGTCGACGTCGATCGCGAGAAAGCGAAGGCACTCGGGGTGTCGGTCGACGAGATCTTCAACACGCTTTCGGCCACGCTCGGCAGCTACTACGTCAACGATTTCAACAAGTATGGGCGCACGTGGCAAGTGTTGATGAGCGCGGAGCCCGCGTATCGCACGCGTCCCGACGATATCGGCGCGGTGTGGGTGCGATCCGAACGCAATGAGATGGTCCCGCTGCGCTCGGTGGCGCGGGTCGAATTCACGTCGGGCCCCGACTCGATGGATCGATACAACAATCTGCAGGCGGTGAAGGTGTTTGCAACAGCCGCACCGGGAATCAGTTCGGGGCAGGTGATCGCGCAAATTGAGAAGACCGCGCGTGAAGTGTTGCCGCCTGATTTCGACGTTGAATTTACCGGTGCATCGTTCCAGGAGAAGCAGTCGTCCGGCACTTCAGCACTTGCGTTGGGCCTCGCGGTCGTGATGGTGTTCCTGATTCTCGCCGCGCAGTACGAAAAGTGGTCGTTGCCGTTCTCGGTGCTGATGGCGCTGCCCTTCGGCACGTTCGGCGCGCTCGCAGCGGTTTATCTGCGCGGGTTGACCAACGACGTGTACTTTCAGATCGGATTGGTGACATTGCTCGGCCTCGCAGCAAAAAATGCGATTCTTATCGTCGAGTACGCATCGCTGAAAGCGTCCGAAGGCTATTCGACTGCGGCAGCCGCGATCGAAGCGGCTCGCTTGCGGTTCAGGCCGATCGTGATGACGTCGCTCGCATTCATTCTCGGCGTCGTGCCACTCGCGTTTTCGAGCGGAGCCGGCGCCGGGGCGCGGGTTTCAGCCGGCACCGGCGTGATGGGTGGCATGTTGGCCGCCACCTTCCTGGCGATCTTCTTCGTTCCACTGTTCTTCAAGCTGATCACCGATCGCAAGCTGCGCGAAACAAGAAGCGCCGCAGAGCTACGCGCGGAGGTCGCAGAGGGAGAGCGGCGCAGTGCGGAAAGGCATGCACAGCTCGCCGCTGAAGCGGCCACCCATGTGCACGTGCGAAAGGGGCAGAAAGTCGAGCTTAAAGAAGCACACGAGGGAGGCGAGTGATGAGAGGCCTCACAGTTCTTGTTGCCGCAACCATCCTGTCGCTTGCCGCATGCAGGACTATTGAAACCGAACTTCCACCGGTCGAGCTGCCGGAAACGAGCGTGCAGAGTCTTCCGGACGTCGAACGCTGGTGGACTCAGTTCAACGATCCGCAACTGAACGCCTTGATTGAGGAAGCGTTCGCCGCAAATCTCGATCTGAGAGTCGCGATGGCGCGCATCGAGGAGGCAAGGGCCAACATGGGTGTGGCCCGATCGTTTCTCTACCCGACGCTCGACGCCTACGCCAATGCGGACCGCACGCGACGCAGCAATGCAACCGACTTATCTTTCCCGGGGCCGCAGATCAGCAACTTCTATGGGGTGGGTCTGCAGGCCTCATACGAAGTCGATCTGTCGGGACGCGTAGCGGCCGGTGTCACTGCCGCCGACTCGACTCTGCTGGCCACGCGCTACAACACCGAGGCCGTGCGCACGGTGCTGGCGGCGCAGGTCACCACGACATATTTCACACTGCTAGCACTCGATGCCGAGTTGCAGATCTCGCGCGACACGCTGGTGACGCGCGAAGACGCCGTCGGGCTGCAGCGCCAGCGCTACGACGCCGGCCTGATCAGCGAGTACGACCTCAAACTGGCGCAGGCCGAACGCGCCAGCGTGGCGGCTTCGGTTCCGCCGCTGCAGCGCGCGCGGGCGCAGACCGAAGCCGCGCTCGCCACTCTCGTGGGCCGCAGCGCGCGTGCCGTGTTCACACCGGTGATCGCGCGCGCGGGCCTCGTGCAGGCCGCGATAGTTCCCGAGGTGCCGGTCGGGCTGCCGTCGGACGTGCTGGTGCGGCGGCCCGACATCAGACAGTCCGAGGCGCAACTCGCGGCCGCGAGCGCCCGCGTGGCCGAAGCGCGCGCCCAGTATTTCCCATCGCTGCTGCTGACCGGCTTCTACGGCAGCGAGAGCTCGGACTTGTCGAACCTCTTCTCCGGCCCGGCTGTCATCTGGTCGATCGCAGGGCGTCTACTGCAGCCCATCTTTACCGGAGGGCGGATTTCGGCGCAGGTCGATGGCGCCACGGCGCGCCAGCAGCAACTCGAGCTGCAGTACGTGCAGACCGTGCAATCGGCCTTTCGTGACGCGCACGACGCGCTGGTCGCGCATAGCAGCGCGAGAGACAGTTTCATCGCGCAGAGCGAACGGCGCGCGCTGTTCGCACAAGCCCTCGCACTGGCCGAATTGCGCTACCGAAGCGGCTACGTCAGCTACATCGACGTGCTGGATACCCAGCGCAACCTGCTGGAAGCCGAGCGGCAGCGCGTACTGGCGCTGCGCGAGCGCCAAGTGGCATTGGTGGATCTGTACAAGGCGATCGGCGGCGGCTGGTCGCCGGAGGCATTCGCGCAGGCCTCGTCGCCGCCACCAGCCCGCTGAACTAGCTACGCCGAAGCAGCTTCCATCGTTTGATCGATGGGCGCGTCGAGCTTCCACGTCTTGCGCACGATATCGAGCAGCGCGGCGATCATCGGCTCGTCCGCGCGATCGGCCGCGCAAACAAACCACAGTTCAGTGTCGATGGCGGCGCGTGTCCAGATCACCACGTCACCCGTGCGCTCGAGCTTGCGTGCGATGTCGTCTCGCACCAACGCAACTCCGAGACCGGACATGACCAGATTGGTGATCACCTTTTCGTCATCAGCCTGGACCGATGCGCTCGGCGGCGGCAACGACCGCTGCGCAAACAGATCACCGACGAGCCGCGTGTGCGTGCTGATATTGGGCGTCCCGATCCACGGCAGCCGGCTGATCTCGTCCCATTGCGCACCATCGACGCGATCGGCCCACGCGGCCGGTGCGGCCACCCGATAGATCAGACGCCGCAACGGCAGCGCAAAAAACTCCGCACCCACGGCATCTCCGAAGAAAAAGCTCGCATCGAGCTCGCCGCTTTGGACTTCCGCGAGCGCGGCGCCCGACATCGCGTGATGCAACTCGAGCTTCAAGCGCGGATGCGTATCGCGCGCGAGCGCAAGCAGCTCGCCCAACCGATTCGATTCGGGATCGGCCACCGTACCGACGCGCAGCATCCCGGCGATATCGCCTTGCATCTGTTGCGCGGCCCGCTTCACGTCATCGGCCGCACTCAACACGCGGCGTGCGTGCTCCAACAACTCGCCGCCGGCCGCGGTCAGCTCCATTCCGGTCGGTGCGCGATCAAACAGTCGCACGCTGAGCTCGCCCTCCAGAGCCTTCAGGTGGCCGCTAACGGCAGGCTGGCTCAAATGAAGGCGCTCTGCGGCGCGCGTCAAATGGCGCTCTTCGGCAACCGTCGCAAAGGTTCGTAGTTGATACAGTTCCATGTTCTCCGTCCGATCATTCGTGCCAATTGCGCACTGCGGTAAATACGTAGCACCCTAATCGGCGTTCTTGATCGTAAGCATCTGAAATTACGATTTTATTTACCCCTATTTCGGCCCGATTATCTCATTGTGCAAGGCAGCAATTCCGCTGCCCATCCGAAATTAGAGGTCAATCATGTTTAGCTGGACATTTAATAGCCTGACCGGCCTTTTCCCGCGCCCGTCTTCGACGCCGAAGGCCCCGTCAAAGCCCAAGAACACCGCGGCTCGCAGCAACCCGGACGAAGCGGCTGGGTCCGTGCTTGCGCCGAATCCTCATCTCGCCGCCCGCCGCGCGGAGGCGCTTCGAAGCCTCTTTCCGAAGCTGTCGAGCTGGTTCGGCAGCCGTCGCGATGCGCTCTACATCGGCGAGATCAATGAGTACCTGGCGCAGGCAAGCAACGTGACGGATCTTGAGCAGCGCATTCGAGTGATCGAACAGCAGCGGCATTTTTCGTAGGCATCTCGGCGTGACCATACGAACTTCGCAAGCGCAAGGCTAATTTCGCGACTTGACGCGCGTTAGCGAGAGGTCGTAGCGTGTGCAGCCTTTGCTGACACATGCGCGACTCGCACCATCCGGTCACGATCAAAACGAGCGCGCCCTCGCTCGACGGTGTCATCGAGCGCGCACGGCTAGTCAATGCGCTGGCCAAACTTCCGGCAGCCGCCAAATGGCTGCAAGCGCCGTCGGGAACCGGCAAGTCGACGCTAGCGGCCAGTTACGCCCGCACCCGCAAGCAGACGCTCGTCTGGTATCGGCTCGACGAGCGGGATAACGACCCAGCGTTTTTTTATGCGGAGTTCGCGCAGGCGGTCCGTATGCAGCCGCGGCTAAAAGCGCAACTGCCGAAATTCTCCAGCGACGATCACGATCGGCAGCAGGAGTTCGCGCAGCGCTTCGCTGCGGCGCTGAGTGAACAGCTAGCGAAGCCGGCGCTGATTGTGCTGGACGACGTGCAGTGCATAGTGACTGAAGAAATGCAGAGGGCGCTCGCCGCATTGATCGCGGTAGCCACGAATGGGAACGAACTTCTCTTCGTGTCGCAATCAACCGCACCAACTGCATTCTTTGATGCGATAGCAGCGCGGCAGCTTGCCTTGTTGAACGACGCGGATCTGCGTTTTGATGTAGACGAGTGCAAGACGATGATCGCAGCGTTGCGAATCGCTGAGACGCAGAGCGAAAGCATCGTTGCCTTGACCGGCGGCCATGCCGCTGCGCTTGTGCTCGCTTGCGAGCTGTTGCGCGGCACCGATCCGAAAAGTGCACTGGGTATCGAAACGGTTGAGCGCATTCACTCGCATTTGCTGACCAAACTTATTGAGCGCATGCCCCCGCCGCGGCGCGAGTTGCTGCTACAGACGGCATTCGTTACGCAGTTGATACGACCGGTTGCCGAAGCGTTGGCCGGGCCAGATGCGGCGCGTGAGCTCGACAAACTCGTTGAAAGCGGACTCCTGCGCCGGATGGGTGCGGACAGAAACGAAGTGTTCGAAGCGCATGGGCTCATACGGCAGGGTATGCAGGCATTGGTCCGTGATCGATTCGGAGAGGACGGGACGCGCGCGCTAGCCGAGCGCACCGCGACCGTTCTTGTAAGCAACGAAGCGCCGGAGGCAGCGTTCGCGCTGCTGACAGAGATCGGAGCGACAGCGCGCGCGATCGAACAATTGACGCACTTGGCTGAACGTTATGCAGCGCAGGGGCAGGTCGATTTGCTGTTGACTTCAATCGCCAAATTGCCTGCTGCAGAAGTTGGAAGTAATCCATGGTTGTGCTTCTGGACCGGCCAAGCACTGTTGCGGGTAGACGAAGAGCGGGCGCGCGTTTGGTTGGGATATAGCCACGCTGCATTCGAAGCGGTCGGTGACTCTTCCGGCATGAGGCTCGCTGCCGCCAACGTCGTTACTGCATTCGGTCTTGAGTGCGGCGATCTTCGAGAACTT
>Ga0137422_1000304_pt1 | contig 11062 bp, 9 predicted proteins | sample EasRivERMZT551_2_FD_102330 | JGI IMG/M metagenome (GOLD analysis project Ga0137422, IMG submission 102330) | Soil microbial communities from meander-bound floodplain in the East River, Colorado, USA - East River MetaG ERMZT551_2 | ecosystem: Environmental > Terrestrial > Soil > Floodplain ... | reverse complement strand
CGAACGCCACCAGCGCTAGTGGATAGCCCACATTCAGGAAGCTCTGCAGCATCAGCTCATCCACCCACGGCGGCGGCACGTGCAGCGCGCGGGCCGCGACCATGCGCTCGCGCAGCTTCGCTTCATCGCCCGTGGCGGTGGATACCGCTATCCGCACCAGCGCCAGGGTCTGCGGGTCGAGACTCATCCTAATAGGCCGCACGCCACACGCCGCACGCATTTCATCGCAGGAGGCCTCCATTTACACGCATCTCTCCAACCGTCTCGCCGCGCGAATTCGTGATTGGCTTCCTTAATAAGGACGACGGCTGGGGCTTGAGGCCGAGCTCGCTCAGCACCGCCGCGATCGCGAGTGCCGCCGCGAGACTGTGGCCGTCCACGACCTTGAGCGTGACCCCCAGGCTCTCGCGCACCAGGAGCGCGCTGTACACGCCTTCGGCGCCCACCTTCGTCACCACTCGGCCGGGATGGCCCTGCATCATGTCGGTGCACGGACGCCCGTGACCGGCGATCAGCTCCGGATGCAGCATCATCGCTTCGAGGATCGGGCCCTCGAGGCGCGTGTAGGCTAGCGCCATGTTGCGGAGCGGCAGCGCAAAGCAGGCCACGCCGCATCCGTCCACCGCCACACCGATTTCTCCGGCCGGCACGTCGGTGTAGGCCGAGACCGACTTCAGGCAGCGCTGCTGCACCGGGTGCTCCACACGCGCATAGAACTCCGTGGGCCAGCCGTGGTGCTTCGCGAGCGCGAGCATCCCCGTGTGCTTTCCCGAGCAGTTCGAGTACACGGCCGTGAGCCGCACGCCGCGGGTCTCGTAGTCCTTGGCGACGGCGTCCGACAGCGGGCGGTGCGGTCCGCACATCAGGTCGCGCTCCGAGCATCCGATCCGCTGCAGGAACTCGCGCACCGGCGTGACATGTTCGGGCGCACTCGAGTGCGACGCGCACGCGAGTGCCAGGTCCTCGCGCCGCAATCCGAATCGGTCCACGACACCGTCTTCGACCAGTGGCTGCGCCTGGAACGGCTTGGCCGCTGAGCGCCAGAACGTGACGAAATCGGGATCGCCCGCGCTGGCCACGAGCTTCCCCGCGGCATCCACGACGGCGACGTGGACTTCGTGGCGAGACTCGACGACGGAACCGCGGACGTTTTCGACGCGCATGGGCGGGTAAACTAACACCGGTCGGTAAACACCACGGCGACCCCGGGCTGCCGCCCGGGGTTAGCAAACCCTGGTGAGTACGCTGCCCTTAGCCAATATTGGCCCGGCCCATGCGACGCTTTGCGCTTGTCCTGGTACTCCTTGCTGCCGCACCACTCGCCGCCCAGGAAGCCAGCCCCTACTTGCCGCTCGCTCACTGGTCCATGCCGTTCGTCGAGCACCTCATCGCCGCGGGCCGGATGGCCGACCCGGCACCGCTGAGCCGCCCGTTCCGCGTCGATCAGATCGTGCGCGCGCTCGAGGCGGTCGACAGCAACGTGGTCACCGGCGCCGAGTGGGCCGTCGTCCGCAAGATCCGCGCGGAGTTCACGCGCTCGATGCGCGGGCCGTCGGCGCGGATCGACCTCAACGCCGGGATCGCGGGCAGCTCGCATGCGCGGCGCGATCCGCTGCGCGAAGCGGGCGTGGGACACGCGACGTTCAACGGCGGCGCGGCGCTGACGCTCTACTTCGGGCCCGCCGTCGTCTTTACGCATCCGTACTTCGATACCCGATTGAAGTGGGATCCCGACTACTATGGCAAGCAGGACCGCGCCATCGCGGGACGCTTCGCCGAAGCGTACGTCAGCGGGCAATGGCGCTTCGGCGAGCTGTTCTTCGGCAGCCTCGATCGCAATTGGGGACCGCGCTTCACGGAAGGGCTGATCGTGTCGCCGAGCCCCTACAGCTACGATCAGCTGAACGTCCGGATCGGCACCGACGGTATCTACTTCGAAGGACTGCTCACGCAGCTCGATGATCTCCCCGACACGAGCGGCACCGCCAACCAGCGCAACTTTGTCGCGCATCGGCTCGTGATCCGCCCACCGGGGAACACGACGTTTGCGCTATGGGAAGGGACGATCACCGCCGGACCCGGCCGCGAGCTCGAGCCGTGGTTCGCCAACATCTTCACCCTCGGCCTGGTGCAGCAATACGATCAGAATTCGCAGGCGAACAACATGCTGGGCTTCGACGTCACCACGCGCATCAAGCGCACCCAGCTGTTCGCGTCCGTGCTGCTCGACGACATCCAGGTCGATGAGTCCACCGCCAGCGACAACGAGCCCGCCTCCTACGGCTTCACGGTCGGCGGGCAGGGCGGCATCGCGCGCTTCGGCTGGACGGCATACTACACGCAGATGGCGAATCTCACCTATCGCACACCCAACCCGGCAGAAGCCGTGATGCGGCGCAATGTCGGGCTGGCCCGTAACTTTGCGGACTACGATCAGCTCACGCTGCGGGCGAGTGTGATCGCGGGTCCCAGCGTGCTGCTCGAGCCGGAGATCACCGCGCTGCGACAGGGAGAGGGCGATTTCCGGTTGCCCTATCCGACGGTCGCGCAGTTCGACTCGACGCCGACTCTGTTCGCGGGCGTCGTGGAGCGCACGCTGCGGCTCGCGGTCGCGGGGCGTGTCGCACGTGGGCGCTGGGTCGTATCGGGCGACGGGGGCGTGCACCTGATCGACAACTATCAGCACGTCAACGATGCTTCAAAAACTCGGTGGGTAGGGAGGATTGCACTCGAGTGGCGGACAAAGAAGGAGGGGCGGATCCCTTGAGAACTCAATGTGCGGCGTGGGGCGTGTGGCGCAGCAGGGCCACGTTCGTGCGCTGCGCCACGCGCCGCACGCAGCTACGCCGCACGTCCATATGATTACTCGTGATCGAGTAGAAGCACTCCTGCATAAGATGGCAGGGACGAAGGTCGTAGTAGTTGGCGACGCGATGCTCGACGTATACCTCGTGGGCGAGGTCGATCGTGTGTCCCCCGAAGCGCCCGTCCCCGTGGTCACGGTGCACGCCAGCCACCACGGCCTGGGCGGCGCGGCCAACGTCGCCGCCAACGTCGCGGCGCTCGGCGCCGAATGCCGGCTCGTCGCGGTGGTCGGCGAGGACGCGCGCGCGGGCGCCGTGCGGGGCGAGCTGGAAGACCTGCGGCTCAGCTCCGAGTACCTCGTGGTCGACTCGGGGCGCCCCACCACGTCGAAGACCCGCGTCGTCGCACGCGGGCAGCAGATGCTGCGCATCGACGAGGAGATCGAAGATCCGATTTCGGCCCGCGTCATGGAGCAGCTCGGCGGCGCGCTGGAGCGCGCGCTCAAGGATGCCGACGCGCTCTTGATCGAGGACTACAACAAAGGCGCGCTGGTGCCGCAGGTGATCGAGCGCGCCATGTCGATCGCGAAGAAGCGCAGCCTGCCGGTCGTGGTCGACCCGAAGTTCAAGAACTTCTTCGCCTATCGCGGCGCGACCGTGTTCAAGCCGAACCGCCGCGAGCTGGAGCTTGCCATGGGCGCGGCGCTCGATCTCGCGCACCCCGATGCCCTGCCGGACTCGCTCGAAAAGCTCAGCGTCGACAATCTGTTGCTCACGCTCGGCGCCGAGGGGATGTTGCTCGCGACTAAGGACGGCCAGATCACGCGCATTCCCACGATGGCGCGCGAGGTCTATGACGTGTCGGGCGCGGGCGACACGGTCACGGCGTGGGTTGGGACGGCGCTCGCAGGCGGGGCCACGGTGCGCGAGGCAGCGCACATCGCGAACTTTGCGGCGGGGATCGAGGTCGGGAAAGCCGGCGTTGCTACGGTGTCGCCGGCGGAAGTGCTATCCGTGCATGAAGCGTACTACGATCAACTGGGAAAACTGAGACGCGAAGGGCTATTGTAGGCTGTTATAATGGGCGGCACAGGACTCGAACCTGTGACCTCCGGTATGTGAGACCGGCGCTCTAACCAGCTGAGCTAGCCACCCCTGGGCGTCTAGGCATGGGCCCTCCAGGATTTGAACCTGGGACCTACGGATTATGAGTCCGCTGCTCTAACCGCTGAGCTAAGGGCCCGCGAGGCGGGAATATATCAATGCGCAGAGTTCTCGTCATCTCCCACAGCTACTTGCAGCCGACTCACCGCGGCAAGCTCCGCGCGTTGGCGGCGCGCGGTCTCGAAGTCACCGTCGCTATTCCCCAACGCTGGCGCGACCCGTGGTTCGGCCGGCCGATCGAAGTGGCGTGGGAGCGGCAGGGCGGCCTCGAGGTGTTCCCGTTGCCCGCGAGCGGGATGGGCCCCAGGGGTGAGTTGTCCAAGGCGAAATACGGCCGGGGCGCGCTCATGGCCCTGCTCCGCGACCGCCGCCCCGACCTCGTCCAGATAGAGGAAGAACCGACCACGGTCGCGGCGAAGCAGGTGCTCGGCGCCGCCCGGCGACTCGGCATCCCCGTCGTGCTCTTTACCCATCAGAACGTGGACCTGCAGCTCGATTGGTGGCTGCGCTGGAAGCATCGGCGCATGCTGCGCAAACTGACGGGACTCGTCGCCGGCAGCGATCTGGCCGGCACGCTCGCGCGCGGCGACGCCCCCAACCTGCCGATCGCCGTGATTCCACAGCTCGGCGCGCTGGCGCCGCATGAGCCGCAACACGTCCCGCACGAAGGGCTCGCGATCGGGTTCGTGGGCCGGTTGGTCCCGCACAAGGGACTCGATAACTTGCTGCAGGCGCTCGCGCTGCAGCGCAGCGCCAAGTGGCGGCTGACGATCGTCGGAGACGGCCCCGAGCGCGAGCGGCTCGAGCAGCTCGCAACCGACCTGCGCCTGGCGGCGCGCGTGCGCTGGACCGGCGGCCTGCCCGCCGACCACGTCGCAAATCTGTGGCCGGACCTCGACGTACTGGTGACGCCGTCCCGATCCTCGGAGGAATGGCGCGAAGCCAACGGACAGGTTCTGATGGAAGCGATGGCGAATGAGGTGGCAGTGCTCGGCACCAACAGCGGCGTCATCCCGGAGCTGATCGGCGACGCGGGGCTCGTGGTGCCGGATGGCGATCTGCCCGGGCTGGCGGCAGCGCTGGAACGACTCAACGATGTGGCAACACGCAGAGCCTTGGCTCAAGCTGCAAGAGCGAGAGCATTACGGTTGTACTCAGATGACGCCATCGCGGAGCGGACTCTGGAGTTCTGGAAGCAGGTGGTGAAATAGTGCCATCAGTCCTCCTAGTTCCCGATCTTCCGCTGGACCGTTGGGCCTCGATGGACAAGTATGCCCATCGCCTGCACGACTGGCTCGAAAGCAGCGACTTCGGCTTCCAGGTCCGGCTCGCCGCCCATATCGGCGCGCTGACGCGCGCTTCGGACGAGCACCGGACCAGGAGGGAGCGGCGCCGCAGCGGGTCCTTCGTGCGCTGGTGGACCCAGCCGGTCGATCCGTCGCGCGTCGTGCTGCCCGGCCCGCTGCACGGCCCGCAGCAGTGGGCGGCCCGGTACTACTTCTATCCCTGGCGCGTGAAGCGCGAAGCCAAGCGCGTCGATCTCGTGCACGTGCTCGATCACAGCTACGCGCACATGATCGAGACCGCGGGCCGCCGCCCCGTCGTGGTGACGGTGCACGATCTGATGCCGGTCGTCGTGCTGCGCGCCCCGCAGGACGGCTGGCGCGAGGGGGTGCGCAATCGCTTTCTCAAGCAGGCGCTCAAGGCGCTGCGCCAGGCCGATTCGTACATCGTCGGGACCGAGTGGCTCAAGCGTGAGCTGGCCACGTGGCTCGGCACCGACAAGAACATCCACGTCGTGCCGTTCGGCGTCGATCGCGCCTTTTTCGGCGAGTCGGCGGTGGCGCGCGAGCGCGGCCGGCGCGACTGGCGCATCCCCGAGGAGGCGTTCGTGGTGCTGCATGTCGGCAGCACCGTAGACCGCAAGAATGTCCCGCTCGTGATTCAGACGATGGCGCGGCTGCGCCAGCAGACCGACGCGTATCTGCTCCAGGTGGGTGGCCGGTTCACACCCGAGCAGGAGCAGCTGATCGACCGGCTCGACCTGCGCGGCGCCGTGCGCAGCATCTCGTCGGCGGATGAGACGGCGCTGCGGCGCGCCTATCGCGCGGCCGACGTGCTGCTGTTCCCCTCGCTCTATGAAGGCTTTGGATTCCCCGTGCTCGAGGCGTTTGCGTCGGGGTTGCCGGTGGTGACGTCCGGCGCGGGAGGATTGAAGGAGGTGGCCGGCGGCGCCGCGGTGGTCGTCGAGGGGCGCGATCCCGGCGACTACGTCCATGCCCTCGAGCGACTGGACGACAGCGAGGAGCGTGAGGAGTTGATCCAACAGGGCTGGGCTCGCGCCCGGCAGTTTACGTGGCAGAAGACGGCGGCGCTCACAGCCGAGGTTTATAAGCCGCTGTTTTAGGCGGCCATTCGCAGTGATACTAAAGCTGCAGCACCCGAATTCGGTCCAGGGCGCGTCGGAACGGGTCGAAAACGAGGCCAAGTTCCTCGAGGGTGACAACGCCAAGCAGCGCCTCGGGGTCCTGCGGATGGCCGAGGACAACGGGCGTGTGACAGCGACCCTGCGGCAAAGAAATCTCACACTCCGATACGGCCCGCGTAATCGTACTTCCGTCAGCCAGACTGAATTGTTGCTCCCGTTCCGCACTGAGGCCGATCCTCCGCCATACTCGCTCCGGCAGCAGTGAATACTTCGCGCCGGAATCGATCAGCAGGGTCACGCGCTCCTCACCTTGGGGACCGCGCACGGTGCCTTCGATGTAGGTAATGCCCACCTCCGGTTCCTTTCGTGCGGGAATGTACCCAAAAGCGCGCGTCCTAGCGGCGCTTCAACAGCTCTTTCAGCACCTCGACATCCTGGCGGTCCTGTGGTCGGCCGGCCGCCTCCTTTGACCGGATGATGTCTTCCAGACGTGCGGCCAGGAGCGCATGCCCGTAGAGCTCGAAGCGCACCGCCTGAGACGCGAGGTCCTTGTAGCCGGTTGTCCCGGACGGCGTGAACGCGAGGTCGAGCCGGCCGGCGTTGGTCGTGAGGTTCCAGATGTCGGCGCGCGCGAGCATTTGCGGACTGCAGTCGAATGGCAGGCCCTCCGGGATGGGCTCGGTAAAGACCCGGGCGTCGAGCTCGCGCAGCGCCGCCGCGAGTCGTTGCAGGTTATCCGCATCCCGGGCCGGAGTGATATCTGCGTCCTGCGTGAAGCGCGGGAATCCTTGCAGTCGCGCGGCGAGCGCGCCGATGAGCACGAATTGCACCTGGTGCCGAGCAAGCGTTGTGAAGAGCAGCTCAGGATCGAGCGGCGCGCCGCCGGGGACGACTCGCTCAGACACGACGCACGTCATGCAGGAAGCGACTGACGTTCTTGATCTCCTGCATTCGCTGCTCCGCCGTCATTGCCAGGATCCGCGCGACGTCTTCCAGCATGTGCGAGCCAACGACCACGCTCGGCTCGGCATGCGCGACCACATCATAGTTCGCCGCCTTCAACAGGCGCTCAAGCGTAGACCAGGTGGGGCTGGTCTGGCCGCGTTCAATTCGGGCGACAGCCGACTGGGCCGTCCCCGCGCGCGCGGCTAGGGCGCGCTGACTGAGGCCGGAGCGAGTGCGTGCTTGGCGAAGTAGTGTGGCAGCGTTGGCCATGCCTGAATGATAGCTAATCAGCTATCAGCGGCAAGTCTAGTTTAACGACTTGACCAGCCGTTAGTTAGGGGCCAACTTCACCACCCTGTCTTTTCGGAAGCCCTTGGATAAATGAGACCCTTCGGGTTCTTGTTGGACACGCGTACACGCGTTGTACTGGCCCTGAGCCTCTGCGCGCTCACCATCGCCGCTCCCTCCGCGCACGCCCAGGCCGTGCCCCCCGGCGCGGCGGGTCAGTTGCAGCAGGCGATGTCGATGAATCCCGACGAAATCCGTAGGCGGATCCAGGAATCGGGACTGACGCCCGACCAGATTCGGGCACGGCTGCGCGCCAGCGGCTATTCCGAAGGTCTCCTCGACAGCTACTTTGGCCCGGCAACAGGACCCAGCGCCGGACAACCAGGCGCGAATGAGCTTGCCGCTCTGGCAGCGCTGGGCCTCGCGCCGTTCCAGGCCGAGGGGTCCCGTCTGCCGGTCGATACGGGGCTGATTCACCGCCGCGGTGACACGCTGCCGCCCAGCAACGTGTTCGGCGTGGATGTGTTCCGCCGCACGTCGACGCAGTTCCTGCCGCTCCTCTCGGGGCCGGTGCCGCCCGACTACCGGCTCGGACCTGGCGACGTCCTCGTTGTGATTCTCACCGGCGACGTCGAGCTGGCGTACACGCTGCAAGTGACGCGCGAGGGGTTCATGTTGATCCCTCAGGTCGGCCAGGTGTTCGTCAGCAACCTCACCTTGAACCAGCTGCGTGACGTACTCTACACGCGCCTCGGGCGCGTCTACTCCGGCGTGCGCCGTGGGGCGAGCGCGACGACTCGGTTCGACATCTCGGTCGCGAACGTGCGGGCCAACCAGATCTTCGTGGTGGGCGAGGTCACGCAGCCCGGCGCCTATCAGATCAGCTCCCTCGGCACGGTCCTCACGGCGCTCTATGCTGCGGGCGGCGTGACCGAGCTCGCGAACATGCGGCGGATCGATGTACAACGGCTCGGCAAGTCCGTCGCGTCGCTCGATCTGTACGATTACCTGCTCCGCGGTGACACCCGCAGCGACATCCGGCTCGAGACGGGTGACGTCGTGTTCGTGCCGGTGCACGAGACGCGCGTCCAGGTGACCGGAGCGGTGATCCGCCCCATGATCTATGAACTGAAGACCGGCGAGCAGCTCGGCGATCTGCTGGCGGCGAGCGGCGGGTTCCGCGCCGACGCGGCGCTGCAGCGCGTGACGGTGCACCGGATTCTGGCGGCGGCCGAGCGTGGGCCCGGACGTGCACCCCGCGCGGCGGTCGACGTCGCGCTGGCCGTGGCGCCACCGGCACCGGCGGGAGCCGGTAGCGGGCAAGGCACGAGCTACGGCACCGCAGCGCTGGGCGCGCCTGGGATCCGCGTGCCGGCGTTGGCCCTCATGGCCGGCGACTCCGTCGTCATCGATTCCCTGCCGCCCTTGAGCGAGACGTACTACGTCGCGATCGCGGGCCGCGTCAACAAGCCGGGGCGGTTTCCGTGGCGGCCCGGCATGACGCTACGGGACCTCGTGCTGATCGCGCGCGGTCCCAAGGTCGGGGCGTACTTGAAGGAGGCGGAGATCGCGCGGCTCCCCGAGGACCGCGCGCGGGGGCAGCTCGCGACGACGATCCGCGTGCCGCTCGACTCGACCTACCTGCTCGAGCGCACGGCCGACGGCCCGTTCGTCGGGCCGCCTGGTGTGGCGGTGCCCGCGAGCGGGGCGGCCGAGGTGCCGCTCGAGCCGTACGACAACGTGCTGATCATGCAGGAGCCGCAATTCGACCTGCAGCGTGCGGTGGTCGTGAGCGGCCAGGTGCGGTATCCAGGGACGTACTCGCTGCGCTCCAAGGAGGATCGTCTGGCGGATGTGATTACGCGCGCGGGGGGACTCACCACGCAGGCGTACCCGGAGGGCATCCGGTTCGTGCGGGCGCAGGACGGTGTCGGGCGCGTCAACATCGACCTGCCGCGGGCGCTGCGCGATCAGAAGTCCACGCAGAACGTGATCCTGCAGCCCGACGACTCGATCTATATCCCTGAGTACCAGCCGACGGTGAAGGTGACGGGCGCCGTCAACGCCCCAGGCAGCCTGCTTTGGAAGCGCGGCGCCAACCTCAACTACTACATCAGCGCCGCGGGCGGCATGTCGGCGAGCGCGGACGGCGGCCGGGTGAGCGTGCGGTTCGCGAACGGCGACGCGCGCACGCGGCGGAAGGGGCTGATCTTCTCGAGCAACCCGGAGCCGGGCCCGGGCTCGGAGGTGTTCGTACCGACGAGGCCGCCGAGCGAGAAAATAAACACCATAGCGCTACTGGGGGGGATCGCGCAGATCCTGGCGAGCGTCGTCGCGATCATCGCCGTGGCGAAGTAGTGGGGCCACGGAAGTCTCCAGCCCGCCATAAAAACGTTCTGCGAACGATGCGATCACCCTCCGCGGCACCAGCGCACCGTTGCGATCGTTCGCGAAAAAGACGACCCCGTCGATTCTGTCTCGCGACACAAGCGCAATGTCCTCGAGGCGAGCCGACTCGTCCGGGAATGTGGTCATCGAGTTGTAGCGGTACCAAGGATCCACATAATCCAAGGTTGCCAGGATGCGCGGACCGCCCGTGAGTTGAAGCTTGCTCTCGAGGTTGTTCTCGTACCGCTCGGTTGACGTGATAACGCAGAAACCGGACGCAATCAAGTAGTCAAACGAGCGATATTCGTCACTCGGAAAGCTCCACGTGTCCCGCTCCACCTGACGGTTGTTGTACGAGTCGAACCACATGAGCTCCTTGTCACGGAGCCCACGCTTCGAGGACTCCAAAAAGGCTCGTATCGCAGCCGCTTCCGCCTCGGAGTACCCCGGCCCATTCCCAGGAAACCATCGGCCGCGCGTGCCGAGCTGATTGCCGTACAGAATCCCATCGAAGCCGAGATCGCGCACATAACGAGAGACCTGATCCACGAGAAACTGACCGCATTCAGTTCCTTCCACGATGCCGTCGGGCGCACTGGCATAGACGGCGTCGTCTTGGTGGAGACGTCCTCGGATATCGTAGCTGCCCCATGGCCACGACATGCACTCTGGATGCCGGCGCATTTTGAAGTCATTGCGGGTGAATTCAAGACCCGAGTCGATCTGGTCAAACACCTTCAGCGACATCCCCAATGCGGCCGCACGAGCCTTGAACGCCTGGACGATCGCGTGGAGCTGGCGGTAATCGAGGACCCGTTGCGAAACCGGTACGTCGTTCGTGTATCGGGCCCACTCCACCGTATCCCCCCAAGACTCTCCTCCCCGGTACGTGAGAATCTGGTCACCATTGCCCACGGCGAAGATCACTATGGTCTGGGCTGCGCGTGAGGTCAGTGGCGAGTAGTTGTTGAGGAACGCTGCCACCCCGGTCGCAGGATGAGAAAAATCACTAAGGATCTTTGGAGTCGCAAACAACACCACGGTT
>Ga0137422_1000297_pt1 | contig 11220 bp, 8 predicted proteins | sample EasRivERMZT551_2_FD_102330 | JGI IMG/M metagenome (GOLD analysis project Ga0137422, IMG submission 102330) | Soil microbial communities from meander-bound floodplain in the East River, Colorado, USA - East River MetaG ERMZT551_2 | ecosystem: Environmental > Terrestrial > Soil > Floodplain ... | reverse complement strand
CTGCTGAAGAGGAGCCATACCGATCCGCATTGGGAGAAGAAGCGCGGAGAAGTTGTGGCATTCGAGCGCGCAACGCTCTATGGGCTGGTCGTCTATTCGCAGCGCCGGGTCGCATTCGCTCCCATCGATGCGGCTGCGGCGCGCGACATATTCATTCGTACAGCGCTCGTCGACGGTGAGTTCGAAACCCGCGCGCCATTTTTGTCTTACATCCTGCGGCTGATTCGCCAAATTCGCGAGCTCGAACACAAGACACGGCGGCTCGATGTTCTGGTTGACGATGAACTTATCTTCGCGTTTTATGAGCGGCTGATTCCGCCTGGCGTCAGTACCGGCGTGGACTTCGAACGTTGGCGCATGGACGCTGAGCGCAACGACCCGAAAGTGTTGTTCTTATCGCGCGACGAGGTGATGCGGCATGAAGCAGCCGGCATCACCACCGATCTATTTCCCAAGCAGATGGTGTTGCGCGCGAGGGGTGGCGAGTTGCGATTGCCGCTTGACTATCACTTCGAGCCGGGCAGCGCACGCGACGGCGTCACGATGACGGTGCCGCTGATCGCGCTGAATCAGATTGACGGCGAGCAATGCGAATGGCTGGTGCCCGGCATGCTGAAGGAAAAGGTGCGCCTACTGCTTAAGTCGCTTCCGCAGAAGTTGCGTCGCCACCTGGTACCGCTACCCGACTATTCAGCAGCATTTGTCGAACGTGCCGAAGGGCACATCTCGCAACCATTGATCGGCGCGTTGATCTCGGATATCCGAAGCGAGCGCGGCATCGTATGCCAGCCCGTCGATTTCAAACGCGAATCCTTGCCGTCACACTTGCAGATGAATTTCAGGGTGATCGATGAGCAAGACAGGCAGCTGGCGATGGGCCGCAGCCTTGCGCAGTTGAGGTCAGAGCTGGGCGGTGCAGCGCGCACGACCTTTCAGCGAGCCGTTGGCCTGGACGATACGGTTGCCGAAGGAACGCACGATCGCATTACCGACTGGGATTTCGGCGAACTGCCGGAGGTGCTTGAACTTGGGCGCGGGGGGCAGAAGTTGGTTGGCTATCCAGCACTGGTCGATCACGTAACACACTGCTCGATCGAAGTGTTCGATACACCGGCGCGAGCCGGCATGCAACACCGGCCCGGCTTGAGACGACTGTTCCGGTTACAACTGAAGGATCAAGTTAAGTTTCTCGAAAAGAGTCTGTCGAGTCTTCAGATGACGCAGGTACGTGCATCAACCATCGGGTGGCTTTCGGCAGCGTTGCCCAGCTATGAGGAGCTTCGCGAGCAGATCGTGACCGCTGCACTCGAGCGTACATGCCTGGTACTCCCGCTGCCGACCGATCGAGCAAATTTCCTCGAGCGCAAGGAGCAGGCGCGCACCAAGCTCAATTTGATCGCACAGGAAATTGCGCGGCTTGTGACGACCATTGTCGAGCAAGCCGCAACAGTCCCACGCAAGCTGCACACCATTAGCGCATTTCCGTGTTTGGTCGCGGATATTGAACAGCAACTATCTCAACTTTTTGCACCGTCATTTATCGTGACGACCCCACCGCTGCAACTTGCGCAGTTCCCACGTTATCTAAAGGCGATTGAACTACGGATAGATAAAGCGAAAAGCGATCCGGCGCGCGATACAGCGCGAATGAACGAGGTAATGGCGCTTTTTACGCCGTGGCAGCGCGCGATCAGGGCGCGCAAAGGGATCAGCGATCCACAACTCGATGAGTTTCGCTGGCTGCTCGAAGAGCTACGAGTTTCGCTGTTCGCTCAGGAACTGAAGACACCGATGCCGGTAAGCGTCAAGCGGCTGCAGAAGGTCTGGGAAAGTGCGAGCCGATGAGAGCTCGCACCCGAGGTCGTGTCCGTCACGGCGTACCGTGACGGTCAGGAACTATGTCGAGGACTTCGAATCGCTGCGATTCGGCCCGCGACGAGGTCCGCGCTGGTCTTCCGGACCTTTTTCGATATCGAAGCTGAATTCGCGAACCAGCTGACCGTCGATGTACACGCGCATCTTGTGGGCGCCAATCGGATCGCCCGGCGCGTAGCGCCATTCGTTCGCGATAAAGCCCAGCCGGGTCGGAATGATGCGCTCCGTGACCGCAGTCTTGCGATCGGGCGAGATACTGAAAATCCCCATCGCTTCACCCGGGCCCCAAGTCGGAGGTGCCTCGGGTAACTCAAATTCCTCGCGCCACACGACCGTAGGTTTACTTGTCTTGAAAAGAATGTACCAACCGTAAGGCGCGGCGGGTATCGCAGGAAACTTGTCCGTCTCGTACAGCAGCCGTCTGCCGCTTGGATCGGCGCCGAACACGCCGAACTGTGCGGTGACAACCTGAATTTCTGCCGCTGCCAACGGCGCCTTTGCAGCAGCCGTCTTCAAGTCGCCTGCGGCCGAGGTGGTGGCGGTGCTGCTCGCCGGGTCCTGAGACGCGCAGCCGACAGCCATTAGCGCCGCAGCCAGAATGGTGATCGACTTAGTGCCGGATGTCATTTGCAACCTCCGAGATCAACGGCCGGTTAGAAGTGGGCAATTGAATTAAATCACACATAGAACTACCGCATCACTTGGAAAGCTCCATTAGCACACGCTGTCCTTCCCGTTTTGGACCGTCAAGTTGCGTGAGCGTTGCGGGCGTTGTCTTTTTGCCGTCATTTCGTCGTCTAGAATTCAATGAAAAGGGGTGGGACAACAAACTAATGGCAACGCATGAGCCGGTGCGATTTGGACTGGTAATCGTGGGTGACGAGATCCTGTCCGGCAAGCGCGAAGACAAGCACCTGAACAAAGTGATCGAGCTGCTGCGCGTGCGCGGCCTGCAACTCGCATGGTCCCACTACATCGGTGACGATCGAGACGCATTGATTGAACTGTACCGCCGCACATTCGCCGGCAGCGACACAATCATCAGCTGCGGCGGAATCGGTGCAACACCCGACGATCACACCCGACAGGCTGCCGCTGCTGCGCTTGCAGTACCGATTGAGCTTCATCCCGACGCTGCTGTCCTGATAGCCGAACGCTGCGCCGAGATGGCGCGCAAGGGACATGGGAGCGCGGACATGAGCACGCCGGAGAACAAGCAGCGGCTAAAAATGGGCGAGTTTCCGTCGGGTGCGGCGATCATTCCAAATCCGTTTAACCGCATTCCAGGTTTCTCGATCCGAAATCATTGGTTCTTGCCCGGCTTTCCGGTGATGGCTTGGCCAATGATCGAGTGGGTGCTCGATACTCACTACGCGCAGCACTTCAATAGTCAACGGAGTGTGGAGCGCTCCTTGATCGTTTTTGAAGTTGCCGAGTCGTTGCTGACTCCCCTGATGGAAGAGGTCGAGCACCGATTTCCGGGCGTGCATTCGTTCAGCCTACCGTCGGTTGGCGATGGAGCCGACGGTAAGCCGGCGCGGCGGCATGTCGAGTTGGGCGTGCGTGGCGCTGAAGCGTCAATCATCGAGCGCGCATTCGGAGAGCTGCGCTCGAGCGTATTGGCTCTGGGCGCCGAGGTGAGCCCGTAATGCGCTTGATCAAGGGGCTGGCCGGCCCGCTCGGTGTGTTGGTGCAAGGCCGTTGGCGATTTGGCTTGCGTCAGGCGCTGATCGTCTTTGTCGCGACAATCGTTGCAATGGGCGTGCGAAATCTGCTGACGCCGTGGCTCGGAACCGAGTTGCCGCTGGTCACCGTGTTTCCCGCGGTTGCGATCGTGGCCTTTTTCTCAGGTATTACGACCGGTGCAGTAACTGGCCTGGCGTGTGCCCTATGGATGTTCACGCCATGGGTGCCGCCGCATCTCTCCGCAAACTTTGGCTGGCGCGAGATTGCTGCGTTTCTTCCCGCCGCGTTTTTGGTCGCGTTCTTTAGCGGGCAGGGCCGCGATGAGGCGGCTGCGGCGACGGCAGCCGCTGATTCCGCATCCACCCGACTCACCGTGCGCGCGCTTCGGCTCTCGATGGCCATGGCGGTGATGTTGCCAACGCTGCTGTTCACGGTGGCAGCCTGGATTTTCTACGGGCAGGCGTTCGACGAGGCGCGGTTACGCGTCGATCGCGAAGCGCGCATCGCGCAGGAACACGCTTCGAAGATCATGGAAAACAACGCGTCGATGAAGCGCGCGGTGCTCGACTTCGTGGCGCGGATGGCACCGGAAGAAGTATTCGCGTATGAGCGCGAGTTGCACGCAAAACTCGTGGCGCTGGGCTCAGGCCTGCAACAGTTGCAGTCAATATGGCTTCTGGATTCTGCCGGGAAGGGCCTCGCGTCGAACCGCTTTTTTCCTGTGCCGAGAATCGACGTGTCAGATCGCGAGTATTTTCGTTGGCATCAGGCAAACCGCACCGGCGTTTACATCAGTGAGCCACTTGTTTCTCGTACTACCGGCGAAGCATTTTTCGACGTGTCCCGTCGGTGGGATCACGACGGCAAGTTCGCGGGTGTCGTCACCGTTTCTCTGTATCCCGCGTACTTCAGTGAGTTCTACCGCGGCATGGCCCTCGATAGCCCGGGGCTGATGGTGATGATGGTGCGCAGCGACGGCGCAGTGATTGCCCGCTGGCCCATCGTGCCGTCGAACGCGTCACGATTGGAGAGCAACAGCGCGCTATCGAAGGCGATGGCAGCCGGGGACATGCAGGGACATATCGAGGGTGTGTCCTCGGTCGACGGTGAGGATCGCCTAAACGCGTTTCGCCGTTTGGAGCGGTATCCGATCTATGTTGTAGCCGGAATCGATCGCGATGCGATCATCGCTGGATGGCAACGCCAGTTGGCGGTTCTGGCAGCGTTTACGTTTCCGATTTCGATGGCGCTCGTCTATGTCGCGTGGGTCGCGTTGCGACGGACACGCCGCGAGTTGGCCGCTCAGCAGAGTCTGCAACGCGAGATTGAACAGCGGGCGCGCATTGAAAATGCGTTGCATCATGTGCAGAAACTCGAAGCGCTGGGACGATTGACCGGTGGCGTTGCGCACGACTTCAACAATTTGCTGACGATCGTCAGCAACAATTTGCATTTGATGCGCCGTCTTGATCCCGCATTGACAGACAACAAGCAGCTAGCTGCGATGGGGCGGGCCGTGGCTTCGGGCGAGCGGTTGACGCGCCAATTGTTGGCGTTTGCGCGGCGCCAGCCGCTACAGCCTGAAGTCATCTCGATTCAGGAGCGGCTGCCGGCTTTGCTCGCGCTGATCGCACCGACGTTGGGTCCGCACATCGAGTCGTCGGTCGATGTGGACTCGAAGACTAGGCCGGTGCTTGCTGATCCTGCCGAGCTTGAGCTGGCGGTGATCAACCTCGCGGTCAATGCCAAGGACGCGATGCCCGAGGGCGGGCAATTGACATTGAGCGCGCGCAATGCAACGCTGGCGGAGATCGATATCGCCGGCGAATTCGTCGTGTTGACGGTGGCAGATACCGGCACTGGTATCGATCCTGATCTGACCGAGCGCATATTCGAACCGTTTTTCACGACGAAGTCTGCAGAGCAGGGCACCGGGCTTGGATTAAGCCAGGTTTACGGTTTGTGCGCCCAGGCCGGAGGCACAGCCCGCGTCGAGTCAAAACCCGGGCAAGGCACGCGTGTAAGTCTGTATTTGCCGGCGACTGATCCGATGCCTACCGCAGTCGATGCGCGCCGCCAACTCGACGACCAAAAGCTCGACTGCAACATATTGCTGGTAGAGGACAACGAGGAAGTCGCGGTGGCCACTCAGCCGCTGCTGGAAGCGGCAGGTTGCATCGTGCAGTGGGCCCGCAGCGGCACTGCGGCTCGAGTCATCATCGATGCGGAGCCAGGCAAGTTTGACATCGTTCTGAGCGATATGGCGATGCCCGGCGAGCCTGACGGACTGGGACTGGCTGAATACCTGCGCAAGCGCTATCCGGAGATTCAGGTGGTGCTGATGACCGGCTATACCAATCAACTGCAGGAGGCAGTGACGCGGCGATTTACCGTGCTGGCGAAGCCGTGCTCTCCCGACACACTGATGAACGCGATGCGTGACTCGATTCGCAAGCGCAAGGCATCAAGAGCGGCTGAGCTTGCACAATAAGGGGCATAAAAAAAGCCCGATCTGGTTAGATCGGGCTCGGAAAGCACCACCCAAGGAGGAGACAGAAGGAGCCTGGGTTTAGGCCAGGCAGTGGTGCCAAGGAGACAACCGTTACAGCGTCTTTGTACCCGCCTTCGTCTGCTCATCAAGCGCGGAGTTAATCAGGTTTTGCTTGCCACCTTTGCGCTTCAAGTATTCCTGCGTATGCCTTGCGATTAGGCGGCTTTGCGCTTGGCGGACGCTTTAACTGTTTCGTTGGCAGCCGATGCATTCCTCAGTGCGGCCGACGTAGCGGCAGTCACATTCGACTCTGCCATTTCAACGGCTTGGCGGCTTGCACGTGAAAACGTGTCATATGCCGTGTTGGCGGCGGCGACGGCGCTCTTGAGCATCGACACGCCAGTCTCCGATCCTGCTGGCGAGTTTTTCGCCGCAAAATCGATCAGTTGCGCGACTTTCTTGTTGGTCTCGGCGATCTGCGCGTCGACAATGCGCGACACTTCGGTGCCGGCACCATTCGCAATGCTGTACGCCTTGCGCGAATAGCTGACGGCCTTTTCCAGCGTCGGCTGTGTCATGCCGCCCGACAGGGCGAGTAATTCTTGCACGTCTCTGACCGACAACAGGGCTTGCGTGCGCTCGACCGATTCTTCCAGCGTGGCTTTGGCGGCGGCAAGGTTGAGTTCCATTAAACGCTCTGCAGCGTCAAACCAGGTTTGGCTCAGCGCGATAGCAGCGTCCATCTGACCTTTTTGAATTTCCGTAAATTGAGCGGGGGTTGCGAACATTGAGATACTCCTCAGTAGTGAATAAATCGTCCTCTTAGAAAGGGCTCGGTTGCAGGCTATTGCTGCGCTGCACAAAGCGAATTCTAGAGGCTATTAGGGCTAAGTCAAGCGATTTTGGTGCATCGCACTAAAATCGTCGCGGGAATGCCAGAACCGCTTCCAGACATGTCTGAGCCGACCCAGAAAGGTAATCGGGCGGCGTGGCTCGCCGCCGCGCCGCTGGCGTTCGTGCTCATCTGGAGCACCGGCTTTATCGTGGCCAAGTACGCCGCTCCGCACGCGCCGCCATTGACGTTTCTGCTCTACCGCTTCGCCGGCGTTATCGTGATCTTGCTTCCCTTCATTGCCATTACGCGAGCGCCATGGCCGGACACGGCAAGCGCTTGGCGCGACGTCATCGTGGTAGGTGTGCTGCTGCAGGCCACCTATCTTGGGGGCGTCTGGGTTGCGATTGCGCTCGGGATGCCGGCCGGTGTGTCGGCATTACTGGTCGGGTCGCAGCCACTGTTGACTGCCCTACTGGCCTTCACGATCGATGAACGGGCATCCCGGGTGCAATGGATCGGGCTCACGATCGGCTTTGCCGGCGTCGCATTGGTGTTATCTGATCGCCTAACACTCGCCGGTGTCGAGCCGCTAGCGCTGGCCGTTAACTTCCTGGCGCTCGCCGGCATAACAGCCGGAACGTTGTATCAAAAGAAGCACGGAACCGAAGTCGATTTACGCACCGGCAGCTTGATCCAGTTTGCAGCGTCGTTCGTGCTGCTGTTGCCCTTCGCCATCGCGACCGAAACGATGGTCGTCGACTACACGCTGGAGTTCTGGTTGGCGCTGGGTTGGTCGATCGTAGCCCTTTCTTTGGTCGCGATCACGCTACTGCTCGTTATGATTCGCCGCGGTCGTGCAACCGAAGTGACGAGCTTGATGTACCTGACGCCACCGGCGACCGCAGTGCTGGCTTGGTTGATGTTCGGCGAGATGCTTGGCCCGCTCGCATGGGCCGGCGTTCTCGTTACGATGGCAGGAGTCGCGCTCGTGCTCACGGCAGGTAAGCGGTAGCAACGTAGTGATAAATCCGGACATGTTTTCGTGAGCGATCGGCGTGAGTTGCCACATCTGCGTGCCAGCTATCGGCATTTTCAGCGTCTCACGACACGCTGGATGGACAACGACGCCTATGGTCACGTCAACAATGTCGTGTATTTGAGCTGGTTCGACACGGTGGTCAACGACTTTCTGATTCACTCCGAAGTGCTCGATCCTCAGCGGGGCGATGTGGTCGGCTTCGTCGTCGAAACATGTTGTCGTTATCTGTCGCCGCTTGCATTTCCGCAAGCAGTTGAAGGTGCGCTGCGAGTGGGCCGTATTGGCACATCGAGCGTGCGTTACGAAATCGCGATATTCGCGGAAGGCGCGGACACGGCAAGCGCGCAGGGTCACTTCGTGCACGTTTATGTTGATCGTGCAACGCACAAGCCGGTGCTGTTGCCGGCGCGGTTACGAAACGTGTTGCAGGGGATCGAGGCGTGAACCAAGGTGCCTTATCCGATCGCCGGCCCGGTGGTGATTACGCAATCGTCGATCACGCGATCGCAACGCGCCAGTCGGTGCGCGCATTTCTTCCAACGCCGGTGCCGCGCGAAACGGTCGAAGAGATCTTTCAGCTGGCATCGCGCGCGCCGTCGGGCACCAATACGCAGCCGTGGAGGGCGATTGTGTTAACCGGTGCGGCGAAGCAGCGGCTCAGCGACGCGATTCTGGCTGTATACAACGACGCGGAGGAACGCAAGCAACACACCGAGGAATATGCGTACTACCCGACGAAATGGGTCGATCCCTATCTGGCACGGAGGCGCAAGATCGGTTGGGATCTGTACGGGCTGCTCGATATCGGCCGTGAAGACAAAGCGAAGATGCACGCGCAGCACGGACGCAACTATGTGTTTTTTGATGCGCCGGTGGGCATCATCTTCACGATCGATCGCATCCTGGAGCAGGGCAGCTGGCTCGACTTCGGTATGTTCTTGCAGAACGTGATGGTGGCGGCACGCGCGCGCGGTCTCGATACCTGTCCGCAGGCGGCGTTTACGCAGTTTCACCGCGTTATTGCACGCGAGCTGACGCTCTCCGAAAACGAGATGGTGGTCTGCGGCATGTCGCTCGGCTACGCTGATATGTCGAAGATCGAAAATAAGCTGGTGACTGAGCGCGAGCCGGTGTCAGGGTTCACGCGCTTCCTGGAGAAGTAATGAAGCACCGCATTGCAGTAATCGCCGGTGACGGTATCGGGCGGGAAACGGTGCCGGAAGGACTGCGTGCCCTCGATGCCGCGGCGCGCCGATTCTCGATTGATCTTGCTTTCGAGCACCACGACTTCGCGAGCTGCGATTATTACGCCAAGCACGGCGACATGATGCCGCCCGACTGGAAAGCGCGCCTCGAAGGTGCTGACGCCATTTTCTTTGGCGCGTGCGGCTGGCCGGCGACTGTGCCGGACCATGTGTCGCTGTGGGGTTCGTTGATTAAGTTCAGGCGCGAGTTCGATCAATACGTCAACTTGCGCCCCTGCAAATTGATGCCGGGCATTCGCTCGCCCCTGGTAGACCGCAACGGGAGACCATGGCCGCCCGAGGCGATCGATTTTGTCGTCGTGCGCGAGAACACCGAGGGCGAATACTCGTCGATCGGCGGCCGTATGTTCGAGGGTACTGAGCGCGAAGTCGTCGTGCAGGAAACCGTGATGACGCGGCACGGCGTAGACCGCGTGCTGCGCTTCGCGTTTGACCTTGCCGGCAAGCGCCCGAAGAAGCACTTAACGTCGGCCACGAAAAGTAACGGCATTTCGATCACGATGCCGTATTGGGATGAGCGCGTCGAGGCGATGGCGAAGCAATATCCGGTGGTGCAGGTCGACAAGTTTCACATCGATATCCTGACTGCGCATTTCGTGCGCAACCCGGACTGGTTTGACGTCGTGGTCGCATCAAATCTGTTTGGCGACATCCTGTCGGACCTCGGGCCAGCGTGTACCGGCACGATCGGCATCGCGCCGTCGGCCAATCTGAATCCGGATCGCTCCGCGCCGTCGCTGTTCGAGCCGGTACACGGCTCGGCACCCGATATCGCAGGACAAGGGATTTCGAATCCGATCGGGCAAATCTGGAGCGCATCGATGATGCTCGATTGGCTGGGCTATCCGGATGCCGGCGCGGCCGTGCTGGCCGCCGTCGAATCGACACTGGCGGCCGGCCCGAAGCATGCTCCGCTGACACGCGATATCGGCGGCGCGGCCGGAACGGCCGACCTGGGCAAGGCGATCGCTGCAGCGATTTGAGCCGATCGACGTGGCGCAAGCGCTGATCATTGGCAACGCCGCGCGTCCAAGCTAAATTAGGCGGCCGCCCATGCTTCGACTCTGAGGAGTGACCATGTGGATCGCACGCGGTTTGATATCTGAGACAGGCATCGCAGAGCGCGCCGTGCACTCGGGCGTAGCGCGCCTCGCTGAATCGATCATCGCTGCGGGCGGCGCCTCCCTCGAAGTCGTGCTTCCCGATGGCTCGCGCATCGGCTTCGGTCTGCCGGCACGGGTCAAGCTTGTCATCAAGGACCAGGCGACGCTTGCGCAGCTGGCCGATGCAACGCTGGCCTCGCTGGCCGAAGCGTATGTGCAGGGTCGCATCGACGTGCAGGGCGACATGCTCGAGGCCATACCTCTGGCGGAGAGGATCGCGGCCGCCGCCGGCTCGCATCCAGCACAGCGGATTGCACGCATGCTGTTCAAACACTCGTCACGCCAGGACCGAAACGCCATCGGGTATCACTACGACGTCGGTAACGAGTTCTACCGTCTTTGGCTTGACGAGCGCATGGTGTATTCGTGCGCATATTTCAAGACCGGCGAAGAATCGATCGACGAAGCGCAGCGTGCGAAGCTCGATCACATCTGCCGGAAATTACGGCTTTGTGCCGGAGAACGTTTGCTTGATGTGGGCTGCGGTTGGGGCGGCTTAGTTCTGCACGCGGCACGGCGCTACGGCGCGCGCGCCGTCGGCATCACGTTGTCGCAGAACCAGCTCGAACTGGCGCGCGAGCGGATTGCGGAAGAAAGGCTCGCAGATCGAGTCGAAGTGTTGCTGCTCGACTATCGCGAGCTGCAAAAACGCTTTGGCCCCGATGCGTTCGACAAAGTCGCGAGTGTCGGCATGTTCGAGCACGTCGGGTTGGAAAATCTGCGCGAATATTTCGCGTCGATCTCCGGCGTATTGCGCGATCGCGGCCTGTTCTTGAACCACGGTATTACGTCGAGCGATCTCGACAATCGGCCGATCGGTAGCGGCGTCGGCGACTTCGTCCACAAGTTTGTCTTCCCGCACGGCG
>Ga0137422_1000296_pt1 | contig 11225 bp, 11 predicted proteins | sample EasRivERMZT551_2_FD_102330 | JGI IMG/M metagenome (GOLD analysis project Ga0137422, IMG submission 102330) | Soil microbial communities from meander-bound floodplain in the East River, Colorado, USA - East River MetaG ERMZT551_2 | ecosystem: Environmental > Terrestrial > Soil > Floodplain ... | reverse complement strand
GGTCGTCGTCGGTCGACTGCGCCCTCACGTCCGAGGCCGACCTCGAGGCCCGGCTCGCCGCCGCGCTACGGGCCCGCGGCGACCGGCGCCCGGTCGACGTGCGGCTGCTCATCACCGCGGGGATGACACTCTGGCAGCGCTGCTCGGTGTCCGATCGCGTCGGCGATCGCGCCACCGGCGCGCTCGTGATCGCGGTGGAGCCGGATGTCTCGGCCTGGGAGATGCTCGACCCCGCGCTCACGACCGAGTTGGAGCGCGATCTGCTCGACTCGCCGGCTCTCGCGGAGGAGTACCGGATCGCAGGCTTCGAGCCACCCGCCACGACCGGCGTCTACGTCGTCGACCACTTCGACTTCCTCGCGCCGAGGGTGCGGGCCGGACTCCGGCGCCTGCTCGGGCCGCCCGTCACACTGGCCGCGTTGCCGCAGCAGACGCGCGGCCTCGAGGGCCCCGCGCTCGAGCGGAACCTGCGCAAGTTCATCCAGTTCGGCAACCGCCGGCTGGCCCGGCCGCTCGCATCCCACCACGGCCTCGAGATCCTGGGCCGGATGATCGAGCGCTTCCACGCCCGCTCGCCGGCGCCCGTCGTGCTCCTCGAGTCGCCGCGCCATCCCAAGCTGCGCGCCGCGCTCCGCCTCGGGGAGGACGCGTGGTTCGAGCCCTACCGCGCGGTCATGGCCGAGTTCGCCGCGGCGCACGGCGCGGCGTCCTGGTGCCTCGACGTCGACGCCGGCGTGAGCGCGTCGGACTACGGCGATGCGCTTCACCTGTATGCCTGGGAGGCCCGCGAGCGCTTCACGACGCTGCTTGCCGAGCGCCTGGCCGGGCTCATGGCCGCTGCCGCGGAGCCGGCCCGATGAGCGGCTCGCGCCCGCGTCCCTCAGGTCGAGCCGCTCGCGCCGCCCGCGTCCTGGGCCTGGCGGTCCAGGCCCTGATCCTGGGCGCGCTCCTGGCCGCCGCCGTCGCGCACCTGGCCGTCACCGGCCGGGCGGCGTCGGTCTTCCGCTACGAGGGATTCTGATGGACGGACGCGCACCGGCGGCGACGGCGCGGGCCGCCCTGGCGGTCGGCGACGAGGACCTGGAGCGCATGCTGCTCATCCGCCACTTCGAGCTGCTGCTCCTGGAGCGCTTCGCGCGCGGAGTGGTCCATGGCACGACCCACACCTGCCTGGGACAGGAGCACGTGCCGGTCATCCTCGCTCCCTTGCTGCGAGAGGACGACTTCGTGCTGAGCAACCACCGCGGCCACGGCCACTACCTGGCGCGCTTCGACGACTGCGAGGGATTGCTCGCCGAGATCCTCGGCCGCGAGGGCGGACTCGCCAGCGGTGTCGGCGGGAGCCAGCACGTCCACCGGCTGGGCCGCCATCTCTCGACGGGCGTGCAGGGCGAGAGCCTGCCCCTCGGGGTAGGGATCGCGCTCCACTTCAAGCGCTCCGGCAGCGGCCGGCTGGCGGTGGCCTTCATCGGCGACGGCACCTTCGGCGAGGGAGCGGTCTACGAGGCGCTGAACATGGCCGCGCTGTGGAGCCTGCCGCTGCTCGTGGTCGTCGAGAACAACCACATCTCCCAGTCGACGCCCGCCACGCTCCAGATGGCCGGCGACATCGCGGGCCGGGCGCGGGCCTTCGGCCTCGAGCACGTCGGGCTGGCCGGGCACGACGTCGCGGCGCTGCGCTCGCGGGCCGCCGCCGCCGTCGGCGCCGCGCGCGGCGGCCGGCCCGTCGTGATCGAGTTCGACACCGTGCGCCTCGGTCCGCACAGCAAGGGCGACGACACGCGGACGCCGGAGGAGCTCGAGGCGCTCCGCGCGCAGGACTGGCATCCGCGCTGGCGCTTGGCGGATCCCGAGCGCTTCCAGCGCCTCGAGGACGCCGTCCGGCGCCGGCTCGAGCGGCTGTTCGAGGCCGTCGAGCGCCGGCCGCCCAGCCGCTGGGACGGCGCATGAGCGCGCCGCGTGTCGTCGAGGCGCTGAACGCCGCCCTGCACGCCGTCTTCGCCGCCGACGAGCGGGTGCTCCTGCTCGGCGAGGACGTGCTCGACCCCTACGGCGGCGCGTTCAAGGCGACTCGCGGCCTCTCCTCGCGCTTCCCGGGACGCGTGATCGCCACGCCGCTGAGCGAGGCTTCGCTGGTCTCCGTCGCGACGGGCCTGGCCCTGTGCGGCGACAAGCCGATCGTCGAGTTCATGTTCGGGGACTTCCTCGGGCTGGCCTTCGACTCGATCCTCAACCTCGCGTCGAAGTCGGTGAGCATGTACGGCCGCCCGCTCCGGCTGCACCTGCTCATCCGCTGCCCCGTCGGCGCCAACCGCGGCTACGGGCCCACGCACAGCCAGAGCCCCCAGAAGCACTTCCTCGGGATCCCCGACCTGCAGCTCTTCGAGTTGTCGGCCTTCCACGACTGCGAGGCACTCGTCCGGCACGCGCTCGACCTGGGGCGGCCCGCGATCCTGTTCGAGGACAAGCTGCTCTACACGCGCCGCGTGCAGAGCCCCGGCCCGGTCGACGAGCTGTTCCGCTGCGACCGGCTGGCCGAAGAGTCCGGCGCGAGCTACGCCTGGCTGAGCTGCCAGGACTCGCGCCGCGCGCGCTGCGCCGTCATCGCGGCGGGCGGGATGGCCGAGCGCTGCCTGGCCGCCGCGCGCTCGCTGCTCATCGAGCACGAGCTGGAGTGCGAGATCCTCGTGCCGTCGCGGCTGTATCCCTTCGACCTCGACCCCATCCGCGACCGGCTACGGGCCGTCGAGCGCGTGCTCGTGGCCGAGGAGGGCGGGCCCGGCGGCGCGTGGGGCGCCGAGGTGGCCGAGCGCATCCACGCGGAGCCCTGGAGCCGTTCGCAGCCGCGGGTCGTGCCGATCCGCTCGCGCGACAGCGTGATCCCGGCCGCGCCGCACCTCGAGCGGACGATCGTCGTCCAGGCCGAGGACGTGGCGCAGGCCGTGCTGGAGGCCGCGGCGGATGCGTGAGATCCGCGTGCCGACGATCAACAGCAACGACGACCGCTGCGTGCTGCGCGAGCGGCTGGTCGAGAGCGGAGCCCGCGTGCGGGCCGACGACCTGATCGCGGTGCTCGAGACCTCGAAAGCCACCTGCGACCTCGACGCCGGCGCGGCGGGCGTGCTCGAGTGGGAGGCGGCGTCGGGCACCGAGTGCCGGTTCGGCTCGATCGTCGCGCGGGTGTTCGACTCCGACCAGGAACGCAGCGAGCACCTCGCGCGCGCGGCGTCGGCGCGGCCGCCCGTCGCGGCGGTCACGGTCACGAAGGCCGCCCGCGAGCTCATGCGGAAGGCCGGGCTCGACGAGAGCGCGCTGGCCGGCCTGGGCCGGCCGCTCGTGCGCTCGGAAGACATCGAGGCGCTGCTCGACCGCGCGCCCGTCTCCTCGCGCCGGCGCGAGCGCATCGCGGCCACGGTGTCGCTCTCCCACGCGACGATCCCCAAGGCCTTCCTGCTCGTCCGGGTGTGGTGCGACGACGCACTGCGCCGGCTGGCCGAGGTCGGCGCGGCGAGCGGCGTGCCCGTCGGCCTCCCCGAGCTGCTCGTGCAGGCCGTCGGCGGGCTGGGGCCGGAGTTCGCGGCCTTCCGGGGCGCCGCCGCCGCGACGCGGCCCGACGCGGTCGACGTCGGCGTCACGCTCGACGCGGGCCGCGGCCTGTTCGTCCCGGTCGTGCGCGACGCCGGCCGGCGCTCGCTGCCGGAGATCGCGGAGACGCTGCTCGAGTTCCGGCTGAAGGCCCTGCGCGACGAGTTCGTCGAGGCGGACCTCGAGGGCGGCCAGATCTCGATCTCGCTCAACATGGACGAGGACGTGGTGTGCGCCGTCCCGCTCGTGCTGCCCGGCCAGACCTGCATGCTCTCGCTGGGCGGGCTGCTGAGCGAGGCTCGGCCGACCGACGACGGCGGCGTCGCCGCGCGCCGTTGCGTGCACCTCGGCGTGGCCTACGACCACCGCGCCGTCTCCGGCGACGACGCGCTGCGGCTGGCCCGGTGGCTGAAGGCCCGTTTCGAGGAGCCCCGGAGCGCGGGTGCGTGATCGTCGGCGCCGCGTTCTGGGTGGTCCTCGCGGGGGCCGCAGTGGCGACGTGGCTGGCGCCGGCGCGCGTGCGCCCGGGGCTCCTGGCGGCGGTCTCGTTCGTGTTCCTGGCGCGGCTCGATCCGCGCGGCCTGGCCGTCATGCTGGCCTTCGCGCTGGCGTTCCGCGCGCTCGCGCCGCTCGCGGCCCGACCGCGACGGGCCTTCGTGCTGCCCGTCCTGATCGTCGCGATCCTCGCGTACCTGGCCTGGTTCAAGTACCTGCCGCCGGTGCTGGCCGCGCTGCGCGGCGCCGGCGAGGCCGTGAGCCCCGTGGTGCCGCTCGGCCTCAGCTACTTCAGCTTCAAGCTGATCCACTACGCGCTCGAGACCGCCCGCGGCAACCTGCCGCCCTCCGGCCTCGGCAGCTACCTCGCCTGGGTGTTCCTGCTCCCGACCTTCACGGCCGGCCCCATCGAGCGCTTCGATCACTTCCTCGCCGCGCGCCCGCCGCGCCTCGACGGCGCCCTCGTCGCGGAGGGCCTGACGCGCGTCGCGCACGGCCTGATCAAGAAGTTCGTCCTGGTCGGGATCGTGATCGAGTCGATCAGCCCCGGCCACGGCACGCCCGCCCAGGTGGGCCGCCTGCTCGCGGAGCTGCCCGAGCGGCCCGTGCCCGAGGTCTGGGGCTTCTGCGCGCTGTCGTTCCTCACGATGTACCTCGACTTCAGCGCCTACTCGGACATCGCCATCGGCGCGAGCCTGCTGCTCGGCTACCGCATCATGGAGAACTTCGACTGGCCGATCCTCGCGTCGGACATCAGCGCCTTCTGGAGCCGCTGGCACATGACGCTGACGGGCTGGTGCCAATCGTACGTGTTCATGCCGGTGCTCGGCCTCACCCGGCGGCTCACGGCGGCGATCTTCGCGGGCTTCCTCGCCATCGGCCTGTGGCACGCGGGCACCGGGTGCTGGGCGGCCTGGGGCCTGTATCACGCTGCGGGCGTGATCGCCTTCCACGCCTGGCAGTCGGCGCGCGAGCGGCGCGGCGCGGCGGGCGAGGTCGGGCCCGTGCGGCGCGCGGCGGGGACGCTGCTCACGCTGGCCTTCGTGACCGGCAGCTTCGCGCTGCTGGCCGGCGACGAAGCCGGCGGCCTGCGCGACGGCCTGCGCATCCTGGCCCGGCTGGCCGGCCTCGACCTGCCGGCGCGAGCGGAGGCATCCTGAGCTGATGGCCGCCGCGAGGGAGCGCACATGGCACTGACGCGCCAACGACTGCTCGAGTGGATCGAGGCCCGGCTGGGCGTGCGCGCCGGCGAGCTGACCGACGACCTGCCGCTCTTCTCGACGGGCAACCTGAACTCCCGCCGCATGCTCGAGCTGGTGACTTTCGTCGAGCGCGAGTCCGGAATCCGGATGAAGGCCGCCGAGCTCCGGCTCGACAACCTCGACACCGTCGCGCGGATCCTCGCGTACGCCGCGCGGCAGGCGAGCTCGACGCCTTGAAGGCGGTCTGCGGTGCCGCCTCGTCTCAGCGGCCAGCCGCCTCCGCAGAGCCGCCGGTCCCGTCGGTCTCGTCACTGGTGCCGTCCGCCGGGGCCGCTTCGGTGTCGTCGCCCGGGCGCCGGTGCAACCACAGCCGCTGCCCCGGGCCGTCGAGCACGAACACGAACTCGCCCAGGATGTCCATGCCGAGCACTCCGTGGTCGAGCTCGGTCTCCAGCACCAACGCCGAGATCCCGTACCCCCACCAGTTCAGCTTCTCCGCCCGGTAGACCGAGCCGCTGAACGCGCCCCCCGACGACCGCCCCTCCGCCGTGCCGACGGGACTCAGGCCAAGTGCAGCGATCGCCGGCTTCGGGAAGAAGGTCCTGTCGGAGCCGGTGTCGACGAGCAAAGGGCACTCGCTGCCGTCTCGGGTCAATGTCATCGAGAGGTATGGCCGCGCCGGCGCGTCCCGCAGCTCCGAGATCTGCCACTCGCCCTCGCCCAGGCCGCGCTCGGCAATGTAGGCCCGGATGCTCGACTCCGTGGAGTCCGGGGGGAGCACGTGCAACTCGGCGGCCGCAACGTCGAAGAGCAGCGCGAAGTGCGCGAGCACGTCCTGGCCCAGCGTGCCGAACCGACCTCCGGAGCTCGAGCCGGCGATCGCGTGCACCTGGACGTGCACGTCACGCAGCACGAGCGGTCCCACCTCGATCGTGGTGATGTCGGCGTAATGCTCGATCGGCCAGCTGCGGCCTTCGGTGTCCTCGAAGGACCAGGGCGTCTCGTGCCGTTGGACCTCGAGACCAACCTCTCGCGCCCTGGCCATGTCCACGCTCGAGGCCTGCGCGCCCGAGTCGAGCATGAAGACGACCTCAGTGCCGCCGTCGATCCGGGCTCGGACGAACGGCACGCTCCCGGGCTGGAGCGGCACGACCGCGGGGCCGGCCAGCTCGATGCGCGGCTCCGCGACGTGCCGCGAGTCGCGCCCGCAGGAACAGCACAGACCGCCGGCCGCGAGGGCCGCGCCGGCGGCGAGCGCGGCGAGGCCCGCTCGGCTCACACCACCGCGACCTTCACGCAGTGGATCGGCGGCAGCGCGTCGTAGAGGCACTCCCAGTCCTCGCCGCCGTCGCGGCCCATCCAGAGCTGGCCGGTGGTCGTGCCGAAGTAGAGCGCCGGCGACTTGAGCTGGTCCATGTCCATGGCGTCGCGCTGGACCGTGTACCAGCTCTCGCGCTTGGGCAGCCCCTTGGACAGGCGCTTCCACGAGTCGCCGCCGTCCTCGCTGCGCCAGACGGCGGGCGCGCCCTTGACCGAGGTGCGCGCGGGCACCTCGAGCGGCATGACGTACACGACGTCGGCGTCGTCGGGGTGCGCCACGATCGGGAAGCCGAAGTCGGAGGGCAGCCCCTTGGCGATCGAGCGCCAGGTGGCGCCGTGGTCGTCGCTGCGCAGCACGCCGATGTCCGGGCGCCGGCCGCCGGGCCCGTCCCACTCGGCCCAGCCGCCGTGGTTCTGCATGTAGAGGCGGCCCGGGGCCCCGGCGGCCGCGGTGATCTTGTGCACGCACTGGCCGTACTCGGGATAGGGATCGGGCGTGAAGCCGGCGCCGATGCCGGTGTTGCTGGCCGCGAAGGTCTCGCCGCCGTCCTCGCTGAGGTAGTGGCCGCCGGTCGAGATGCCCAGGTGCACGCGGTTGCCGTCGCGCAGGATCGTGTGCAGGCACAGGCCGCCGTTGCCCGGCATCCACTTGCGCGCGTGCTCGTGGTTGCTGATGCCCTCGACCATCTGCCAGCTGTCGCCGCCGTCGCTGCTGCGGAACAGCGAGGCCGGCTCGACGCCGCACAGCAGGTCCTTCCTGCCGGGGCCCGGCTCGAGCGACCAGATGTTGGCCAGCGCGCGGCCGTCGCCCTCGGGAAAGGCGGGGGCCGACCTGGTCTCCTTGAAGCTCTCGCCCAGGTCGTTGGAGCGCAGCACCTTCATGCCGAAGAAGGCGTTGCAGCTCGAGAAGTAGAGCTTGGGCGCTGAGCGCGTGTCGATCAGCGTCGTGTAGACCGCGACGCCCGGACCGAAGGGCCCGCGCAGCGAGAACTTCTTGCGGTTCTTGCCGCTCTCGGCCACGAAGTGGCCCTTCTTGGTGCCGATGCTGAGGAGGACGCGGTCTGCCATTGTGAGGCTCCTGAAGTCAGGCTTCGTCTCAGCCGCCCGAGACGGCGGGCAGGATCATGACGACGTCGCCCGCGGCGAGCAAGGTGTCGAGGCCGTCGCGGTCGCGCACGTGGGCCTGGTTCACGAACAGGTTCACGTGACGGCGCACGGCGCCGGTCTCGTCGCACACGCCGCGGTGCAGCTCGGGCCAGCGGCGCGCGAGCTCCGACAGCGCGGCGCGCACCGTGGGCGCCGCGGCGTGAGGCAGGCGCAGCTCCCCGGCCCCGCCGCAGCGCTCTCGCAGCGGCGTCGGGACGTGGATCCGCACCTCCGCACCGTCGACGGGCGGCGGCGTCACGGCACCGGCGGCCCCTGGCTGAGGAGACCGTTGGTGGCCGACAGGCCGGCCACGCCCTGAGGATCTACGATCCAGGCCTGGAAGCGCAGCTCGAAGGAGGGCGGCAGGCCCGAGGGCCAGACGAACTGCAGCAGCAGCTTGCCGCTGCCGTCGGCGACGAAGGGAAGCACGAGGTCGGGATCGGGCACGAGCACACCACCCTTGAAGGGCAGCTCGAGCGGCGTGAGCCCGACGATCAGCCACAGGGACGAGCTCGGCTTGCCCTTCGTGACCCGCAAGGTCGTCGGCGCCCCGTTGAACTGCGTGCCGATCCCCGTCAGGTGCGGCGGGCCCGGCGTGCCGACGACATCGTGCAGCACTCGCGTCGTCCCGGCGCCGGGCTGCGGTGCGCTCGCCGCCACGGCGCTGGCCGCGTTGCCGTCGATCGCGCCGACCAGCGCCACGCTCGCGCCCAGCGCCTGGCCCGGCGCGCCGGCGAGATCGGCGTGCACCGTGCCGTCGAGGGCGTTGAGCACGACGACGCGCCCGCCCCCGCCACCGTCTTGCGCCGCGCCGACCACCAGATCCGGCCCGCCGTCGAGGTCCACGTCGCGACCCCCCGCGAGCGCCGCGCCAAAGCCCTCGCCGGGGGCGTCGCCGACGTGCACGGCGAGCAGCTCGGCCGTCGAGAAGCTCTGCATGAGGTAGACCGACACGCTTCCTGCCGCCGCGCCGGAAGCGTCGTCGCCCGGAGCGCCGACGAAGAAGTCGTCCATTCCATTGCCGTCGAGATCGCCCGCGCCCGCGACCGCCGCGCCGAACTGCGCGCCGATCGACAGGCCGGACAGCGTGTGCTTGAGACCGCCCGTGAGCGCACTGAACACGTACGCGCGCCCGCGGCCCAGGTTCCAGGACGGATCGCCGACGACGGCGTCTCCGTGGCCGCCCGACGCCGGATCGGTGCTGGCCACGGCCGCCCCGAAGTCGTCCCCGATCTGGCCGATCGGCGGCTTGAAGGAGGCCTTCAGCGTGCCGTCGCTGCCCCGGTACAGGTTGGCCCGTCCGTCCACGCCGGGGTCGCGCGGGAGGCCCACCAGGAAGTCGGGCCACTCGGCGCTGTCGGGCATGACTCCGCCCGCCACCGAGGTGCCCAGCCGGTCACCGGTGACGCCGGTGACGACGCGCAGCTCGTCGCCCGTGATCCCGGAGAGCACGTAGGCGCGCCCCGCGTCCGCGCCGCCGGTCGTGTCGCCCGGTGCCCCGACCAGCAGGTCGGCGTAACCATCCTGCTCGAAGTCGCCCGCGGCCGCGAGGCTGGCGCCGAACAGGCCGGGCCGCGTCCACTCGCGGATCAGCGAGAAGTCCGCACCCGAGAGCACGCGCACGTGCCCGTCCAGGGGCCGCCCCTCCGCCAGGTCGGGGACGCCGTCCGCGTTCATGTCGCCGCAGCCACAGACGACGAGATCCGCGCCGGAGGCCGACGCGGGCCCGGGCACGCTGTCGTCACTGGTGAAGTCGACGGTCGCGCGCAGCGAGTGACCGAGGTCGGTCCACGTGCCGGGATCCTTCGCGAACACGAAGTCCGTGATGTCGGCCACTCCCGGCCCGTACAGGCAGTCGACCGAATGGATGCCGAAGCCGAAGCTCTGGCCCGCCTCGACGTGGAAGCTGACCTCGAAGATCTCGTCGAAGCTGGTGCTCGGGTCGCCGATCGGGACCTTGACGCCGTCGAGCATGTAGACCGGGTGCTCGAAGTGCCAGAACGAGAAGCCGATGTCCTGGTTGTCGAAGGCGTAGGTGCAGCTCACGGTGCCGGCAAGCGCGGCGACGGTCGTGAAGTGCGTCACGCCGGGCGGCTCGCCGTCGACGGTGCCGTCGTCCGGGCCGACGATGTGCATCGACGTCGCATCGACGGTGCCGCTGCCGCCGGGGTCGCCGCCCAGGGTCCAGGTGAAGTCGGAGAGCTGGGCGGCGGCCGGCGCGGCGAGCGCGAGCAGCGCGACGAGGGCCAGGCCGGCAGAGAGCGCGGTGCGTTGTTCGGCGGCGACGTGGATCATCTGGAATCTCCGTCACGGCGCACGCGACCCCGGTGCGCAGACTGAAGGGCCGATCGGCGGCCGAGGGTAACACGCTCTCGCCTGGCCGGGGACGCGAGGGCCCGGGCGCCGTCTCAGCTCTCGCCCAGAGCCTCCGCGATGGCCCGCCCCGCCGCGAGGATCGCGTCGATCTCCTCGCGCGTGAAGTCGCGCGGCTCGCGGGTGGCCACGCCGAGCGCCCCCACCGCGGTCGTGCCGCGCAAGAGCGGCACCGCGACCGCGCCGCGCGCCCCGCTCTCGCGCGCGCCCTGCCGGATGACGCCGCCCGCGTCGTCGGTCTGCAGGTTGCAGGTCGTGACCGGCCGGCGCTCCGCCACGGCCACGCCGGCCATGCCCTTGCCCACGGGGATGACGGCCACCTTGTCGAGCACGACCGCCGGGATGTCGCGCGAGGCCATCAGCCGCAGCGTGCCGTCGCCCGCCGACAACACGTGCACGGTGCCGCTGGTCGTGCCGGTCGCCTCGAGGATGGCGTCGAGCGCGAGCGACAGGCCGTCGGCGCTGGACGAGGCGCCGCGGATGAGCGTGGCGATCCGGTTGGAGAGGTCCATGGGAGCCGTCGCCTTGCTTATCTCAAACCGCCGCGCGGCCGCAAGGGAGAGCGCGGCGGGTTCCCGTTCAGGGGACCAGAGTCGCGATCCGGTCCGCGAGCAGGCCCGCGACGAAGCGGTGGCCCTCGGGATTCAGGTGATGGTCCTCGGGCAGGAAGAGGTTGGTGGGGTCCTCGAGCCGGCGAGCGAAGGGCGTGACGTCGACGACGGGCAGTCCCAGCTTCGCGCAGAGGGTCTCCAGCCGCTGCTGGGTCAGTCCGAGGCGGTAGTCCGCCGGATCGAGGCCCACGCTCGTCATGTACTCCAGGCGTCCCGCCTCATCGAGGTGCCACGACGACGGCAGGATCACGACCAGGACCCGCGCGCTGCCGGCCGACGCCTGGATCGAGCGCAGCGAGCCCTCCGTCCGCGCCAGCACGCGCGGCACGACGGGTGGCCCGCCGGTCTGCCACGAGTGCCGCGGATCGATGATGTCCATGAAGAGACCCGCCTGGCACTGGTTGCCGGGCCCGTCACGCCGCGGGAAGCCCATGAAGGCCAGCTCCTCGGTCGCCGTCGGCTTCAGCTCGAGCGCCCACGGCGACCCGGACTC
>Ga0137422_1000294_pt1 | contig 11239 bp, 8 predicted proteins | sample EasRivERMZT551_2_FD_102330 | JGI IMG/M metagenome (GOLD analysis project Ga0137422, IMG submission 102330) | Soil microbial communities from meander-bound floodplain in the East River, Colorado, USA - East River MetaG ERMZT551_2 | ecosystem: Environmental > Terrestrial > Soil > Floodplain ... | reverse complement strand
CGCCACCGCCGCGCCCGCCGCCGTGAACACCGTGGCGGAAATCCAGGAGCAGGTGCTCGACGCCTCGCTCGACCGCCTCGTCGTGGCGCTGTCCTACTTCGATGGCAGCTCGCTCGAGTTCTGCCACCTGCACGCGTCCGGCCCGCCGCACGACTCCAACCACACGGCCGGCTCCTCGTCGCTCTCCGTCGCGCTCCACGAGTCGCGCGTGCCGGGCGACCCGCGGCCCTACGGGGCGTCCCTGGCGAGCGTGGCCATGGCCACGCCGGCGCTTCCCGCGGCGACCTACCAGTGGATCGACAGCTTGACGATGGGCCTCGTGACGCCACCGGAGGTGATCGACCCGCCATCCGGCATCGCCTGGGGCTGGTGGAACGCCCACTCGGAGGTCGTGCTCGAGGTCAGCGCGCCCCCGGCGGTCGACGTCCCCGTCGACCTCGTGCCCATGGACCAGTCCGTCGCGGCCGGGCGGGGCCTCGCGCTGGTCCTCTCCGTCGTGGGCGTCGACTTCGTCACCATCGAGGCCTACCCGCTGGCGAGCGCGACAGGCTCGAACGTGGCCCTCAAGTCCGGCGGCGCGGGCGGCTTCACGCCGCTCGCCCTGGCCGTGCCCTTCCGTGTCGAGGGCTTCCGCCGCTGCACGCAGACCACCGCCCACGACGTCGTGTCGCGGGTGACCGCCACGATCACCCTGCAGAGCGGCGAGTCCGTCACGGGCTCCGCGCTCGTCGCCGCGCAGTCCGCCGCCGGCGACCCGTGGACCGGGCCGGTGCCCGGCGCGCTCCCCGTCCTGCAGCTGGCCGGGCAATAGGGGCGGCGATGTGGCACGACCAGCACCGCTCAACGCCGAACGCGCGAGTGATGCGCGGGTTCACGCTCATCGAGGTCCTGCTCGCCGCGTTGATCACCGGCATCGCGATGGCTGCCGTGAGCTGGACCATGACGTCGGCGGCCCAGGCCGGGTCCGTGAACAACGAGGATCCGCGCGCCTTCCTGCTGGCCCGCGAGATCCGCGAGCTGGCCGACACTCTCGCGCGGAAGCCGAGCGGCGCGGTGGGCGTCACGCGGGGCGAGGACATCCTGGCCCTCGACTCGCTGCACGGCGCCGTGTTCTCGCCGCCCCTGCGCAGCGACCGCACCAAGCAGGCCGCGCTGACCGGCTGGGCCCAGCGCGTCACGCTCGCCGTGTGCAGCCTCGACGATCCGGCCACGCCGACGGGCGAGAGCCCCACGCTGGGGCTGGACAGCAGCGCCAAGCGCCTGTACCGCCTGACCGTGGCGATCACGCACGACGGCGAGCCGGTCGACCGCTTCGAATGGTGGCTCGCGCCATGACCACCCGGCCGCGTGGATTCGCGCTCGTCGCGGTGCTGATCCTGGTGGCGCTCATCGCGCTGCTCGGCTCGACCTACGCGCGGCACGTGACGCTGGCCAACCGCAGCTCCTCCGCCACGGTAGCCTCGATGCGCGCCGCGGGCGCGGTCGACTCGGGGCTGGCCCACGCGCGCCAGATCCTGCGGACGAGCGGACCTGCCGCGGCGGCGGCCCTGGCCGACGGTGGCTCACTGGCGATCGCCGACCTGGGCACCGGACACAGCCGCCTGCACCTGAGATCGGTCGACTCGCACGGCTTCGGCTCGACACTCCTGTTCGAGGTCGATCGCGTGCCGTTCGTGCGCGCCGGCGCGCCCGACGAGCTGCCGCGGATCCGCGCCGACCTCGTGCCCGCGCTGCTCGCGAACGCCTCGCTTCCCCAGACCTGGATCAGCGGCCTGACCACGATCCAGGACGCCGACCTCGAGGGCCTGGTGATCATCCAGGACGGCGCGGTGCTCAGCCTCGACGGCGTCTGCGTCCGCGGCGCCATCGTCTCCGCCCGGACGATGACCGCCCTGGACTTCGGACCCTACGACGTGATCTCGGCTCCCACGCTGCTCGTCACTGGCGATCTCCGCGTCCTGCCGCGGCCCGAGCTGCCCGGGATCGCGATCGTGATCCCCGACGGCAACGTGATGACGACCTCGCCCTCCGCGCGTCTGCAGCTCGACGGCGACGTCGTCGCGCACATGCTGGTCCTGACGGGCACCGGCTCGCTGCGCGGCAACGCCGCTTCGGTGGCCTCGGCCTCGATCGCGGCCGCGATCCAGCGGCCGGGGAGCAGCCGCGCGCCGCGGAGCTGGGCCGCCGGTCTCGACCCGGGCGAGGCCTCCGAGGTGCGCAGCCTGGCGGCGCTGCCGCGCGTCCAGGTCCCCGCCGACCTGCCGGCCATCCTGGGATTCACCTTCGATGCGCCGTGACCGCCCACGGCACGAGCGCGCCGCTGCGAGCGGCGGCTACACGCTCGTCGAGCTGCTCGTCACGGTCATCGTGCTCGGAATCCTCTCGAGCATCGCCGGCGTCGCCGCCGGAGTGTCGGGCACGCAGCACCTCGACATGGCCGAGCTCCAGCTGCGCGACGCGCTGGGCTGGGCGCAGAGCCAGGCCCGCTCGAACCGCGCGCCGGTTGCGGTCGTGTTCGATCCCGACCACGACCGCTTCGCGCTGGTCGACGCGGCCGGCGTCATGCTGCCGGACCCGCTGACCCGCGACACGTACCTGGTGTCCTTCCACCGTCCCAACCAGCCGCAGCTCGTGGACCTGGTGGCCGCCGACTTCGGCGCCGCTGGCATGGCCGTCATCTTCGACGCCCAGGGCGTGCCCATGACCGGCGGCACCGTCACGCTCACGGCCCGCGGCACGACGCGCGTGCTGACCGTCGATCCGGCCACGGGGGCGATCTCCTCCTCCTGAGCGCGGTCTTCCGCGTTTCCAGGTCATGCGTTCTGGCGGCGTCGCCCGCGGGGGAACTCCCGCGGTTTGCACACCGCCGGGGCCGGGATAGCTTTCCCCGCCACACCTGCGTCACAGATGCCGCGTGTGCGCTGGCGAGCTCCTTCGAAACCCGGACGAATCCATGGTCACCCTGCACCGCCCCGCTCTCGTGTTCTCGGGAAGTCTCTTCCTGGCCTTCCAGTCGGCCGTCCCCCAGGTCGCCTCGCACGGCGCAGCGGCAAAGCTGCCGCCGTCGATCCAGGCCGCCGGCACCGCCAGCGTCGCCGCCGCGGACCACGCGACCGCGCTCGGCTCGGTGGCCGCGGGCTCGTTCGTCGCCACGCACCAGTCCGACGACGCGGCCGAGGAGCTGCGCGAGATGGTCACGAGCGGAAGCCCGAAGTCGCGCAAGAGCCTGCTCGACCACGTCTGGCGCTTCGACGTGGCGGGCGGCCACAACTACCAGCTCGCGGTCGAGGCCTGGCACACGCCCAACTCCGAGCACGACGACTTCGTGTTCTCCTTCTCGCGTGATGACCAGGGCTACACGCCGCTCGTGACCGTCTCGTCGGTCGCCGACGACGACAGCGTGCAGCTCGCCGCCTTCCCTGTGGACGCCTCCGGCACCCTCTACGTGCGGGTCGAGGACACCAACGAGACGGCCGGCGCCAAGCTGCCCGACTCGCTCTTCGTCGACTACCTGGCGGTGCTGTCCGACGACGCCGATCCCGACCAGACGCCGCCGTCGGCCCCCTTCGCCCTGGTCGCGACCCCGGGCGACGCCCAGGTCGCGCTGGACTGGAGCGACTGGGCCGAGTGGGACCTGGCGGGCGCCCACGTCGACCGCTCGACGACGGACGGCGAGCCGTGGACCCAGCTCACCGTCGCCCCGGCCGGCGGCCCGTTCGTCGACGCCACCGCCGCCAACCTCACGATCTACTACTACCGCGTCCGGGCCGCCGACGTCGCCGGCAACCTGTCGGCGCCCAGCGGCTCGGTGATGGCCGTGCCGCGGCCCGCGGGCGTTGGGACCGTGCTCATGCACGTCTCGAAGCTCGCGCTGAGCCAGCAGGCCGTGTCGGCCGGCTGGCGCCAGGGCCGCGCCGACGTGACCGTCGTCGACGAGAACGGCGCACCCGTCGCCGGCGCGCTGGTCACCGGCGCCTTCAGCGGCGCGATCAGCCAGAGCAAGTCGGCCACGACCGGTGCGAACGGCGTCGCGACGATCCTCAGCACCCAGGCTCTCAAGGGCAGCTTCTCGTTCTCGTTCTGCGTGACGAGCGTGACGCAGCCCACGAAGATCTACGTGCCGACCCAGAACTCCGCGACTTGTGGGAGCAAGTGACCTGCCGGGATGAGCACTACTTGCTCGCGCACGTCTGGACGTTTTGAGCCGGCACGTAGATGAGCGGTGACTTCGTGATCCCGGTCACGCAGAAGGTGAGCGGGAAGCTGCCCTTGGCAGTCTGGAAGGTCGTGAGGACGGCCACGCCGTTGGCGCCGGTGGTGGCCGACGCGGTCTGGTTCAGGCCCCCGCTGAAGCTGCCGGTGACGAGCGCCCCGGCGACGGGGTTGCCGAACTCGTTGACGACGGTCACGTCGGCGCGGCCCTGCTTCCAGCCGGAGCTCACCGACTGGGCGATCACGACGAGCTGCTGGACGTGCATCGTCGCGGCCGGCGCATTCGGGTCGAAGGGCATGGCGGAGGCCTGGGCGCTGGCGGCGCCCTGGTTGCCCGCGGTGTCGAGAGCGGCCACGACGTAGTACCAGATCGTGCCGTTGCTGGCGGTCGCGTCGACGTAGGCGCTGGCGCCGACGGGCGCGCCGAGCGCGACGTAAGGACCGCCGCTGGTCGTGGAGCGGCTGACGATGTAGCCCTCCAGGTCCTGCGCGTTGCTGTCGGCCCAATCGAGCGTCACCTGGCCGTTGCCCGCCTGCGCGGTCAGGCCCAGCACCTTGGCCGGCGGGGTGAGATCGAGGCCGGTCGTGTCGACCAGCACGGCGAGCCGGTCGACGTTCACCGTGTCGAGCACCTTCTTGCCCGGCGTGGCGTCGGTGTCGCGGACCTTGACGTAGAGCGTGCCGGCCACGTCCTCGGCGAAGACGAAACCCTGCGCCGCGTCGTCGTCGGCGGTCTTGGTCACGGTCGCCATCGGCACATAGGCGACGTTGTCCAGCGAGTAGCTGAGCTGGAAGTGGTCGTTCTCGGTGTTGGCCGAGTGGTGCGCCTCGACGGTGAAGGAGTAGTTGTGGCCGGGCGGGACCACGACCGTCCAGACGTGCTCGAGCTTGCTGGTGCGCTGGTTGGGCTTGCCGCCGGTCTGCTGCTCGGTCAGCGACTCATAGCTGTCGTCACTGATGTGCGTGCTCGCGTAGGTGCCGGCCGTGATCGTCCCCGCGGGCGTGGCGTGGTCAGCCGCGGCGAGGCCCGTGTTGGGGTCCGGCGGCGGCGGGTCGCCCCCGCCGGCGTCGGCCAGGCAGCCGACCGCGTCGCGGAACGACGTGATCGGCGGGACCGAGGCGGCCGGGTCGAAGGAGTTCGCGCCCGTGATGTAGGGGTTCATCGTGTAGCTGGGGCAGGTGCAATGGTTGGCGTTCCAGTTGTGGCCCAGCTCGTGCGCCGAGAGGTCGGTCGCGTAGGCGAAGTTGCTGCTGAAGTCCGACTGCACCAGGCCGTAGCCGAAGGACGTGTTGCAGATCACGCCCAGCCAGGCGATGCCGATCACGCTGCCGTCCAGCTCCTTGCCGGTGAACAGGTGGGCCACGTCGCGGGTCACGCTGCCGTGGCTGGTGGTCCACTGGACGCGGAACTGGTCGAGGAGCGTGTTGGGATTGGTGGACGTGTAGGGCTGCGACGCAGCGGTGCGCACGATGATCGTGGTGATCGCGTGCGTGATGCCGACCTGGGTCTCGTACTGCACGTTCATGGCGTTGATCACGGTGTGGATGCGCGCTTCCACCGCCGCGACCGAGCCGTAGTGGCTGAAGAACTCGAAGTCCGCGTCGCAGGCGAGGTCGGCCTGCTTCAGGCCGCCCGCCGCGCCCGTCGCGCCGGAGCCCGAGCCGGCCACGTGCAGCCCCGCGTCGGGCAGGGTCTCGAGCGCGCAGACGCCGCCCGGGTCGAGCACGTCCTGGCCGCGGTAGATGGCGTGCGTGGCACCGCCGGGCGCGCCCGAGCCGGCGGGCAGGGGCTCGATCCAGACCTCTCGGCCGCCGCCGAGCAGCAGGCGCGCGCTCAGGCCGCCGGGCAACAGCGACGCGGCCACGGCGCTGTCGGGCGCGCCGAGCACGCTGCCGCGGAAGGTGGCCGTCGGCCCGGCTGGAGCGGAGACGTAGGAGCCGTCGGCCTGCTGCGCGAGCAGCTGGTAGCCCTCGCCGCGCACGTCGACCGGCTCGAGCACGAGCACGCCCCGCGCTGATCCCGCCTCCACGGCGGCGAGCAGCCGTCCGTCACGCGACGACGCCAGGCCGATGCGCACGCCGAAGCCAGCGCGCACGCCGAGCGCCCGGTTCACACCGTCGCCGGTGGGCCCGAGCGACTGGGCCGAGGCGAGCGGCACGGCGGCCGCGAACAACAGCATGCCGAGGACGAGTCCCGAGGAGCGGCGGAACGTGCGAAGAATCATGGTGTCGAGTCCGGGTGGGCGACGAGGAGTTTCGGGGTCCCTCGTGCGCCGCGAGACCGCGCCGTTCCGAGGGTTTCGAACTCTATCCCGCGCCATTCGGGGGCGGGGGCGAGGTCACGAGCTCGCCACGGGTCGTTCCGGCCCTGCCGTCCTCAAGTCCGGGGGGGATCGCGACGAGAACAGGCCCGGAACCTCATCTCAGCCGGATCGACCCCATGAAGACCTACCCCCCGCTGCCTTCCACGCGTCCGAACGAACGCGGAATGGTCATCATCTACGTCGCGATCCTGAGCCTCGTGCTGCTCGGGCTCGCCGGCATCGCCGTCGACAGCGCTCTCGTGCTGTCCGCCGGCCAGCATCTCCAGAGCGCCGCCGACGGCGCCGCGCTCAACGCTGTCCGCTACATCGACAGCGAGAGCGACCCCTTCCCCACCACGCGCGCCGCGGCCATGTCCGTGGCGCTCGCGAACAAGGCCATCAACACGTCGATCAAGCTCGATGCCAACTCCGGCAACGCCAGCAGCGGCGACATCGTGGTCGGCTACTGGAACAAGACCACGCGCACGTTCACTCCGACGACGCTCAACCCCAACGCCGTGCGCGTGCACGCCTCACGCACCGCGAGCAACGCCGACGGCCCGCTCGGCCTGCTCTTCGGGCCGATCTTCGGCAAGGACGCCAGTGACGTCGGCGCGACCGCGACGGCCGTCATGGCGCTGCCCCTGGACCCGCTGGTCCTGATCCTGGATCCGTCGTCCAACAACGCCCTGAACGTCAACGGCACGAACTACCTCGAGGTGATCAACGGCGCGATCCAGGTCAACTCCAGCGGTCACTGCGCCCTCCACATGGTCGGCACGCCGGTCATGACCGCCGACCTGATCAAGGTGGTCGGCGGCTCCTGCTACCCCGAGGGCACGGTCACCGGCACGGTGCAAGAGGGCGCCGACGTCGTCCCCGATCCGCTCGCCGACGTGCTGCCGACGACGGCCGACTGGAACAGCTTCAAGGCCAGCCTGCCGCTGCCCGCGGGCGCGGCCGGCAAGATCTCCGCGACAGGAACCTACGAGCCCGGCTACTACCCCAAGGGCATGAGCATCGCGGCGTCCGACGTCGTCACGCTCAAGCCCGGCAACTACATGTTCGGTGACGACGTGAAGCTGAATGGCAGCTCGCAGGTGTTCGGCAGCGGCGTCACGCTGTTCTTCGACAAGGACGTCCACGTCGACGTCGCGGGCAGCGAGGCCGGCATGCAGCTCACGCCGCCCGACGCGGGCCAGTTCATGGGCATCACCTTCTTCACGCACCGCCAGAGTGACGGCCCGGCCGTGGTCAAGATCGGCGGCGGCGGCATCTTCAAGGTCGAGGGCATCATCTACGTCCCGGCCGGCGAGCTGGTGCTGGGCGGCACGCCGGGCAAGGAGATCGGCGCGATCCTGGTCTTCTCGGCCAAGACCGAGGGCGTGACCGGCTACACGATCACCGGCAAGGGCGTGCCGAAGCTCAGCGACGACATCCCCAGCAACTACCTGGTCGAGTAAGCGGCCGGGTCGAACGGCCTGCGCGGGGCTCAGCCCTTCGGCTGGACCTCATCGACGGAGATGGCAATCGCCTCGGCGTAGTCGAGCTGCACGAGGTCGCCCTGCTTGAGGTGCTTCACGAAGGCGCGGCCCTCGTCCGTCTTGACCTTGTGCGCGACGAGCTCGCCCGACGAGAGCGAGCAGACCACGATGTCGTTCGCGGGGTCGATCGACACGACCTTGACCCGCACGCTGACCCCGGCGCCTGCCGCGGCGGCCGGCCGGTCGCCGACCTCGGCGCGCGTGGCCACGGCGCCGCTCATCGGCGCCGTCTGCGGCGTGCCAGGCGGGAGCAGCTTGGCCGCCAGCGCGACCCGGTAGGTCACCCTGAGCTCGTTGCCGACAGCGATCTGGTCGAAGTTGCGCACTTCCGGCGGGGCCACGATCTGGAACACCCGGCCGTCGGTGCTGCGCAGCGTGACGGTCCGGCTGGGCTTGTCGACGGCGATGACATACGCCGTCGCGGTGAGCTCGTCGGAGATCTGGGCCTGCGTGACGGCCGCCATCGCGGCGGGAGCCGGCTGGGCGGCCGGCTGGGCCTTCGCAGCGCCTGAGTGCATGTGGGCTGGATCGTCACTGGCGCACGCCACGAGTGCGAGCGATGCGCCGAGCGACAGCGCGAGCACGACCGAACCGGCATGGGGGCGGGTGAACATGGGCTGGCTCCAGGGGGATTAAGGGTTGGCAGCGTAGTCGAGCGACGCTCCCGACCACAAGCGAGGCCCTCCCCCCTTAGTGCTTCGGCGCGGGCTTGCTCTTGGAGGACTGGGGGCTCTTCTTTTTGGCCGAGCCCTTCTTGGCCGGCTCCTCCGGGGGCGCCGGCGGCAACGGCATGACCTCCTGTGTGAAGCCGGTGCGGAAGGCCTGCAGCGCCGCCTCGCGCTCGGCATCCGTGGCCGGGAACTTCGGACACGCCGCCAGCAGGCCCGCCATGCCGCGGTCGAGATACTTGCCGATCAGCTCCCACTCGTGGAGCTGCTGCGCGTGCTCGCCCTCCATGATCAGACGGAAGACCTCGCCGCGGTAGGCCATCGGGCCCTTCCACTGCTCGTACAGCCAGCGCGACTGCTCGCGATGATCGGTCAGTGCGAGCAGTCCCTCGGCCTCGATCTCGGTGAGGCGGGCCGCGATGTCGTCGTGCCCGGTCTCGGCCAGCACCTGCGAGAGCGGCAGCGCCTCGAAGCGCGTCACGTCCGGCACGCCGCCCAGCGCGTCGGCGACGATCACGGTGAGCGGGTCGGCCAGCGGCATGCCGTCGGGCGCGACGACCTGCGGCTCCTGCAGGCGCGCCCAGAACGTGGGTCCTCCCGCGCTCTCGTCGAGCGCGAGCAGCATGTGCAGGGCGCAGCGCGCGTAGGCCCGGTCGCGCGGCAGGAAGCTCTGGTGCTCGGCCATGTAGGCGAAGCTCGCTGGTGCCTCCGACCGTCGATCGTCGACCAGCTCGGCCCAGTGCCGCGCGGCGCTGCTCTCGCGGTCGGCCCACGGGTCGCCGGTCTTCTTGATCGTCGTCGCGAGGTCCTTCGGCGGGCCGCTCGGCGCCGGGGGCGGAGCGACGCCCGTGGGCAGGAATCCCGACCAGCCCGGACGGAACCAGCCCTCGGTCTCGGCGACCCAGCCTTCGGCGCCGACCCAGGCCGTGCCGTAAGCCTGGATGTCGAGCTCGTCGATGAGGCCCTGGTCGAACCACGGCGGCGAGAGTCCCCACGCGCCCTGCCGCACGGCCCGGTTCACCAGGTGGGCCAGCGTGTAGTAGCCGATCCCGTGCTCGAGCCACAGCTCGCTCCGCTCGGCGATGGCCGGGTGCTGCAGATTGAACACCTGCACTTCCCAGGTGCGCGCGACCTCGGCCTCGCGGTTCTGGGGCGTCCACAGCAGGTTGTCCGGCTTCCACTTCGCGAAGCCCAGGTCCTCGCAGTGGTCGAGCAGGGCCAGGACCCGTTCGAAGTCGGCGGTCGACTGTGCGAGGACGATGGACTGCGGCGGCGCGGCCCCGGACCCGTCGCCGTCGCCGCCACGTGGGACCAGGTCCTCGAGCTGACCCAACGGCTCGAGTCCCTTCGTGGCCGCGGCCACCAGGCCGGCGGCCGTCGCCGGGTCCTTGGCGATGGCGTAGACCGTCAGGCCCGAGGCCGCGCCGCTCCGGAAGGCCTCCGACTCGAGCACGGCGACGAACAACGCCCGTCCATCCTTCGGATCCGGCGCCCCGGACGGAAAGGCCTCATCGATGAGCGCGGTCGCGAGCTGGCCGACCTCGCCGCCGGCGGGCGCCTGGGCGGCGGCGCCGCCCCATCCCAGGGTCGAGACCGCCAGTGCGGTCGCGGCGAATCGGCGGGCGGCCGGGGCCGCGCGGCAGTGCGGGTCTTGCATGGCGTGTTCCACGACGGGACTCCGGATCGTGCTGGGCTACAGGCGCTGTCGAGCTCGCCTACCGGCCAGCGAATTCCCGGCCGATCGATATCGTAGAGCGACGCATGAGGCTCGAGCGAAGCGGACCTGGAGGGCACGCATCGATGGCCGTGGCGCGAATCAGCCTCCTCACGGCCTGGCTAGCCGCGGCGCTGGTCGCGGAAACCGCGCTGCAGGCCCAGGAGCCGCCGAAGCCGGAGACGCGACTGTTCTTCGGCGGCAAGCCGACGGCGCGCAGCACGGTCGAGCCGCAGCTCTCGGCACCCGTGCGCGAGGTGCTCGACCAGTGGATCGGGGCCGCCGACCGTCTGGACCTCGGCATCGCGCTGGGGCAGGCGCCGGAGCACGTCGTGCTGGGGCACTGCCGGGACCAGACGCTGGTCGACGCGGCCCGGTGGATGGACGAGACCTTCGCGATCCTCGACAGCCTGGTGCCGCTGGCCGGCTCGCGCACCCGCAAGGCGACGGTGGCCGTCCTCGTGGACGAGAAATACGTCCGCTCGCCGCACTGGGCCGCCCTGCTGCTCGAGCTGCAGGAACGCAAGCTGCTCATCCCGCAGGCGGTCGAATACCTCGAGCGCGAGCCCGAGGGCGTGACGCTGCGCCAGTCGCCGCTGTTCCTGCAACCGACCTACGACCTGACGGGCGAGGGCGAGTTCCGGCTGCCCAACGAGGTGGCGCACAAGTTCGCGCAGTGCCTGCTGACCCGCCGGACCGGTCAGCAGCCGCCCCAGATCCTGTGGGGCCTCGGGTACGTCGTCGAGCAGCGCCTGTTCGAGAGCTCGTATCACTACCAGTTGCGCGAGTTCGTCTACT
>Ga0137422_1000291_pt1 | contig 11326 bp, 9 predicted proteins | sample EasRivERMZT551_2_FD_102330 | JGI IMG/M metagenome (GOLD analysis project Ga0137422, IMG submission 102330) | Soil microbial communities from meander-bound floodplain in the East River, Colorado, USA - East River MetaG ERMZT551_2 | ecosystem: Environmental > Terrestrial > Soil > Floodplain ... | reverse complement strand
TTTTGATTTCCATCCATATAGGTTTTGAAAAAATTAAATTATTAAAACTGACGCTTTAAGAAGTATTAAAATCTTACTTAAAAGTATACCACGATGTATCTATACATTACCTGTGGACAACTTTAAGAACTTATTAGTATCGTAGATTATCTATATAATCTTTCCCAAAAAGTGTTTTTGTAGTAACATCATTGCATGAACAAAGAAAAATTGATTCCCTTAGTCACTATCGTATTTGTCGCTATTTTCCTGATTGGAAATTTTGGAATTTTTAATTTTCCCTCACAAGCATCTGCTGAGAACGAAGCTGACACACAATTTTCATTATTAGCTTTATTAAATCGACAAACAAAACAAATAGGCAATAATATTAATGATATAGAACGACATCTCAATTTGCCTGTTAGCGACCTAAACGCGCCGGATACAAGTTTTAAATATGCGCCGGATAAAGTACCGATAATAGCTTTTTCTGCAATAAATTCTCATTTGACGGTAAATCCTTGGCTTTTTGCTAAGTGTGGAGATAAAATTTGCGACACTATTCAAACGAATCAAATAGTGGACAGCATGTATACCACAACTCTATGGCGTGGCATAAAAACCGTCATAGGATCAGATGGATTGCCGCTTGTTGGCTATTTGTTACATAATTCTGTCTATATTAAACATTGTGATACCGTTACTTGTACTTCTGATATAAAATATCAACCTCTCTCAATATACAAAATAAGGGATTTTGATTTAGAAATTAATTCTAATGGACTTCCGGCCATCGCTTTCTCTACAAATGCAGCGCTTTATTTTTTAGCGTGTGATACGATTTCCTGTAAAACCCCTACCGCAAATGCCGCAATTCAAATTGATAGTGATGCAATAGGTCCATTAACTATGGAAATTGGCGTTGATGGAAAACCCATTATTTTTTACTCAGGCAATAACGATGAATTAAATGTTATCCATTGTGGGAATCTTCATTGCACGAATGGTAATACGAAAAGTAAACCACTTGCAAGTACGGGTTTTTTACTCAACCATCAATATCCACTACAATCTGCAGTTCAAAAAAAGGGTTTTATAAATCCTCCTTATATTACCTTTATTCGATCTCACCCAATCGCGGAATTGCTCTATGTTGCTCGATGCACCACCACAGATTGTTCTACGGTAAAGTTTCATGGCGTAAAACTATTCCCCAAAAACCATCTTGGGGCGCGATTTCACTCACCCGCAGTTGATCATGAAGGAAATGTTGGAATTGCCTTCTATGCGCCGACTCCTGGAGGAGCAGATGTTAATTTTTTCAAATGTCTTGACCAAGATTGCGTCACCTTTGGAGAAATAACCATTGATTCGGTTACCGATTCTCTGGGAGAGCCCACGTACGGACAACTTTTCTTTGGTGAAGATAATACACCGGTCATAGTGTACGCAAAAAAAATATTTACCGGAGATTCTCTTGGTTCTTTACATCTTGTACGTTGTGAAAACTCAAACTGTAATATAGGTGAACCATCTGAAGCAAAAATATCGTATACAAAACTCCGATCTTCTCCTGAGAAATTAGGTGATTATCTTTCAATCTCAGAGATTGAAAGATAATTTCAAAGTAAAAAGAATTTGCTACATGTCTTGTGGCGAATTAACTATTCTACTTCGCTTGCTTCAAAGATAATCCAATCTTTCCATCTGGATCAACGCGCACAATTTTTGCGCGAACCACGTCCCCCATCTTTACCACCTCTTCAACCCTTTTCACATAGCCGTCTTTTAATTCAGAAACATGGATCATGCCGTCTTTGCGCGGCCCGATTTCAACAATTGCTCCAAATTCAAGAATTTTCACAATCGGACCCTCTACCATCTCGCCAACTTCATAGATGCGCGCGATTTCCTTAACGCGTTCCAATGCAGCTTCTGCGCTTCTTTTTGTTGCCGCTGAAACAAACACGCGTCCATCTTCCTCAATATCAATAGAAAGTGCTCCTGTTTTTTCAATAATGCCGTTAATCATTTTTCCACCAGGTCCAATTACTTCACCAATTTTTGATGGAGTAATAGTCGTAGTAAGTAATACAGGCGCATGCGGAGAAAGTTCTGCGCGCGGTGCTTTAAGACTGATGTTTAATGTTTTTAAAATATGTAAACGTGCTTGTTTTGCCTCTGTTAGTGTTGCCTCAATCATGGCTAAAGTAAGCCCTGCAATTTTTACATCTAATTGCATTGCAGTAATACCTGTTTCAGTGCCGGCAACTTTAAAATCCATGTCCCCATAATGGTCTTCTGGACCTTGAATATCCGTAAGGATTTTAAACTTTTCGTTTTCACCTAATATTAAACCCATAGCTATTCCTGCTGCTTGTGCCTTGATCGGCACACCTGCGTCCATAAGTGAGAGTGATGTCGCGCACACGGTTGCCATTGAGGAAGATCCATTTGAAGACAATATTTCTGATACCACGCGGATAGTATAAGGAAACGCATCTTCACTGGGGAGTAAATTTTTAATTGCTTTCCCTGCTAATGAGCCATGTCCAATCTCTCTGCGCCCTGGTCCACTAAAACGTCCTGTTTCTCCTACTGAATAGGGTGGGAAATTATAATGTAAAAGAAAGCGTCTTTTTCCGCTAAATTCTAAAGACTCAACAAGTTGTTTTGCTGATGGAGGACCTAGTGTAGTTACTGCAAGCGCCTGAGTGTTGCCGCGAATAAATAATGCTGAACCATGGGTTCGTTTTAAAAGCCCTACTTCAGCATACAGATCGCGTACTTCAGTAAGCGCTCTGCCATCAGGACGCTTATCATATTCTAAAATATTTTTATGCACCAATGCATCAATTTCAGATTCAAAAAATCCATCAACTGTTGATAAATCACTTTCGTCCCATGCTGCGCTCTTGAGCATTGCCGATAAATCTGCTTTGAGTTTACTTACGTTTTTTTCACGTTCTACCTTATCTTTCACATACATTACTGCTTCTAATTTTCCATTTAAAAATTCACGTGCTTTGACTTTAAGCGCCTCGCTTGCCTCACGGAGTTCTACAATTTCTTTTTTTGCACCAACTTCGGAAACAATCTTCTTTTGCCATGCTACTAATTTTTTAATTTCTTCATGAGCAAGCGCAAATCCCTGAAGTGCATGAGGCTCTTGTATTTCAAAACCATCAAGCTCGATCATATTGATGCGTTCGTCAGTGCCTGCAACAAAAGCAGAATAAGACATTTTTTCTGCATCGCTGTTTTGCGGATTAACTACAAAATCTTGGGTTTCATTATTTAATGCAATTTTTACCCCAGCAACTGGACCACTCCAAGGCACGTTTGAAATGGCAAGTGCGCTTGAAGCGGCAGCAAGTGCAATAAAATCTAAATCAAGTTCTTCATCAATGGAAAGCACGGTAATTACTATTTGCACTTGTCGGCGCATACGCTGATCAAACAAAGGCCTGATCGTCCGATCAATAATGCGACCAGAAAGAATTGCTTCTTCTGAGGGCCTACCCTCGCGCCGCACAAAGCGACTACCAATTATTTTTCCTGCGGCATAAAAACGCTCTTCATATTCAACATTCAATGGAAAATAATCTGCATCGCTCTCAGTGTCGCTCATAACCACGGTTGCCAAAACCGTAGTATCGCCATAGGTTGCCATAACTGCGGCATTTGCTTGTTCTGCAATCTTAGAAACTTCAAGGGTAAGTGCTTGTCCAGCAAACGTGTGGGTAAATTTTTTTCGTTGTAGATCAATCATAAATTATTTGAAAATCTTAAAAAATTACCAAGTGCTAGTTACCGATTACCAGTTACTAGTTACTCAATATTTATTCTTCTTGCTCTTTTGGTGCTTCTGGAATTCTGCGATTTCTTCGTGTGCGTGCAGGTACTGCTTTGCTACTTTTTAATAAGATTTTAGGAATTTCCTCTATTGCAACAAAAACATCGGTTGCCTCTTTAAGTTTTGAGGAAGCGGTTCTTGAAAACCCAGCAACCACAACTTCCTTGCCCATACCCCAGCGCAAATATTCAACTAAAGGAATAAAATCTCCGTCTCCGGTAATTAAAACAATGGTATCAAGACTTCCAGCCATGCGGATTGCGTCAACCGCCATGCCCACATCCCAATCCGCTTTTTTCATGCCACCGTGATATACTTGCAAATCTTTTGTGCGTAATTCAAGGCCAGCATTTTTAAGCGCATCAAAAAATGAACCTTCGCCCAACGTTGATTCGGTTTTTACTACATATGCCATAGACCGAATAAGTTTTCGGTTTCCTACAACATATTTAATAAGTTCTTTAAAATTAACGCGTGCACCGTAGAGATTCTTTGCAGAATGATACAGATTCTGAACATCTATAAAAACCCCCACTCTTTGATCCTTATAACTGGTCATCTATTTCTTTAATTCAAGTTTTTTAACCATGGCATTATACTCCTTCCCATTGCTTCGTTCGAGATACCTCAGGAGACGTCGGCGCTTACCCACCATCTTTAACAAACCTCTTCGGGAATGATGGTCTTTCGGATGTTTTTTTAAATGCAAAGTTAGTTCGCCGATCTGCCCGCTCAACATTCCAATTTGCACAGATGCAGAACCCGTATCCGTTTCATGAATGCCATGCTCTTTAATAATTGTCTTTTTCTTTCGTGGTTTTAACATACAAAAGTTATTAGTTAATTAGTGGTTAGTTATTCGTTGTTGGTTGTGCCTCTGCTTTCTTTTTTAATTTCAAAATAATCCTTTTTTCAGCAGGTTTTACCATTTCAATTACAAAACGATATTGCTCTCCTTGAACCAATCCTTGCTTCATTGCTTCAACAGAGCCAAATTCTGAAACATGGATAAGTCCTTGAATTTCTGAATCAAGCGCGATAAATGCACCAAATGGGTTAAATCGCATTACCGTACCTTGGATTTCTGTTCCAGCTTTATATTTTTCTGGAACCGTTGCCCATGGATCAGTCTTTAGCGCTTTCAAAGAAAGGGAAACTCGGCCATCTTTAATATCTAAAATCTTTGCTTTAACCGTATCTCCAATTTTTACGATTTCTTTCGGATTTTCAATAAGCCGGTGATCTAATTCAGAGATATGGATCAAACCTTCAAGTTGGGGTGTGTTTGCAAATTTTACAAATGCACCAAAATCAGCAACTCCAGAAATGATGCCGTCAATAATATCGCCAACTTTATATTGGTTCAAAAGCTCATGCACGTTTTCTTCTAAAATTTCCCGCTCTGAAACAATAAGTTTTTTTGCGCGCGGCTTTAAATCAATAATCTTTACTTTTAATTCAGTACCAATAAATTTTTTAAGCTCTTCAAGAATTTTGCCGCGATCACCATCATCCACCCGCGGGTAATGGTCAGTAGAAAGTTGGGATACAGGCAAAAATGCCTTTATGCCGCTTACCTCGGTTAAAAGTCCCCCGCTGTTCGCACCGGTGATTTGAGCTCCAATAATTTCTCCTTTATCTTTTAAGTCCTTAATAATCTCCCAATTTTTTTGAACACCGACTTCAGCTAACGAAAGCTCGGTATAGCCATCAGTATTTTCAACATCTATTACTTTTGCGCTTGTTTTATCGCCAACTTTTAAATCTTTTAGAATACTTGAAGCATTTGAAAATTCAGCGCCGTATACAACCCCGGTTCCAAATGAGCCTAAGTCAAAATATGCTGAACGCTTGCCTTTCTCGATAAGCTCTCCTTCAATAAGTTCGCCTTCTTTGGGAAATGTCCCATGGGTGTTATTTTTTAAAAGCGTTGCCAATACTGACTGCGATTTCTTTACCGTATTCATATATAGTCCAATCATGATACGCCAAATAAATCCCCAAGTCAACATTTATAGCTTTTTTGCCTCAACGGCTAACCCTAGGATAGCCGTTCAAAGACAATTTATTCCATTAATAAATTCAACAATGCCATTGAAAAAAGCACTTTTTTTTGCTATCATTGAATAATTCTTATGATCATCAATTGGTATGGCGAAGGGTGCTTTAAGGTTCAGACCGGAGGAATTACCATTCTTACTGACCCGTTTTCCTCGGAAACCGGACTTACCCCACCCCGATTTAAAGCAGACATCACTCTCCTTACAAAAACTCAATATCCTTATGAAGAAGAAGAAAGTGAAGAACGACGTATTTATGGCGCAGGAGAATATGAGATCCAAGGCATTGAAATTCTCGGGTTTCCGATTACCGGAGACAAGGAAACCATAAAAACCGCATATTTAGTTCATGCAGAAGAAATATATCTTGGTTTTTTAGGGCATTTAACCACAGCCCCTGACCCAAAACTTATCGAAGATCTTGGAAAAGCTGATATCCTTTTTATTCCTGCAGGCGGCGAACCCTATATCTCCGAAGAAATTGCGGGGAAACTTTTAAAACAGCTTAATCCGAAAATTGTTGTTCCTGCGTTTTTTAAAACTCCCGGTCTTAAACGAAAAACTACATCCACGGATGCATTTTTAAAAGAAATTGGCAAAAAAACAGTACCCGAAGAAAAACTCACGATTAAGAAAAAAGAGTTACCTCAATCACTTGAGGTTCGTGAATTAAAACTATAAATCAAATATGGGCATTTCCTCGAAAATCATATCGTTTTTCGAAAAAATCCGCGCGGCTGAAGAACCAGTAAGAAAATGGTGGCTTATTATTTTAACGAGTGCCACCATGGTACTGGTAATTACTTTTTGGGTAGGATATCTCAATATCAGCATAAAAAGCCCAATTCAAGAATCATCAGAAAAAAATACTGCCTCTGCCAAGGCAGTGGTTTCTGAAACTTCATTTCTTGAAACTTTTGGAGCGGGGATTACTGTGGTAACCTCTGAATTGCGTGAACGGACAAAAAATCTCCAAATATTTTTTAAAAACTCGCTTCAGGAATCACATACTATTACTATTGAAAAACCAGAACGCGATTTTACGCTTGATTCATTGGAAGCAGTGCCAAAAACGACACTACCTTAACGAGGAATAATGAATACTGAATTATGGAAAAATTCATAATTATGAAACAAAAAAATAACCATAATTCCTAATTCTTAATTCCAAATTCACATTTTATATGGGCAATATAGAAAAACGAGAAATTACCGCAGAACTTAAAGAATCGTATTTAGATTATGCGATGTCAGTTATTGTTTCTCGCGCGCTTCCTGATGTACGCGACGGCTTAAAACCCGTACAACGAAGAATCTTGTGGGCTATGTGGGATTCGGGGCTCACCGCTGATGCAAAATTAAGAAAATCAGCAAATGTAGTTGGAGAAGTCATGGGAAAATATCATCCCCACGGAGACACTTCTATTTACGACACTTTGGTTCGCATGGCACAAGATTTTTCCCTTCGCTATCCTTTGGTTATTGGTCAGGGAAACTGGGGATCGATTGATGGAGATAATGCCGCAGCTATGCGTTACACCGAAACAAAGCTTTCTCGCATTTCAGCAGAACTTTTAACAGATATTGATAAGGAAACAGTTGATTGGCAGGACAATTATGATGGCTCACGCGAAGAGCCAAAAGTACTTCCTGCAAAACTTCCCCATCTTCTCTTAAATGGCGCGGTGGGCATTGCAGTGGGTATGGCAACTAATATCCCGCCTCATAACTTAAGCGAAGTAATTGATGCAACGCTTCATTTGCTAGGCGACCCCAAGGCAACTGCAGAAGATCTTATGCAGTTTGTGCAGGGTCCTGATTTTCCTACTGGCGGCATAATCTACAACAAAAAAGGAATTATTGAAGCCTACACTTCGGGCCGAGGCGCTATAACTGCGCGCGGGGTCGCAGAAGTCAAAGAACGAAAATCTGGAAAAGACGCGTTTGATATTGTGATCACCGAAATTCCCTATCAAGTAAATAAATCAGAACTTATTGTAAAAATCGCTGAATTAGTTCAAGAGAAAAAGATTGTTGGCGTGCGCGATATGCGTGACGAATCTGACCGGAATGGCATGCGGATTGTAATCGAACTTAAACAAGATGCTGCCCCACAAAAAATCTTAAACCAACTCTACGAACGGACTGATCTTCAAAAAGATTTTCATTTAAATATGATCGCGCTCGTAGATGTTTTGGACCCCAATGATAAATCCGGAAAAACTCACGGACTCCAACCCCAAGTGCTTTCTATTAAAGATGTACTTCGTGAATATATTGCTCACCGCGATGAAGTCGTGCGCCGTAGGGCTGAATTTGAACTTAAACGAGCCAAAGAACGCGCACACATATTAGAAGGCCTCTCAATCGCACTTGGGTCAATCGATAAGATTATTGCAACGATTAAAAAATCAAACGACCGTGATGATGCACGCATAAACCTCGTAAAAAACTTTAAACTTACTGATATTCAAGCAAATGCAATTCTTGAAATGCGTTTGCAGACCCTTGCAGCTCTTGAACGGGAAAAGATCGAGACTGAACTCAAAGAAAAGCACGAACTCATTAAATCGTTAGAACTTCTGTTAAAGAGTCCTCAAAAAATCAAACAGGTTATTAAAGACGAACTTACGGAAATTAAAACAAAATATCAAGATCAACGCCGCACCAAAGTAGTTATCGGCGGGCTTAAAGACTTCAGAGAAGAAGATTTAATCCCTCAAGAAGAAACCGTAATCACTTTTTCAAAAGGCGGATATATTAAACGCCTACCCCCAGAAACATTCCGTTCTCAACGCCGCGGCGGCAAAGGAAAAATCGGATCTGAAGTATCGGAAGAAGACTTTTTAACTCATCTTTTAAGCGCAAATACCCACGATAACATTCTCTTTTTCACAAATCGCGGCCGCGTGTTCCAAACAAAAGTATGGGAAATTCCGCTGGCAAGTAGAATTGCAAAAGGAAAACCCGTGCATAACTTTTTAGATATTCCTCTCGAAGAAAAAGTAGAAGCGATAATCGCCTATCCCACGCTAAAAGACAATCTCACAAGCCGCAATCTCGTGATGCTCACAAAACATGGTATGATTAAGAAAACTAAACTTCAAGATTTTGATAATGTCCGGAAAAGCGGCATCATCGCGATTAAGCTCAAGAAAAACGACTCTTTGAAATGGGTAGATATGTCCGAAGGAAAAGATGAAGTTTTGATTACCACGTCTCGTGGACAATCAGTACGCTTTAAAGAATCGCAACTTCGAGTCATGGGTCGCGCTGCATCCGGCGTACGAGCAATTCGGTTAAAACAACAAGATGTAGTAAGCTCTATGGATATTGTACGGAACAGTGCTGATAAAAAAGGACAAAAACTCTTTGTAGTTATGGCGAACGGCTACGGAAAATTAACCCCGATTTCCCAATACCGGCTCCAGGGCCGCGGCGGATCTGGCATTAAAGCTGCAAAAGTCACCACAAAAACCGGTGAACTCATTACCGCACAAGTTATCGACGATCAAGAAGAAGTGCTTGCAATCTCAGCGAAAGGACAAGTTATCAAAACCGAACTTTCCCAGGTTCGCACTGCAGGACGCGCAACCCAAGGCGTACGCATCATGACGCTTCGCCCAGGTGATAAACTCGTTGCTGCAATTTGTTTGTAAAACCCATGAACATTCCAAAACCGCGTCTCATTATCTTTGGTGTAATCGGATTCATCATTCTTTTTACGCTCCTTGTATTTTTAGGCGTTATTCCTGGATTAAAACCGAATGCTCAGAACGAAAAAATCTCTCTTAGCGTATGGGGCGTATTTGATTCGCAAAACATATTTTCAGAAATCACGCGCGCGCTCGGAGGAGGTTTTGAAATCCAATACCGTGAGTTCAATGTGAATACCTATGAATCAGAACTCATAAACGCGCTTGCCGCAGGAACTGGGCCAGATGTTTTTATGATCCACTCAAGCTGGCTTCCCAAACATTTTGATAAACTTACCCCTGCGTCAGGCGAACAATTTCCTTTAACTACATTTCAATCTCTTTTCCCAACCGTGGTTGAACAAGATTTTGCACCCAATGGTTTTGTATATGCTTCCCCTCTTTATATTGATACATTATCTCTTCTCTATAATAGAGATTTTTTTGATACTGCGGGCATTGCCACCCCTCCAAAAACATGGGCAGAATTTGAATCATTAATTCCAAAACTCAGAAAAACCGATAACACAGGAAAATTAGTGCGTGCCGGAGCAGCAATTGGCGGATCAAATCAATCTATAGTTCGTGCTCCAGATATTCTCTCAGTTCTCATGCTTCAATCAGGAGTTGAAATGGTTGATCAAGATTTCACGCGTTCAAATATTGCAGAGGGTGGATTAGAACCCCTCCTCTTCTACACAGGCTTTGCAAATCCAAGTTCGTCTTCATATACATGGAATGATAATTTTGGCTCTGCCGTTGACCGATTTGCGGAAGAATCCGTGGCAATAATGCTTGCCTATGCACATACTATCCCGACGATTAATGGAAAAAATCCGTTTTTAAATTTTGGTGTTGCTCCACTTCCTCAACCCGCAAACGCTACTCGAGACATAAATTACGCAAATTATTGGGGGCTGGCTGTTTCAAACCGAGCACAAAACCCAGTAGGAGCTTGGAATTTCATTACCGCATTTACCACTAATCAAACCCTTGTTTCGCAATATACTACAATCACGAATCGCATCCCGGCACTTCGCACGCTTCTTAGCCAAAAACAATCAGATCCAACTCTTGGCGTGTTTGCCAGAGCTGCGCTTTCCGCACGTTCTTGGCCACAAAAAGACAGCACTGCAATTGAAAAAATTCTCTCCGATCTCATTAAAACAGTAATAGACGGAAAAGCGCCTGCGCGAGATGCACTTCAGAAAGCAGAAACAAGTATTACCGAGCTTATGGAATAACAATAGGGTATAGGGTTTAGCCAATAGGGTACAGTATTTAATTAATTTCAAATTTCTAATTCCAAATTCCTGCCCGCATTTGCCTTCGGCAAAAGCCGATGGCAGGCGGGTCAAATGCAGGTAATTTTCTCCAAAAATATCATATTACAAATTACCGATTACTAGCTTGCCCCGGTTAGCGGGATTACCAATTAACCAATTCACTAATTAACTAGTCACCAATCTTATTGTATGAAACCCTTCCTTTTATATAACTTACTCCTTGTCGCTTTACTCTTAAACCTTCCTCTAGTAAGCCACGCAGCTGCGAGCAATTCACCAGAAGAACCCGTAATACTTTTTGGTATTAATTTAGGATGCTCTGCTTCACCAAAACCCCTTGGAGATGAATCTTATAGTCCCACACTCCCCCTCTGCGGCCCTGTTCATTTTTTGCGACTTACTCATGGCATTATTGATTTTATAAGCCGTGTGATCGTGCTCCCGCTT
>Ga0137422_1000289_pt1 | contig 11385 bp, 12 predicted proteins | sample EasRivERMZT551_2_FD_102330 | JGI IMG/M metagenome (GOLD analysis project Ga0137422, IMG submission 102330) | Soil microbial communities from meander-bound floodplain in the East River, Colorado, USA - East River MetaG ERMZT551_2 | ecosystem: Environmental > Terrestrial > Soil > Floodplain ... | reverse complement strand
TGGCGGGCCTGCTGGAGGAGGTGGACCACCTAATGAGGGAGTGGTTGTGCTTAATGAAATTGCATACCCAGAATTACCTGCAGTGTTAAATGCATATATTCGATATTGATACGTAGTGTTTGGTACTACCGTAAGATCATTATCTGCTTGTGAGCCTGCGGCAACTTGTTTTAAAAATTGGAATATTCCTTGATTTACAGAGCGGTCAATTTTAAAACCAAGCTCATTATTTGAATGAGGAATCCACTTTAATGTAATGCGATTTGGCCCAACGTTTGTAAGCGTAAGATCCGTAGGAGCTAAAGGTATTGATGGTCCACTGGGTGGTGGCGGTTGCGCGGGTGGGGGTGGAGGTTGAACTGGGGGAGGATTTGCTGCTGGAGGAGGGGGTTGAGTTGGAGGTGGAGGCGGAGGTGGATTTTGTGAGGGAGGTGGAGCCCCGCCTGGCGGGGGTGCTGACGGAGGTGGTGCTTCAGGAGAAGAACCAATAGTTATTGTAACTGTATTGCTTGGTTGGGATTCTACAAATGCATTATAGGCTTTGACCCGATATGCATACGTAGTGTTTTGGCTAATTGCAAAGTCATTGTATGCAATTGAGTTAGCATTTAGATTTGCAATTTGAGAAAAACCCGAGCTGTTTACACTGCGCTCAACAACATATCCATTTTCATTATGTGCATTATCTGTCCAATTTAAAACTACGCGCGTATATCCAATTGCAGTTAAGGTGAGATTTGAAGGTTGAAGCGGAGCTTGGTTACTTATCGGAGGCGGGAGTGAGACTGGAGGTGGGAGTTTTATAGATCCTGGTGGAACCCCGCTTGGCGGGGCTGGCGGAATTTGCGGGGCTGGCGGAGTCGGTGATTGAACTGGAGGAGGAGCAATAAAACATGATTGTAATAAAACAGGTTTTTGAAAACTTGTGCCGCAGGCATTAAGATCGATACAACTTCGCACTTGTGTTCCTTGGATACATGTTGACCATGCATCACATTGCCAATTTTCAATACATTCTATTTTTCCGCCTCCGTTTTTTTCAACGTAAATATATCCGCTAATAAGCGCAATTACTCCGATTACTATAACAATAGAAAAAAACTTAAGCTGCTCAACGCTCATAGCTTAAGTATACAGAAATATCCCGTGTACTCCATCCACAGAATTAAGAACACCGAACAAAAAGAGATGAAACTACATTGCAGCTACTTTTGTAATGACCTCACGAAACAAGGGGTATGATGTTTTGATTAAATCTTTAATTGCATTTAAATCTTTGCGTACTCCTAGAAAGACCTCTTTTTGCACATCTTGATTAATAAGATTTTTTTCAAGAGAAAGAATCATATTTTTCGCAGCTAACAACTTTCTATCTGCTTCAGCAAGTATTTTCGTCAATGCATCAGACTCTCTCTCAGTTAATATGATTTCTTTTATTTTCTCATTCATATCCTCTGCTTCATTCGTTCCTTGGAGTAAGCTGTCTGTTTGTGGCAAGTCGTAGGTATGATCAGTAATCCATGTATGAATTCTTTTACTTCTACTTTCTGCAATTGCAAGCGCACGCTTAAGTATATCAACATAATGAGATAAGACTTTTATTTTTACTTGCATTGATGCATCGTTACTGTCTTTTGTAAAACTATCAATATGCGTTCGGATTTCAGTATCACTTTTTGCATGCGTAATACGATCTTCAAACGCTTTTATCTGAAGCACTCTGTCACTCACGCTTTGTTCTGCATCCGGAGATAAATCTGTTGCCAATCTCCGTTCATTCGTGGTCCGCAATACATTAACTGCTTTCAAAATGTAGTCTCGATTATTCTCACTAAGCGTGGATGTATCATCCGAATTTAAAACCTGTTTCACCTCTCCTTCAACTTTTTCCCGTGCACTTTGGAATAAGTTGTAAGATTCTTTACGTTTTTCTTCTAAAGAAGTTGTTTCTTTTTTAAAAGCTTCATTGATAACTGCTGAGTCATTTGAAATTACCTCCTTTTGGATTGGGGTTTGTTCAGTTCTTGTTTCAGTTCTTGTTTTTGCTGGTACCGATGATGGTGTTCCCTCACTTTCGCCTGAAGTGCGAGCATGAATCACCGGCATAGAACTCATTAAAATGAGTGAAATAATTCCAATGATAAATATTTTTTTTCTCATAGTTCTCATAGTGTTGAATACTTATTGTGTTGAATACTTATTTACTAATATTCTTGAAGCGCTGATTCTGCTTCTAATAATTCTTCTTCTTCTTCAAAGAATGCGGCGAGCTCTGCATCTATTCCCTGAATCTCTGCTAATTCTTGCTCGAGCATATTAAGATTTAAGGGATCTAACTCTCGCGTATCTTCTTCTGTAGCAGCTAGTTTTACCATTTCTTCTTTTGAAGATGAACCAGTTTGGGTAATTGCTAAAATCACGATAAAAACTGCAATTGTTCCTAGAGGAATCCATCTTTTACTCGTGATAATACTTTCAAACATTTTATTTAAAGTAATACGCTTATGTGAAATCCTTCCGACTGCATTACCTTCCACTCTAGAATAACTATACCCAACCGCATCTGTGACAAGTTCTTTCTTTTTTATAGCTTCAAATAACTGTTGGGCTCGTGTTTTATTAAGCATAATATGTGCTTTTTCCCGCTTTAAAAAAGCAATGGTTCCAAACATCTCATTAAGTTCTTTTTTTTCATGCGGAAAAATCCGAAGAATTTCTGCTTCAGTTTTTCCTTCGTCCATGTGTTTTAATGCTTCTGAAAAAATATATTCTTTTTCCATGAGAATAAATAAAGAATTAATTAAATGGTAAATACTTTCGAAGTGCTTTTAGCCCGCGGGACTGAAGTTGGCGCACTGCCTCTTCTGTTTTTCCCAGAAGCTCAGCGATTTCTTTATTCGAAAGTTCATTTACAAATTTGAGTGTAATTACATCTTGCTGGTCAGGAGATAGCTTCTGAATTGCCTGTTTTGCCCGTTCCACGCTTTCCTGCTCAATAAGTTTTGTTTCCAATGATATCTCTTGTACAGCCAAATGTACAACTTCTTCCTCAAAGTTTTCCGGAAGAATCTCTTTCTTTTTGCGCCAAAAATTGATTAATGAATTCCGGGCTATCGTATAGAGAAAGGCAAGCGGTGGCTTTCCAACGTTTTCAAAACGGGGTGCTGCTGCAAGCGCTTTCATAAAAACCGTTTGCGTCAAATCTTCGGCGTCTCTTCGATTCTTTAACCGAATGAATAGATATCGAAAAATAGGGGTGAAATAGGTAGTATACAGCGCCCCAAAAGCATCCATATCGCCTCGTTTTACGAGTTCCATAAGTTCATTTGGATTCTCTTTATTGTTATCCATAGATCCTAACCACTATGGCGCGATTTTGTAACACATGTCAATAATAACCTCTGCTTTTCTCATTTAGAAATTAATGGTTTTTCCTGAATATTGATTTGCTTGTATTTGTGATTTTGTGAGTGGTGCGGAATGAAGTTGCCCATTAAGCCATAGATTTACTTGATTTGTGAAAAACAGACTTGTTGGATGTTCTGAATTTCCAAAAGGTGATAATGTCTCTGCAGAATTGATATTTGAAAAATCAACCCATTGCGAATACGACTGTCCACGTTGCGAACGCATAGTATGCCCTTCAACAACCAATAAACCAGTAAATGTTTTATTGTACTGCGGATCTAATCCTTCAAAAAAATCAAATTCTGTCTGAAAATAATTTGCGGTAAATTGAGCAGGAATTTCAGTTCCACAACCACTTCCTGTAGGAGCTGGTCCATTGAGATATTTATTTTTCCAGCTTAATGGATCAGAACCAAAACAAACAACTGTTTTTTGCCATGCACCCTGAAGAACTTTATCAATATAGAGAATTTCATCCTGAGTAAGGATCGCATTTATACCATCAGTATCAAGTCTCTGCTTCATATCACGCAGCCATCGTGATTGTCCGCTTTCTCGCGGGCCCCAAAGCGCCGTTAAATTTGGCGCATCATTCTTTTGAAAATCTATTGCTAAATAATGTACTAGTGCTTGAAATGGGAATGAAGTAAGGTTACGAGCCTGATTATTGTTATACCAACGATCAAGATACTGCAATGCTTCTAGTGAATTTTGAGAAAGTGAAACCCCTTGATTATCCCGAAGATGTAATCCGCCACGAACAATTTCTCGTTTTGCTGGATGTATTGCATCAAGATAAATATCCCGAACATATGAAGGAGAAAGCTTTGTTGGAGCATTATAATGCGGTGACAAATTGAATAATAATTCTTTTAACCGCCACACTCGATAAGTATCGCCTCCGTTTATGGGATGCGCACCAAGTTGAATTGGATACCAGCGCCCAACCGGAAGATTATTTGCGGATGCAATCGCACCCTCTTGGGGATTTATTACTTGCGGGCGTAAACTTGCAGGAACCGATTCAACCCAAGCATATGAAGAAGAACTGCCATCCTGTGCGATAAATCCTGCAAGCGGCGATAAAGATGAGCGCGTAGGAACTGCAGCTGCGTAGTGATAACCGATATTACCGCCACTGTCACCAAAAATATAATTTACTGAAGGCCATCGATAATCTGCGAGCGCTTGATTAAATGAAGTCACAGTCGTGGCTCGCATCATTTTAATAAGTCCCTGTATAGTGTGTCGATTGGTATCCCAATTCGGAATGCCAACTACGGCATATTCTTCACCCGCACTCGCGTTTGGAATATAAGATGTCACCACTGGACCGAGAATACTGTCGCGCACCGTAATACTTTGCGAACTTCCATTTTTTACAAGAATAGTTTCTTGAGACGTTTCAAACGTATGTGCTTGTCCATTATATTCATACGTATTTGAACTCAACATCTTTAAACGATACAAATCACTCACATCAGCAGGAAGAGATGTTGCTCCCCATGCAACATTAGTATTAAATCCAATAAAGATTCCTGGCATTCCTGGCACGGAAGTACCTCGTACATTAAACGTTCCTCCTTGCACATGAATTTCTTGCCAAACATTAGGAAAAGAAATGCGAAGTTGTGGCTGGCTAAATAGAAAAGAATTTCCTGTGGTACTTCGTGATCCGCCAACAACCCATGCATGACTTCCCTTTGGTTCAACAATATTTGGAGTAATATACGCCCAATGCTTTGGCAAATAATTAGATGCAAATGGCGGATGCTGATTTGCATATGATTGCATGGCATTTCGTGTACTTATAGGAACATCGCTTTGTTGAACTGTTGCTGCTGTTTCATCTATTGCCTCAACGTCTAACATTGCTGCTGCAGCTGCTTCACGCGAACCTAATTGTTGAACTAAAACCTCAAACCGATGAAGTTCTGTGGCTTCTGATACTGAAAAACCAGGAATCACAAGATGATCCCACGTTAATAATGAATCAACCGGAGTCCATACCTCGGGCATAATGCCACCAAAAAGATAATGTAAATTATTTGCATTATCGGCAATGTATTTATTTACTCCTGCGCTATAAGCAGCTAACAGCGATTTTGTTTCAGAATCCAAGTTATTAAATCTTTCAGTTGCATATTTTTCAAATTGCATCGTTCGTATTCGCTTGTCTTCTTCAACTGAAGTCGAACCGCCATTCTGATTCTTAAGGCCAATTAATTCTGAAATTCTGCCCTGCATACGACGACGCGTATAATGCATTTGAAATAATCTGTCTTCTGCTGCAGCATAACCCCAGCCAAAAAAAGCTTCATTATCAGTATTTGCAAATACGTGTTGAACACCCCATAAATCACGAATAATTTCAACCTGTTGTCCGCTTGGTGGCGGTGGCGGTACGCCGGCTGGCGGAGGCCCGCTTGGCGGACCTGGTGGTGGAGGTGGAGGTAGAGGTTCGGGTGAAAAACCAATGGTTATTACCACAATGTTGCTTGAAGAAGATTCTCCGAATGCATTGTAAGCTTTAACTTGATATGCATACGTAGTGTTTTGGCTAATCGCAAGGTCATTATACGCAATTGCGTTCGCGTTTAGACTTGCAATTTGGCTAAAATTAGAGCCGTTTACGCTGCGCTCAACAACATATCCATTTTCATTATGTGCATTATCTGTCCAATTTAAAACTACGCGCGTATATCCAATTGCTATTATAGAAAGATCTGACGGCGCTTGAGGAATCCCGCTTGGCGGGACTGGTGGTGGAACTCCGGTTGGCGGGGCGGGTGGAGGAGGTTTGCTTGCGGGTGGAGGCGGGACGGGTGGGGGCAGAATTGGTATACAATTCTCTTCAATCACAGGCTTGTTTAATTTAGTTCCGCAGGAATTAATATCAGTGCATGCCCGAAACCGCTTTCCTAAAATACATTCTGTCCACGGAGTGCATTGCCAATTTTCAGAGCATGTTAAAGGAGGTTCGATTTCTTTTTGAGTAGTAAAAATATAAAAACCCAAAAAAACAATTACAAAAATTGTAATTACTGCGATAAGAATTTCAATCTGCTGCTTGCCCATATTCTATTCAGTATACAAGAAAATACTTGCTTTACTTCTCCACAGAAAATTCTATTACTTCAAATTTTACAACAATTCAATTTTTTCTACTTCTATAATTCCTGAAATATCATATTTATTTCCATCCGGACCCGTCATGGTCTCTGATTGAAAAGTTCCGGTAATTTGAACGTGTGCTCCTGTTCCAAATTTTAGATATCCTTGAGGATCATTTTCAAAAAGATTCCTTAAGCCATAATAGCGATTATCCTCGCCCAAAAGCCCAATTGCACATTCTAACGTTTGGGCGCCAGTACCAATTTTTGGCAAACATGTTATTTCGCCGGAAATGGTAATCAAACCAGGAGATGGCATAGGATCTTTTGATATATCTTCAACAAAGTGCTTACCATCGGGCGTCCAGCATTGCCGCGGATACGACTCCCCTACGGGATACCCTGCTTTTTCACATTCTTCAAAATTCGTGATTTCCGATATATCAAAAAATGGTTTTTCCAAAGAAAAATATACAAACGTTCCAGTGAAGATGATAACAACTGCAGTTATTAAAATTTTGAAATTTTTAGACATATTTTAAATTTAATTTTGTATGTGCACGCTGCTGCGCTCTATTAATTTGCGGTAGGGGTGAGATTCGAACTCACGACGGGAGCGGAGGCGGGAGGATTCGAACCTCCGAAGCCCTTTCGGACTTAATTGTTTTCAAGACAATCCCATTCAACCACTCTGGCACGCCTCCATCGCTTTTGATAATACGAGATATAACTTATTCAGTCAAAAATTTTCGGATCTTCGTATCAATATCGCCTGCGCCCATAAACACCACTACTTTTTGCGCTCGAGTGTTCTCGTTCTTAATTAATTTTATAGCTGCATCAAAATCAGGTGCGAAAAACGTATTGGGTTTACTATGTTTCATAGCTTGCGCTAAATCAAATGAATCTTTACCGTTCCCCGCTTCTCTTCCTGCAACTTTATAAAACGGAAGAATAACTGCCTTATCCGCTGCTTTAAATGAACGCACAAAATCATTAAACAAGCGCGTGAGTCGATCTTGCTGATGCGGTTCAAAAACACAAATTAAACACGCTTTAGGATATTCGCTGCGAAGTGCGGCAAGCGTTGCTTGAATCTCGGTTGGGTGATGCGCATAATCGCTATACATTATGATTGATGAAAAACCGGTTTTTTTGAGAACTTTTAATCGCTCCATCCTGCGCCACGTACCTGTAAATTTATTAAACACCGCTTCTGCTGTACTCCTTTGAACCCCTAAAAGTTTTGCTACTTGCCACGCAGCTTCAGCATTAACTTGATTATGAATGCCCGGAACCTGAAGATTGTGTTCCTGAAATTTTTTTTCATTATACAAAACTACCCGCATGTTTTTCTTCTGTTGAAGAGCTTTTGCAATTTTAAAAAGCGCCTTGTCTTTCGCGTTTGCAATTAAATATCCATTTTCAGGTATGCGATCAATATATTTTTCAAAACCTGAAACTACGCCTTTAAAATCGTTATAGGTATCCAAATGCTCGTTATCAATATTGGTAATAACCGCAATCTGCGGATGATATTCATGAAATGACCGGTTCCATTCATCAGCTTCAATAACGAGATATTTGCTTTTCCCTTTTCTAAAATTCTTTCCTTTCCATTCGCGCAGTTTAGTGCCGATGATCACGGTTGGATCTAATTTTGCCTTTTCTAATATGAGTGCAAGCATTGCGGTGGTCGTACTTTTTCCGTGCGATCCAGAAACTGCAATCGTATAATATTCTTTGGTAATTTCTCCAAGTGCTTGAGCATAGGATTGGGTGCGAATACCATACTCTCGCGCGGTTTTAAGTTCTGGATTATCAGTCTTTACTGCAGCAGAATAAATCACGCGCCCTACATCGGGATGTATATTTCTTTCATAATGGCCATTATAGATTTCCACACCTTCTTTTTTGAGTTCTTCTAAAAGATCAGATTCTGCGAGATCAGAACCAGAGACCTGTTCGCCATGGGATAAAAAAAACCGCGCAAGCGAGGAAACTCCGATGCCGCCAATGCCAATAAAATGGATTCTACTCATAGACATAAGCATATCAACTGATTCAAAAAAATGCACCAAGCGGTTTTGCTAAAATCAATATATTCTACTAATTCCTTTAAACGGCTCACCTAGGGTGAGCCGTTTAGCTACTATAGTCTTTATAGTAAAATTCGGACTTACTTCCGATTGATGTCCCGCGCAAAGAACACATGATGACTTTGAATAGAGCTAACTGACCTTATCGGTCTTGTTTCTCGAGCCCAGCTGCAGCTTCTCCTGTTGATACGGTTTTGCTCATCAGAAATAATTTGATAATCGCAAGAGCAATCATCCAATACACAAACATTGCTAAAAGTGTGGTCCATTCGAGGATACTGCCTTGCACCGTCGTCATGGGAAATACCGCAAGAAAAGGAGCGGTAAACGGCCACGTAATACTATAAACAAAACTCGTAAATCCCGCTTCAGGATTTGCTCCCATCAGTTTGAGTACAAAACGAAATGCAAGTACCACTTCAAGAAGTGAAAGTAAATACCATACAATTTGAGTGCCTTTGAATAAGGGTTTTGTGGTGGAAGAGTTATAAGAATTCATTGCAGTGTTAATTTTCTGGAGCTGGAACTATCGGATCCGGAACCGTAACATTATAAGTGTTCGTTGTTTCTGTCGTAGTCGGTGTATTTGAACCTCTGATAGCAGGCAAGCCATAAATATAGAACAAAACTATTACTCCTAAAACAGCAATAATTATGCCAAGTATCATTCCTATTCCCATACCATCTTCATGGTTATGATGTTCTCTTGATGGAGTGTTAATGATTGTAGACATTTTGAAATTTAAAATTTAACTTTATTAATCGACCCTTCGTTCCGTTTGTAATTAACTAAAAAAAACTATTACGTTAACGCCGCAACGCTTTTACGATAGCGATCAAGACGCACGCTCCGAGTAATGCGACAAGAATGCTATAGAGATTAAATCCTCTCACTCCACTTTCTCCGATAATGCTCATGAGCCAACCACCGATAACCGCGCCGATCACGCCAATAATAATATTCAGTAATATTCCCTGTTGGGCATCAGTCTTCATAATTAAAGAAGCTATCCAACCAACCAATGCCCCAAATATAATCCATAAAATAATTCCCATATATTTTTTTATTGTTATTGTTATTTAGTAAACGTGTATAATTATTGTAATAATAGGAATTATTGTATAGGTTATATCTAGAATGCCGTTTCAAAAACAGAAACATTACAATAATTCTTTATAATAGATTTTACGACTTCTTTTTAAGTTCTTTGATTTCTTTTTCTAACGTGTTGATGTTAGTTTCTAATCTATCGGTTCGCTCGGTAAGCTTAGTCTCCATCTGTTTTGTGTGATGAGCAAGAGATTCTGCGACAACCATCATGTCAGTAACGTCTTCTATAGCAAGTAGTATAATAGGCGGAAAGGCGGCATCATCCTTAACATGAATCTGGCGAGCATTTAGAATCATTACCTTGCGACCAATAGAAGGAAACTCATGTGCAACTTCAAAACCCTTGAAAAATGTATTTTTAGGTAAAATATCCTCTAAAAGTTTTCGGAGCGCGGGAATATTCCATTGGCCGTTTCCCAATTCATACACAATCCTCTTCTCAGTATCTTTTGGTTCGACCTGGAATGTCCGATAAAAAGATTCATTTGCCGTCATCACGCTGAAATTTTTATCAAGTATTAACACCGGCTCCCGCACAACATCTACAACAGTTTTTATATAGGTCCAACTCTTTTCCCAAAAATGATCCACGAAATCAGCTCCAATTGGAGCAAGAGTTCGTCCTGCTACTTTATTATTGTTTTCCATATAACAGATGCCGCTAGAAAATCTTCCTTATTACATAAACTCGCTATTAAGATACGATCGTGCTACAATTAAAGTCTTATCACTTTCTCTGTGCGAGATATAACTGTAATACTCGCGTAATGTAACGGGATAAGATTAGGCGTGAATTTATGCCCAGGATATGAACATTTTCAGTTATTATGATGCCACTGTAATACTTATGTAATGAAATGTCTTTGCGCTCGGCTTAACTTATGATGATCACAAAACAAGAGACACAACGAGGGGTAGCGCTCACTCAAGCTCACCACAACTATGCGAAGGGAATGAATTCGTACTCTTTTTTCAAAACCCAAAATCATACAACAAGCGACGATCTAGTTCAGGACACATTCATAAAAACTTGGGATTACCTCGTTAAAGGGGGGGAAGATCGATACAATGAAAGCTTTTCTCTACCATGTCCTTAATAACCTTATTATTGATGAGTATCGGAAACGCACAACAGCCTCGCTCGATGTCCTTCTTGAAAAAGGGCACGAGCCAAATAGCGATCAATCAGAACGCATTTTTAATGTCTTCGATGGCAAAGTGGCGCTCCTCTTGATTCAACACCTTCCCGTAAAGTACCAAAAGGTTATGCGGATGCGCTACGCGCAAGATCTCTCGCTCGAAGAAATATCTCTCATCACTGGGCAATCTCGAAATGCTGTTACCGTACAAGCGCATCGAGGACTTAAAAAACTTAAAGCGTTATATAACCATAAATAAAATGCTCTGGATAATTATTATAGTCTTATTCGTTCTCTGGCTTCTTGGTTTTAGTTTTAAGATCGGAGGAAATCTTATCCATACATTGCTTGTCATCGCACTTATCGTGCTTATTGTCCGGTTTTTGTCTTAACCGCTAAACGGTCCCGCATTGCGGGGCCGTTTATAGATTATTTGTTTATCCTGAGAAGTGGCTCGCCACGAGCGAGCCGAATATTAATAAGGCGAGTCGAGTGGACCTAGCGAGAATCGAACT
>Ga0137422_1000287_pt1 | contig 11523 bp, 9 predicted proteins | sample EasRivERMZT551_2_FD_102330 | JGI IMG/M metagenome (GOLD analysis project Ga0137422, IMG submission 102330) | Soil microbial communities from meander-bound floodplain in the East River, Colorado, USA - East River MetaG ERMZT551_2 | ecosystem: Environmental > Terrestrial > Soil > Floodplain ... | reverse complement strand
GGCCGGCCCACGATCTCCCAGCCCACGATGCCGGCGCGGCGCAACTCGTCGGCGAGCGGAGCGCGCATGCGCTCGATCGTGCGGTCGCGCTCCACGCGGCGCGCCTTAACCTGGCGCGCCAACTGCTTGTAATCGTCGGGCTCGAGATACTTGAACGCCAGATCTTCGAGCTCGGCCTTCACGCCCGCCATGCCGAACCGGTGCGCCAGCGGGGCATAGAGCTCGCGGGTCTCCTGAGCGATCCGGCGCCGCTTCTCGGCCGGCAGCGGATCCAGGGTGCGCATGTTGTGGAGACGGTCGGCGAGCTTGATGATGATCACGCGCGCGTCGCGCGCCACCGACATCAACAGCTTGCGGTAGTTCTCGGCCTGCTCCTCGGCGGTCGAGCGGAACGTCAGGGCCTTGATCTTGGTCAGGCCGTCGACCAGATCGGCGACTTCATTGCCGAAATCGCGCCGGAGCGTTTCCAGGGTGACATTGGAATCTTCGACGACGTCGTGGAGCAACGCGGCCGCGATGGTCGTGGTGTCCATCTGCTGCTCGGCGAGAATCGTGGCCACGGCGACGCTATGAGACACGAAATCGTCGCCGGACAATCGCTTCTGCCCGTGATGCGCCTGGGCGCTGATCCGGTAGGCGCGCGACAGCACCTCGAGGTCGAGGCGGTCGCGCTGCGCCGCGACGGCCTTGGCCAGCTCGGGCGCCAGAATCGGCGCCGTACTCGTCACAACAACCCCGCTTCCGCGAAACTCACGTACCGCTCTCCTCCGCCTCCGATGATCACATGGTCGTACACCGGGACGTCGAGCAATCGCCCCGCGTCCACCAGCTGCCGGGTTACCGCCCGATCGTCGGCCGACGGCGTGGGGTCGCCGCTCGGGTGGTTATGTACGACGATGATGCCTGCCGCGGCTTCCGCAATGGCCGCCCGAAACACCTCACGGGGATGCACCAGCGAGCTATTCAGTATGCCCCGCGTGATGAGCAAGTCCGCCAGAATCTGACTTTGGCTTCCCAGAGCGAGGACATGAAACTCCTCGACGGCTAAGTCGCGCAGCCGCAACGCGTAATAGCGCTGCACATCGCCCGGTCCGCGGATCCGCTCCGGCGGCGGCTCGAGCTCCACCCCCACGCGCCGGCCCAGTTCGATCGCCGCCGCCAGCCGTGCCGCCTTGGCTCTGCCCACTCCGGGAATGCGCGCCAGCTCGGCCCAGGGCCTGGTGGCAATGCGGCGCAGCGAGCCATCGCTCTTGGCGAGGATCTCGGCAGCGACCGCGAGAGCGTCCTGACCACGAGTCCCCGTTCCCAAGAGAATGGCCAGGAGCTCTTGCCCCGTCAACGCGCCCGGCCCAACGGCCCAGAAACGCTCGCGCGGACGGTCATGTTCGAGGTGCTCGGACAGACGCAGCGGCATGGGGCCAGGCTAGCGAGCGCGAGTGCTGACCGCATACCCGTTTTTACGCGGTGCGGCCCTTACTGCAATCTGTATTTCGTGCGATACTGGCCACGCTACCCCGTGTCTGCCAAACCCATCCACAGGCGGCGCCGTCCCCGTCGTACACCCTGCTCATGGAGAACTTATGCGTGTCTCGTCCGTCAAAACAGCAGCCTTCCTGTGTACCATCGCAGTCCTGTCCGCGTGCACGGACCAGAGTCCCGCCCCGATGGGACCCACGGTCGAGGCCTCGCACAACCGCGCATCGTCGTCACCAAGTCTGGTGAGCCCGGTGTGGCAGGCGACGGCGGCCACCCATGTCGCCGGCGCTAGCTTCAGTCCGCTGGCTGGAGCGCGCGCGTATGGTCTCCTGGGTGTCGCTCAGTATTGGGCCGTGCAGCGGGCGGACGACGCGGCCCGTCACCACGGGCGGAGCAAGCGCGAGACCGAGCGCGGTGCCGTCGCGGGCGCGTCCGCCGTCGTGTTGACGTATCTGTTTCCTGCCGCGGCGCAGACCTTCGAGGACCTCGTCAACGAACAATCGAACGCCGGCCCAGGACAGCCACACCCCTCGTTTGCCCGCGGCGAAGCGATCGGCCGCGCGGTGGGCGCGGAGATCGTCACGCGAGCCCAGGCTGACGGATTCAACAGTCCGTTCACGGGGACCATTCCAACGGGCCCCGGCCTTTGGATCAGCAACACCACTCCCGCGACAATCGCGGGCGGGCAGCTGCCGGCCGCAACCCCCTGGTTCCTGAGGTCCCAAAGCCAGTTCCGCTCGGCGACGCCCCCGGTGTTTGGGTCTGCTGCGTTTACGACAGAGCTTCAGGAAATCCGGCAAATCTCCGACACGCGCACCGCCGAACAAACTCAGATCGCCGCTTTCTGGGCGCTGAACGCGGGAACACCGACGGCGTCAGGATTCTGGCTCCAGGTGGCGACCGACAATATCAACTCGCATGGCTCATCCGAGCGCGAGGCCACGCATCTCTATGCATTGGCCAGTGCGACGATGTACGACGCGGTGATCGGGTGCTGGGATGCGAAGCAGACCTACTGGTACATTCGGCCGTGGCAGGCGGACCCCGTGATCACGACCACCGCCGCGGTCGGAAAACCCAACCATCCGTCCTATCCCTCCGGGCACAGCTGCGTCTCGTCGTCCGGCGCGGAAGTCATCAGTACCTTCTTCCCCAGGAAGCGCGCGCAGCTGGAGGCGATGGTCACAGAGGCTGGGTTGTCACGCATGTACGGCGGTATTCACTACAGGTTCGACATCGAGGCTGGCCAAACACTGGGGCGGAGTGTCGCGCGGTTCGCCATCCGGGCCGATGCCAGGGGGCATTCCGTGTTGAACGCTGACGAGGACGATCACAAACACCACGGTCACAACCACTGAGGCTCACATAGCGGCTCCGTGGCATTTCTTGAACTTCTTGCCACTCCCACACGGGCATGGGTCGTTCCGACCCACGCCCGCGTAGGGATCGGCGGCCCCAAAGGCAGGGTCTGCAGGGCTCAGCTTCGGGAGCGGGGGCAGATCACCACTCGTTACCAAACCGTCCGCAGCCGGTTTCGAAGCGACCATGGGGACCGGCTTTTTCGGATGCCCACCGATCGGGCCGGTAACTGATTGGCTCGGGCCTCCACGCGGGGGCCCGACGTCGACCTGAAGCTTGAGCCAGCGCTCGGCAAACGTGATGCGCAGGTCGTCCATCAAACCCTTGAACATCTCGAAGGCTTCCTGCTTGTACTCGACGAGCGGGTCCTTCTGTCCCCAGGCGCGGTAGTAGATGCCCTCGCGCAGCTGATCGAGATCGTAGAGGTGATCGCGCCACTTGTCGTCCACGACACCGATCGTGATCTGCGCGAGTGCCTGTTCGCTGAGTTTGGGGATTCCGGTCTTGGACTCGATGTCGCGGAGGTAGTCGAGCTTCTTCTGGAACGCCTCCCGGCCGGCGTGGTGCGCGGCGCGCACCAGCTCGTCGCGGCTCCGAACCTTGTGCGGATCGGTCAGGTCCGGCACCGCAATCAGGAACTTCTGGAGAAAATCCGTCTCGATCAGCGCGCGATCCCATTGGCCGGCATCGTCATATTCCGCGATCAGGCCGTCGGCATGGCTTTCGAGCGCGCTGTCGATCATGCGCAGCGCTTCGGCCTTGAGCTCTTCCCCGCCCTCGAGCGCGTACAGCCGCTGCGAGTAGATGACCTCGCGCTGCTGGTTCATCACGTCGTCGAACTGGAGCAGCCGCTTGCGGGCCTGAAAGTTCTGGAGCTCGACGCGCTTTTGCGCCTGTCCGATTGCGGCGGTCACCCACGGGTGCGTGATGACTTCGCCTTCTTCCGACCCCGTGCGGTCCATGATGCGGGCGATCCGGTCCGAGCCGAACAGCCGCATCAGATCGTCTTCGAGCGACAGGTAGAAGATGCTCTGACCCGGGTCTCCCTGGCGCCCGGAGCGTCCGCGCAGCTGGCGGTCGATGCGCCGCGCCTCGTGGCGTTCGGTGCCGATGATAACCAGCCCGCACGGCGGATCTTCGTTGCACTTGTGCTCTTTGAGTTGCTCGGGCGTGAAGTCGGGCCGCTCGAGCAGCTGGCCGAACGGCGCTTCGCGCGACTTGATCCCGCAGATCTGACACTTTTTGACGCCGGGGCCGAGCTTAATATCCGTGCCGCGACCCGCCATGTTCGTCGCGATCGTGATGGAGCCCGGCTGACCGGCCTGCGCCACGATCTCGGCTTCGCGCTCGTGATACTTGGCGTTCAGCACTTCGTGCTTGAGCCCGCGCCGTTTCATCAGGCGCGCCAGCGTCTCCGACACCTCGACGTTGGTCGTGCCCACGAGAATCGGCAGGCCGCGCTTGTGCTGGCGCTCGACCTCTTCCATGATCGCGTCGTACTTCTCTTTGCGCGTCTTGTAGACGAGGTCGTGCTTGTCGACGCGCCGCACCGGCCGGTTGGTCGGAATGACGGAGACGTCCAGCTTGTAGATCTGGTGGAATTCGGTCTCTTCCGTCTCGGCGGTGCCCGTCATGCCGGCGATCTTTTCGTACATGCGGAAGTAGTTCTGGATCGTGATCGTCGCGAGGGTCTGCGTCTCCTCGCGCACCGCCACGCTTTCCTTCGCTTCCACCGCCTGGTGCAGGCCGTCCGACCAGCGTCGCCCCGGCATCAGGCGACCCGTGAACTCGTCCACGATGAAGACCTGGCCATTCTGCACGACGTATTCGACGTCCTTCTCGTACAGCGCGTGGGCCTGGAGCAGCTTGTGGATGATGTGCAGAATCTCGCTCTTGGCGGCGTACTCCGATTCCACCACGCGGCGGCGCTCGATTTTCTGCGCCGCCGTCAGCTCGGTGTCGTGCTCCAGCTCGTGCACCGCATGCGAGATGTCGGGCACGACGAACAGCGTCGGATCCTGCGGCGACATTGCTTCGACACCCTTGTCCGTGAGGTGGACCGAGCGGCCGCGCTCGTCCATCACGAAGTACAGATCGTCCTCGATGTCCCGCATCTTCTGGTCGCGGGCCGGGAGCTTGCGGTCGGCCAGCCGATCCAGCTCGACGCGCTGCACCAGCTGCTTCACGCCCTGCTCGTTCAGCAGCTTGAGCAGTTTCTTGTTCTTGGGCATGCCCAGCTGCGCCTTGTACAGCAGCTTGGCGCCGTCGTAGTTGCTATCCGCATCGGCGAGCAGCGGCTCGCCCTTCGCGATCAGATCGTTGGCGATGCCGGTCTGCTTGCGCACGAGCTGTACCACCTGCGCGTTGTACAGCGCGTATTTCTCGTCGGATTCCGCGCCCACGGCGCCCGAGATGATCAGCGGCGTCCGTGCCTCGTCGATCAGAATCGAGTCGACTTCGTCGATGATCGCGTAGACGTGGCCGCGCTGGACGCGATGCTCCAGGCTGCCGACCATGTTGTCGCGCAGGTAGTCGAACCCGAATTCGTTGTTCGTGCCGTAGGTGATGTCGCACTGGTAGGTCGCCCGGCGTTCGGGACTCCCGGGCTGGGAATCGTCGATGCAGCCGACCGTCAGGCCGAGCCACCTGAAGAGATGGCCCATCCACTGCGAGTCGCGCCGCGCGAGATAGTTGTTGACCGTCACGAGGTGCGCCCCGCGGCCGGCCAGCGCGTTGAGATACAGCGGCAGCGTGGCGACCAGCGTCTTGCCTTCGCCGGTCGCCATTTCCGCGATCCGCCCCTGATGCAGGACGACGCCGCCGATGAGCTGCACGTCGTAGGGCACCATATCCCACTTGAGCGTATGCGCGGTGACCACGACGTCGCTGCCCATGAGCCGGCGCGCCACCTCGCGCACCGTGGCGAAGGCCTCGGGCAGCAGATCGTCGAGTGTGCGCTGGAGCTCGGTGACGAACGCCTGCTCCGCCCGGCGCAGCTGATCGCCGAGATTGGCGCGCTCGTCGGGGTCGGGACAATCGTGCTTCGCCTGCTTCAAACGCTCGACTTCGGCGTGCAGCTCTCCCGTGCGCTCGGCGATGGCCGCGCGGAACTTCGCCGTCTGCGCCTGGAGGTCGCCGTCGGTGCAGTCCTTGAGGCGCGTCTCGTGCTCGAGAATCGCATCCACGACCGGCTGGATGCGTTTGAGCTCGCGGTCGAACCGCGTCCCGAAGATTTTGGTGAACCAGCGTGGTACCATTACCCCTCTAGCGGTACAGCCCGTGGGCGGCGATGTACTCGCGCACCGCCTCGGGCACTAGATATCGAATGGAACGCCTCTGTTTGACGCGCTCGCGCACTTCCGTCGCGGACAGGTCAATCGACGGCACCGGAATCACCCGGCTGATCAGGGGATGCCGCGGCACAGTGGTGCCCGGCCGCGCAAAGATGACGACGTCGGCAAGTCCCGGAAGCGCTTCAACTTCCCACCACGCCGCCAGGTCCCGCGCGGCGTCCGCCCCTAACAATAACAGGAACCGGTTCCCGGGCTCCCGTTCCGCGAGCGCTCGCAGGGTCCGCACCGTGTAGGAGGGGGTCGGCAGACCGAGCTCGATCCGTTCCACGCCCAAACGGGGATTGCCGTGGACGGCGAGGTCCAGCATCGCCGCGCGCTGCTCGGCGCTCGCCTGATGCGCGGCACGTTTGAACGGCTGCTCGCGGGCGGGGAGGAAGCGAACGGTGGCCCCAAGCTCGTCGGCCGCCGCCTCCGCCACCATCATATGCGCTACGTGCACGGGGTCGAACGAGCCCCCGAACAGCGCGTCCCGAGTCACGAACGGTCAGGTAGGAGTGGCCGGAGGCGCGGGACAGCTCGCATCGAGCCGCATCGCCTTCGGGTAAAAGCGGCGCAGATGCTCGCAGGTCTCCTGCACCTCCTGCGTGTAGCCGATCGCGCGATAGCTATCGACCAGGCGCAGCAGGGCGTCGGGTGCGCGCTCCGCGCTGGGGTAATTCGCGATCACGTCTTTGAAGTAGATGATCGCCGAGTCGAATGCCTTCCGGCGCAGATAAAACATCCCGTTCTTGTATGTTTTTTCCGCAAACTGATTCTCCAACCGGCGCACGTGCAGCCGCGCGCGGCCCGCGGCGTCGCTCTCGGGATAGCGGCCGGCCAACTCCTGATAAATCGCCAGCGCGGCTTCGCCGTAGCTCGGATCGAGCTCGGGACGATGCCACAACCGCAGATTCGAGTCGCCCGCGCGGAGTAACGCCGTGGCGGCGTAGGGAGTGGTCGAGAACTCGTCCGCCACCTTTCGGAAATCGGCGGCGGCCTGGACGTAGTCGCCGAGCTGGAAGTTGCACTCCGCCACGTAGTAGCGCGCCTGGGCCATCTCTTCCTGGGTCACGCTGAACTCGAATGTCAGCCGCTGAAAGATGAGCTGCGCCTTGCGGAAGTCCCCGCGCCGAAACAGCTCCATGGCGCGTGCGATCTCGACCTCCGGTTGCACCACCGGCGCGGCGCTCCCCTGTTTCGGGCCCCCGCACGCGACGCCGCCTGCCACGATTGCGCACACCACCAGCATGCCGACGATTTGCCGCCTCATCATTCCGGTTCAGCCTTTCCCAATGCGTTGAGCTTTTCCTGCGCCCGCTGTGAAATCGTGTCTCCCGGCGTCCCGCCGAGCCGCGCCTGCTGATAGCTCTCCATCGCTCCGGCGAGGTCGCCCTCCGCCAGGCGCACGTCGCCCAGACCGAGGAACGCCGCCCGCACCACGTCCGTGGAAGCGCCCGGCGCGGTGGCGCGCCGGAACCAGCCCTCCGCATCGGCGGGGTGTCCCTGCTCCAACGCGATCTGCCCAGCCACGAGCGCGCACAGCCCGAGTCCCTCGCGGGCCTGTTCGACCACCGACGCCGCCCGCTGGCGGCGGATCACGCCCTCAAAGACGCGCACCGCGGTGCTACAGTCGCGGACCCGGACGAGCGCCCGGCCATACACGAACAGTAATGAGTCGGCGCGCGCGGCGTCGGGGGCCGAGGCTGCCGCGACCGGCAGCAGGGCCGCCGCTTCGGCCGTATCGCCACGATCCACCGCGTCGAGCGCGGCCAGGACGACGTAGCGCCCCAGCGGGCGCCGCGGAGCGACTTCCCGGAGGCCGGTCAGCGCGCTGGCCAGGGCCGTCCGGTCGTTCGCCGCGAGCGCCGCGCGCGCGACGCGATCGAGCCCGTCGGCCGCTTCCTCGGCGCGAGAACGATCGCGTCGCGCCAGGGTGCGATAGGCCTCCGCCGCCAGCTCGAAATCCTCGGCATGCATGGCCGCGGCGCCCACCTTGGCGAGCAGCGTGCCACTCCCGGGACTGGCCCGGCGACCGAGCTGATACTCAGCCAACGCGTCCGCGTACTGCCCGGCCGCGTAGGAGCGGTCGCCGAGCTCCTCGTGGTTGGCGGCGGAACGAGTGCAGGACAGCCCGACCACCAGCAGCGCCGCCATGAGACGTTTCACTTCTTCTTCTTGCTCTTTCCCGCGGCTGGTACGGTTTCGACGTCGGAGCGCGACAACAGGGCGAGATACGCTTCGACGCGCGGGTCTTCGGGCCGGCGGGTCCGCAGCTCCTCCCATACCGCGCGTGCCGCGAGGCCGTCTCCCGCCAGGTAGCTCGCGAGTCCCAACATCGCGGCGGCGTCGAGGAACGACGGCCGATCCCGCACGATGAGCTGGAACTGCTCGTGGGCTTCGAGCGCGCGCCCCGTCTCGAGCAGCATGCGGCCGAGCTTGTACCGCAGATCGTGAAAGGCCGGGCCGAGTTTGAGCGCCGCCTCGTACTGCGCGATCGCTTCGTTCAACCCGCCCGCTTCGTAATACGCGTTGCCCAGTGCCGCGTGCTGGTTGGCGAGCTTGGCGGCCACGTGCCCGTGGAATCCCCCGCGGCGCTCGGAGCTGACCTTGCGCGCGCGGCGCAGCATCGCGTTGGCTTCCTCCTCGCGCCCCATCTCGTTCAGAACGAGCGCGCGATGGATCAGCGCCTCGATGTAGTTCCCATTCAGCTCGAGCGCGCGATCGAGCTGTGCGAGCGCTTTCTCGGGCTGTCCGGCGAGCGAGTACGAGAGGCCGAGCAGATGATGGGCATCGGCAAACGCGCGGCCCGTCGCAATCACCTCCTCGAGCAGGTGAATCGCGCCGTAATAGTCCTGGAGCTGAAACCGTTCGTTAGCCTGCTCGACCAGATGCTCGGGACTGACGTCCATGAACCTCCTCGTACCAGGCGACGAACTTCCGGATGCCCTCGTCGATGCCGACGCGCGGGTTGAAGCCGAGCACGCGGCCGGCGTGCGCGAGGTCGGCATCCGTCAGTCGCACGTCGCCGGGCTGATCGGGGTGGCGCTCGATGCGCGCTTCGCGGCCCAGCGCCGCAGCGATCAGCGCGATGACTCGATCGAGACGCACGCGCTCGCCGCCACCCAGGTTGACCGTCTCCACCGTTCCCGGGCGGGCCGTGGCCGTCCACTCGAGCGCCGCGAGAACGCCGTCCAGGCAGTCGGTAATATAGGTATAGTCGCGCTCGCTCGACCCGTCCCCGTGCATCCGCACCGGATGCCCGCGGGCAATGAGATCGGTGAACTTGTGGATCGCGAGATCGGGACGCTGGCGCGGGCCGTACACCGTGAAGAGGCGCAGGCAGATGATCTGCAGCGGATACAGATGGCCGAACGCGTGCGCCAGCAGCTCGCCGGCCCGCTTGCTGGCGGCGTAGGGGGAGATGGGCGAGACGGCCGGCGTGTCCTCGGCAAACGGGGCCGGCGTCGCATTGCCGTAGACCGAAGACGACGAGCCAAAGACGATGCGCGTGATGCCCACACGCCGGGCCGCGTCGATGAGCCGGGCGGTGGCGGTGACGTTCGCCTCCATGTACGCGCCGGGGTCCTCGATCGACGGCCGCACGCCCGGTTTCGCCGCCAGGTGAATCACCGCGTCGATCCCCTCGAGCGGCAGCGGGTCGCGGGCGATGTCTGCTTCGACAAGGCGGAAGTCCGCGAGCGTGCGCAGGGCTGCCAGATTCCGCTCTTTCACTGCGCGCGCGTAGAACGCGTCGAAGTTATCGACACCGGTGACCACATTCCCGCGCTTGATCAGCGCCTCGCTCAGGTGCGATCCGATGAACCCGGCGGCACCGGTCACGAGATAGTGGTGTTTCGGGGTCACCGCGCCGCCGCCCCCTGGACCACGCCGCGGAAGTACTCGATCGTGCGCCGCAATCCGTCGTCGAGCCCGACCTGCGGCTCCCAGTCGAGCGTCGTGCGCGCGTAGGTGATGTCGGGCTGACGCACCTGGGGATCGTCGACGGGCAATGGGCGCTCGACGACGGGGCTCCGGCTCCCGGTGAGGGCGAGCACCCGCTCGGCGAGCTGGCGCACGGTGAACTCATGCGGGTTGCCGAGGTTGGTTGGCTCGGTTGTGCCCCGCTCGAACAGCCGGACGATTCCCTCGATCAGGTCGTCGACGTAGCAGAAGGAGCGGGTCTGGGATCCGTCGCCGTAGATCGTGAGCGGTTCGCCCCGCAGCGCCTGCACGATGAAGTTCGACACGACGCGTCCGTCACTGGGACGCATGCGCGGGCCGTAGGTATTGAAGATCCGGACGATGCGGGTGTCGAGATGGTGAAAGCGGTGGTAGGCCATCGTGAGCGCTTCCGCGAACCGCTTGGCTTCGTCGTACACGCCCCGCGGGCCGACCGGGTTCACGTTCCCCCAGTACGACTCCGGCTGCGGATGTACGAGGGGGTCCCCGTAGACCTCCGACGTTGAGGCGAGCAGGAAGCGCGCCCGCTTTGCCATCGACAGGCCGAGGGCCTTGTGAGTGCCGAGCGCACCCACTTTGAGCGTCTGGATCGGCAGCTCGAGGTAGTCCACCGGGCTGGCGGGGCTCGCAAAGTGGAGCACGCCGTCCAGCGGGCCTGCGACATCGATGTAGTGGGTGACGTCCTGATTGGTGAAGCGGAATCGCGGGTTCGCGCTGAGGTGCGCGAGATTCGCCGGATTACCGGTGATGTGATTGTCCATGCCCAGCACCTCGTAGCCGAGCGCCAGGAACTTGTCGACGAGATGTGAACCGAGAAATCCGGCCGCGCCCGTTACGAGGACGCGCATCCGAGCGGTCGGCCGATACTGTCGTAGGTGAACCCGAGACGCCCGAGCTTGTGCGGATCGTACAGATTGCGCCCATCAACGATCAGGGGAGGCGACCGCTTCATCATCTGCTTCATCTTGGCAAAATCGGGGTTGCGGTACTCGAGCCATTCGGTGACGATCGCGAGCGCGTCCGCGCCGGCAAGGGCGTCGAAGCCGTTCCGAGCGTACGTCACGCGCTTCCCGAGGTGGTAGGCCGCCGTCTCCATCGCGGCCGGGTCGTGCGCCTGGACCTTCGCGCCGGCAGCGAGCAGCTCCTCGATGAGCACGAGGGCCGGGCTTTCGCGGACGTCGTCGGTCTCCGCCTTGAAGGCGAGCCCCCAGACGGCGATGACTTTGTCCTGCAGCGATCCGAGATGGCGCTCGAGCTTCTCGAACAGCAGCCGTTTCTGGCGGTGGTTCGCCGCGTCGACGGCCGTCAAAATGTCGAGCGGCACCTTCTTTTCGGAGCCGGTGCGGATCAACGCCTTGACGTCCTTGGGGAAGCACGATCCGCCGTAGCCGGGTCC
>Ga0137422_1000286_pt1 | contig 11543 bp, 14 predicted proteins | sample EasRivERMZT551_2_FD_102330 | JGI IMG/M metagenome (GOLD analysis project Ga0137422, IMG submission 102330) | Soil microbial communities from meander-bound floodplain in the East River, Colorado, USA - East River MetaG ERMZT551_2 | ecosystem: Environmental > Terrestrial > Soil > Floodplain ... | reverse complement strand
GGTGTCGAGTTACCACCATCCCTTTCGGGAATTACGCAGCTGGATTCGCCGTCTTCTTCTCTGCCATCTTGGCGCGATAGGCGGCGAGGGCTTCAGTTGCCTTCGGTGAGACCGCTCGCTTCTCCACACCAGCTTCATACGCACCGAGGACCGAATCCTTGTTGGCAAGGATCCAATCCGCGACGTCTTCACGCTCGGCGAGTGCGGTCAAAGATGCCTTTGTCGCAGCCACTTTCGCGTCGTCGTCCATACGCTTCACGGACGGCCAACGGAACGATTCCGAAATGGCATCCGCATTGTCGATCAAGAAACGCAGTTCATGGTCGTCCGAAAGCTTGAGTGCTTCCAGAGCCTTGTCCAGCTTCTTCTGTTCCACTTTCGTGACACGACGAATGGTTCCGGTGTCGAACGCGGCGACGACGGAATCCTGCTTCTCAGCGAGAAATTCCGACAGTTCCTTGTTGTCCGCCGTAACCTTCATCAGTGCCTCAAGAATCTTCGGCTTACGGAAGTAATCTTGAGCCTCTTTCTTCGTCTCGAAAATCTTACCATCGTTCGAAACGAATACTGCACGGAGTTCAGTCATTTTCAATATTTCCTTCAAATCTAAACAATATGTCACTTTACGCGTAGTGACGATACGCAATAGTCAAAATAAGGGTTAATCTAACGGTCTCGTGACCGTCTCAACCCTCAACTCCCGCTTCACCCAGGAATCGCCACCGGTGCCCCGGAGGGCGCGGCTGGCGAGTTTTTGGAGTGCCCCGATGGGGTAGTGATGGGCCGGGCGCGCGTGTCGCCTTGGGCCTCTGGAATTGGACTATTTTTGAAGGAATTTACTCAAAGATTTCGTCGATAAGCCTTGCCAGATAAATGCTATCCACTCGCGTGCCAGAGTCTCTACTCTGGAGCATCTGTATCAGTTGGCGCATGTAAGCATAGTCTACGCCAATAAGTTGTTCTTTAAGGACTTTAGGATCGCTCAGATCGATCTCACTTATCTGTGAGGCAATCTTCAACATTTGTCCAGCAGTGATTCTCCAACCACGTCCCAGGAATTTCCTGAGTCTGAACAATGAAGCGACAGGGTAGAGACTACCCTTATAGATTAGATTCTTTGACAGAATCGATTCATAGATTTCACCGGAAACTTCCAGATGGTCTATGAGGTAATCATAACAACCCATGGCGTGCACGAAGTCGAAATTCCGATGAATATCGTACATGGTGCCGTGGAATCGAATGATCACCTGAAGTTTGTTCGACAGGGTGATTGCATTGTCGGTCAAGAAAACTGGGCGATAAGGTTCTTTATTGAGAATATCCCTGTTAAGTTCAAATGCAGTTTCAATTGGTGTCTTAACCAAATCATCAAAGAACTTCTCAACGTCTGAATCAGCGCCGTTTTCAAAATAATTGTAATTAGCATTATTATCCACCTGTCTCTCAGAAGCCACTCCCGCAGATTGCATGAAAATCACAATCCGATTCTCTTCTTCTCCTTTGATGTTCTTTTGAACCTCGTCTCTCACGACGGCGAGGTAATTGTTCACGGCTTTCAGGGTGTTGTTATAGTTGAACATGCTGACGTAATATTCCGCGACCTGCCTTGCGGCCTCCCTGGTCTTGAAATACACGTCATAGTCATTGGGCTTTTCACCCATGAGAAGACTATTTATTGCACCACCTGTGATGATTACATTATTCTTAATGACATTGATCAAAGATTCACTTTCAAAAGACTTTAGCCACGAGTCGATCTTTTCTCTCAAGACCATTCTGACCGTGGCGGTTCTCATTCCGGGCACATCAATCTCCCATGTCAATTATATCTCTTAGACCTATGGCTCTGGGGAATCTCGGCATGTCTTTGACCCCATGTGCGAAGTGACGAAACTTAAGATATCTGTTTCTGAAGGCCTCTTTGTGTTTCCAAATGTAAGTTCTTTCCGCGTGAGTGAACGCTCCCGGCGCTACCTCAATCTCCATGTTATCGAAGAGTACAATAAACTTACCAAGAGTCTCTGTAAGAACCATCCCTGCTTTTGCGGTGGATCTCTTGGCATATCCGAGTTCATCTCTTTCTTTGGTGTTCTGATTCGATTTTCCCTGGACGAAATCCAGGATGAGACCTTCATCATCTCGAAACCTCTTGAGCTTGTATATCAGACCTTGTTTGTACGTACCTCGCCCTTGCTTGTAGTGACCATTGGAAGCCTTCATCATGATGCCTTCAAATCCGGCTTCCAGCATTTCCTCTTCATACTCCAAGAGGGTTTTCTTGTTCGTGATGTAATGCTGTTCGACCAAAATCGCCGGAGCGAAATCCGCCATCTCTTGCATGTACCCGTATCGTTCCAGGAATGGCGCGTCAAGCCAGTCCGGGTGAGTGTAATCGAACACATAGAACCTGAGATCCGCATCGGGCTTACTTTTGGACATCACGTGAGACTGTGTACGATTGTACACGTTGAAATCCGTGGGCTCACCCACGATCAGCTCACCGTCAAAGTGCTCAAATTTATCAAAGAGTTCTTTGATCTGCTTCGACGGAAGTTCTTTGCCTGTTCTGCTTAAAGGAATACCTCCCTTCACGATACATCGAACACCATCGTACTTGGGTGAACACACCAATGGATACCGGAGATCCTCAAAGAACTTTGGATACCCAATCGGGTCTTCATGCGGAGCGAGCATCGGTTTGAAGACTGTCACATTCGTGGTGACTCCATAGAAGCAGAAGGCATGTCCGCTTCGAATTGATCCTCTTGCTTCGCCTTCTCGATCTCCATGTAGAACTTTTCAAGGTTCCTGAAGATCACACAATAGTTGTCAAATGAAGAAGCCATGATCTCAAAGATGATGTGAGCGGGAACTCCATATTCATCCTGGAGATTGTGTCTCACGATGAGACTCATCAATTCAGTTCTGAATGGGCTGTGTTGTGTCAATGTAGACTCCTAATTGTAGCCTGAGCTATTGTCATTATCTGGATCTGATTCTTCCAAATCCACTTCGGGATAAGGGTCATCATCATCATCTTCATCTTCGGCGTCTTCGGCGTTTTGAAGCTGTTCCAAAGTTTCATAAACGGCCAATTTATTCGTGATGACCATTTCAATATCCTGGAACCATTCATTGGTATAAACCACCATATCTTCTCTTTCAAGGTTACCGTCAACTTCAGAGACGGTGATTCTGTATGTGGTCATGTTTCACCTTATTGGGCAGACGCCCGTTGAGCATTCATCGTTCGATTCAAAGTTGGCGTGAGATAACTTAGTTATGATCTTCGTGCCGGCCACGAGTTCATCATACTCCTTCTTCGTGATCTCTTCATATGGTGCCTGTTGGAAACCATGATCGGAATGAAGCAGGAATGATAAACTCTTATGGTTGTTCCTGTAGTGTTTGTTCAGGTAAGATCTGATTTCAGGTATCTCTTCTTTACGATAGTAAATCGTACAGGATACGCTGTTGTCGGACCAGACCTCCTGGAGTCTCTTAATCTCATTCAATTGATCAATTGCGGACATCTCACTCGCAAGTTTTGTTCCTTCTGGATATGCGAATGGGAATGTCACCACGACGGTGTTGTAATCTTCAGAATTGTCAAAATTCTTTACGAACTCCACAGGATAGCCACTATCTCTGCACAGTTCGGTCAAAGGATGATTTGCCGCAATGCGTATCCTGCGATACATGTATTGCGAGAAGGCTGGATGTATGCCCGGAGTGACTCCCGGCAAAAGACTCAATGTTCCTGAAGGTTTCACGGTCGTCAATTTGATCGATACATTAAGATCTTTCAGTTCTGAATATCTCTCGTCGAACTCCCTCAGATATTCATATCCTTCATTCAACCAAGAATTTTGTTCCTTGGTCGCCTGTAGGATTCCCGTCAGACCGATGCCCATTCGCATGTTCTTGTGTACTATCTTCTCCGTTTCCGGATGATGTGAAGGCAACAAGAGTGAATGCTTATTGATTCGATATAAGAGCTCCAAGATGTCCAGGAACTCCTCTTTGGACTCCACGTTGGGAAGGAATACTTCCGCGAGACAGCACGTTTCATAAGGTGCCAACGACTGTTCCGCACAAGGATTGAATCCCATCACTTCCGGATCTAAATATCTGTCGTCCCCGAGTCTGCCAATCTTTCGAGATAGTCTGAGATTGATAAGTCCATATGGTTCCCCCTTTCCCTCATATCCATCCCAAAAGTACGGATGGAGGTCTCGTATATCGTCGCAGGCAACGCTGTTGTTAGACATTGCTCGCCATGACGGGATATTTCCAATGTCCCATCTTTTCGCCAAAAGAAATTCGATATCATCTGGATCCCCTATTGCAATTTGAGCCGATCGTCTCACGTTACCGGCCACAATGATGTGCCCGATAATATTCATCACATCCAGAGCGTCAATTGGCTTGATTTTCTTTCCACGTCTCCTTTCAAGGATTTCCGCAATTTTGCCAATACCCCAGCAGAGGTCTTCAGGTCCGGAGGCCACACCTCCAAAACCTTTAATGGGAGAACCCTTTCCTCGTATAACCTGTGTGGAGTAGGTAAAGGTTCCCGCTTCTTTCTTTTCACTCAGGAATGCCGCCTTTAGTGTTTTTCCCAGAAACTTTACCCAGCCCTCTCTTGAGTCCGGGATGATGAAGTCCGCGCCGCCCACGTCCACTCTTTTTGGCGGTTGGAACCAATCCTTCACCACAGGAAGCTTGTCCACATGTTCCTTCTGTATATTGTACCCTACCCCAGAGCCCAGGGCCAACATATCCATTGCCCAACAAAATGGTCTTATGGGTGAGTCTACCACAGTGAACGCACAATTCTGTAAAGAGGCTAACCCTAGCTTGTCTACGGTCTTCGTTCCCAATTGCCATAAGAATCTCCCGGCCACTGAGCCTTTGAGACTTAAGAGATATCCACGAAGTCTGTCTTCTTCATCTTCATTGAAACCAACTTTGAGTTGATCTCTGCAAGCACCCAAGACACGCTCTATGGTGTCGGGGAACTCTTCAGTTGGTGCATCATCACCGGACCCTTCCAACAGCTTTCTTGAATAAGTTCTTTTATATGTGAGATAGCCCACTGTTGACCAAGGAGTCTCCGTCATTTCTTTCTCTTCCCTCAAATCGTGACAAAATCTCTTTCTCTTTCATCTTCTTCTTCAGATGTGTCTTCTATCGCAGTGAGTCTTCCAGTGTCATATGAATATTTCACATCATTCACACGACCCGTGAGACCCGTTCTTCTCGCCTTTAGAACGGCCATTCTTATGATATTTCTTTCACGCTCACTCTCCGCGTTGAGATTTCTCGCGAATGCGATCACGTCAAAAGAAACCTGCTTGATGGAACCAGAACCTCTGATGTCATCAAGATTTGGTAGACGGCCTTCTTCAAAGCTTTCTCCACCAACTTGAGCTTTTCTCAAATGTGACACAAGACCTATCCAGACCTCAGGATGTCTTTTCACGAGTCGCAATAGGTCATTCATCACCTTGTCTTGCGCTTCATTTCCCTTGAGATTACCAGCGCCCTCAGAAACAAGGATAGTGATATGGTCAATAAATAAATATTTACAGCCACTAAGACACATATACTCCAACTGATCGACAATTGAATTGTCATCGATAGAGCCTTGATGATCAAGGAGAATGACGCGATCGTCAGCAAAGACTTTATCAAATCCTGGCTTAAGTTCTTCAATTGGAATTTCCTCTTTGTCTGGATTTCTTTCCAAAGCCATGCCTGCATATTTTCTCGCGGTCTCAGCTGGAGCTTCTTCCAGAGAAATTATTCCAATTTTATCTTGAGTCGTCAAAAGCACGTCAAGACCTATTTCTCTGATGATGGTGCTCTTGCCAGAGCCCGTGCCGGAGATGAACAATGCGATTTCACCACCACGCTTGCCTTTCAATTTCTTATTTATGCCATCAAGACACGCTGGGTAAGGATGCGCAGGCATATTGTTGTAATTGACAAGAGATTCCCACAACTCTTCTTTACCGATGATACCTGCAGGCACGTACCTGGAAGCATCAAACATACATTGAAGAAGCGCCTTGGGACCATGTTTCAGAAGAACTTCATTTGGATCTTTCTCGGAAAGCTTGGTGATTCGTACTTTGTCGATGCCGACTATCTTGATGGCTTCTTCCAAAGCTTTTCTGCCGGCTTCATCCTCATCCAATGAGAGAACCACCTCATCAAATGAACGGATCCACTCTCTGTGTTCGAGCAATGATTTAGTCATTACGGAAGATGACATTCCCACAACGGGATAGACCTTTTGGTACTTATCGAAGGAAGCTTGTGCATAGCTCATTGCATCAATCTCACCTTCAGTAATGATTAAGCGCTTGCCACCTGAGTTGAATTTGCTCCTGCCGAAGAGATCGGTAGACTTTCCAACCCATGTAAATTCTTTAGGAAGTTTTCTTACTTTGTAAGCATTCTCACCATATGGATAATAATGTGTATCTATGTCACCATTACTATTATATGATACTTTTACGTCGAAGAATGCCGCCACATCTTTGGTGATCTGTCTTTCTTTGAAACCTCGAGTTTGATAACTCTTAATTTCTTCCACAGTGCTTGTCTTCACGAAATCTTCGCGTGGTGTATTGATCTCAATTACCTCCGTGCCGTTCGGTGGAAAGAACGATTGACATGAGAAGCAGAATGAATTTCCCGCTTCATATATCTGTCTCGCATCATGACTCCCACATGTTGGATTCAAGCATGGCTGATTTCTTGTTACTATCTTGCCCATCACTCCTTCTTATAGAGCATCGATCCAAATATGATCCCGGTGATTGCAAGTATGAATGTGTTCAAAGGATCAATTGGATGATCCATGACGATCAACACTGCATTCACCAGTAATGCAAACAGTGACAGTGCGATCAAAATGAATGAAATCAATTTAGGCATTGTTATCCTCTTTAAATGACATGGCTTCTCTGAGTCTCTGTTTATGTCTGACCGTGATGGCTTCTTTGACATTCCAAGAGACCTTCTCGATTCTGGTGTTATACCAAGTATTGTTTGTGGGAGCTTCAACCAAACACAAAGTCCAAGTCTCCGCGTACGCAAGAGCACCTCGAGCTTTGTATTCTTCCAAGACAATGAAATCAAATTCATTCAATGGTCTTTGAGCCAGGAGTGCGGCTACGGTCTTTGAGGAAGATGTATATCGCTTCCAATTACTTTCTTTTCCGTAGTTCAGTTTACCGGCACCCTTGTAAAATTTCTTTCCAAGATAAAATCGTTGCAGGATGTTGTCTCTGATCACATAGATGAAACCGACACCGCCGCCCATCTGTTCAGGGAATTGCCAATGACCATTATCGAATCTGTTTAAAATTACTGTTCTTTCAGTTGGAGGTAAAGTCCCCTCGAATTTCATTGAATGTCCACATTATTATTTTTAGTCTCCTTTTCCATCTCGCGCAACGATTGAACCACGGGCCAGGACTGCAATGAGAAATAGTCATTTGGATCTTTCATCAAATGAATCATCTTCCCATTCAACAGTAACCAATTCTCCCATTGATCATCATACACGAGCATGTACTGCTCCACAACACATTCTTGATATTCTTGTTCCGTGCTGAGAGGTGCCAACAACTTCAACGCAGTCTTTTCACCCACTCCGGGAACTCCTGGAATGTTGTCGGTGGAGTCACCCTTCAAGAGTTGATAGTAGTAATGTTTGAGAGCCTGAGCTTCAGACATCACTTCCATCGCTTTCTTTTTCATGCCCCAATGTTTCCCGGGGATGCACTTGAGGTCTTTGTCGATGCTGCAGATGATATAATCGATGTCATGCATCCTGCATTGTTCAGCCCAGATCCTTATCAAATCATCCGCCTCAAATCCATGTGCCTCCACCGCCAGGTCTTCCATGACCAAGAGCTTCCTAAGGACGGGCACGAATACGTTCTGCTTGTTGATGTCTTTATGACGATTGAGTTTGTACTCTGGATACATCATATTGCGGTAGTTGTCATCACCCTTCACGGCCATGATGTAATCTTTGCAATAGACTTCTTCCAGAAGTGTCTGTAAATCTTTTTGAAGAACTTTCCAAGTTTTTTCGAGAAATCTTCTATCCTCTTCCTTGGTCCATTCTAGAGGAACGCGCTTGCCATTTTCATCAATGTTGATGTAGGCAACTCCGTTCTCAATTCTTGCTTTTTCCTTCCAACGTTCTTTGCAAGCAAGATAACAAAGCACGTCACCGTCTATTATTGCTATCGTCATCCATCAGTACTCCCAGGGTTCTGGAGTACACCATATACTCCTCGGTTTTGTTCTTCTTCAAGAGAATTCTTTCCAAGGATGGTTGTAGATAAACGCCATTGTATTGTAGCAACTGAAGTATGGCCAGCACGTCGGAATACTCATCGTTAGCTTGTTGAAGGTTCGTGAAGGGCTGACCTTTGAAGAGGTCTTCCGTAGTGAATCTCAAACATTTCGACAATGCGTGCTGCAACTCCGCCAACTCTTCCACAAGACATGTCAACAAATATTGTTCTGTATTCATCATCGCCTGTTCCATTTGAAATTTTCCACGACTGCATCACACTCCAAACACTGAATCGTCTCATCCGAATTCAGCATGAACCCCATCGAGCCGCAGTTATGCTGCCAGCATCTAGGGCCTGTCTGCGGCTTCGGCACCAGGCGAACCACGTTAGTGGACGTCGTACCAATTATTTCCAATCTTGGCGTCCCCCGCCATGATGTTGACACCGAAGAGTTTTGGCCCATCCGTAAAAGATTGCTTTCCGATTTCTGCAGCCGCGATCGCAAATTCCTCAGGAACTTGGAAATCGATTTCATCATGATAAAAGATACTCGGTATGTATGGAATACCGGCCGCTTCTAGCCTTTCCATTGTTAACATCAGTGCAGAAGCGCACGTGATTTTCTCCAGAGATTGGAGGAGATATACCAAGAGCTTATGGTTACTATCAACATAAATTCTATTGCCAGCAATGGAGGGAATATAACCACCACCTGACTTACGAGTTTTACCATAGATATTCCCCAATTTTTTGAGTAAGTCTTTGAATCCTGGAACCGCCTTGACGAATCCACTTTTGAGCTTTGAGCCATCCTCCTCATTCGGAGTGCCGAAGATGTAGCTCCAGAGCTTTATGCCACCGGCACCGAACAGGAATGCATACAGAACTCTTTTGGCTTGAGATCTTGAAACTTTATTATCCTTCAAAGAGCTCATGGATACATCCATCTCCGCCAAAACTTTCGTCAGTGTGTCCGCATTGTATTGGTGAATGTCTCCATGCAAGAGTGTGTCAATGAACTTTTTATCGCCCAAGTAGTGCGCCAATCCTCTGACTTGATTGCCCGTCGAGTCACAGCCTATCAGTTTCCATCCTGGTTTACACTTGAAGAGCTTGCGCATGTCTCCACCCCACGGTGAATCCACAGCAGGTACATTGACGATAATTGAATGCCGTGCACGCATGCTTGGAGTGCCAACAGGCATACAATCACCATGGAGCATTCCATTGCTATCCGTATTATCAATCCAGGTCTTAAGAATACTGTGACGAGCGCGAGCAGTGAGAAAGTCAGCATACAATTTGCCATCACCACCAAGAAACTCAAGGCTGTCCTCCGTAATCTTTGGACTAGACTTGATGTTTGTTCTTTTGCCGTTTTCATCCTTTTTGTAGTTCCAGTCTGTTGGGATCCATCCATTTCTGAACAAGAAGATCTTTACATCATTCACTGAATTAAGATCTAGTTCCTTTATCTCTATCCTTGTATACTCACCCACCACCGGTCTCGCTTCACCCTCAAAACCTGAGCAGGGATCTATCCCAAACCAATTGGCCGTGTGCATATCATAGAAACCCACTTTGGTCCACCGTGGTTTCTTTGTCTCTATGATACCTTTCGAAAGGTCTTTCGGCACGCACTTATAACCCAATTGGGATGACAGTGCGTCATAGGCCTTGTTCATGGCCACTTCCAATTGTGCCATGAGATTCATGGCCGCCGTCAAATCGAATGGCCACCCTTCAAGACTCGCTCTCGCGCACCAACGAGCGACCGCATGTTCCGCTCGTATGTATGTGCGAATCGATGGAGCTCTCTCCACCAATTCTCTGAATTCTTTCATGAGGATTTCATAGACTGACACGTTGATGTTGACGTCTTGATGACATCTGATGTCCATGTTCTCAGAATACTGAGTCCAGTCATCGTGAGGAACCTTGGGCATTTTCAAGAAGTCACCCCAAGCTTCCAAACTATGGCCTTCATTCTCAAAACGCTTGTAGTCTAGAACTTGAGATAAAATAAGAGTATCATGAATGTTGCAATCTTTAGGAGGTTTCCAATCAAACATTTTCTCCAAAGCAGGAATGTCAAAGCTGAGAATATTATGACCGACCAAAAGTACTGCTTTGTCAAGAAACGCTTTCCATCCTAAATCACCCAACAACCATTTCCTGGTCTTTCCCGTTTCCAAATCGTGAATGACCATGATCCACATTTTGGTGCATTGATTCAGAAGTCCGTCAGTTTCAATGTCAAACACATATCTAGACATTTCTCTCCCTTATACCTCCCCAAACCATCCACATGTTCTCATCCAGGTTCTGCATCTTGGATTGTTTGAATATGGCCTGCTTTATCTGACTGGCCTTGAGATATGGACGAGCCGAATGTGTGACGAACAATGCATCCTCCGTGCTGACCACGTAACCGGTCTTTCCCAGGAACAAAGTCTCACCCTTCTTCTTTATGATCCAATCATATACTTTTGCCACTGATTTCTTTCTCTATGTTGTAAATTACTAAACCATCCATGCTTGTGGTTGCATCCTTGCCATATAGAATGGCTTTATATATCAACATCAGCAATCTTAGTACACTCTTTTCATAGACTGTCATCACTATCTCCTCAAAAGTGTATCGATGTCCTTCACCAGAATCGGTTCACAATCATTCTTCATGTATGCGACCATGAATTTATAGTACCAAAGCCCTTTCTCAAGTTCCTGAAGACTCTCATCCTTTCGACCATCTCTATCCATGTACTTCCTCACTTGCAATTTGACGGCTGCGAGGAAACGATCCGGGTGATTGCGGTGCTCAGGAATCCTACATTGCGCTTCAAGCCATTGATATTCATCAATGAAGTTTTGGTAGTGTGAAGGATTGATATGGTCTTTGGTGGTCCCTTTTTCAAGTGCATCCAGCGCTTCAATCAATCTTTCTTGATATGAATCTGATTTTTTGTGCATCATGGATCTTGTCGTGGGACTGTCTTTGGGATCTGAGAATGTGGTTTGATGAAATCCATCGTCATCGATCACTGAATGTGCGGTCTTACCGACCGGCAATGGATTACATCCCAATATGGTAGGAGTTTTCTTATCCGGTTTCCAAGCCGCGACCCTCTCCATTCTGTCTCGGTGTCCCGCAAAATCTTCATCGGTTATGAGTGACCATGATCTGTTGATGATATTGTCAGTCACGACCGC
>Ga0137422_1000281_pt1 | contig 11781 bp, 13 predicted proteins | sample EasRivERMZT551_2_FD_102330 | JGI IMG/M metagenome (GOLD analysis project Ga0137422, IMG submission 102330) | Soil microbial communities from meander-bound floodplain in the East River, Colorado, USA - East River MetaG ERMZT551_2 | ecosystem: Environmental > Terrestrial > Soil > Floodplain ... | reverse complement strand
TGCAATGGTTTTCGTAGGGGGAGGAATATATTTATTAAATAATAAGGGTGGAGATTTGGAAGCAACCGCGAATCTTGAAGAGAGTTTAACCGAAGAAAATGCGAATGATGCAACTCCTAATACATTAAACGAGCTTTTGGCAAGCGGAGAAGATATGACATGCACCTTTTCGCAAACTGAAGGAGGCCTAGAGCAAAGCGGAACTGTGTATGTGTCCGATATGAAAGTGCGGGGAGAATTTAATATAGAGGAACCAACGCTTGGATCGTTTACCGTGCATATGCTTCAGGATAAAGAATGGAATTATACGTGGGGAGAACCATTTGGAGAAAATGTAGGAACAAAAATGAAGGTAATAACAACTGCGGGCGCCGCACCAAGGAACGAAGGAGTGAACCTTGATGCAACTATGAATTTTGATTGTTCGTCATGGGATGCCGAGCTTTCAATGTTTGTAGTGCCAAAAACAGTTGTTTTCACTGATATTTCTGCAAACGTAGGACAGATGTAAGAGTTTTGAAACTTATAGTTTCAAAGTTAAAAAACGGCCCCGCATTGCGGGTTCGTTTGCTATTAGTGTATAACTATTTCATATGCAATTAGTTTGGAATTACCTAAAACAATATAAAAGGCTTTTATTTTTTGCGCTCCTTCTTGCCATTATTAACCAAGGATTTTCGTTATTAGATCCGCAGATTTTTCGTTTAATTATTGATAATTATGTATCGCGCGTAGGGGAGTTATCGCAAGAATCATTTTTAAGCGGGATTATTATATTGCTTTTAGCATCAATTGGCGTTGCGTTTGTTTCCCGGGTTGCAAAAAATTTTCAGGACTATTATGTCAATGTGATTACCCAGCGCGTGGGAACGCGTTTGTACGCCACCAGTGTTGATCATTCATTTTCATTACCGTACAGCGCATTTGAAGATCAGCGTTCCGGGGAACTTCTTCAAAAACTTCAAAAAGCACGCGTTGATTCGCAAACGTTGATTTTTAGTTTTATCAATGTTGTTTTTCTCTCATGTGTTGGTATTGTTTTTGTGCTTACCTATGCGTTTTTTGTGCATTGGGTTATTGGTACGTTATATACCTTAATAATCCCGGTGTTGGGTGGAGCGACATTTTTTCTCACGCGCCGAATCAAGCAAGCGCAAAAATCAATTATTGTAGAGTCTGCAAGTTTAGCAGGAGCTACTACGGAGACTTTGCGCAATGTTGAATTAGTAAAAAGCTTAGGATTAGAAACTCAGGAAATTGCACGGTTAAATGCAGTCAATGAAAAAATCTTAGGGCTTGAGCTTAAAAAAATAAAATTGATCCGTGTCTTAAGTTTTATTCAGGGCACGTTTATTAATGCAATTCGTTCCACTCTGTTATTAGTGATGCTGTGGTTTATTTTCAGACAATTTATTACCGTAGGAGAATTTTTCAGCCTTTATATCTATTCCTTTTTTGTGTTTAACCCGCTTTCAGAATTTGGAAATGTCTCTTCTCAATTTCAAGAAGCAAAAGCAAGCACAGAACGATTGCAGGAAATTTTAAAAACACCCAAAGAAGAGATCCCAGCTTCTCCCCAGAGAATTCAAGGACTTACTTCAATCCAATTTAAAGATGTATATTTTTCATATAACGATATCAATACACCTTCGGTAAAAGACGTGAGTATGGAAATCAAGCAGGGAGAAACCGTGGCTTTTGTAGGACCCTCAGGATCCGGAAAATCAACTATGGTAAAACTTTTGGTGGGGTTGTATCGGTCAACTCAAGGGAATTTATTGTTTAATGGAATACCTGTTCACGAACTCGATATTCAGGATTTTCGAAAGCGGATTGGATTTGTCTCACAAGAAACACAACTTTTCCAGGGAACTATACGAGAAAACTTGCTCTTTGTGCGGCCAGAGGCAACTGATGAAGAGTGTATCGATGCTTTGAGAAGCGCTTCAGCGCTCGAGATTATTGAGCGCGGCGGAAAAGGATTAGATACCCGTATTGGTGAAGGGGGAATTAAAATTTCAGGAGGCGAACGTCAACGTTTAGCTATTGCCCGAGCACTTTTGCGAAAACCCGAGCTTATTATATTTGATGAAGCAACGAGCAGCCTTGATTCAATCACCGAGAAAGAAATTACTCGTACTATTCAAAATATTGAAAAAACCCAGCCCAATTTAATTACGATTTTAGTTGCGCATCGGCTTTCGACCATCATTCATGCAAAACGGATTTATGTATTTGAAAAAGGAGCGATTATTGAAGAGGGAAATCATGATGAGTTGGAAAAGAAAAATGGGCTCTATGCAGCGCTTTCCCGAGAACAGCGAGGAGAAGCATGAACCATATTTTTATTCGATTTAGCTTTTCTAAATGTTTTTCAAGTTATTCTTTTTTTGAATGTATTTTATTTAACTAAACGGCTCACCCTAGGTGAGCCGTTTAGTTTTAAATTTTATATCTTTGGATGTTGACATCCTATAAAGATTTGGTAGGATGGATACTTATGCCAACCACGCAACAGCTTATGAGAAAAGGTCGCAGTCCTCGCGGAAAAAAGCCGAATTCACCTGCACTTCAGCGTTATTTTAATTATTTGCACAATCGGCCAATTATTTCGAATTCCCCGTTTAAACGGGGAGTGTGTATTAGCGTAAAAACACAAACACCAAAAAAACCAAACTCTGCAATCCGAAAAGTTGCACGTGTGCGGCTTACCAATGGTATAGAAGTTACCGCGTATATTCCTGGAGAAGGGCATACGCTTCAAGAACACTCAGTGGTAATGTTGCGTGGTGGAAGAGTAAAAGATTTACCAGGCGTAAACTATCATATAGTACGGGGCAGATTAGATACTACGGGCGTTGATGGAAGAAAACAACGGAGAAGTAAATACGGAACTAAGAAAGCCAAAGAGTAATCGCGAATAACGCGAATCGGTTCTAATAATGCGAAAGCATTCGAACCCATTTGCATTATTTGCTTAAATTAGCATTATTAGCGAACACTTATGCGCAGAAAAACAAATTATAAACGACATTATACGCCAGATTTAGAAAACCAAAGCGTTGCCGTAGGCAGGTTTATTAATTATCTTATGCGACAAGGCAAAAAAAGCATTGCTGAAAAAATAATGCATGAAACTTTTGAGGAAATCGGCAAAGCGAGTAAAGAAAAACCGCTTTCTATTTTTGAAAAAGCACTAGAGAATGCAGCTCCACAGGTTGAGGTTTCATCGAAGCGAGTTGGAGGAGCAAATTATCAAGTTCCTCGTGAAGTGAGAGCAGAGCGAAAATTCATGCTTGCGGCCCGATGGATTATTCAAGCGGCTCAGTCGAAAAAAGGAAAGCCGATGTCAACACGATTAGCAGAAGAATTACTTTCTGCAGCAAAGAATGAGGGATCAGCGATTAAGAAAAAACAGGATACCCATAGAATGGCAGAGGCAAATCGTGCGTTTGCTCACTTTCAATGGTAATCGCAGGTAAATTTCTAAGTGCTCTAATTACCCTAATTGACCTAAAAAATGATCCAAGTTGAAAGAAACCAAAAAATTCTTTGGAGTATTGGCGCTTTGATAGATAATTAGATAAATTACCTGCCCGCCATTTGCCTTTTCAATGATATTTATGCTTATCAATTTTATATATCAATCATTATTAAAATCAGATTACAATGATTAGGCTTTGGCAGGCGGGGAAATTAGATTAATTAGGTTAATTTTTTATGCCTCGTAAGTATCCCATTGAAAAATTTAGAGACATCGGCATTATCGCTCATATTGATGCTGGGAAAACAACCGTTACTGAACGTATTCTTTTTTATACCGGCGTTTCGCATAAAATTGGTGAAGTGCATACTGGAGACACGGTTATGGATTGGATGGAGCAGGAACGAGAGCGTGGCATTACCATTACTGCAGCAGCAACCACCTGTTTTTGGACGCCAACCTATGTTCTACGAACAGAACAAAATTTAAGCGTAGATGAGCGTAGAGAAAAATATGAACACCGGATTAATATTATTGATACTCCGGGACATATTGATTTTACCGTTGAAGTAAAGCGTTCACTTCGCGTGCTTGATGGAGCGGTTGTGGTTTTTGATGGTGTTGCTGGAGTAGAACCACAATCAGAAACGAATTGGCGTTATGCAGATGAATATAAAGTTCCGCGCATTTGTTTTATCAATAAACTTGATCGTATGGGCGCAAGTTTTTCAAAAAGTTTGGATTCTATTCAAAAACGATTGAATCCGAATGCAATTCCGGTCCAAATTCCGATTGGAGAAGAAGCAGCTCATGAAGGGGTGATTGATTTGCTTACGATGAAGGCAGTTTATTTTGAAGGCGAACGAGGAGAGCATATTATTGAAAAAGATATCCCCGAAGTCCTTCAGGCAGAATCAAAAAAACATCGGGCACAACTTATTGAAAAGATTGTCGAAACCCAAGATGATTTACTCGAAGAATATTTAGCGGGAAAAGAACCATCTCTTGTGGATTTAAAAAAGGCGCTTCGAGCCGCAACTATTAGTTTAAAAATTATCCCGGTTTTTACGGGATCTGCCTTAAAAAATAAAGGCGTGCAATTGGTATTGGACGGCGTTGTTGATTATCTTCCTTCTCCTATTGATTTGCCGCCAACCCCAGGATTTGATCTCCAAACCCATGAAAAAATTGAGCGCCATCCTGTAGACAATGAGCCATTAACGGCGCTCGCATTTAAAATTGCCTCTGATCCATTCGTAGGATCACTTACTTTTTTCCGCGTTTATTCCGGAGTATTAAAACGCGGAAGTTATATTTTAAATACCACAAAAAATGTAAAAGAGCGGGTTGGTCGGATCGTGCTTTTACATGCTGATCAGCGTGAAGAGATTGAAGAAGTTTCTGCAGGAGGTATTGCGGCACTTGTCGGTATGAAACAAACGACCACTGGAGACACGCTTACTGATCCTGATCATCCACTTATTTTAGAAAAAATTATATTTCCTGAACCGGTTATTGCTATTCGCATTGAACCAAAAACAAAAGCTGACCAGGAAAAAATGGGTTTGGCATTGCGCCGACTTGCTGAAGAAGATCCGACATTCCGGGTAAAGAGCGATCAGGAAACTAATGAAACCCTTATCGCAGGCATGGGAGAATTGCATTTGGAAATTATTGTTGACCGTATGAAACGGGAGTTTTCCGTTGAAGCAAATGTCGGTCGTCCGCAGGTTGCGTATAAAGAAACAATTCTTGGTGAAGCAGATGCTGAGGGAAAATATATTCGCCAGTCAGGGGGTCGCGGACAATATGGTCATGTGCGCATAAAAGTGGCGCCTCTCGAGCGGGGCAAAGGATTTGAATTTCTGAATGAAATTAAAAGCGGTGCGATTCCCAACGAATTTGTTCCTGCAGTAGAAAAAGGTATAAAAGAGGCATTGGGCAAAGGTGTGGTTGCCGGATATCCATTAACTGATTTATCAGTAACTTTATATGATGGTTCATACCATGATGTGGACTCATCAGAAATGGCATTTAAAATTGCTGGTTCCATGGCGCTTCAGGAAGCTGCAAAACGCGCAAAGCCCGTGCTCCTTGAACCCATTATGAAAGTGCAAATTTTAATGCCGCCAGAATATTTAGGAGATATTACCGGAGATTTGGGTTCAAAGCGCGCACAAATTGAACACATGGAAGACCGTATGAATATTAAAGTAGTTGAGGCGAGTGTGCCGCTTTCAGAAATGTTTGGTTATGTTACAAAATTACGTTCTATGACCCAAGGCAGGGGAAATTCAACCATGGAATTTAGTAGATATGAACCTGCACCGCAAAATGTAGTGCAGCAGATTATTGAGGGGAAAAAATAAGAATAGTAACTGGTAATCGGTAATCGGTAAATATAGGAATAACTATCTAAACGCCTCGCTAAGCGGGGGGTTAGCCGTTGACAATATTTTATATATAGCGTATTTTAAATATGAATGTTGGTTCATTGAGAAGTGAATAAATTCATACAGAAGAAAGGAGTGGATAAGCCATGGCTTTTATCTTGGCTCTTGCAGTGTTTTTGCTTGTCAACGCATCGCAACCTATGTCGTTTTTCAGCCAGTTTATATTACTTGGCTTTACCGTTAGTATAATGATCGCTGTTCCAGTAATGATAGCGACTACGATTTTTGGCATACAGTTGTATGATCATAAGATCAGTTGTGTTTCCAAGTGTGAATGTTGGATATCCTTCTTTAAAAGAAAGAAGTAAACCGATGGACTATGAAGAATTTCTTAAGGTACTCAGGCACTGCAACGCATGGATCACGTGGAGTTGGGTCCAAGATGAATCCAGCAGATATCGTATTGCTGGAACAGATAAAGAGGGAAGAGAATACGATCCAGTAACGGCGGTGTGTATGGCAGTTCAGAGGCAGTATTTTTCTCTTAGTAAATGGATTGAAGCAGCGAATGCGATTAACTTTTGTCGCAGATGCGCTGAAAAAATCGTCTACACAGCAGAATTCTCTCTTATTGACGAGAGCACCTTGGAAGCGATTACTAAAGCATGTGGACTTCCGCCTTCGCCGGTCCCAGAGAAAGTCGCATGAATCGACCAAAGCCGCACTCCGCAACGCGGGGCGCGGCTTTCTTTTTTCTTTACTTCTAGAGATATTCACAGAAAACCAATTATCTACTTGACACTGTTTACAAATTCGCATAAACTAAAAAATACTTGTTTTCAAGTGTCGAATACATTAAATAAAAAATAATTAATAAAGAGCAGCAATTCTCTCATCGCTTCGCTCTTCAGAATTTATGGCAGAAAAAGAAAAATTTGAACGCAGTAAACCTCACGTAAACGTAGGAACTATTGGACACGTCGATCACGGTAAGAGCACGCTCACTTCAGCGATTACACACGTGCTTCATATGAAAGGACTTGCAAAGAAGCAAGTAACCGTTGATGAGCTTGATAAAAGCCCTGAAGAAAAAGCTCGGGGTATTACGATTTCATTACATCACTCTGAATATGAATCAGAAAAGCGCCACTATGCGCACATTGATGCTCCAGGACATTCTGACTACATTAAAAACATGATTACGGGTGCCGCACAGATGGACGGCGCGATTTTAGTGGTGTCTGCTGCAGACGGTCCTATGCCTCAAACGCGAGAGCACATTTTGCTCGCGCGGCAAGTAGGAGTGCCTGCAATGATTGTATTTTTAAACAAAGTTGACCAAGTAGATGATCCAGAGCTTATTGATCTTGTTGAGCAGGAAGTTCGTGAGTTACTAAAAAAATATGAATTCCCGGGTGACGAAACTCCCATTATCAGAGGATCAGCCTTAAAAGCATTTGAAACAAAATCAGCGGACGACCCGGCAGCAAAACCAATTTTAGATCTTATCAAAGCGCTTGATGAATTCATTCCTGAACCAGTTCGCGACACATCAAAACCATTTTTGATGCCGATTGAGGACATTTTCTCAATTGAAGGACGGGGAACCGTAGTAACGGGTAGAATTGAGCGAGGACTCGTAAAAATTAACGAAGAAATTGAAATCATTGGTATTCGTCCAACGGTAAAAACCGTAGTAACCGGTATTGAAATGTTTAATAAGCTTCTTGATGAAGGACGCGCAGGCGATAACGTAGGAATTCTTCTTCGTGGTCTTAAAAAAGAAGACGTTGAACGTGGACAAGTGCTTGCAAAAACCGGAAGCGTAAATCCGCACACGGAATTTGAAACAGAAGTATATGTACTCTCAAAAGAGGAAGGTGGCCGACATACTCCATTCTTTAAAGGATATAAACCACAATTTTATATTCGTACTACTGATGTAACCGGCGATGTTGAGCTTCCGGCAGGCACAGAAATGGTTATGCCAGGGGACACGGTTAAATTAAAAGTAAAACTTATTGCACCAGTTGCACTTGAAGAAAAACAACGGTTTGCAATCCGCGAAGGCGGAAAAACCGTAGGCGCAGGAGTAGTCATTAAAATTATTGCGTAGACCTTCCGGTTTATCGATTTATCATGGCAAAGGACGTTGAAAAGGAAAAACTTCGGCTGCGCATTAAAGCGTATGATCACAAACTGATCGACAATTCATGCCGGCAGATTATTGATACTGCAAAACGGCATGATGCTGAAGTAATTGGGCCAATACCTCTTCCTACAGAGATTAAAAAATATACCGTGAATCGTTCAACGTTTGTTCATAAGAATTCTCGTGAACAATTTGAACTTCGGGTTCATAAACGCTTGATAGATATTGTGAGTCCAAACTCAAATATTGTAGAATCGCTCTCTCGTTTGAATTTGCCAGCGGGGGTTGATATTGAAATAAAGATGGTATAAACTAAATCCTTGTGTGAGGGTTTAGCCGTAAAAACTGCTAGGGCTGCCCCTGGCGGTTTTTATTAGTCTTATGATAAAACCTATGAAATTTATCGGTAAAAAACAAAAAATGACCACGATTTTCAAAGAAAACCGAACGATTGGGGTGACCCCGATCGTTTTTGAGAGTACTCCTGATTGGGGCATGCTTTCTGAGGGCGGGCGGGTGAATATTGCGGGCATTACTAAAGGTAAGGGATTTCAAGGAGTGGTAAAGCGGCATGGATTTCATGGTGGTCCTAAAACGCATGGTCAGAAAAATAGATATCGAGCACCTGGATCAATCGGCAGCACGGCGCCTCAAAGAGTTGTCCCAGGTCGCCGGATGGCAGGAAGAATGGGAGGAGAGCGCGTTACGATTAAGAATGTAGTTATTGTAAAGACAAGTCCAGATGAAAATAAAATCCTTATTGAAGGAGCAGTTCCGGGAACGCAATATACCAAATTAGAAATTCGAAAGAGCCAAGAATAATTACAAAAAGATACGCGAAAATATGCAAACAAAAGTATTCAATTTTGAAGGGAAAGCTATTGATGAAATCATGTTGAATGATGCGATTTTCGCGCGCCCATGGAATCCAGATTTAGTGCACCAAGCCGTGCTCGCGCAAGAGAGCAATCAGCGGAAAATTATTGCACATGCAAAAAATCGTGCCGAAGTAAGAGGCGGCGGTAAAAAACCTTGGCGTCAAAAAGGAACTGGCCGAGCGCGGCATGGATCAATCCGTTCGCCGATTTGGAAAGGCGGTGGAGTGGCGCATGGTCCAGTAAAAGACAAAATTTACACAAAAAAGTTAAATAAAAAAATGAAACGCGCAGCATTGCATTCAGCGCTGTCAAAAAAACTAAATGATCAAGAATTGCGCATTATGGAAAATTTGGAATTCAAATCAGGAAAAACAAAGGATGCATATACTAACCTCGCACGCTTTTTCGCAAACAATGATCGGCAAAAAATTTCAGCTCTTCTCGTGCTTCCTAGTGAACGTAAAACAACGCATCGCGCTATCCAAAATATTCCCAAAGTAAAAGGTTTAGGAGTAACCGCATTAAATGTGCGCGATTTGCTTACCTATAAATACGTGCTTATTGATCGAGAAGCAGTGAAATCAATTTCTTAAATTTATGCGAAGATTTTTAATAAAACATCCTATTATCAGTGAAAAAGCAGCACATATAAGCGCAATTAACAAATATATTTTTGTAGTTGATGATGCGGCTACAAAACCAGAAATTAAAAAAGCGATAAAGGATATTTATAAAGTAGAAACGATTAAAGTTCATATTATTCGTAATAAACCAAAAGAACGTCGGCTCGGCAGAACGGTTGGCGTAAAATCCGGATATAAAAAAGCGATGGTGACGCTTAAGAAAGGTCAGCAACTAGATATATTACCGCACTAGAAAATCACAAATATATATGCGAATGGATTTCATTCGCGCAAGCATTCGCAAATATTCGCAGTAATAAATTCGTATACTATTATGAAGAAATATAATCCAACATCAGCATCGCGTCGCTCAATGACCGTGGTTCCCTATAGAACGCTTCTTACTCCTGAGGCGCGTTTTAAACCGCTTACTAAGCGGTTAAAAACTCCCGCAGGAAGAAATAGTAAAGGAAGAATTACCGTACGTCATCAAGAAGGCGGAAATAAAAAAATATATCGCATTATTGATTTCAAGCAGAATAAATTAGATATTCCTGGTAGGGTAGAGACGATTGAATACGATCCTTATCGAAGCGCATTTATTGCACGAGTTGTATATCGGGATGGAGAACGGAGATATATCCTTGCGGTAAAAGATTTGCGCAAAGATATGGTGATTATAACGTCGGAAAACGCACCGCAGATAAGCGGAAATCGTTTGCGACTTAAAAATATAAATGTAGGAACTTTTGTTTCTAATATTGAATTACGTCCGAGTGGAGGAGGAAAACTTGCTCGATCTGCAGGCACATATGCTGAAGTTTTATCGCACGAGGGAAATACCTCAATTTTGCGTTTGAGTTCAAAAGAGACTCGAAAAGTGCCATCGCAAAGTTTCGCAACCATCGGACAAGTTTCAAATATAGATTATGGCTTGATAAATTATGGTAAGGCAGGAAAATCACGCTGGAAAGGAATTCGGCCAACGGTGAGAGGTACTGCAATGAACCCAGTTGACCATCCGTACGGCGGAGGTGAAGGTAAGCAACCCCGCGGAACCAAACGACCGAAAACACGATGGGGTAAAATTACCGGAGGAAGAAAAACCCGGCATAAGAAAAAATGGTCAAGTAAATTCATTATTTCCCGAAGGCCAAAGGTACGATAAACATTATATATACACGAATTTTTTGCGAATGAAGCGAATGAAATGCGAATTTTATTGCATCTCTTTCAAAAACGTGTTATATTCGAAGACCTTCATAAGTAGTAATCAATATATTCATTATGTCACGATCGAGTAGAAAAGGTCCTTATGTAGACCCAGTAATTATAAAGAAAATCGCGAATCGAAAGCCCGGCGAAGGAGGCGCTATTAAAACTTGGGCGCGTAATTCTGAAATCTCTCCAGAAATGGTTGGTTTTGCATTTGCCGTGCATAATGGCAAAGATTTTATTGAGGTGAGAATTCAAGAAAGTATGGTAGGGCACCGGTTGGGTGAGTTTGCATTAACGCGTAAATTTGTTCGACACGGCGGAAAAATGCAGCGTGAACTTGAGGCATCAGAAAAAGCCCAAGCAGCAGAAAAAGCTAAAGCTGCAACTCCTGAAACAAAGAAATAAAATATGGAAAAACAGCAAACTGCAAAATTACGATATTTACATATTGCCCCGCGAAAAGTACGGCTTATTGCAAGTACGTTAAAAGGCCTTTCCTTACAGGAAGCAGAAGCCCAACTTTTACATCGTCCACAAAGAAGCGCAAAACCATTACTTCAATTATTGCGTTCTGCGGGAGCAAATGCGGTTCAAAAAAAACTTAATCGCGAAAAATTAGTAGTGAGCGAAATTCGTGTTGATCGAGGACCTATGTTAAAACGAGCTCTCCCGCGCGCTATGGGTAGAGCAACACCGATTGAAAAAATTATGAGCCACGTTTCAGTTACGCTTTCAGAAAAAGAAACGCTATCAAAAGAGAGATTTATCATTCAACCGCCAACAAAAAAAGAAAAGAAAGTAGAAAAGCCAAAGGAAATAAAATCAACCGCTAAAAAAGCTGAACCACAAGAAACAAAAGCTGATAAAAAGGAACGAAAAGGTGTATTTAAACGGATTTTCCAAAGAAAGAGCGTATAAATTTGTATTTTACTATAATATGGGACAAAAAATTCGACCAAATTTACATCGGTTAGGCATTACGGAAAATTGGAGAAGCCGTTGGTGGCCAAAAAAGAAATTTGGCGACCAACTT
>Ga0137422_1000275_pt1 | contig 11958 bp, 23 predicted proteins | sample EasRivERMZT551_2_FD_102330 | JGI IMG/M metagenome (GOLD analysis project Ga0137422, IMG submission 102330) | Soil microbial communities from meander-bound floodplain in the East River, Colorado, USA - East River MetaG ERMZT551_2 | ecosystem: Environmental > Terrestrial > Soil > Floodplain ... | reverse complement strand
CAACGTGGGTCGAGTGGTTGCAAGGCTATCCGCTCGGCTGGACGGAGGTCGACTGAATGGGCAGACCTCGACTGGCGGAACCGCAGAAGTGTTGCGCGCGCTGCGGAACGGAGTACCGGCGCCAGATCTTCAATGGCCGGCTCGAGGATTTGGGGGCATTCAAGCGACGGAAGTACTGCTCGCTGACGTGTGCGAATACCAAGGTCCGGCCAAGCCATTGGGAAACGTATCACTGGCGAGCGAGGAAACATCGGGGGCCGTTGTGCGAGGCGTGTGGTTCGACGGCGCGGCTACATGCCCATCATGTCGACGGGAAGCCAGAGAACAATGCGGCCGAGAACATCCAGACACTCTGCGTGTTCTGTCACGGATTCTTACATGCGACTGCAGAGCGGCTTGGCTGGACCCAACCGGGACGCCTTCCAAGACTTCTCGCGTGGACCGACTTAGAGGACTCGGCAACGCCATCGTCCCCCAAGTCGCGGAGTGGATCTTCCACCGGATCAAAGACGCGGAAGGGCTAAGCTGATGCCGTTTACCGACTCGCAACCTGCGCTGCCATTCGCCGGCAAGACCCCGACGAGCCGGCACTGCAGCCACCAGGCGGCCGTCTCTGCGGCCTCCACGCGCGTCCTGAAATCGCAGAGGTATCTCGACTGGCTCCGGCTGCAGGGCCGGCTCAGCGACCATCAGGCCGCCGACGATCTTGGCTGGCCGCTCTCGAGCATCTGCAGTATCCGCAATGGCCTGTTCGACCGGGGGCTGATCGAGGTCGCCGGCACCATCGAAGGCCCATACCACAAGCGCGTGACGCTCTGGCGCGCGGTGCAGGGGTGACGACCCTAGAACTCGCCGAGAAGATCGCCACGGCCGTCATCCGCGCGACGCAACCGGCCGGCATGGCGCCCTACGGAGATGCGGCGACGCAAGCCGTGCTGACGACGCTGATTGCGAACGAGTCCTGGTTCTGCAGGCTCAGGGTCGAGGAGTTGGCGGACGGGACGCACGGCGCAACGCACGAAGAGCCCTACGAACGTGTGCAGGGGGAGTTGTTCTAGTCACGTCTTGATGTTGTAATCAAAATGGCTTACAGTAATCTCGTGTCAGGATTCACTAAACTCTTCTCGACGATTATTCACTCGACGGTCTGGCGCGAGGACATGCACGTCAAGGTTGTCTGGGTGACGATGCTCGCGCTGGCCAACCGCAACGGCTGCGTCTTCGCATCGGTCCCTGGCCTTGCGGATGCCTCCAAGGTATCGCTCGATCAGTGCTTGGACGCGCTCGGCCGGTTGTCCTCGCCGGATAAATGGAGCCGCACGAAAGTCAATCAAGGCAGACGGATACGGGAGGTCGACGGCGGGTGGGAACTCCTGAACTATCTCAAGTATCGGGAGAAGCGCGACGACGATGAGCGGCGAATTCAGACGCGCGCGGCTGTCGCTCGGCACCGTCAGAAGAAGAAAGACGACACGCTTACAGTAAGCCACAGTAAGCCACGGAAAGCCCAAGCAGAAGCAGAAGCAGAAGCAGAAGCAGAAAAGAGAAAGAGCGCACCGCGCGGACATGCTCAACATTCGTTCTGCGGTCAACACTTCTGCATCTCGCATCGGCAACACGAATTCTTCTCGCGCGAGCTCGGCGCCGCGGCGAGCGGGTTCGACTTACTCGGGGCGTATCAGCGCTGGGATCTCCGCACCGACCCGATCGACAACCTCTTGCCGTGGGTCAAGGCTCGTATCGCCGAGGAGTTGCCGGCGGTAAAGAAACCGTCAAGCACGCAGGCCAAGCAGCACGTCGGGCAGGGGCCATCTCCGCGTGATCTGGAACTGATCGCGGAGTGGGAGCGGGAGCACGGGAAGAGAATATGAAGAACAGCCCAATAAACATTGACGAGCACAACTGGTTTTATGACGACGAGGACGGTCTTTTGATGGTCCATGAGACCTATAAGGATGGTCGCCACATGCAGACGGACCAGTTCAAACTGCCGTGGCGTGCCCTGCGTGCAGCGTTGGCGAGGAAGGACAAGCGCAAGTCTCCACGTCGGAGCGCGGCATGAGAGAGCCAGGCGACGAGTCGGAGGTCGAGCAGTCGGAGCCATTGGCGCCAGCGGCGGAGCGCGGATTCGTGGAGGCGTGCCAGCAACTGATCCGGGAGATTTGCGAGACACAGGACGTCAACGTCAAGGCCATGAAGCATCGGCAACTGACCGAACGGCTGATGAGGAAGCGGTAATGGGGCATCACTGGACGAAACAGGAAGCGCGGCAGGCCAGCGAGAAGGGCCTCGTGACGCGCCGCAAGAAGATGTCCGGCCACCCCGAGGCGTATCGTCGCGGCTATCAGACGGGCTGGGCAGCGTGCGAGCGGTTCTATCGTCGGATGCGGCAGGCCCAGAAGCGGACAGCGGCATGAGCAAGGCGTGGCGTATTTGCGTGCGGTTCAAGGCGGGCCGGTCGTATGCGAGCTGTTGCCGGCAGTGGGGGCGCCACGTCGTGGATCGCGCGTTGCGGGCGGCGGCAGCGTGAGCCTGATACGCGCGGATGCCAGGTGCCTGCCGCTGGTGGATGGCTGTGTTCAGACATGCGTCACGAGCCCGCCGTACTTCGGGCTGAGAGACTACGGGGCCAGTGGGCAGATTGGCCTCGAGCCGTCGCCTGATGCCTACGTGCAGTCGCTGTTGACGGTGTTCGCGGAGGTGTGGCGGGTGCTGAAGGCTGACGGGACCGTGTGGCTCAATCTTGGCGATAGCTACGCCAACCACGGGCATTCGTGTCCAGTGAGGAATAAAACGACTGCTGGTATGAGGACGGCTCCGCAGCCGTGGAAAAGCATGGAGGGTCAGAAAGCGAAAGACCTACTCGGCATCCCCTGGCGAGTCGCCTTCGCGCTCCAGGCGGCGGGCTGGTATCTCCGCTCAGACATCATCTGGAGCAAACCCAACCCGATACCCGAGAGTGTGACGGATCGGCCAACGAAAGCGCATGAGTACATCTTTCTGCTGAGCAAGCAGGAGCGGTACTACTACGACGCGGAGGCCATCAAGGAATCGGTCAGTGGGACAGCACACGCACGCGGCTCTGGCGTGCATCCGAAAAGCGCGGAGCCGGGAAGTGGTATCAAGCAGAACAGTTCATTCAGCGCAGCGGTGCGCCATTTGGTCGATGACCGCAACAAGCGCAGCGTCTGGCACGTCGCCACGCAGCCGTACAGCGGCAGTCACTTTGCGACTTTCCCCGAAGCGTTGATCGAGCCCTGCATCCTGGCCGGCTCACGTCCTGGCGATCTGGTGCTGGACCCGTTTATCGGCAGCGGCACGGTGGGCGCGGTGTGCGAGCGGTTCGGGCGGCGATGGGTGGGGACGGACTTGAACTATCAGGGGCTGGCGAAGAAGCGCACGAAGCAGCGCGGGCTCAGGTTTTCAGTATGAAGATTAGCCTGCCCATGCAGTTCAAGGTGGCGCGTGAGCAATAGAGCGCATCGAGCCAGGCGCGACACGTCAGAGGCGGAGATCGTCCACGCCTTGGAAGCGTGCGGCTACAAGGCGGTCAAGCTGGCACAGAAGGGCGTCCCCGACTTGCTAGTGTGGCGGCTCCCGGTCGAGGGGAGACTCGCCGGCCTGCCGTATCTCATCGAGTGCAAGACGGGCAAGGGCCGATTGCGCGAGACGCAGGATTGGGAAGGCCAAGGGCTGCACGTCACGGTCATGCGCTGTGCCGAGGACGTGTTCTCCTGGCACATGGGTCAGAAGGTGCGGGTGGCGAAGTGACGAGGCGTGTGCTGGCGTTACGTGCTGAACGTGTGGTGCCGGAGAGCGTGACGTCATGGCCCGTGCCGGATCAGGTGTCCCTGCTGTTTCGCTTGGGCACGGTATACGCCGACTTAGAGTGCGGTCATGCCAAGCGGCTCCACGCGGGCCATTGGGGTGACACGGAATGGTGCTGGGAGTGTGACAACGCCGGGGTGGCGAAAGGTGGCTGACATGGATCGGGCGGCGCTCGTGGCGGAGAAGGTGCGCGAGATGGACGAGGCGGCCTATCACGCGCGGTCGTGGACGCAGCCGGGCTCGTGCGGTGTCGGCAATGAGATGCCCTGTCAGCATCCGAACTGCATCGAGCGGGCTGCTACTTATTCGGAGTACTGGACACAACTCGCGGCTCGGTGCGCGATTACGCTGGAGTCCCTGCTCACCGCCGAGCCCGAGCGGCCCCAACCGTTCCCGACAGACTGGGCCGAGTCTGTGAATGCGGCGCGTGGGTTGTGCGAGAGCGAAGCCAATCGATGGGAGCGCACGTCACCGAAAACGTCCGAACACTGGCGGCGTGTGGCGGTGCATCTTGGCGGTATCTACTTGACTCAGGACCACATTGGCCTAGTCGCCGAGCCCGAGCGGCCCACACAGCGTTTGTCCGCGCGCTGGCAGGAGTTGTTCTGGGCGCTGCCTCCCGGCGAGATGCGACACAAGTTGCGGTCGTTGGAAATCGATACAGGGAGAGCGCTGAGGGGCGCCGAGCCCGAGCGCCGAGCACCGGAGGGCCAGTAGATGCCAACCGTCAGAGACACGGCAGAGTTGCTAGACCTGAAAAAGCGAATTGAGAAACTGTCACCGGGCGATCGCCTTCGCGTGGCCGCAGCGTGCATTGATGATGGCAAATACGAAATTGCCGAAACACTAGCCGGTCAGATCGTTGACGAGCTTCGTGCAGTCCGGCTGCTTCGTAGAACGCGGTGAGCGGTCAGGAGTCCCCCACCCATGACTGAACACAAATCATTGGATTGCCCAGCCACGAAAGGCCGAGGGTTGCGCTGCACCTGTGGAGCGGAGCCTGCACCCCCAGCGGACAGGCCCGACACCCCTCCGCTAGAGCACCGCATCAACAGAGCCTTAGTGGATGGCTATGACGGCGCAGTTCCGGTGAGTGAGGTATATGTCGCCTTGCTCTGCCAAGCCGCCGACGCCCTCGCCGCCCTCCGTGCGCAAGTCGTGGCGCTGACGGCTGACCTCAAGACGTTCACCAATGCCGCGCGCTGTCAGGCGCCTAGCGACGCGTATGACATCCCCTGCCAGTGTTGCAAGGATGCCGCGTTACAGGCCAAAGCCGCCCTGGCGTCCACCCGGCAGGAGCGCACGTGACGACTGAGCGGGCCTCGGACTGGCTGACCCCGCAGGAAGTCGGGAACCTGGTCGGCGGGTTCTCGGCGCAGTTCATTCGAAACGAGATCCGCGCCGGCGAGCTCCAAGCTCGGTATGTGCGATCGAGAAGCGGCAAGATGGGCTATTACCGGGTCCGGCTCGCGGATGCGCGGGTGTATGAGGCGCACCTGATCGAGCGGTCGATGGCGCCTACGAGCCCGGCGGCCGTCACTGGACCAACACTCATCACGCAAACGACGCAAACGACGGACTAGAGTATCTAGTAACACAGCCCTATCTAGCGCATACTCCGCTCGGACAGTCCACTATTTACAGCCGAGGTAGCTATGTTCAAGAAGGGCGATCGCATCCATCTCCACGACGGCGCGCTGCACGTTATGCAGTCCGACGGCCTGCCACCCCGCACCCGGCGCCGGACACGCGGCCTGAGCGAGAAAAGCCCGGTCCGCGGGTTCATTCGCGGCGCCCTCGTCGACAGCCTCACCGGCGAAGAGACGCCTGGCGACTGGCACGAGAACATCATCACCAGCTACGGGCACGGGCACATCGTCCGCAACTTCGTCGGCCTCGCCGCCTCCTCGCATGCGTCCTACTTCGGCATCGGCCAGCACACGGAGGCGCAGTCGAGCAACTTCTCCACGCAGACCGTGATGAGCTCGGAATACGGCACGCAGTCGAACTCCACCGTCAACCAGGCCGGCGCCTCGCGCGCCAACGTCGCGGCCTCGCAGGCCCTGGCAGGCGCCTGGACGCTCAGCCAGTCCTGGCAGTATGCGTCCTCGCACATCAGCAACAACGTGATCATCAACTGCCTGGCGCAGTATGCCCACCAGTCGATCGGCTCGGGCACGGCCATCTCCCTGGCCACGTTCGCGTCGTCGAGCAAATCGAACAGCCAGGCCCTCAACCTGACATACAACTGGTCCTTCGGAACGTAGCGTTTTAACGCCTGTGAGAACGAGCAAGCGCATTCAGCAGATGCTGGCCAAGAAGCGCGGCATCCTGCTGGACATCTCTCTCGGCGGCGTGCCGCAAGAGGGCGCGGTCACGATGGCCGACCTCAAGCACGACCCGCGGACGCTGCCGTTCCCGTTGCCGGACGGCTGCGTCCATACAGCGGTCATCACGCACGTGCTCGAGTATCTCGCACCGGCGCAGTTCTTCGCGTTCTGGGACGAGGTGCATCGGATCGTGCGGCCGAAGGGCAGCGTGTTTGTCAGCGGGCCGTATGGCGGGGACGGGTCGCATGGCTGGCTGGCGGACCCGCTGCACCAGACGCGGGTCATTGAGCAGTCGTTTGCGTGGCTGGACCCGCGGCTGCCGTTCTACGACCAGGCGCCGATGCTGGGCCGGCCGGTGCCCAAGCCGTGGCATACGGTGCAAGTGCAGCGGGTGCCCGGTACGCATGGCACCTACGGCTACAACGTCCACATGCAGGCGCAGCCGGTGAACGGGCATGGTCAAGGCAAGTGAATATGAATCAACCTGTTACCGTAGGCATGGTCCTGTTGTTTGTGCTGTTGGTGGCATGTGCAGCCATCGCTACCCGCGTCTGGATAGCGTTCGGGGACTGGTTACACCGAGACAGGCGCACATTGGATCAGCAGGCTAGGGATAAATGGCTATTGAAGCATCCAGAGGCGCTGGAAGATGACTAGAGAATCATCGAACGTGCTGAAGATGCCGAAGCCGGAACTGCTGACGAAGGTCTCGACCTCGAAGACCTCGCTGGAGCAGATCACCGACCAGATCACGACGACGATGCAGACGCACGCGGCGCTGCTGCAGCGGTATCACGAGGTGTGGTACAACGCCGTCGCCCACACCTGGGGCTTCACCAACTTCCTGGGCGTTGGAATTCTCAAGGCACCGAACGATCTCTGGGCCTACCACGACATTCTGCTGCGCGTGCGACCGAAGACGATCCTGGAGATGGGGACATTTGCCGGCGGATCGGCGCTCTGGTTCGCGACGCTCATGGACATGCTGCAAATCCAGGGTGGTCGCGTCTTTACTGTCGACATCGCCGACGACCACCTGTCCCCGTTTGTGCGGAAGATGGTCGACCAGGGCCACGGCGCTGGTGCTCGTATCACGCTGGTCAAGGGGAGTTCGGTCGATCCTGAGGTCGCGCAGATGTTGAACCGGACGTCAGCCGGTGAGCCGCGGCTGGTCGTGCTGGATTCTGACCATAGCGAAGCGCATGTGCGGGCCGAGCTCGAGCTCTACGCGCCCGCGTGTCAGGTCGGCGACCGGCTGGTGGTCGAAGATACGAACGTGGCCTGGCCCCACGACCGCGGTGCGCGCGGGGCGCTGGAGTCCTACCTGGCTGAGCATCCCGGCGAGTGGCGGCATGACATCGTCAGCGAGCGATGGCTACTTTCGATGCACCCGGGCGGATGGCTGGAGCGGGTGGCGCGATGACTGCGGAGGAATCGGACGCGTTACAGGTGCGTGAATGGGGGACGGCAGAGCCGTTGAATCCCATGCTGTGCAGCCTGTGTCGACACAAGCGCGTGATGGTCTTTTTTGTGAATCGTGCGTGGACGTGTCAGGTGTGCGCCAAGTGCTGGTGGCAGTTGTCGATGGATGAAATAGCAGTCATCGCGAAGTGCGACACGGTATGAATCAGACGATCCTGAACGGCCTCCCGTCCTCCATCGGCACGCTGACGACTGAGCAGACCGCCGAGGTCGAAGCGCTCGCGCTGTCACCGGTCAACCCGACGCCTGGCATCACCCAGACGGGTATCCTGATCGGCACCCCGACGCTCGGCATGGTGCATATCCACTGGTACAACGCCATGCAGGGGATGGTCGTGCCCCCGAACTGGTCCAGCGTGCGCTCCACACCGACCGGCTTCGACGTGGCCACGGCGCAGAATATCCTCGTGGACTCGGTGTTGCGGGAGTCGTTCAAGGCGCTGCTGCTCATCGAGGACGATACCTGTCCGCCGCCGCAGGCGCTGATCGAGTTCGACCGCTGGTTCTGGAAGATGGAGCGGAAGCTGGCGCCGCCCGTCGTCTCAGGCCTCTACCACATCAAGGGCTCGGCCGAGATTCGCCGCGGCAACAAGGGCGGCATCCAGTTGATGGGGCCGGAACCGTTGGCCTACCGGGACAGCGGCACGCGGGCGTATCGGGACTGGACGCCGGGCGATGTCATCTGGGTCAGCGGCGTCCCGACGGGCGCGTTGCTCATCCACCGGGCGCTGCTCGAGGCGTGGGCGCGCGAGCCGGACATCGAGACCTTCGAGGTGCCTGGGTATCCGCACAAGGTCCGGCGCATCTTCCAGAACCCGTCGAAGGTCTGGACCGATCCGAGCGGCGTGACCTGTTCGTCGGGTGGCACGACCGACCTCTGGTGGAGCGCGGAGACCATCAAGCGCGGGCTGCTGGCGAAGGCTGGCTGGCCGAAGATCGCGAAGAAGAAATACCCCTACATCATCGACACGGCCCTGCGGTTCGGGCATGTCGATCGGGTCACGTCCGTGATCTACTGAGATGGCTGATCTCCTGGTGCGTGTCGGCAGCGGGCGGTATCCGCCCGGCCGGATCATGCCATCAGGATTTCACCTGGAGCGTGTGGTCGGATCTGAATCGCTGCATCTCACCGACGCCGTCATAACCGAAGGGACTGGGCACGGCTACACCGTGACGCACTACGTCGAGCCGTTCGCGTCGGTGTCTGGTGCCTCGGGAGACGATGACGTGCAGAACGGCACCGCCTTCACCAATGCGAGCAATCCGGCCACCCCCTGCACGATCTATTGCGCGCTCACGAATGCGGTGGGGCCGAACGTGGTGCAGGTAGGGCTGGGCGTCTACACCGTGCCGCGTATTGATTCTGGGGCCAGCGGGACGCTGCGCTGGACGCCTGCCTACTCGCCAACTGGCAGCGGGTCGTCTGGCAACCTACTAATCTTTGTGGCTGAAAACCCGGCTGCGTATACCGCCAACACGGCCCTTCGCAGCAAGCTCCGCTGCAACAGCATTGCCGGGGGCGACCCTGGAGTCAATGCGTGTATTACGGTGGGCTTCCAGGGGTTTCAAGGCGCAGCCCCCGGAATTGAGCATGCCGTCTTCGATGGCTTCTGGGTGGATTCGGACGACGGTGCCTATCCCTTCACGTATGGGCAGGGATTGTTCGGACCCGACAACCAGTTCTGCGAGTTCCGCCGCATGGTGTTCACGCGCGGAAACGACATCGACGCGGGCGACAATCGGGCGGCGATCTATTCGGAGGCGGTGCGAAACTGCAAAGTGCTTGATTGCGCGTTTGAGGGTGGGCAGGACACAACCGGGATGCCCCACAACAACGCCTGCATCAATATGTATTCCTCGGAAGACTACACCATTGAGCACAACACCTTCGACGACTGTAATTGCCCGATCTACATCAAGGCGGAGAAGTCCTCCTACGGTGGTGGGCCGGCCCTCTCGAACAGCGGGACGATTCGCTACAACCGGATGACGAACCTCAACGGGGACGCCATTGTGGTGGGCGAGAGCGAGAACGACGATGGCGGGTTTGAGATTGCCCACAACCTGATCACCGACTGTAATTCCGGCATCCGCGTCAACTTCACGACCAATTCCACCGACCACATGGCGAACGTCCACCACAATACGATCGTGGGGATTACGGGCGTGAGCAGTGATGGGGGCGCCGGCTTAGTGGTGCTCGGGGGCCTGGCCGATGTCGACGTGTTGGATTTCAACAACAACATCGTCGCGACCTTTAGCAACGCCAACTCCGGCGCGATCGTCACGGCTGATTCTGGGTCTACGACGCTGATCCAGAGCTGCAATTACAACATGTTCTGGAATGGCGGGTCCACGCTTCGATTTTCGCATGAGAGCGGTGCGGCCATTGCGCTCGCGGCGTGGACGGCCGCGAACGGGTTCGACGCCAACTCCACGACGGACGATCCCGAGTTCACCAATGCAGGCGCGGGGGATTACACGTTGGCGCCAGGCAGTCCTGCGCTGACGGCCTCGAGCACGTCTGGGCCGATCGGCTGTTACGTCACCGGATCCGAGGAGATTGGGTTGCGAGCCAACCCGACGTATTAACTATGGCTGTAGACCGAGACGCGATTACGAACACCACCGACACGAGTGCACAGGTCTCGATCACTACGGCCTCGTTCACGGTGAGCGGTGAGAATCGGGTGATTTTAGTTTATAGCGTCTATTCTGGTGCGACCGTGGCCAGCGCCACCGCCGCAGGGTTGTCGACGGGCGGCGGGACGTTGGCCCTGATTGGTGCGACCCTGACAAATGGCGGCACAGTGACGGTATGGGTCGGAGTGGCACCTACCACGGGGTCGCAAACGGCGACGGTGACATGGAACAATGCCGACTGCAATCATCAAATGGTCGGCGTCATCACATTCACCGGGGCCCACCAAACACTGGCGCAGCATCAGGCCGATTTCCAGTCGGCGACAGGGAGTTCGCCAACAGCGCCCAGTCTCACGGTGCCGAACGTGGCGGCGGATGACTTTGTAGCTGACGCGCTGTATTTTGGTGATGACCCCACGGCAGGCCCGAATCAAACGGACCATTGGTCGACCTTTGGGTCGAATGCCAGCACACAGGACGGCGCCGACGGGGGCGTGATGAGTTGGAGTAATACCGGGGCGGGCGCCTGGGCGCACATGGCGTTCCGCATCGTGGCGGCGGCGGAGGGCGGCGGCGGACTGTCGGTGTTCCTCGAAGAACCGATCATCGGTGGGAGTATCTTCTAAGTCATGGGCCTCACCGACGGCATTCATCTCGTGGACGAGGTCGTGGCCGAGATGATCGACTGCACGCAGATTCCAGAGCCGCAGTCCGCACCGTTGCCGGCGCCAATGCCCACGGCTGAGTCCCCTGTGCGGCAGGCGATGGACGCGACGTTGGCGCAGACGGGTGCGGACCCTCCGCCGGTGGAGTCGTAAATGGCCTGGGTTAAGCACGCCGAAACGTCGGCCATCATCACCGCCACGACGGGCAGCCAGACCGTCACGCTCCCCGGCACGCCAGCGATCGGCGATCTCGTCCTCGTCGCGGTCGCCGGCGACATTTCCTGTCAGAACTCCGTTCCCTCCGACTACACCCGACCTGAAAACGGCACCGGCGCGAATCCAGGCGCGTGCTTCGGCTACAAGATTCTCTCGGCCGCTGATACGACCGTCGCGATTCTTCGGGATGCGACGATTCTCAAGTCGTGCGTGGTGCAGGTCTGGCGCGGCGGGGATCACAACACGATCCTCGATGCAGCCTGGGCCACGCCGGTCACCGGGACATCGACCACTCCAGACCCGCCGTCCGTCGCGACGCAATCCACGGACGCGCTCGTCGTGTCCGTGGTCTTCCACGACGACGACGATACGACGGCGACCGCGCCGACGAACTACACGAATCTCGTCAGCGGGAACACGGGCCAGTCGAGCACGACCGTCGGGTCGACCGTCGCCATCGCCTCGCGCGTGATCGCATCGCCGACGACGGAGAATCCTGGCACCTGGACGATGGGATCGTCCGATGCGTGGTCGGTTAGCACGATTGCCTTCCGGTTGCAACCGACGACCTTGACGCGGTCGGATGCGGCCGAAACACTGCACGTCGTCGAATCGCTGACGCCACGCATGACGCTGGGCGATGTCGTCCTGGCCGAGACGCTGCACGTCCTGACCTCCGGCGTCATTCAGGTCCTCGGACGCATTCGCGTGATCGAGACGGACCTGGCCGCGAGCCTCTCGACCGGCGAGCCGTCGGCCGTCATCACCGAGACGCTCCACGTGTCGGAGACGGT
>Ga0137422_1000271_pt1 | contig 12070 bp, 10 predicted proteins | sample EasRivERMZT551_2_FD_102330 | JGI IMG/M metagenome (GOLD analysis project Ga0137422, IMG submission 102330) | Soil microbial communities from meander-bound floodplain in the East River, Colorado, USA - East River MetaG ERMZT551_2 | ecosystem: Environmental > Terrestrial > Soil > Floodplain ... | reverse complement strand
GGTTTCCATAAGTTTTAAAAGTCCATGGCGAAGTGTAGTTCCATGATTTTCACAAAATCGCGCGAGAGTTTCGCCTTGCAGATATTCCATTCCCGGCGCTTGAGCCACAAAAATATCTTCTCCGCGCATGCCCGGCAAGTCTTTGAGGATTCGTTCATATGTATGTTTTTGTACCAGGTTTTGAAACATATCTTCTAATCGCCCGCTTTGCGCCCATTGAGGCAAAAGCCGGTAAATCGGAACCATTGCGCTATCAAATAGATGAGAAGCAAAATGGATATTTATATCTTTTGCGTTTTCTTCGAGGTATGCAAAGCTCTGGGTAAATTCTTTTTTATTGCTCCGCGTGGGAAGAAATTGGCTGATTAACAAATTTACGCCGGTTTCTTTTGCAAGGCGGAAAACTTCCTCCATTGCGCGCGGCAACGCATCGCCTTCATCACGAAGTTGAACTGATAAGACGCCGTCGCGTGATTGAACTGCAGATGCTAATGATTTTAATTCAGTAAACGGGACATGTTTGGTATGCGCAAAACTTAATCCAAGAGACAATCCAAACGCACCCTCTTTCATTGCTTTATGTACGAGGCGGATAAAAAGCATAGTTTCTTTTACTGAAAGATCTCGAAATTGGCTCCCAATTAACCCGCGACGGATAGTAGAATGCCCGGCTAAAGTTCCAAAATTCACGCCAAATTTTTGGCGTTCCAATGTGCGCAAAAATTCTTTTACCGTATGCCAATTTACATTAATATCCTGATCCAAAGACCATTTTCTAATTGATTCAAGCGAACCATACAGAAGTGGTGCAAGTGAAGCACCGGAATTTCCACACATAATAGTGGTAATCCCCTGTTTTAGTAAATCAGCGTGCGATGGATTTGAAAAAAGTGTCAAATAATGATCTGAATCATTATTAATATCGATAAATCCCGGAGTAACAAATCCGTGAGAGCCATCAATTACGGTTTTTGCATGTTTCCTAGGCAATTTTCCAATTGCAGAAATAACATTATTTTTTATAAGAACATCACCCCGTTTTTTAGGTGCGCCAGTTCCATCAATGATATATGCATCTCGAATAAGAATCATAGCTTGTAAATTTCAAATTACAAATGTAAAGATATTGTAACATTTTTCAATAGGATCTGCTGTTGAATAATCCACAAACACCCTAGTAATTGGTAATCAGCAATCGGTAACTAATAATTAAAGAAAAAGCTCTCGTTTATTTCTTAATTTTAACGGCTAATCCCCCGCAGCGCGGGGCCGTTTACCTATTCGTATATATTCGCAAGTAATTCGCGTGCATACCCTACAGGTATCTCTCCAAAAAGAAAATCACAAGTCCTAAAATGGCAAACATTGCGGAAATAATCCAAAACCGCATAGTTACTCGTGTTTCATGCCAACCCAATGCCTCAAAATGATGATGAATTGGCGTTGAGAGAAATATTTTTTTGCCGCGCAGCTTTTTACTAATGACTTGGATAATAACTGACGCAGATTCCAGAACCAATATAGGAGCGAACAACGGTAAAAGCAGAGTGGTATTAGTAAGCATTGCGATCACGCCCATGCTAATCCCAAGCGACATTGAGCCGGTGTCTCCCATAAAAAAACGTGCTGGATAAATGTTGTTCCACAAAAAAGCAATGAGTGCGCCTATGGTAACTGCTCCAAAGGTTGCCAAATGAAACCGTCCAAGCATAAAAGCAACTACGGTAAGTGCAATATAGGCAAAAAGCAAAACTCCACCTGCAAGTCCGTCTAAACCATCGGTTTCATTTGCAGAAAAAGCACTTGCCACAATCACAAAAATAAAAAAGGGAATGTAATACCATCCAATAGTCACTGATCCAATAAGTGGAATTAATAATACGTCCCATTCAAGCCGATAGTAAAACCAGAGTGCTCCAATGATTGCTAATACAAAATACCCAATCAGTTTTTGGCTTACTTTTAATCCCCCGTTATGAGGACCAATTTTCAAAACTCCGAATGCATCATCAATAAGCCCTAAAATACCCGCAATCAACATAGCAGCAATCGGCAAAAATGTTTCTGCTCTATCAACAAAATTTAAATATCCAAAAACTCCGTCAAAGAGAAAATTAAAAATAAAAAGAATGAAGGCAATGGCAAGCACAGTCCCCCAAATAATAATTCCGCCCATGGTTGGCGTTCCGGCTTTGCCTTTGTGCAACTTTGAAAAAATCGGAGTTGCTCCGCTCGTTCGGATTTGCTTTTGGGCTTTTACATGATGCAATAATCTCACCACAAAAGGCGTTATGGAAAGCGCAACCAAAAATGAAACCATGGAAAGACTGAGAACCCGAACTGCTTGAAGAAGAATCATGGCAGATAATTGTTAGTTAATTGGTTATTAGTCATCAGTTGTCAGTTATCTATTTGGCTTATCCAAGTAAATAATTTTTCAGTATCAATAAAACGTTCCTTGCTTCCAAAAACAATCACTAAATATTCTTTATTATTATGCGTAAAAAGCGAAACTAAATTCCCTTGTGCTTCGTCAGTATATCCAGTTTTGCCACCCAAAAAGTCACTTCTGCCAGAAAATATATTATTACTCGGGATATTCCTCGTTGTTTCGCTCACATGATCAAATATTTCGATTCCAGGAAGCGCAGTGATTTCAAAAATACTTTTATGGTTTCGTCCGATATAATTTACCAATAGCTCAAGATCGTCTATGGTCGTTTTATTAAGTTCTGAAAATCCAACCGGGTCAAAAAACGATGTTTCGTGCATACCTATCCTAAGTGCAGTTGATTGCATTTCTTGAACAAATCGGTCATATCCATAAAAATCCGCAATTGCCACTGCAGCATCGTTGCTCGAAATAATAAGCATCGCATGAATGATATCGCGTGCGGAAAAGATTTCGCCCGCTATAAAATTTCCTGCACTGCCCTCAGTAAAAACTGCGTGTTCAGTTATGGGGATTTGAGTTTCCGGAGGAATATGTTCAGTTGCCACAATTGCAGTCATGAGTTTGGTAATTGAAGCAAGGGGCCAACGCAGTTTACGCTCTTTTACAAAAAAGGTATAAGGAGATTCAGCTTCTTTTGCAAGCGCTGCAGTTGCAGTAATAACCGGCAAATCAACCAGAGTAGGAGGTGTTTCTGGATGCACTTGGGAGAGTATCCTAGGTTTTTGCTCGATGTCCACATTTCTTATAATCATAAATTCTTCGGGCTCAAAAACCGTATCCGTTTTATTTAGATTTTCATTTTCGGGCAATATGATATTTTGAGCGAATGCAACTTCTGAGATTTTTTCTGCCCTTTCTTCTTTTTGTATAATTTCAGTATTTTCCTGTTTATCTTCATTGTTATAATTATGAAATACGGCAAAAATCAAAATAAGAAGGGCGTAAAATATACTTTGATAATTAAACCTGGTCATAAGTAGAAATTATTGATTTGCTCCTGATTTTATTCTTTCCACAACTCCTCGAAAATGTGAAAAATCTGGCAAATCTTCAATACGCGCTAACCCAATCTGACGAAGAAAATCAAACGCTGCACTGTAGATAAATGAATGGGGTCGTTTTGGATCCGTTTCACGGTTAATTAAACCGCGAATCATAAGATTTCTCAAAATATAACTAGAATTTACGCCACGAATGTAATCAATAATATTTCGTGAAATCGGGCCTGCGTAAGCAATAATCGCAAGCGTTTCAAGCGCAGCAGGAGTTAATGTTTCGTTAAGCTCTTCTTTTATAATATCTTTAAAAACTGCTGAAAATTCTGGTTTTGTCGCGAGTTGAACAGATTTTCCTGAACGAATAATGCAAAATCCATAATTTGGATTGAGATATCGATCATGAAGTTTTTGAAGTGTATTTTCTACATCATTTTCGTCACATGAAAGAATACGGGCAATCTTTTCTAATGCGATTGGATCCCCGTGCACAAATAAAAGCGCTTCAAGCCGAGCTTCAAATGTTTGTGTTTTTTCCTCCATAATACTATGATAACAATCTCCTCCCTTTGGGGAGAAGTAGCCAAGAGATCTTCTCGTAACTGCTTCTCCCCTCTTTTTTTACTCTAAATTTCGTTGTTCCACTAGTATATCACCAAAATGGTTATCTTGTGCCACTTTTATTCGTTCCTCTTTTAATAAATGCAAAACTGCAAGAAATAAAACAACAACTTCTGATTTCGATCTATTCTCCGTTATCGATTTAAAACTTTGAGCAGCTGCCACTTTAAAACGATTTACTATTTCTTTAACTTTTTCCTCAAGAGAAACCAAGACTGCTTTTATTTTATTTGGTTCGCTTTTTAATTCTTCAAAAAACGAAATCCCTTGTGCAAAAGCTCGGTGAAGCGTTTCAATGGAAACATTTGGCGCTGGATAAAAAACTGGAGCGACATCACGAGTGAGAAAAAATTGCCGGACATATAATCTTTTGTGACCCTCCCACATCGCACGAATATGGAGCGCTGCTCCGCCTTCGCGTGCGCTAAATTCACGATAAAGTTCCAGGCGTAATTCGAGGTCTTTAATATCTCTCTCCTCTTCTTCACTAAGATCAATGGTGGGCAAAAGTATTTTTGATTTAATGAGTACGAGTTGCGCAGCAATCACTAAAAAATCTGCAAGTACTTGGGGCGATGCTCCATTCCCTATTTTTTTTAAATACTCCAAAAAATCCACAGTAACTTCTGCAAGATTAATCGTAGTAATTTCAAGATGTTTTTCTTCGATAAGTTGAAGGAGCTTATCCAACGGTCCCGTATATTGTTCTAAATGAATTTCGTACATAGCGTGAAAATTATCTAATTTATCTAATGGGATTTTTCGATTTGGATCATTTTTTAGATCAATTAGTGCAATTAGAATAATTAGAAATTAGTATGCAACGCTTCTTTCGTATACACATTGCTCGGATTCCATAACATCCAACCGCCAAGGCTCTCAGGCGATGAACTTGCTGCATCATACAGCGCTTGAATCTGTGCGCGTACCATCTCCGCAGTATAATCCGCTCCTAAATCAAAATCTTGGAGCCATGGCCGAAATTTTGCGATTTTTTCTATGGTTTGCGGCGTATTACTTGCTTGCGCTGCCATAAGCCCTGCGTTATATTTATTCCATCGCATGGTTGCAATATCCATAGATTTTTTAATGATTTCATAGGGATGTTTTGCAGGCTCTGTAATGCCAAACGATCCAGTTCGATAATGGGAAGGATACACCATAGGTGCTATCGCATCAAAATATGGAAACGCGTCTTCGAGATGTTGCCCAATGCCTAAATCATCATAATTCGCAGTTACTAAACCAAATAAATCCGCAGAGATTTTTATCTCTGGCAGTTCCTTACGCACATAGCTAAAAAAAGATTTAATAACATTTCTCCGCGGAGTTTTTTTGTCCCAAAACGGATACACAGCATCTTCTAAATCACCATCAGAAATAAATCGAATATAGTCAAAATTAATTTCATCAAACCCCCGTGCAGTTGCTTCTCGTGCAATGCTGACATTATACGCCCATGCTTCTTCGGACGCAGGATCAATCCATGATAAACCTTTCTGATCTTTCCATACGGACTGCGTGCTTGAACTTGTAATTGCTAAATCCGGACGAGCTTTTGGAAGGCGTTGATCTTGAAATGTAGAGAGGCGCGCAATTGCATAAATATTATGATCATGCAACGTCTTTAAAAGAGTATTTAAACGCGGGATTCGAATTTCTTCAGCGTTATATTCATGAACTGTTTTTAAATCAGAATTATATGCAACAAATCCAGAATAATCCTTTATATCAATAACAATTGCGTTTAATTCGGTCTCATTAATTAAATCAATCAAATACTGTATTTTTTTTGGACTTCCCGCAGACCAACTCGTTGCATATATTGCCTTGATTTCTTCTGGCGGATTTGAAAGCCGTGGTTGCGGCTCAATATCATTGGACACCAAAATATTTTTTGGCGAAGAATTCGGTTTGGGTATTATGGTTGTGCTCGTTGCTGGCTGCATAACTACAATTTGTACAAACGGTTCGAAATTTTTTGGTAAATCATATGAAGAAATTGGAACAGAAATTGTAATTGCTCGCGAGCGCCAAAAACTGCTATTTATGATTGCATAAAATGCGAGAATTAAAACAAGTACAAAAAAGAAAGATCCAAAAAGGATTTGCTTGGTGCGCATATAAAGCTAGTTTAGAAAGCAATGAGAGGAATGTAAAGCAAGATACGAGTAACTAGTAAATAGTAATTGGTTAATTAGTGATTAGTTAATTGGAAAATAAAAAATCCCCCGTGCTCGCTTGCCATGCAAGTAACCGGGGGGTCCGACCCATGAGGTCGGGTTGCAGATTCAGTAGCAACAACATAGCTGCATATTCTACGCAGCAACTAGTTGTGATTCGCCACAACGGCTAGACGCAGTATTACATCGTTTGCGCTATTGCCCAGATCGAGAACTGCATCGTTGAAAATGACAACTCGAGGAGCCTTGAGCGTACTTCCATTATAGCATATCTATTGGCCGTGTCAAGCCCACGTCAGAAGTCTATAAAATAGGCTTGAATGACCAATATCTAATGACGAATGCCTAATCAAATCAGAATGACCTAATGATTTAATCATTCAACCATTTAAGCATTAATTTGAAATTTATAATTTGTCATTTGAAATTTGAAGCGTGTATACTTTTGTATATGTCTCTTGCAATCTATCGTAAATATCGGCCAAAAAAACTTGATGATCTTATTGGTCAAGAATCAATTGTAACCATTCTCAAAAACGCGGCGCGGCGCGATCGACTCGCCCATGCATATTTATTTTATGGATCTCGCGGAACAGGAAAAACTACTGCCGCACGAATTCTTGCAAAGATTGCAAACTGCGAAACGCGAAAAACGGATAAAAAATTCCATGCAACTGGTGAACCCTGCAACCGTTGTATACCGTGTGATGAAATTAATCGCGGTCAAGGACTTGATGTAGTGGAAATTGATGCGGCTTCAAATCGTGGTATTGATGAGATGCGAAATCTTAAAGAAAGCATCAAACTCTCCCCTACTTCGTATCGCTACAAAATTTTTATCATTGACGAAACCCACCAACTTACCAAAGAAGCATTTAATGCGCTCTTAAAAACCTTGGAAGAGCCGCCCGCGCATGCTATTTTTATTCTTGCAACTACAGAATATGAAAAAGTACCAGCAACGATTATCTCGCGTACCCAACGCTTTCATTTCCGAAGGCTTCCCTTGCCGCTCATTGTCCAAAAACTAAAAACTATTATTGCGGCGGAAAAATTAAATATAGAAGACGATGCACTTGAACTCATTGCCGCATCCGCGGACGGCAGTTTGCGCGATGCAGAATCCCTCTTAGATCAATTAACCTCTTTAGAAGATAAGGTCACTCTGGAGAGTGTTGAGAGTATTATTGGGAAAGTTGGTTTTGCGCGCGTGTCCGCACTCGCAGAACTTATTCTTGAGAAAAAACTTGATGCAGCGCTTACTACAATCTCTAAAACCCATACTGATGGCTATAATATAGTAGATCTTACTAAAGAATTAATTCATTACCTTCGCCGCGTAGTAACACTCACCGCAAATCCCTCAATTGAAACAACTTTTAAAAACGAACTTACTGATCGGGAACTTACTCTGCTTAAAACGCATGCCAAACTCATCCAATTTGAAAAACATATTCCGCTGTTAAAATCCTTAATTCAAGCATATGCAGACATGCGCTATAGCCCATTTGTGGCAATTCCTTTAGAAACTGTGTTAATTGAACACCTGAGAGAGACTAGATAACTTAAACAAAGTTCCGCTAAACGGAACTACAATCATTTAAAATTTAAACTTGAAAATTTGAAATTGCCCTATTGCCTTGCGTATTTTAATAAATGGTGCTATACCTCTTATTAGTACAGGTGAAGGAAAAGTTGCAAAATCGATTTACTCCTTACGAAATTGCAATGGAGGACCTTCATCCTGCTGTGAGCGCGGGGTATCAACATTGCGCAGAATGCGGATGTTTCTGCGCTCACAGCTCCTTTCCGGATCGTGAATGTTAAGGCTAATGGTCTTCACGGTGCGCAGTGATCATCCACTGTGCACTCACCTCCGCATTCTCGGTCCACTCTGCCGTCAACGTCCATGTTTCTTGTCTTTCTGCCTCCCCCTCGCGAAAGATAAAAACCAAGCGTTGACGGCTTTTTATTTAATCACGCGAATTAGACGCGAGCCCGTAGTATTCAAATATGACTTAACGGCTTGCCCGAAAATGAGCCGTTGAATCGAGAAACAATTTTAATAATGTTAAATGTCCAATGCCTAATTTCAAATCAATGCTTAAATGATTGAATGATTCAAACATTGGGTCATTTGGATTTGATTGAGCATTCGTCATTAGATATTGGTCATTCAAGCCTATTTTATAGACTTCTGACGTGGGCTTGACACGGCCAATAGGTATGCTATAATGGATGAAGGTTTGATTGGGCTGGTACCTTTGGGTCAGCTAGCCCCACGAAATTGTTTGACGCTCTTTGATCGGATTAAAAAGCACAATTCTCTAGACTAGCTAGAGAACGGGTTTTGAGGCACGAAATGCCCGAGGTTAATCTTGAGTTTATCCTTTATATTAAATATTAAAGGTCAGCTCAAGAGCCCGTGGGAAGAACGAAGGAGTAACGCTTACTCCTAATTCGTTAGTACCTATTTAAGCCTAATAGTATTAGCCCGAGAGTATGTGTTCGTGCTCACCTCTACTCTCGGGCACCCTCTACTACCAACACTTGTTGGTAGTTCGTTTTTTATAAAAACATTTTCCGGCAAAGCCGAATTCCTTCAATTAAAATTTGTCTGGCAAAGCCAGATCCGGCTCTGCCGGAAAATTTAAAATTGAAAATTAAGTTTTTTCCTAAAGCGAAAAAAGCTCGTAATGTATAGCATCTCTCTCAACTCCTTCTTTGCGCAAAGCGTTTTTTAAGGCTTTTATCATAGGTTTTGGTCCACAAATATAAATCTCGAGCTCTCGAAAATCCGGAACTAATTCTTGGATACGGGTAATATCAATTTTCCCTCGCTCTCCGGGATAGGAGGGTTCATCGCTCACGATAGTATGAAGCCGAATACTTCGATTCATTGCTAAAATATTCAAATCTTCTTTAAAAATAATATCGTTTGAAGTTTTATTACCATAAAGCAGTATCGCATCACGCCTTTGACTCACCACTTCTTTTATAAGCGCGAAAATAGGGGTAATGCCAACGCCACCAGCAATAAATAAAAATTTCTTCCGTTGAGCGGTACGCAACGTAAAACTTCCATATGGCCCCTCAATCAAAGCTCGCGCTCCTACTGGAACTTGAGAAATTCTTGAAGTATAATCACCTGAATTTTTCACGCTTATGCGCATCATATTCCCTATAGGGATTTGCGAGAGCGAAAATGGATGAGCTTCTCGCCAAAACCCTTTTGCAAAAAATCTGACAATAATAAATTGCCCAGCACGCGCTTTGAGTCGCGCTAAATTATTACCCGTAATATAAATTGAGGTTGTGCTTTGTGCTTCTCTCTGCACTCGCGCTACGCGAAATTCTTGCGTGAAAAAGCGAGCTATAGGCACGATCATCCGAAACAAAATAAAATTACCCAACACAAACGCATAAAGTCCGTACCAGTACTTCACGAATAATGGCTGAATTTTAAAATCTGTCCCAAATGCAAGTTGATGCCAAAACACAAAAAAAACCGCGCCATAGACCAATATATGAGTGGCATACCACCATTCATATTTCAATTTTTTCCGAACCAACGCGCTCGCAAAAAAAATAACTATAGTAAACAATAAAAATCCAATACCTGCAAAAAGCCCTTGCCACGTACTTTGTATTGTCGCCCTAAATTGTTCAAACGGTGACCACTGGTTAACCTCAGCATAACCTAATGTAATAAAAAGTGGATGCAATAATATAAACGTATAGGTAAGTGCACCATTATAATGGTGCGTTTTTGAAAGCCTATCAAATCCAAACACCCGCTCAATCCAAAAAATTCTTCCAATCAAAAGAAACTGGGTTAACACTGAATATACAGCAAATAATCCAAAAAGCCTGCCTAGAGCAATAAGCCATGATGAATTCACGGGCTCAAAACTCAAGGAGAGAGAAGATCTTTGCCAAAACCAGAGAATAAAAAACAAATTTAAAACCCAAAGAAAATAAAGAACTAATCTTTTTCGCTTATGGAGTATTCGCTGCCACATCTATGACAAAGGTAAATATATAATCATTTTCAGAAATCGGCTTTGTTGAGATTGGCGAAGGCGAAACTTCAGTAAGCGTGATTGAAATATTGCCTACCATAATTGCAGTATTAAGTTTCATTTCTATCTCCTTAGTTTCCCCGCTTTGAGTTATGCGCGCTTGTATACGCACCGTGCCTGCTTGAATACACACCACATCATTCGGACAACGGCTATCTTCGAGAATTGCAATTGGTTCAAAAGAAATATCTCCTACTCGAATTGCAGTATTAAGCTTGGTCTCAATTTCTTGCGGATAATGATTAATCGGCTCATTGTGTTCAAATTTTGGCAAAATAAGAAATACAATAGCAGCCGTAATGATTGCGGTTATCGCGATAATCAAAAAATTTTTCATATGTTTCATATAACCAACAGTACCTAAAAATGCGCAAAATTTCAAGAAATAGTTATTGACTCGGTATAGAAAAAACGCCATACTTCTCTGAAAGAATGATATCGTTCCACCGTCTGCCCTGAAAGGAATCCCATGCCCTATCCTCTGACTGGAGAGCTCTTTACCTTAACTATCAATCCATTTTCTGCTGTGACCATGGCGACGACAAACGAACAACTTACCCGTTCGTTTCCCGGCAAATGGCAATTTAATGGCCAAGAGATTGAACGAGAAGAAACAAAGTTTTTCAAACTTCATACACTCGACGGATCATTTCCCGATCTTTTTGTTTTCCGGAATAGCCTTGCGCCGACCGGAGAAATTCCCCACGGTCAATGGCTAATACCATTCAAAATAAAGTATCCTGAATCAAATCGCAAAAATGCAATCGCTATTGCCGATGCATCGTGGATAAATCCAAACGGATTCCTCTATTTTCCCATGATTATGCCTGATGGCAGGCTCACATTTCGTCCCGCGGGCGTAAAGCTGAACAGCGAACTTAGTATTTTGTGGGTCATCGGAGTTAATCCGTAAAGCTTGTCTGTGACTACAAAACGCAAACCCCCGCGTGCGCCGCACTCGGGGATTTTTTAATCACTGATTAACTAATTTACTATTTATCTGTTTATGGTTGCTCTCCAAAAAAGATCTGAATCTCGTACGCATCATCATATTCAGGAAGACCCGAAGGATTATCTTTATGTAAGATTAAATTTCCGCGCCGCATAAATTCTGGATCGCCTGGTTTATAGGGATTTTCAAATTCAAGGGTTGCTTCAAACGGCACAAATTCTTCAGTCATCCATTCTTCTGTTGCCATTCCATAATGCTGTTTGATGATGAGCCCATCCCAATTCGTAAGCGTAATGGGAAATGATGCTTCAAAATACCAATTTCCGCGCGCTTCTCCGCGAAGCGTTAACGGTGAGGTGACCAAGTCTCCTGGTTTTGGATAATCTAAATGGATCAAAGGATGCTCCGGCGGAATTTCAACTTCTGGTAATTTTGGATTTTTCTCTTTCCATTGCGTGAAACCCCAACCAATGCCAATGCCAACGGCTAAAACAATGATAAGTAATAGTGCTTTATTCATATATAGACGATAACACTTTAAATACCAAATAACAAATCCCAAATACCAAATAACATCTAAATTTCAATATCAAAAGCCCGAACGGCTAAGCTAGGGTTAGCCGTTAAAACATTTCTTTATATTTTCCTATTTTTATTACCCAGGAGAAAGAATTTATTTAGGTCGGCAATAAAATTCAAGCCGTATGCTATTAGGATCATCAAACCAAATAAATTCTTTTTTGCCCCATTTATCAATTTGAATACCACTATTTTTTATATTC
>Ga0137422_1000265_pt1 | contig 12206 bp, 10 predicted proteins | sample EasRivERMZT551_2_FD_102330 | JGI IMG/M metagenome (GOLD analysis project Ga0137422, IMG submission 102330) | Soil microbial communities from meander-bound floodplain in the East River, Colorado, USA - East River MetaG ERMZT551_2 | ecosystem: Environmental > Terrestrial > Soil > Floodplain ... | reverse complement strand
TGCCGCCGGCTCGACCTGCCCTACCTCTACCTCGGCTACTGGATCGCCCACAGCCGCAAGATGGCGTACAAGATCCAGTTCCAGCCGATACAAGGCCTGGTCGACGGCCGCTGGCAGCCGGTCACCGAGCAGAAAAAGGCGTGAATGGTGAATAGACTTCTTTCACCTCGCTGACGCGGAAACGGCTGGCGCAGCCTGCCTGACGTCGATTCACCATTCGCGATTTACCATTCACCATTCACGCTTCTCACGGGCTTGCGCAAGCCCGGGGTGGGGGTCCGGCCGGCGGACGGTGCAACTTGAAACAACCGCGCCAATTCGGGCCGATCCACGGGCTTGCCTGCCTCGCCCTTGTTATCTCGTTGTCGATTGTCTCGGCGGCAGCGCAGGAAAATGGCGAGGGCAAGCCCATCCTGTCTTTTCGGGAGCTGGAAGCCGCCGGCGCCATCATCGGCGAGATCCGCATCAACAACCAGAACATCTTCGACCTGGACGATCCCAAGGAAAACAACGCGCTGTTCCGGCTCGCCAACCAGCTGCACATCCGCACGCGCCCGGACGTGGTGCGGCGCGCCCTCCTCTTCAACAGCGGCGAACCGCTGTCGGTGCGATTGATCGAGGAATCGGAGCGCCTGCTGCGCGGCAATGGTTACCTCTACGACGTCCGCATCCAGCCGGTTGCCTACCGCGACGGCGTCGTGGACATCGAGGTTACGACGCGCGATACCTGGACCCTGAGCCCGGGATTCCATTTCAGCCGGCAGGGGGGCACCAATTCGACCGGAATTACGCTGAGGGAGCAAAACCTTCTGGGCACCGGCATCGCCATCGGCGTGAGCAGCACGTCGGATGTCGACCGCACCGGCCGGGAGTACTTTATTTCCCAGAACAACGCCTTCGGCGGCTGGACCACCATCGAGTACCGGTATGGCGCGTTCGATGACGGCGATAGTAACGCGTTCCGGCTGGAGCGGCCTTTTTATGCGCTCGACACGCGCTGGGCGGCCGGGGTTGCCGCCGCGACGAACCGGCGGATCGACTCGGTATACAGCGGCAGCGAAATTGTCGGCCAGTACCGCCACGCGAGCGACCAGGGAGACATCTACGGCGGCTGGTCGCCGGGCCTGGTGAACGGCTGGGCTCATCGCTATTCCATCGGCCTCCAGTACCAGGACGACGCCTACAGTACTGACCCCTCGCTGCCCGCCCCACCGCAAGTGCCTGCCGACCTGACACTGGTTGCGCCCTTCCTTCGCTACGAGCTGATCAAGGACAATTTCGAAAAAGTGAAGAACCGCAACCTGATCGAGCGCGTCGAGTATTTCGAGCTTGGTCTCCACGTGCAGATGCAACTCGGGCGTGCCACGACCGCCCTGGGTTCCACGCGCGACCTGTGGCTCTACACCGCCGCCGTCAGCGACGGCTTTGCGTTAACGCCGGGCGACAACCTGCTGGTCTCCGCGTACGCGAATGGCCGCTATGGGAGCGAGGGGGGAGAGCGCCAGTTCTACGGGACCTCGGGCAAATACTACCGAGAGCAGCGCGGGCGCGGACTGTTCTTTGCCTCGGTATCCGCGGACACCATCATGAACGGCGAACCCGCAGACCAGTTTCAACTGGGAGGCGACAGCGGCCTGCGCGGCTACCCGCAGCGCTACCAGACCGGCACGAACCGGGTAGTGCTGTCCCTGGAACAACGCGGTTACACCGATTGGTACCCGTTCCGGCTGTTCCGCATCGGCGGCGCCGTTTTCTACGACTACGGCCGCGCCTGGGGCGGCGAGAACCAGAACGCCGCTAATCCCGGATGGTTGAGCGACATCGGCATCGGCCTGCGCATCCTGAACGACCGCACCTCACGCGGCGGCGTGCTGCACATCGATCTCGCATACCCGCTCAAGGCCGACCCCGACATCAAGTCGTACCAGTTTCTCGTCAATTGGAGAACCAGTTTCTGATCGCACCGGCCGACGCGACGAGGCCCGCTATCCGGGCGGCGGCGCGGAAGAAGCGGTGGACGCCTGCGCCGGCTCCTCGGTCCAGCGCCGCGTGAGATTGAAGCCCACGGCCAGCAGCGCGGGCCCGAGAAAGATGCCGACGAAGCCGAAGGCAAGCACGCCGCCGAACACGCCGAGCAGCACCAGCGCGAATGGCATGGCCGCGCCGCGGCTGATCAGCAGCGGCTTGACGATGTTGTCGATGCCGCTCACCACGAAGAATCCCCACAGCGCCATGAAGATCGCCCATCCCGGCTGGTCGCCGTAGGCGAGCCACACGGTCGCGCCTACCCATATCAGCGGCGGGCCGGCCGGGACGATCGACAGGACGAAGATGAGTGAGGACAGCGTGACCGCTCCCGGCACGCCCGCGATCCAGAATCCGACCAGAGCCGCGACCGCCTGCGCGAGCCCGGTGCCGACGATGCCGTAGACCACGCCGGTGATGGTGCCGCCGATGATGCCCAGCAGGCGCTCGGTGAACTCGCCGGCGACGCGGTTCAGGGCATTGCGCAGGGCTGCCGCCAGCGCCGTGCCGTCGCGGTAGAAGAAGTAGCTGATGAAGGCGATCAGCGTGAACTGCAGCACGCCATCGGCGATGATGAAACCGGTCTTCACCAGGATCTCGCGCGCCGGCTGCAACAGGCGCTTCAGCGCCTCGCCGAGCTTGTCCCGGCTCTCGGCAAGCTCGCGCCAGGCGGCGTCCAGATACTCCCCGGCCAGCGGGATGGCCTTGACCCAATCCGGCGGGCCGGGCAAACCCTCGGCGAACAACTCGCGCGCGTTCTCGACGAGCTGCGGCACGTCCTCCCGGAAACTGAACGCGATCAGGGCCAGCGGCACCACCAGGACGAACAGGATGACCAGCGTCATTACCAGCGCGGCGAGCCAGCTCCGGCCGCCGCTTCGGTCCTCGATGAAACGGTAGATCGGCCAGGTGGAAAAACACAGGATGGCCGCGGCCAGGATCGCACCGAGGAACGGCTGCAGCACCACCAAACATCCGGCGACCAGCAGCACGACGGCCGCGACCCGGACGATCTGCTCGATGCGCTTTTCAATCATGGTGGGCCCGCCTGCGTTCTATCACGCCGGCGGCGGCACGGTCAAACGAAGGCGGCCTCCGCCAAGGCGGCCTCCGCAACGGCATCGCGAATACAGGCCCCATTGTGTCGGCTGCCTTATAGTTGAATTCTTCAATGAGTAAATCATCGCGGTAGAATGACGCGATGATTTACTCGCTGGTGCGCCCGCTGCTGTTCGCGCTGGATCCCGAGACGGCGCATCGCGTTACGCTCGAGACGATACGGAAGCTCGACGGCCTGGGGCTCGTTCCCGCCGCCCCTCCCGCCCCGGTGCAGTGCGAGCGCACCATCATGGGCATCCGCTTCCCCAATCCCGTGGGACTGGCGGCCGGTCTCGACAAGAACGGTGATTACATCGACGCACTGGCCCGTCTCGGCTTCGGCTTCATCGAGATCGGCACCGTCACGCCGCGCCCGCAGCCCGGCAACCCGCGCCCGCGCCTGTTCCGCCTGCCCGCGGCGAACGCGGTGATCAACCGCCTGGGCTTCAATAACGACGGCGTGGACCGCCTGGTGGAAAACGTCAGGCGCGCCACGTTTCACGGCGTGCTCGGCATCAACATCGGCAAGAATGCCGATACGCCGCTCGATCGCGCAGCGGATGATTACGTCGCGTGCCTGCGCAAGGTCTATCCGCACGCAAGTTACGTTGCGGTCAACATCTCGTCGCCCAATACCCGGGACTTGCGCCTGCTGCAGCAGGCCGGCGAGCTCGGCCACCTGCTCGAGACGATAAAAGCGGAACAGCGCCGGCTCGCCGACGCCCACGGTAGACTTGTCCCGGTCGCGGTGAAGATCGCTCCCGACCTCGACGCGCAGCAGATCGCGGGCATCGCCGGCGTGCTGCGGCGGCACCGCGTGGAAGCGGTGATCGCGACCAACACCACCACGGCGCGGGACGGCGTTGCGGGGATGGCGCACGCCGCCGAGACCGGCGGGCTGAGCGGCGCGCCGCTTGCGGCGCGCTCGACCGGGGTAGTGCGGGAAATCACCCGCGCCCTGCAGGGCGCGATCCCGGTAATCGCGGTCGGCGGCATCATGCGGGGCGCCGATGCGGTGGAAAAAGTCGCCGCCGGCGCGAGCCTGGTCCAGATCTACACCGGCCTCGTCTATCGCGGGCCGGGACTGGTAGGCGAATGCCTGGCCGCGCTCTGCGGCAGCCCGTCGGACCTGGTGTCGTAAACGATTGGTGTGAACGCAGGGTTACTCGCTCTGGGTTAGCGGCGAGCCGACAGGCTGAAGGGGGAATTTATCAGCCCGGACCTTCAATCAGGATGCGCTGCATCCGGCACGTCCGCTTCACGTTATCAGAACTTGTCCTTCAATTTAGCAGTGTGTCGCCGGCCGGCTCGGAAAATCATGATGGTCGCGGACTGCAGGACTCGGTGCGGAACCCAAAATTCGACACACTGCTAGGCGGCTCAGCGGCGGCCCCGGTGCAGCGCTTCGACTTCTTCCTGGCTCCGCGCCAGCTTGTCCTGCATTGCCATCACTTCGCCGATCAGCCGGGCATTCTGGATCTGCAGCAACATCATATCGGACAGGCCGCGATGGGAACGCCGCGCGATAGAGATCACCGCCACGAGGAATACCAGAGTCATCCATCCCATCGCGTAGGGCACGGCATCGTGCTGCATCGTGAAGCGAATGACGACCGGAACCACGGCGAGGATCGCGAAGGCAACGAAAGCAGGGAATACCGAGCCAAGCGTGGTCACACTGCCGGCCACCATGCCGCCCACCATGAACGCGACGAACACCTGGTGCGCCTGATTCACGGGAGGAAACAGGAACACCGCGGCGGAGCCCCAGACGATGCCGCTCGCCGCGGCCCCGATGATGACATAGGCGCGCCAGCGTTCCAGCTCGGCGGGTTGGGGCGCGGCGCGGCTGAACGCCGCGGCGCCAGCGATGCGGGCGAGCGCCAGCAGGCATACCGCGGACAGCCATGCCAATGCCACGGGCGGCGCGATCACCAGCGACTGCACCGCAACGAAGACCAGGGCATTCAGGACCGCGACCAGCTGGGAGGGCGTCGTCTGGTCGTAAGCCAGCCTGACCTGCTCGAACCGCAGCCGCTCCGCCGCCTCGTGCGAAGCGGCGTTCCTGCCGGTCGGGGACGACGTCGTCCCGGATTTCATGTTTCTACGCCAGGTAACGCGGCACGAAGCGGGGCCGCCCGCACGCATCGATCCAGCCTGGTCATTCTACATCTACAATAACCGCATGGAGCCCCCCGCAAACTCCGCCACGCTGCTCGAGCGGATAGAGGCGGTGCTGCCCCAGACCCAATGCCGCCAGTGCGGCTACGCCGGCTGCCGGCCGTACGCGGAGGCGATTGCGGCCGGCCGCGCCGGTATCAACCGCTGCCCGCCCGGCGGCGAGGAAGCCCTGCGCGAGCTTGCTCACATCACCGGCATCGCCGTGCAGCCGCTCGACCCCTCCTGTGGCGTCACCCTGCCGCCGGCGGTCGCGGTGATCGCCGAGGAGGATTGCATCGGCTGCACGCTGTGCATCCTCGCCTGCCCGGTGGACGCCATCGCCGGGGCATCGAAGCTGATGCACACCGTAATCGCGGCTGAGTGCACCGGTTGCGGGTTGTGCGTCCCGCCGTGCCCGGTGGACTGCATTGCTCTGGAGGCGACGGACACGGTACTCGCGCCCGACGCACGCAAGCACCGTGCCGCGCACTACCAGCAGCGCCACACGGCGCGCGTTGCCCGCCTCGAGCGCGAGCGCGCGGCGCAGATCGCGGCCGACAACAGGAAGGCCGGAGAACGCAGAAAACAGGCGACGATCGCGCGCGTCATGCAGCGCGCCCGCGATCGGCTGCGCCGATCGAGTGACTAAGTGATTGAGTAATTGAGTGACTGAGTGACCAAGTAAACCCTATTGCTCCGCCACTCAATCACCTAATCACCTAATCACCCAATCACTCAATTACCCAATCACTCAATCACTCGCTCGCATGCCCATGACGCCCCAGCAGCGCACCGCGATGTTCGCGCGGTTGCGCGCCGCCAATCCCACGCCCGGCACCGAGCTGGTATACGCCTCGCCGTTCGAACTGCTGGTGGCCGTGGTTCTGTCGGCGCAGGCCACCGACAGGAGCGTCAATCTCGCCACCGCAGAGTTATTCAGGGCCGCCGCCACCCCCGCCGCCATCCTCGGGCTGGGACGCCGGGGACTCGAGCGCTACATCAGGCGTATCGGCCTCTACCGCACCAAGGCAAAGAACATCCTCGCCACCTGCAGGCTATTGCTCGAAAAGCATCGCGGCGAGGTGCCCGCCACGCGTGCGGAACTGGAGGCGCTGCCGGGCGTCGGCCGCAAGACCGCGAACGTCATCCTCAATACCGCGTTCCGCCAGCCCACGATCGCAGTCGACACGCACATCTTCCGCGTCGCCAACCGCACCGGCCTCGCGCCGGGACGGGATGTGCTGGCGGTAGAGGAAAAGCTGCTGAAAGTGGTGCCGGAGGAATTCCGCCTCGACGCCCACCACTGGCTGATCCTGCACGGCCGCTACGTCTGCATGGCGCGCAAGCCTGACTGTCCGAATTGCATGATTCGCGATTTGTGCGGATTCAGGCACAAGACTGCGTGACCAGTGACCGGTGACCGGTGACCGGTATTCCGTGCAAAGCCGGTCCGAAGGTTAACGACGCGAAGCAAGGTGATATGGGGTAATGTTCAGCAAAACAAAAAACAATGCGCGGTGGAGCCGCGCGAGTTACTGGTCACCGGTCACCGGTCACTGATCAATAGTACTTAAGGGCCAGCCCCTTCTGGCTCGAGTAGTACGCGGCGAGGTCCTCGATGTTGCGCACCATCAGGTTCGCGGCCATCGGCGCCATGATCGGGTTCCTGCGCGCGCCCGAGCGGCGGATTATGACCAGCCGTGCCGCGCGTTGCCAGTAGTGCGTGCGCTGCCGGATAATGCCGGATCCCCCCGGCTCTCATCCCGCAACGTGACTCCACCCTCCCTCGTTCCGACCCGCCGCTGGACGGGAAAAATCTTTCCGTTTCTCTCCTGGTGGCCCCGCGTAGACCGGGGCACGCTGCGCGCCGACGCCATGGCGGGACTGACGGGCGCCGTCATCGTCCTGCCGCAGGGAGTGGCGTTCGCCATGCTCGCCGGCCTGCCGCCGCAGTACGGGCTCTACGCCGCAATGGTGCCGGCGATCGTGGCCGCGCTGTTCGGATCATCCTGGCACCTCGTTTCGGGACCGACCAACGTCATCTCGATATTTCTGTTCGCGAGCCTGAGCCCCCTCGCCGAACCCGGCAGCCGGGAGTTCATCAACCTCGCGCTCACGCTGACGTTCCTGGTCGGGGCGATACAGCTGGCAATGGGCCTCGCGCGCATGGGCGCCCTCGTCAACTTCATCTCGCATACCGTGGTGATCAGCTTTACGGCGGGCGCGGCGTGCCTGATCCTCGCCTCGCAGATCAAGCATTTCTTTGGACTCGAGATTGCGTCGGGCGCGACTTTTGCCCAGACCTGGTTCGAATTCTTCGCGGGGCTCGCCGGGATCAATCCCTACACGACGGCGGTCGGCGCGGTCACCCTGATGACGGGGATGCTGTGCCGCCGGGTTGCGCCACGGTTTCCCTACATGATCATTGCCATGGTCGCGGGGGGCGCCGCCGCGGCATTGCTGAATGCGCTGTTCGGCGACGCGGCAACCGGCATCGCGATGCTGGGCTCGCTGCCCGGCTCGCTTCCCGCGCTCTCGGCGCCGGATCTATCCCCTGAAGCGATGCGCAACATCCTGCCAGTCGCGCTCGCGGTGACGATACTCGCGCTGACCGAGGCGGTATCGATCGCGCGCGCCATTGCGGTGAAATCGGGGCAGCGCGTGGACGGCAACCAGGAATTCATCGGACAGGGCCTGTCCAATATCGCCGGCAGTTTTTTCTCAGGTTACGCGTCCAGCGGTTCCTTCAACCGCAGCGGGGTGAACTTCGAGGCGGGCGCGCGCACGCCGCTGGCGGCGGTGCTGTCCGCGGTATTGCTCGCGCCGATCCTGTTCGCCGTGGCGCCGCTCATCGCACACCTGCCACTTGCGGCAATGGCGGCCATCCTGTTCCTGGTGGCCTACGGCCTCGTCGACTTCAAATATATCGCGAGAACTATCGGGACCAGCCGCCAGGAAACGGCGGTCATGCTGCTGACGTTCCTGGCAGCGCTTATCGCCAGCCTCGAATTCGCGATCTATACCGGCGTGCTGCTGTCACTGATTCTGTACCTCACGCGCACGTCGCGGCCGCTGGTGCTGGACGTCAAGCCCGACCCGGCACCCGACAGCTATCACTTCACCGCCGACAGCGGGCTGCCCGACTGCCCGCAGCTCAAGATGCTGCGCGTGAACGGATCACTCTTCTTCGGCGCCGTGGACCATATTCAACACCAGCTGGAACAGGTGGACGAGGTCAATCCACGGCAGAAACACGTGCTGATCGTCGCGAGCGGCATCAACTTCGTGGACATGGCCGGCGCGGAAATGCTGGCGCGGGAAGCAGAGCGGCGGCGGCGCATGGGCGGCGGGCTCTACTTCTACCGCTTGAAGGACGCGGTACAATCGCTGCTGGCGCACGGCGGCTACCTGAGGGAAATCGGCGAGGAAAACCTGTTCCCGGTGAGAGCCCGTCCCGTGGCAACGATCTACCGCAAGCTCGACCCGGAAATCTGCCGCAGCTGCAAGGCACGCATATTCAGGGAGTGCCACGAACGGCTGCCTGATGGCAATCCGGTACCCCGCCCCGGATCGCGCTAGCCCGGGTCATCCCGTTCTTGCGCCGCACGCTTTGGCGCTACACTAGCGCCTGCCCTCGAGAACAAGCCACGTGGACAAGTTGCGCCGCTACCTGCCGTTTCTTACCTGGTTCCCGGTAACGCGCAAGTCCATTCGCGCGGATTTTATTGCCGGCGTGACGGTCGCGCTGGTCCTGGTCCCGCAGTCGATGGCCTACGCGCAACTCGCCGGCATGCCGCCGTACTACGGGCTGTACGCGGCATTCCTGCCGGTGCTCGTCGGGGCGCTGTGGGGATCCTCGCACCAGCTGGCAACGGGTCCCGTCGCCATGGTGTCGCTGCTCACGGGCGCAACCCTATCCCAGTTTGCCGCGCTCGGCTCGGACCAGTTCATCGTGCTCGCCATCCTGCTCGCGCTGATGGTCGGTGTGATGCAGCTGGCGATGGGCCTGTTCCGGCTTGGATTGATCGTGAGTTTCCTGTCGCACCCGGTGATTGTCGGCTTCACCAACGCCGCCGCCATCATCATCGCGTTATCGCAGCTCAACAAGGCTCTCGGCATTGCCTCCAGCCGCAGCCAGAACTTTCTCGCGGACATCTGGGCCGTCCTGCAGCAAGTCGGTGACACGCATATCCCGACCCTGCTCATGGCGCTCGCGGGGCTCGCCATCATGATAGCGATCCGCAAACTCGCCCCGCGCTGGCCGGGTGTGTTGATTGCCGTGATCGTCACGACCGTGCTCAGTTGGCAAATCGGCTTCGAACGCAAGGGCGAGGCCCCGATCACCGCCATCGCCGACGGCGAGGTTCGGTCCCTGGCCAGCGAGTTTGCCCGCACCACCCGGCACATCGCGCAACTCGGCCGGCAAGCCAGCACCAAGTCGGCGGAACTCAAGGGGCTGGAGAAGTCGCGGGGACAGGGCAGCCAGCATGCGCTGGCGCTGCGCTACGAGATCGAGGTGCTCCGGCTGGAAATCAGCGACGCCGAGGGCGAGAACCGGACCCGCGCACGGGCACTGCGCAAGTTCGCCTTCGAGCACGGCGCGGGCTCCGGCACAAGCGAGGCGCAGCTCTTCCTGACGGGGAGCGTCCCGCCGGGCACGCAGACCGACGGCCACCGCTGGCGCGTCGGCAGGATTACCGGCGACCGCCTTGAGCTGATCGGTGGCGGCGAGGTGGTGGGCGCGGTGCCATCCGGCCTGCCTGCGATCCGGCTGCCGGCGCTCAACTGGGACGCGCTCGCGACACTGCTTTCCACGGCTTTCGTGATTACGCTCGTCGGCTTCATGGAAGCGCTGTCGATTGCCAAAGCGATGGCGACCCGTACCCGGCAGCGTATCGACCCGAACCAGGAATTGGTCGGCCAGGGCCTCGCCAATATCGCGGGCAGCTTCAGCCAGTCGTTCCCGGTGAGCGGGTCCTTCTCGCGCTCGGCGGTCAATCTCGCCGCGGGCGCGGTCACCGGACTGTCGTCCGTAGTCACCTGGGGAGTCGTTCTGGTCACGCTCCTGCTGCTCACGCCGCTGCTGTATCACCTGCCGCAGGCCGTGCTCGCCGGGATCATCATCATGGCGGTATTCAACCTGATCAATCTGGAGGCGATGAAGCATGCGTGGCAGGCGCACCGCCACGACGGCATCGCGGCGCTCGTGACATTCTTCGCGACCCTCGCCTTTGCCCCCCATCTCGACACCGGGATCCTGGTCGGCGCCGCGTTGGCAATCGTTCTCTATCTCTACCGCAGCATGCGGCCGCGCGTCGCGGTTCTGGGCCGGCATCCCGACGGCACCCTGCGGGATGCCCGCATGCACGACCTGCCGACCAGCGAGCATGTCGTCGCGATCCGTTTCGACGGTTCGCTTTACTTCTCGAACGTTCCCTATTTCGAGGATGCCGTGCTGGAAGAGGTTGCCCGGCATCCCCGCGCCCGCTATGTCCTGATCGTCGGCGACGGCATCAACGAGCTCGATGCATCGGGAGAGGAAGTGATCCGCCATCTGGTGCAGCGGTTGCGTGAAGGCGGCGTCACCCTGGTGTTTTCCGGGCTCAAGCACCAGGTACTACAGGTGATGGAACGCACCGGGTTGCATGAACGGGTCGGAGCGCAAAATCTGTTCCGCACCGAAGACCTGGCCCTGGAAGCCATCCACTCGGCCATCGGCGCCGGAACACTTCCGCGGGAGGATTTTTTACTGAAACCGTTCCGATAGAATAAGCGGCCATGGGCAACCGGCTCACGAAGATCTACACGCGCACTGGAGACGCCGGCACGACGGGGCTGGCCGACGGCTCGCGCGTGACGAAGGATGCGCCGCGCATCGAGGCGATCGGCGCGGTGGACGAACTGAACAGCGTCCTTGGCGCGCTGCTCGCGGAGGAGCTGCCGGACGCGGTGCGCGCCTGCCTCGACAACGTGCAGAACGACCTGTTCGATCTCGGCGGCGAGCTGAGCGTGCCCGGCCACGCGATCATGAGCAAAGCCCATGTGGAGCGGCTGGAGCGCGCGCTCGACGGATTCAACAAGGCGTTGCCGCCGCTCAAGGATTTCATCCTGCCCGCCGGCGCGCGGCCCGCCGCCCTCGCCCACGTGGCGCGCACGGTCTGCCGCCGCGCCGAGCGCCGGCTGGTCAGCCTTTCCCGCAAGCAGAAGGTCGCGCCGGCGCTGTTGGCCTACGTGAACCGTCTCTCCGACCTGCTGTTCGTGCTGGCGCGGGGGCTCAACCGCGTCGCGGGGCACCCGGATGTACTTTGGCAGCAGGGCAAGAATCGGTGACCGAAAAACCCGTGAGATCGGGAGATCGGGAGATCGGGAGATCGGTTTCCGCGTCGACCTCACGCCCTGACGCCCTCCCGCCCTCACGCGCTCCGGACGCCCTCGCCATGCAGCTCGCCGGGCTGCTCGCGCAGTCGGCGCTGAAGAACCAGCGCGCTTTCCAGGACTTGTACGCCCTGACCTCGGCGAAACTGTATGGCGTTGCGCTACGTATATTGAGGAGACAGGACTGGACCGAAGAGGTCTTGCAGGAATGCTACGTCAACATCTGGAACCACGCCGGGGATTACGCGTTGGCGAAGAGCGCGCCGCTCACCTGGATGACCAGCATCGTGCGCAATCGCTGCCTCGACTGGCTGCGCCGGCCGCAGACCGAGGCGACCGGCGAGGAATACGACATCGCGGTCGAAGCGTGGAAGGACGATGGGCCGGGTCCGATGGAAAGCCTGCTGGCGGCGGCCGACGCGGCGGCCCTGGCGCGCTGCCTGCAGCAACTGGAAAGCAAACAGCGTCAGAGCATCATGCTGGCATTCTTCCACGGGCTCAGCCATTCCGAGCTCGCGAACCACATGCAGCAGCCGCTCGGCACCGTG
>Ga0137422_1000264_pt1 | contig 12223 bp, 8 predicted proteins | sample EasRivERMZT551_2_FD_102330 | JGI IMG/M metagenome (GOLD analysis project Ga0137422, IMG submission 102330) | Soil microbial communities from meander-bound floodplain in the East River, Colorado, USA - East River MetaG ERMZT551_2 | ecosystem: Environmental > Terrestrial > Soil > Floodplain ... | reverse complement strand
GACAATCTGCTGTCGTGTCAGATCGTCACCGCTGACGGCAAGGTGCTGACGGCGAGTCTGTCCGAGAACGAGGACCTCTTCTGGGCTCTTCGAGGCGGAGGCGGAGTACGGCCGCAAGAAGAGCTGGGACTTCGCGCTGATGCTGCCGCTCGCGCGCGCGGTGCTGCGCCGCTTCGGGCGGCGCTACGCGGTGGTCACGCCGGCGGTGCGCGACCACCACGTCGGGCTCGGCTTCGCGCCCGACCGCTTCACCGTCCTCGACAACGGCGTCGACGTCGAACTCTTCCGCCCCGAGGTCGCGCGCCATCCTGTCGGTGCGTTGCTCGGCGGCAAGGTCGTGGTCGGCTTCGTCGGCAGCTTCCGCCCGTGGCACCGCGTCGACGAGTTCCTCGGCGCGATCCCGCCGATCGTGCGCGCCCACCCCGAGGTGGTCTTCCTCTTCGTCGGCAGCGGGCCCGAGTACGCGAAGGTCGAGGCGCTCGCCGCCGATCCCGCCTGCGCCGGCCACGTCCGCCTGCTCGGACGGCTGCCGCACGAGGAGATCCCGTCGGTGGTCGCCTGCTTCGACGTCGGCGTGCTCCCCTTCACCACCTACAGCTGCTCGCCGCTCAAGGTCTATGAGTACATGGCGCTCGGCAAGGCGACGGTCGCGCCGGCCTACGACTCGGTGCGGCGCGTGATCGAGGACGGCCGCGACGGCCTCACCTTCCGGCCCGACGACGGCGCGGACCTGCGCCGGGTGCTGCTGCGCCTCATCGAGGACGCGCCGCTGCGCCGCGCGCTCGGCGAGGCGGCCCGCAAGAAGATGGTCGAGCGCTTCACGTGGGACCACTGCGCGCAGCGCTTCCGCGACGCGTGCGTCGCGGCCGGGGCGCGCGCATGACGCGGCCCCTGGTCGTGATGCAGGTCGTCCCGAACCTGCGCATCGGCGGCGCGCAGCGCGTCGCGGTCACGCTCTGCAACGAGCTGCTCGCGCAGGGCCACGTCGTCGTGCTCGTGACGCTCGGCGAGGGGGGACCGCTCGAGGAATCGCTGCGCAAGGGGCCGGCGCTCTCGATCTACCAGCTGAAGCTGCGCCGGCGCAGCCTGCTGCAGTTCCCGCTCTTCGTGACGAGCGTGACGCGCATCGTGCTGCGGCTGCGCTCGCTCATGCGCCGCCACCGCGTCGACGCGGTGCAGTCGCACATGGGCGAGGCGAACCTCCTCGGCACGCTCGCGGCGTGGCTCGCCGGCGTCCCGCGCCGCTTCCCGACCTTCCACAGCCTCGTCTTCACGGCGCGCTCGGGCGCGGACGACCGGCGCAACCGCCTCGCGCGCCGGACGCTACGCGCTTACAGCAGGATCGCCACGCGCTTCGTCGCGATCTCCGAGGCGGTGCGGCAGAAGGTGATCGCCGACACCGGCGTCGCGCCGGAGCGCGTCGTCACCGTGCGCAACGGCATCGAGATCCCGCCCCCCGCCGACCCCGCGGAGCGCGGGCGCCGGCGCGCCGAGCTCGGGCTCGCCCCCGCCGATCCGGTCGCGATCTGCGTCGGCCGCCTCTCCGCGGCGAAGGGCCACCCCCACCTGCTGCGCGCGGTCGCGCTGCTCGCGGCCGAGCTGCCGCGCCTCACGCTCCTGCTGGTCGGCGACGGCGAGGAGCGCGCCACGCTCGAGGCGCTCGCGCGCGAGCTCGGCGTCGCGCAGCGCGTCCGCTTCCTCGGCTTCCGCTCCGACGTCGCCGGTCTGCTCGCCGCCGCCGACGTCTTCGTCCTCCCCTCGAACTGGGAGGGGCTGCCGGTCGCGCTGCTCGAGGCGATGGCGGCGGGGCTGCCCGCGGTCGCGACGCGCGTCGCGGGCACGGTCGAGGTGATCGGCGACGGCGCCGGCCTGCTCGTCCCGCCGCAGGATCCGCCGGCGCTCGCGGCGGCGCTGCGCCGGCTGCTCACCGACCGCGCGGCGGCGGCGCGCATGGCGGAGCGCGGGCAGGCCGACGTGCGTGCCCACTTCGGGATCGCCGCCGTCTGCGCGCGCTACGTCGAGCTCTATCGGAACGAAAAAAGCAAGGAAAGCGAGGCGAGCGCGCCGTCCAGCGCCGCGGCGAGCACCGACTCGTAGAGGTCGAGGTGCTCGCGCAGGAAGCGCTCGAGGCCGAACGCCTCGGCCACCCGGCGCCGCGCCGCCGCCGCGAGCCGCTCGCGCAGCGCCGCGTCGTCGAGCAGCCGCGCGAGCGCGGCGGCCGCCGCCGCGACGTCGCCGGAAGGGACCAAGAGTCCGCTCACGCCGTCCTCGACCAACTCGTCGGTCCCGCCGCCGGCGGTCGCGACGACCGGCACGCCGAGCGCCATCGACTCGACCAGGGAATTGGAGATGCCCTCGCGGTGGCGGCGCGCGTCGGTCACCAAGATCGAGACGATGGCGTTCGCGAGCAGATCCTCGGACGCCTGCACGAAGCCGGGGAAGTGGACGCGCGCGGCGAGGCCGAGCGCCGCGGCGCGCTCCTGGATCGCCGGCTGGCGCGGACCGCGGCCAGCCAGCACGAGGCGCAGGTCGGGGCGCGTCGCGGCGACGCGCGCGAACGCCTCGAGCAGCGTCGCGTGGTCCTTCTTCTCCGTGAACGACGCCGCCATCACGACGAGGCGGTCGCCGGGAGCGCCGGGAAGCGCGCCGCGCGCCTTCGCGCGCCGCTCCGCGCCGATCTCGAAGCGGCCGGCGTCGACGCCGTTGCGGATCACGACGAAGTGCGGATGCATCGTGCGGAAGCGGTCGAAGCCGGCGCGCGAGTTCGCCACCAGCCGGTCGGCGAAGCGCGCGTGGAGGCGCGTGCGCAGCCGGTGCTTCCAGTCGTGGTCGGCGGCGTTGCGGATCGAGCTGAGCACGATCGGGATTCCGCACCATCGCCCGGCGAGGAGCGCGTAGTCGCACGCCAGCGGCTTCCAGGCGTGGATCAGCTCGTAGTGGTTCTTCCTGAGCTCGCGCACGAGCGCGCGCAGCGCATGGGGCCGCAGCCGGCCGTCGCGGCCGAAGCGGACGATCGGGACGCCGAGCCCCTCGATCGCCCACTCGTAGAAGCCGGGGCGCCGCTCGACGATGCCCACGGTGAAATCGTGCCGGCCCGCGCGCGCGAGCCCGCGCACGAGCTCGCAGAACTGCCGCTCGGCACCGCCGTCCTCGAGACGGTCGATCAGAAGGAGCACTCGTCTCTTCGCGGTCATCGCCGTCGCGGTTTCATCGTCCTGTGAAGAAAAGATTACAAGGCCCACCGAAGACTCGCCGACGCCGCGGCTTGCGTTCGCACGACTGGCCGCGAGAATCCTCCGCCCACCGCGCTCGCGAGAGAGACCGCGACCGCGTACGGCGCCTGATCCCCCCGATCGTCGCCCCTACCCTCCGCCGTTCCAACTTTCGGACGACCCATCTCGTGACACGTCGGGCGCAGGCCCTCGGCCTCGGATTCCTGATCGGCGCATTGCTCGCGCTCGCGGAAGGCTACGCGATCATCCGCTCGAGCGAGCTCGGCTTCGTCTCGCCGACGCGCGAGCTGCTCGCGATGGAGCTGCGCTACGGCGCCGCGCTCGCCGTCGTCGCGCTGATCCTGGCGCAGCTCCTGCGCCGGAGAGCGCTCGCCACGGTCGTCGCGGCGACCTTCGGCTTCGGCTGCGCGGTGCTGGCCGGCTGGTGGGTCAACAAGGAGCTGCTCGACGCCTCGCGGTTCTACGAGCCGAGATCGCTCGCCGCGAGCGCCGCCGTCGTCGCCCTCGCCGTCGCGCTCGCCTTCGCCTGCCGCTGGCTCGCGGGCCGCCATGCGCGTGTCGCGACGCTCGCGCTGGCCGCGGCGGTCGTCGTCTCGCCGTGGTTCGCGAAGAGCAGCATCGCGACGACCGCGTCGGCGGGGCCGGCCGACCGCTCGCTGCCCGACGTGACGCTGATCATCATCGACACGCTGCGCGCCGACCAGCTCTCCTGCTACGGCAACCCGCGCAAGACCTCCCCGGTCCTCGACGACCTCGCGGCGCACGGGACGCGCTTCGAGCAGTGCATCTCGCAGGCGCCCTGGACGCGCCCGTCGATGGCGTCGCTCCACACGGGTCTCTTCCCGACGTCGCACGGCTGCAACGACCTGCGCGACGCGCTCTCCAAGGACGCCTGGACGCTCGCCGAGGCGCTGCACGCCGCCGGCTACGTGACCGCCGGCTTCTCCGCCAACAAGAACGTCTCGCCCACCTTCGGTTTCGGGCAGGGCTTCGAGACGTTCTGGAACACGAGCCTGCAGGAACTGGCGCGCTTCACGATGTACGGCCGGCTGCGCCACTTCTTCCTCAAGCGCGTGCTGCACGTGAACGCGGAGGAGGCCCACGACGACGCCGAGCTCGTGACCGACCAGGCGATCGGCTGGCTCGGCTCGGGCCACGACCGGCCCGTCTTCACCTACGTGCACTACCTCGACCCGCACTGGCCCTACGAGCCGCCCGAGTTCCTGCTCGAGGGGACGCCGCCCAAGGTCTACAGCTACGACCCGCTCATGTCGGTGCAGTCGCGCTACCCGTTCGGTTCGCTGCCCGCGATGTCGCCGGAGGGCGTCGCGAGCGGGTTCACCTACTACGACGCCGAGATCCGCTTCTGCGACCGCGCGATCGGCCGCCTCCTCGCGCACCTGAAGAGCATCGGGCAGCTCGACCCCGAGGACCTCGTGATCGTGACCGCCGACCACGGCGAGCAGTTCTACGAGCACGACTCGTGGGGCCACGGCACGTCGATGTTCCACGAGGAGCTGCGCGTCCCGCTGATCATGGCGGGGGGCGGCGTCCTTCCCGGCACGGTGCAGGAGCAGACGGTCCGCCTCTTCGACGTCTACCCGACGATCCTCGACCTGGCGGGCGTGCCGGTCCCGCCGGACATCGCGGCGCTCTCCATGAAGCCGATCCTGGCGGGCGAGGTCGAGGACTCGCCGCGCCCCGCGTTCTCCGAGCGCCTCTCCGGCAGCTGGGAGGGGCGGCTCATCTCGGAGAAGCAGGGCGCGTTCAACTTCGAGACGATGTCGTCGCTGCAGCTCGGCCGGAAGAAGATCATCGAGATGCAGGACGCCGAACGGCCCGGCGAGCTCTTCTACATGACCTTCGACCTCGACCAGAACCCGCAGGAGAAGCTGCGCGTGCGCGTCGCCAAGGAGGGCGAGCTGCTCGACCGCAGCGACCCGGCCTTCACGCCCGACCCGCAGCTGGTGCGGTACCTGAAGCAGATGCAGGAGAAGGCGCGCGCCCACGTCCTCAGCCGCTCGGCGGCCGTCTTCGACGAGGAGACGCGCAAGATCCTGAAGGGCATCGGGTACGTCGAAGGCCGATGAGCGCCGCCTCGTCGAGCAGCACGGGCGGGACACCGACGCATCCCCCCCGCCGGCCGCGCCAGCTCGGGCGCAAGCTGCTGCTCTCGCTCGCGTCCGTGGTCGTCACCTGCCTGCTCGCCGAGGGGGTCGTGCGGCTCGTGCTCGGCCCGCAGCCGAAGTTCCCGCGCCGCGTCGTCGAGGGACCCTTCGGGCTGCGCATCAACGAGCCGCACGCCGTCTACCGCCACGAGTCGGCCGACGTGAGCGTCTGGTTCCGCATCAACTCGAAGGGGCGGCGCGCCGATCGCGAGTACCCCTACGAGAAGCCGGCCGGCACGCAGCGCATCGTCTGCCTCGGCGACTCCTTCACGGCGGGCTACGAGGTCGAACTCGAGGACTGCTTCACGCGCGTGCTCGAGCGCGAGCTGACCGCGCAGGGGCGCGCGGTCGAGGTGCTCGACGCCGGCGTGTCGGGGTTCGGCACCGCCGAGGAGTGCCTCTACCTCGAGCGCGAGCTGATCCGCTACCAGCCCGACGTCGTCGTCGTGAGCTTCTACGGCAACGACCTGATGGACAACGTCCGCAGCGGCCTCTTCAAGCTCGACCACGGCAAGCTCGAGCCGCTGCACGACCGCTACGTCCCGTTCGGGAAGTTCGCGAACTTCCTCAACACGAACTTCCTCTTCAACTGGCTCTCCGAGCGCTCCGACGCCTTCGCGCTGACGAAGGAGGTCACGACGCGGCTCCTGAAGGGCAAGCTCGTCGAGCAGAACCTCGCCGCGATCGACGCGGCGGCGTCCGGCTCCGCGAAGGACCCGGAGAAGGCGCCGGCGGAGGTCGCGCCCCCCGACCCGAAGAAGACGGCGCGGCTCGAGCAGGCGAAGCAGGAGTCCGAGTACGCCAAGGCGCTGACGGTCGCGATCTACGAGCGGCTGCGCGAATTCTGCGTCGGGCACGGCATCGCGCTCGTGATCCAGAGCATCCCGTCGAACCGCGAGAACCCGGTCGCGCTCGTCGACGTCTTCCCGCGTGACCGCTTCGACGTGGCGCGGCCCGGCGTCACCTTCCAGTCGGACAAGGAGCTGCTCGACCCCTTCCTCGAGAAGGAGCTCCTGTACTGGAAGAAATCGACCGGCCACTGGACGCCGTTCAGCCACCGCGTCTGCGGGAAGGCGCTCGCCGAGAGGATCGTGAAGGAAGGGCTGCTCGGGAAGTAGCTCGCGCCGCTTTTCGCGGCGACGTTGCTCACTTCTTGGCGCGCTCCTCGAGGGCGCGGAGGAAGTTGCGCGGGACCTTGTCGCCGCCGTAGACGGGCTCGAGCAGCCGCTCGAGCTGCTGGCCGCCGCCCTTCCCCATCGACTTGATCGCCTTCTTCAAGTTGGAGCGCAGTCGCTCCTTGGCGACGCTCGCGACGGTCGCGAGCTCCTCGTCCTTCTGCCCCTTCATGAGCTTGTCGATCAGGTCGGCCTGCGCGGCGTCGCCCGCCTCGCCCACGCCCCAGACGATGGCGATCTTCACGTCGTGGTCTCTCTCCTTCGGCCAGCGCGACTGCAGCGTCGCGGCGACGTCGGAGTTGCCGGAGAGCAGCGCGCCGAGGCCGACGGCCGCGGCGATGCGGTACGGCTTCTTCGACGAGGCGAGCTCCTCGCAGAGGAGCTTCTTCGCCTCGGGCTTGCCGGCGCCGCACGGGCCGAGCGCGCGCAGCAGGTCCCGCTTCACGTCCTCGTCCTTCTCGGCGGCCCACGCCGCGAGCAGGTCGCCCGCGACCGCGGGGTTGCGCTGCTCCTCGAGCGTGACGACGGCGCAGTCGCGGACGAAGCTCGACTTGTCGGCGAGCAGCAGCGCGATCGCAGGCGCCCACGCCTTCGCCTCGGGCGCTCCGGCCGCGCGGATCACGACGCCCTGGTCGGCCGGCGTCTTCAGCCGCGCCAGGATCTCCTGCAGCGCCGCCTCGCGCTCGGGCGAGGAGTCGGCGAAGAGGTCGCGTGCGGCGCGCTCGCGCTCGGCGTCGCTCTTCGCCCCGACCACCGCCTCGATGATCTTCAGCACGGCCGGCGAGCGCGTCGCCTCGGCCGGAGCGGCCGTCCCGCCGCCCGCGGCGAGCGCGGCGTTCAGGAACTCGAGGAAGCCGTCGCGCTTCATGGCGTAGGCGTGCTTGATCAGGAGCGCGCCGTTCCCGTCGAATGCGGCGAACTGCGGGACCACCTCGCCGCCCGTCGCCGGGTCGAGGAACTTGTCTCTCAGCGCGACCTCCAGCGCAATGTGCTCCGAGCAGAGGATCCCGGGGTAGCGCGCGCAGCTCTTCACGCGCTTGCCGTCGATCTCCTTCTCGACCAGCTCGTGCTGCGAGGGGCTCGCGACGAGCAGGACGAAGCTCGCGAGCCGCCGCATCCCCTCGGCGTCGGCGACGATCCCGTCGACCGTCTTCTGGCAGATCGGCTCGACGTCGCTCAGCAGGAAGACGAGGATCGGCTTCTTCTGCTCGGTCGCGCGCTCGCACGCGCTCTTCCAGTCGTGCTGCCAATCGAGGCGCGCGCCGGCCGGCTTCGTCGCAGGGGCGGGCGCGGGCGCCGGCTTCGCCTGGAACCGCGGGACCGCGAGGCCGAGCAGCGCGGCCGCGACGAGCGACGGGGACATCGCCTTCTTCCTCCCGGACCGACGTCGCGGCGCATCGGGACGGAACGACGCCGACGACGGCCTATCATCTTGTCGGTCGGCCGCGGCCGGCCACAACTCCGAGCCCGCGCTGGCGGCGCACCTCCGCCGAACTTCGGCCGCGGCTCGGGCAGGGGTTCGGGCCGGCGATGGGAAAAGAATCGCGCGACCCGTTCTCCGACCCGGTATCGAGCGTGCATAGGGGCGCGGTGGAGTGCTCGAGCGGGCGCCGGGCCGGGCAGAACGCCCCAGGTCCGGATCGCCGTCGCCGAGGGTGGGGAAGAAGCGTCTCGTCGCGACCTGCGGCGCCCCGCCGACTCTCCTCCCGCCTTAGGATGTCCGCCCCCATTGGATCGACCCCCCCAGGAGCGAGTACGCGTGACGCTGCCGAATGAAACCGTTCGAGGCGAGCCGGGCCTGCGCCGCCGCCGCGTCTTCTTCATCGTCGCTTCGCTGCTCTTCATCGTGGCCGGAGCGACGCTCGGCGTGACGGTGATCGGCCACTCCTTCGCCGACGACGGCAAGGTCAACCACGAGCTGACGCGCTACGGCATCCAGACCTTCCAGGGCGCGTTGATCGTCGCCGGCGTCGCGCTGTTCTTCGCGCGCCACACGCTGGCACGGCTGAGCTCGGGGGGAATGCTCGCGTACTGCGCGGTCTTCTGCTCCGGGATCGGCGCCGGCGTCGGCACCTGGATCAACGTGAAGGAGATGCTGCCTCCGCCGTGGGAGGGCTCCGGACTGACGATGCCGCAGCGGCTCGCGCTGCTCGCCGAGGCGAAGAAGGGCTTCTGGGGTCCGACGGCGGAGCAGGCGAGCCACGACATCCCGAAGGGCGAGGGCCTCGACGCCGCCGAAGGGCACTATCAGTTCGGATACCAGCTCTCGATCGCCGGCAGGTTCATGGAGGCCGCCGTCGAGCTGAAGCGGACCATGGCGATGATCGACAAGCTGCCGGTGCCCTCCGATCCGGTGCTCGCCGCCACGCAGCGCGAATTGTCCAGCCGCGCCGAGAGGGAGCTGAGCGGCGCATACCTGCGCATGGGCGAGACGGCGAACTGCGCCGAACGCCACACTTGCGACTCGTGCATCTTCCCGATCAAGGACCAGGGCGTGCACTCGGTCAAGACCGGTTCGCAGCTCGCGATGGACGTGTTGAAGGACCTCTACGAGAGGGACCCCACCGACGTCACGTCGAAGTGGCTCTACAACGTCGCGGCGATGACGCTCGGGATCCCGCCGGAGCAGCTGCCGGAGAACCTGCGCGCGTCGCCCGACCTGTTCAAGTCGGAGTACCCGCTGCCGCGCTTCATGGACCGCGCCGCCGCGGTCGGCATCAGCGACCACCGGCTCGCCGGCGGCGCGATCCTCGAGGACTTCGACGGCGACGGCGACCTCGACCTCGTCACCTCGTCGGCCAGCCTGACCGACGGCTTGCGTTACTACCGCAACGAGGGCGACGGAACCTTCAAGGACCTCTCGCACGAGGCGGGCTTCGACGGCCTCACGCACGGTCTCAGCATCTCCCAGGGCGACTTCGACAACGACGGGGACCCCGACATCTCGATCGTGCGCGGCGCGTGGATGCGCAACTACGGGACGATCCCGATGTCGCTGCTGCGCAACGACGGCGACGGTCGCTTCACCGACGTGACCGAGCAGGCCGGCCTCTTGACGACGAGCTACTTCCCCGGCCAGGTCGCCGAGTGGGCCGACTACGACAACGACGGCTGGGTCGACCTCTTCATCGGCCACGAGTCGACGCCGGAGCAGAAGAGCCCGTCGTTCCTGTACCACAACAACCAGGACGGCACGTTCACCGACGAGACGCTCGCCGCCGGCATCGACCAGTTCGGATTCGTGAAGGGCGCCGCGTGGAGTGACTTCGACGACGACGGCTGAATCGACCTGTTCATGTCGCGCCGCACGGAGCCGTGCATTCTCTACCGCAACGTCGCCGCGTCCGGCGGCGGCCGGCGCTTCGAGGACGTGACCGCGAAGGCCGGGATCGAGGGCGCGCTCATGTCGTTCGCGGCGTGGTTCTTCGACTTCGACAACGACGGCGACCTCGACCTCTGGTCGTCCACGTACAGCAAGAACCTCCCGATCACGAAGAAGGACCCCTATCGGGAGCCGGTCTCCGAAGTCGGCCCGTTGATGCTGCAGGACGGCCAGGATCTCGGCAACGCCTACTGCCGGCTCTTCCGCAACAACGGCGACGGCACGTTCACCGACGTCGCGAAGGAGATGGGGCTCCACCGCGTCGTGCTGGTGATGGGCTCCAACTTCGGCGACTTCGACAACGACGGCTGGCTCGACCTCTACCTCGGCGACGGCAATCCGAGCTACCGCGCGCTCCTCCCCAACAAGGCGTTCCGCAACGACCACGGGAAGTACTTCCAGGACGTGACGACGGCGACCGGGCTGGGCCACCTGCAGAAGGGCCATGCCATTGCATTCGGAGACGTCGACAACGACGGCGACCAGGACCTCTACGCTGACATGGGCGGCTTTTTTCCCGCGGACACCTTTGCGAACGCCCTCTACGAGAACCCGGGCAACGCGAACCACTGGATCACGATGCGGCTGCACGGCACGCAGACCAACAAGCGCGCGATCGGGACGCGCCTCAAGGTCTCGATCGAGACGCCGTCCGGCCCGCGCGACGTCTACCAGGTGGTCGGCGGCTCGAGCAGCTTCGGCTCGTCGGGCGTGCAGCAGGAGATGGGACTCGGCGACGCGACGCGCATCGTCGCGATCAGCGCCTACTGGCCGGTCAGCCGCACGACGCAGGTCTGGAAGGACGTGCCGCTCGACCGCATCGTCGACCTCACCGAGGGCGACGCGACGCCGCGCGTGAGCGAGACGAAGCCGTTCCACCTGAAGTCGGAGGGCGGCGAGTGCTGCCCGCCCAAGGGGACCGACGGCGTCCGCTGACGCGCGGATGCGCCGGAGTCTCGATTGAAGCTCTTCAAGCAGAAGCACGTCACCGGCCCGGCCAACTGGCTGTTCGACCGGTACTCCGGCGGCGCGCGCCGGCCCGTCTTCTTCGACATCGACCGCACCTACCCGCCGCTGCGCGCGGTGCAGCAGGCCTATCCGGCGATCCGCGCGGAGCTGCTCGCGGTCCTGCCGACGCGCCACGAGATCCCGCGCTACCACGAGCTCGACGAGGCGCAGCGCAAGATCTCGGCGGAGGAGGACCAGAACCGCAGCTGGCGCGTCTTCATGCTCTACGTGATGGGGCTGCGGCCGGAGAAGAACCGCGCGCGCTGCCCGCGGACCTGCGCCGTCCTCGACTCGGTGCCGAACCTCTTCCAGGCCTTCTTCTCGATCCTCGACGCCGGCAAGTCGATCCCGCCCCACCACGCGCCCTACCGCGGCTACCTGCGTTTCCACCTCGGACTCAAGGTCCCGGCCGTCGATCCGCCGACCATCCGCGTGAAGGACCAGCACTACACCTGGAAGGAGGGCGAGGCGGTCCTCTTCGACGACAGCTGGCAGCACGAGGTGACCAACCGGTCGAAGGAGCCGCGCGCCGTGCTGGTGGTCGACGTGATGCGCCCGATGCCGGCGCTGCCGCACGCGGTGAACTCGCTCATCATGAAGCGTTTCCTCGAGAGCTACCGCCGCAAGGTCGGCGAGCGGCTCGACCAGGTGCAGGCGCCGCCGATTCCGCTGTGACCTCACGCCTGCGAAGCTGTCGTTGCTGCGGCGCGTGAAGCCTTGGAGCTGGAGCGGACGTCGAGGGCGCGAGTGAAGAAGGCCGCAGGGAGCAAGGCTTCGTAGCGGATCGGGGTGCCCTCCGCCGCCAAATCCAACTGACAAGAGGCGGCTCCGGCGGACTGCGCGGCCTATGGGACCGTCGATTTCATCTGATTACGTGAAGACGGCCGCGCGAGCCCCTCTCGCCACGAAGCCTTCTCCCCGCGACCTTCTTCGAACGGTCCTCGAACGACGTCGGACGTCGTTCGAGGACCGTGCGAAGAGGCCGCGGGGAGCAAGTCTCGTGGCGTCGCGCGACGGTCTCGAGCGGTTGTGAAAGGGCGGAGGGGAAAAAGGTCGAGGGACGGGACACGCTCGCAACAATGAACGTTGACCGGTGGCTCGCTGCGTGAGGCGGTCGACCACCGAACTGCTGCGAGTCGTGCCCGGATGCGCCGAGCGCAGCGAGCCCCCCGTTCATCGTTGGTTTGGGGCGAGCGTGTCCCGTCCATCGAGCCTTTTTCCCCTCCGCCCCTCCACCCGCCCTCGCCCGTCGCGCGT